>Ga0302324_100006437_pt1 | contig 25309 bp, 23 predicted proteins | sample Palsa_T0_1_FD_201949 | JGI IMG/M metagenome (GOLD analysis project Ga0302324, IMG submission 201949) | Peat permafrost microbial communities from Stordalen Mire near Abisko, Sweden - Palsa_T0_1 | ecosystem: Environmental > Terrestrial > Soil > Palsa > Peat permafrost | place: Sweden: Abisko... | reverse complement strand
CGCGAAGAGGCCGAGCGTCAGGAGGCCGAGCGGCTCTCCGCGGCCCAGTCCGCCACCCAGAAGCTGGTGTCCGAAGCCGAGCAGCGGGCCTCCACCGCCGAGCAGCGGGCGGCCAAGGCCAGCGCCCAGGCCGACCAGACCCGGCGGGACGCGGACCAGCACGCCAGGCAGCTGGTCAGCAACGCCAAGAAGAACTCCGACCAGATCGTCAGCCAGGCCAAGGCTCAGGCCGAGGGTCTGCTCGCCGAGACCAAGGCGGACGCCGAACGCCGCCGGGCGGCGGCTCAGCGCGAGGTCGACGAGCTCACCCGGCAGAAGGACAGCATCGCCAGCCACCTCGCGCAGGTGCGCCAGCTGCTCGGTGGTCAGATGGCGGGCATGGCGGGCATGGACGCGGCGATGCAGTCCGCGCCGCCGAAGCCGGCTATCGCGGCCGACCCAGGGCCTTCGGCCCCGGCGGGCCCCGCGACCCAGGTGGCCCCGGCGGCCCCGCGCAACGGGAACTCTGGCGCTGCGCCCACGACCGTGCAGCCGGTGCAGCCGGCCGGCGGACATCAGCCGACCCAGGTGTCCCCGGCGTCTCCCGCGCCGACCCAGGTGCAGCGAACCGTCAGCGGTTCCGGGGCGGCCAACGGCGGTGCTCCCGCCGGGACCCAGGCCACCAAGCAGGCGGCCAACGGCAAGGAAGACGACGAGGACTGGTGGACCGAGTAGGAACGGCGAGCCTTTAATTAGGGACGGGGCGCCGGTCAGCCGATGGAGACGTGGGAGGCGATCAGATCCCGCAGGAACGTCAGGTCGTTTGAAGACCGGCCTGTTCCTGATGATCACCTCAACGAGATCCTGGAAGCAGGTCGGCGCTCGCCCTCGTCGCAGAACTGGCAACCGTGGGATTTCGTCGTGGTTACCGAGCGCGAGCGGCTCGTCAAGCTCGCGCAGACGTGGCAGGGTGCCGGGCACGTAGCCCACTCGGCGGCGACCGTGGCCTTGGTCGCGTCACCGCCCGCCGACGAGCGACTGCGCGGCACCCTGTACTACGACCTGGGCCAGGCCACGATGAGCATCATGCTCGCCGCGGCCGGCCTGGGCATCGGCAGCTGCCACTCAGCGGTCGGCGACCAGGACCTAGCCCGCGAGGTGCTCGGCTTCCCCGACGATAAATTCTGTGCGTACATGATCTCGCTCGGGTACCCGGCGGATCGCCCGCTGTCCCTGATCCGGCGCCCCGACCGCCGCCCGTTCGACGAGGTCGTGCACCGGGAGCATTGGTAAAAATGTGTTGCCTCGGGGGGACGATCCCCCCCGTACCCCCCCGGCTCAGGTCACCGGCACAATGCTGGCTTGGGTCAGGCAGCCGTCGTCGATGCGCAGCAGGCCCAGCGTGCCGTGCGACTGGCGTCTGCGGTCCGTCGGCGAACCTGGATTGAAAATCCGCAGACCACCACTGGACTGGTCGAGCGGTATGTGCGAATGCCCGAACACCACGAGGTCCGCGCCCGGGAACATGCGGCGCATTCGCACCAGCCGTCCGGTGGCCGCGCCGCTGTCGTGCACCATGGCCACGCTGAGCCCGTCCAGGTCGAGTTCCGCGGTCGGCGCCGCTCCCCACGCCGCGACGTCAGGACCGTCGTTGTTCCCGAGCACGGCGACGACGGGGGCGTACTCCGCGAGCTCGACCAGCACCGGCGCGGTGCAGACGTCGCCTGCGTGCAGGATGAGGTCCGCGCCGCGTAGGTGTTCGGCCACCCGGGGCGGGCAAACCCGCCACCGCCGCGGCGCATGAGTATCCGCCAGCACAACCACCCGCACAGCATCATCTTGCCCGCTTGGCACCGCTGCGGCCATCCGCATGACCGGACCCTGCCGTCCGCCCCTTGCGGCCGGTTTCCGCCCGCCGCGCCTGATCGCGGATCGGTGCCTCCCTCCCGCGGGAGGTAGCGATCCACGATGATCCCAACAGACGACGCGCCAGACAAAAGGTGCATTTCGCCCTCCCGGGGCGGTCGCTGCTGATCGTGTGCAGTTACCCCCCATCCGGCGGGGGGTAGCTGCACACGTTAGCCCTAGGAGATGGCTAGTGGGGGTGAGGGGCGACGCCTTTGGGCACGGTGCGAACGGGCAAGCGGCATCGGGTTGCCGCTGCCTCACTGGCACATGGGTGCGGGTCTGCCGTTAGGGCACGTGACGAGTGTCATGCTCCTGGATAGCCGGCATGAGAGAGGTGAGCGCTTTGCTGGCCTCGGCCGTGGCCTTACGCTGTCTGTCCTTGGCTTCCGCGACGGCGGCAGCGGCGACGAGCCGACGGTTGGCCTCGCGGCGGCGGCGAATGCGTTTCATCGCCTTGTTGGCGCGATCGATGGCGAACAGCAAGGCGACAAGCAGGACAATCGCGACAGCGATCAGGACAGTCACAGACATCCTCCGTCTCGCCTTACAGTAACGGCCCGAACACACCAGTAAAGCCGGCAGCCACAGGATTTTCAAAGGCGTACTTATCACACTAACCGGGCGGGTCCGACTTTCTGCCTGCTACGATGCTCGCTCCGGCGCCCCAGTGCGCCGGGGCGAGAGGGAAAGTGGGCCACCCGGTTGAACGGGCCGGGTGGCCCGATCAAAGAGCTGGCCGCCGGCTCACGGACGCAGCAGGCCGAGCAGCCAACTGGGGCGCAGGGTCGTCGCGCCGGCCGCCACGCAGCGTTCGCGCAGTTCGCGATCGGCGGTCACGACCACCCGATCCCCAGGCAGCTCCCGTACCACGGCCACGATCGCGTCATCCCCCGAGCCAGGCGCCAGCACGACCCTGACCTCCCCCGCCCGTGCTTCCCCGGGCACGGCATCCCCGGGCACGGCATCTCCGGGCGACCGCACCGCTTCGGGCGGCTGCGCTTCTCTGGCCGCACTGCCGGCTAGCGAGGCGGCGGATAGACGGCCGGCGGCGGCCTTGGCGGCGCCTTCGAGCACCATGACGAAATCGGGCGGATCGGTCTCACCCGGCGGAACCGCGCGGCCACTCGCGGCGAGACGTACCAGCTCGGCGTGCAGCCGGACGGCCGCGCCGGCCCGGTCCCGCCACCAGCCGTCCGGACGCGAGCCCATGACGTTGGCTACGTCCACGACGATCGTGACTGCGTGCTCGCCGATCCCGATCTCCTTCGCGCCGTAAGCTGACCGCATGGCAGACGTGACACTCGTCCTTCAGCTGACCGAACAGGTCTCCAGGCTACGGCAGCGCCAGAACGGGCCGCTGATCCTCGAACTCGACCTGACCGACGGCATCGGTGAGGGGCCGGTCACCGATCCGGTGTCCGCGATCATGTCCCGGCGCAAGATCAGGCTGCCCGACATCATCGAGGGCCTGCGGCGCGCGCACCACGACGACCGGGTCCGGGCGCTCGTGGTCAAGGTGGGCGGCGGCCGGATCGGGCTGGCCCGGATGCAGGAGATACGCGAGGCGGTCTCCGGCTTCCGCGAGTCGGGCAAGCTCGCCGTGGCGTGGGCCGAGACCTTCGGCGAGTTCACCCACGGAAACGTGCCGTACTACCTGGCGACCGCGTTCGACCGGATCTACCTGCAGCCGTCCGGCACCTTGGGGCTCACCGGCATCGCGGTCGAGCAGCTGTTTCTGCACGACGCGCTGGCCAAGATCGGGATCGCCTTCGAAAGCGCCAAACGGTACGAGTACAAGTCGGCCGCCGACAACCTGACCGAACGCGGCTTCACCCCGCCGGCCCGGGAGGCTTCCGAGCGGCTGGCGGCCTCGATCGCCGAGCAGATCAGCACCGCCATCGCCGAACGCCGGGGCAAGACGGCCGAGCAAGCCCGCGAGCTGCTCGACCGCGGCCCGTTCCTGGCCGCCGACGCGCTGACCGAGGGCCTGGTCGACGCGCTCGGCTACCGGGACGAGGTGTACGCGGATGTCCGCAAGGAAGCGGGCCCGGACGCGACGCTGCAATACGTGGCGCGCTACCAGCGGGGGCACGTGCTGGCGCAGCGAGCACGCCGGCTGCCCAGCCGTCGCCAGGATTTCGTGGCCGTGGTGTACGCCTCCGGCCCGATCAGGCAGGGGCGCAGCACCCGCAGCCCGCTAGGCGGGACCGCGATGGGCTCGGACACGGTGGCGGCCGCGCTGCGGTCGGCGCTTGCTGATGAGCGGGCGCGGGCCGTGCTGCTCCGGGTTAACAGCCCCGGCGGATCCGCCACCGCCTCCGACACGATCTGGCGCGAAGTGGTCAGGCTCCGGGCGGCGGGCAAGCCCGTGGTGGTGTCGATGAGCGACGTGGCCGCTTCGGGCGGGTATTTCATCTCCGCGCCGGCCGACGTCATCGTCGCGCAGCCGGGTACCATCACCGGCTCGATCGGCGTGATCATGGGCAAGCCCGTGCTCGCCGACGCGCTGGAACGCATCGGCATCACCACCGATTCGGTGGCCGTGGGGAGCGGGGCGAACATGCTCGCGCCGACCCATCCGTTCACCGAAGAGGAGTGGAACCGGATCAACATCTGGCTCGACGCGATCTACCAGGACTTCATCGGCAAGGTGGCCTCGGGTCGCAGGATGGGTGTGGAGCGGGTGCACGAGGTGGCCCGGGGACGGGTCTGGACCGGTGCCGACGCCGCGCAGAACGGGCTCGTCGACGAGCTCGGCGGGATGCAGGCCGCAGCCGAGATCGCCCGCCGCCGGGCCGGGCTGCCCGCCGATGCCCCGCTCCGCGTCTACCCCAGGCTCACCCCGCTCGACCAGCTCAGGCCGCCGCCCTCGAGCGAGTCGCGGCCCGCCGCGGCGGCCGCGTTCGACCTCGGTTTCGCCGACGCCTGGGGTCCCGCGTGGCGGCTGGCGGCCCGGGCCGGCCTGCCACCGTACGGACCGCTGATGCTCCCGGGCACATGGACAATCAATTGACCGAACGGTCCCTCCCGCAGCGCCCGGCCACCCTTCTGGCAGCGGGACGCCGACGCGCTGGCCCTAGGGCTGACCGCGCACCACGGGCTGACCGCTAGATGCTGGCGACCGAGGGTCCGGCGCCGGATCTAGCCGGAGCGCTGGCGTCGTGGGCGACGGCGGTCACGCTGCTGACGGTGGCCGACGACCGCGATGACGTGGGGGCGACGGTCAGCGCGTTCTGCGCGGTGTCCGCGGACCCGCCGCTGGTCGGCGTCTCGCTGATGTCCGATTCCTATCCGGCCGAGCTGTTCGGCCGGGCGGAGGAGCCGGTCACGCGGTTCGCCGTCACGCTGCTTGCGGCCGGCCAGCGCGTGCTGGCCGGGCGGTTCGCCGCCGAAGGCCGACCCGGCGCGCGGCTCATACTCGACGACGTGCCGCACCGGCGCGGCCCGGACTCTGGCGCGCTGATCGTGGACGGCGGCCTGGCCGCGCTGGAGTGCGCCGCGGCGCAGGTTATCCCGGCCGGCGACCATCTGCTGGTCATCGCCCAGGTTACCGGCGTGCCCTACGTGGCGGACGCCGGTGAGCCCCTTATCCGTTTCCGCCGCCACTACCTGCCCGATAGGCTCTAGGTCGTCCGATAGGAGCCTCATGCCCAACTTTGACACCAGCGTTCCGCATATCGCCCGCGTCTACGACTACTGGCTCGGCGGCAAGGACAATTTCGCCGCCGACCGGGAACTCGGCGAGCGGACCCTGGCGGCGTATCCGAACCTGGTGTTCTCGGTCCGCGCCAACCGCGCCTTCCTCGCCCGCGCGGTCCGCTTCCTGACCGCCGAGATGGGGATCAGGCAGTTCCTCGACATCGGAACCGGGATTCCGACCGCCAACAACACCCATGAGGTCGCGCAGAGCGTGGCGCCCGAGTGCCGGATCGTCTACGTCGACAACGATCCCGTCGTGCTCTCGCACGCCAGGGCGCTGCTGACCAGCAAGCCGGAGGGGGTGTGCGCCTACATCGACGCCGATCTGCGAGACCCGGACAACATCCTGGCCATCGCGGCGGACACCCTGGACTTCAGCCAGCCGGTCGCGGTCATGATGATCGCGGTCCTGCACTTCATCGCCGATGACGCCGAAGCCAGCGGCATCGTCAACCGGGTCATGGACGCGTGCGTCCCTGGCAGCTTCATCGCGATCTCGCACGCGGCCAGCGATATCGACATCGAGCAGCAAACCGAGATGGTCCGCCGCCTGAACCAGTCCGTGGCGGAGAAGGCGACGCTGCGCGATCGCGCCGGCGTGACACGCTTGTTCGACGGGTTTGAGCTGGTCGATCCCGGTGTCGTGCGGACCGCCGAGTGGCGGCCGGACTCCCCGCACCAGGCGGCCAGTCCCGCCGCCGTGTGGTGCGGCGTCGCCCGGAAGCCCTGAGCCTGAGGGCGGGAGACCGGGCCTGCGGCTAGGGGATCGAGCCTGCGGCTAGGCGGCCGGCTTGCCAGACGGCGGCGATCAGCGGGACGCCGGGGCGGTAGGCGAGATAGGCGTGCGACGGGGCCTCGAGCAGGATCAGGTCGGCTCGGGCGCCCACGCCGAGATGGCCGATATCGTCCCGGCGCAGGGCCCGGGCGCCGCCCGCGGTGGCGGCCCAGACGGCCTCTTCCGTCGTCATCCGCATCTCCCGGACCGCGAGCGCGATACAGAACGGCATGCTGGAAGTGAACGAGGAACCGGGGTTGCAGTCGGTGGCCAGGGCCACGGTGGCACCCGCGTCGAGCAGCCGCCGCGCGTCCGGGAACGGCTGCCGGCAGCCGAACTCCGCGCCGGGCAGCAGGGTCGCGACGACCGGCGTGCAGGCCAGCGCGTCCACGTCGGCGTCGGTGAGGAACGTGCAGTGGTCGGCCGACGCGGCGCCCGCCTGCGCCGCCACCTGGACGCCGGGGCCCGGGGCCAGCTGGTTCGCGTGCACGCGGGCGCCCAGGCCGGCGGCGGTACCCGCGGCGAGCACCGCGGCCGCCTCGGCGCCGCCGAACGCCCCGTCCTCGCAGAACACGTCGATCCACCGGGCGTGCGGCGCGCAGGCCGCCAGCATCGGGCCGCGCACGAGGTCCAGGTAACCCGCCGGGTCGGCGGCGAACTCGGGCGGCACGACGTGCGCGCCCAGGTAGGTGACCTCCGGGGTGATCTCGGCGGCGAGCGCAAGCCCGCGCGCCTCGTCCGGGACGGTGAGCCCGTAGCCGGACTTGCACTCGAACGTGGTCGTGCCCTGACCGAGCATCTCGGCCGCCAGCCGCCGCAGGTTCGCGCGGAGCACGGCGTCCGGGGCCGCCCGGGTCGCCTCGACCGTGACCAGGATGCCGCCCGCTCGGTAGGGGCGCCCGGCCATCCGCGCGGCGAACTCCGCGCTGCGCTCTCCGGCAAAGATCAGGTGGGCGTGGGAATCGGCGAACCCGGGCAGGACGGCCCGGCCGCCGGCGTCCACCACGGCGTCGGCGGCGGGGGCCCGCGCCGCGGGCCCGGTCCAGGCCACCCCGTCGCCGGAGATCACCAGGGCCGCGTCGGTCAGCGCGGCGTAGCCGCCACGCTCGCCGTCGTTGGTGACCAGTTCGCTGATGCCGGTGATCAATGTGCTGTGCGGATCCGCCACAGGACAAGCTTCCCCCATCACCCGGCGCTGGTGAGCACGATAGCGCCGATGTCATGATCGCGTGGCGTTGGTGGGTGGGGGCGGGGGCACGAGGGTAAAGCTGCTCCCGCCCCGGGTGGCAGGCACGGTTTCTGGGGGTCGAGGCGGTGCCGTTCGGAAAATAAAATGTTGAGCCCGCGGGCCCTGCCATCGGCGGGAGCCGCCGAAGCCGGGTCAGGCGGCCGGGTCAGGCGACCGCGGTGAGATCACCGCGGCAGACCAGCTCGACCAGCGGCTCCAGGTCGGCGGGCAGCGTGCCGTCCCCGTGGGTGAACGGGACCAGCTCCCTGATCATCCGGTAGACGCGGGCGGTGCCCAGGCCGAGCTGGCCCGGGCCGGCCAGGCCGTCCGGGGCGCCGGGCAGCGCCCGCAGGTCGATGGCCTGGGCGGCGACGACGAATTCGATCGCCGCGACGCGGGCGCAGAGCTGGATCATGTCGGCCAGCCGGCGCGCCGACAGCGGCGCCATCGTGGCCCGGTCCTCGATGCCGTCGCCCTTCACCGAGCTGGCCAGCTCATAGGAGACCGGATGGGCCAGCGTGCGGGCCTCTACGGTGATCGCCTGGCCGGCCACGGCCAGTTCGGACAGCGCGTCGTCGGGTGAGCCCGCGATCGCGGCCAGGCCCGCGGGCAGTCCGGAGTAAGGAGCCTGCAAAAGCTTGACCGCACGTTCGTTCGCGCTGGTCACCACCGGGGCGAGCGCGATCCTGACGAAGTCGAGCGCGGCGGCGAGCGGGCCGATGTCGAAGTTCCCGACCGAGACGATCCGGCGCTCGGACACCACCACGACCGGGTTGGACTGGGAGGAGCTGAGCTCGAGCTGCAAGATGGTCCGCGCGTAGGCCAGCGCGTCCCGGGCCGCTCCGTGGATGTGCGGCAGGCAGCGGAAGGTCAGCGGGTCCTGCAGGAAGCGGGCCGCGCCCGGCTGCCACAGGTAGCTTCCGGCCAGCAGGGCCCGCAGCTGGCTCAGGGTGGCCGCCAGGCCGGGGAACGGCCTGGTCTGCTCGATGACCGGGTGCAGGCAGGTCAGGTTGGCGCCGAAGGCCTCCAGGTCCAGGGCGCCCGCGACGTCGAACACCGACATCAGCCGGTCCGCGTCGGCGATGGCGATGCAGGCCCAGGCCGTGGTGAAGGCATTGCTGCTGACCAGGGCGAGCCCTTCGTTCTCGGCCACTTGAAACCCGCTGCGGGTGAGGAGCCCGTGCGCGAGGTCGGCCATCGGGCCGAGGTCGCCCTGGCCGATCGAGCCGAGCATGCGGACCGGCGGCGCGAAGCCCTCGTTCAGCAGGGTGACGATCATCTGGGCGAGCTCGGGGCGGACGCCGGTCACGCCCTTGGCGTAGCTGTTGGCCAGGCAGAGCATGGCGCCGCGCACCACGTCGGGCGGGGCGGCGCTGCCCTGGGCGATGCGGTGGTTCAGCACCAGCCGGTGGTTGAACCGCTGCCGTTGCGCCGGGTCGAGGGAAAACGCCTTGCGTTCCCCGACCCCGGTGGTCAGGCCATATACCGGCTCGCCTTTGCTGAGTACTTCTTCCACTACGGTGCGCGATTGCCGCATAGCGGTTATCGCCCCGGGCGCCAGCGCGACCGCCTCACCATGCCGCGCCACCGCTACGACCTGCGTAACAGTCAGGTCACTTCCATTGAGGCTGATCGTCATTCTTTGCTCACCCATCTATAACTGAGCTAGGCTTTGCCGCCCAGGGGCGTTCCGCGTGAGGCGGCCGTATATCAAGGAGGCCAGCGGTGGTGACGTTCCTTGCTAGGCGCCTAGGGTTGATGATCCTCACGTTGTGGATTATCAGCCTGATCGTATTCTTTGCCGGTCAGATTCTCCCAGGTGATCCTGGTCGCGCGATCCTCGGACCGCTCGCATCCAAACAGTCCGTGCAGGTTCTCGACACGCAGCTCGGCGTTAACCGGCCGTTGCTTACCCGCTACGTAAGCTGGATCGGCGGACTGCTGCACGGCAATTTTGGCACCTCTTACTCCTACCGCACCGCGGTCGAGCCTTTCGTCCGGGCGGCGATGATCAATTCGGTGAAGCTGGCACTACTGGCGTTCGTGATCGTGGTGCCGCTCGGCATCATCGGCGGAGTGATCGCCGCGCTAAACGCGGGTCGCGCGGTGGACCGGATCATTTCTGTGACAGGACTTTCTCTGGCCACCGTGCCCGAGTTCGTGTCCGGCATCGTGCTTATCGTGGTGTTCGGCGTAACGCTGAAGGTACTGCCGGTGACCGCGTCGGCCGGGCAGGGTGCGGGCGACCTCACCCAGTTCAGGCATCTGATCTTGCCGGCTATACCGCTCGTTTTTGTGCTATTCGGCTACATTGCTCGTATGGCCAGGGCGGGGACCATCGAGGCGCTGAACTCTGACTACGCGCGCACCGCGGTACTCAAGGGCCTGCCGCGAGCGACCATGATCCGCCGGCACATCCTGCGGAACTCACTGCTCCCGACCATCACCGTGATCGCGACCCAGACCGGGTACCTGATCGGCGGCCTGGTCGTGGTGGAGACGCTGTTCAACTACCAGGGCATCGGGAACCTGATCTACAAGGCCGCGCAGGCCAAGGACTTCCCGATGCTCGAAGCCGGGGTCCTCACCATCGGCGTGGTCTACGTGCTGGCCACACTGACCGCGGACCTGCTGCTGGTGGCGCTCAATCCGCGGCTGCGGGCGGGAGGCTCCGATGACTGACCTCAGCGCGGATCCCGGCGGCGCGGAGGGGCTCGAGCCGGCTGGCCTCGAAGCGGCTGGGGTCGACCCGGCTGGGCTCGGGCCGGGCGGTTCCCTCGCGCCGGTCGGCACGGTCGCGGTCGCGGCCCCGACCTTGCGGGCGCAGACCCGGTGGCGGCTGCTGCTGCGGCGGCCGACGTTCCTCGTCGGCGCCGGAATCTTGCTGTTCTGGGTGGTCTGCGCCCTCTTCGGGCACGCGTTCGCGCCGGACAACCCGCTCGCGCAGCAGCTGCTCTCGGCCAACACCGCCCCGTCGGCATCGCACTGGTTCGGCACCGACGGGCTCGGCCGGGATGTGCTGTCCCGGATCATCGTCGGGGCCCGGGACATCCTGGTCATCACCCCGCTCGCCACCGTGCTCGGCACCATCCTGGGCACCGCCCTCGGGCTGGCCATGGGCTACCTCGGCGGCGCCGTCGACCTGATCGCCGGGCGGATCGTGGAGGCTGTGCTGGCGCTGCCCGCCGTGATCATCGCGTTCCTGTTCATCGTCGCGCTCGGCCCGTCCACCTGGACGCTCGTCATCGTCATCGGGCTCATCTTCACGCCGCTGATCGCGCGCACGGTGCGGGCCGCGGTGCTCACCGAGCGGAACCTGGACTACCTGTCGGCGGCCCGGCTGCTCGGTGAGAAACCGGGCCGGATAATGTTCCGCGAGATCTTGCCCAACGTCATGCCGGCCATCCTGGTCGAGTTCACGGTCCGGCTGGGCTACGCGGTGTTCGCCGTGGCCACGCTGTCCTTCCTCGGCTTCGGCGTGCAGCCGCCCACCCCCGACTGGGGCTCGGACATCGCGGCCAACTACAGCGGCCTGCTGTCGGGCTACTGGTGGCAGACGCTGTTCCCGGCGCTCGCTATCGCCTCGCTGGTGACCGCGGTCAACCTGATCACGGACTCGATTGAGCAGGTGCTCAACGCATGAGTGACCCTTCCACGCCTCCGGGTCCCGCGCTGGAGGTCTCGCACATGGACATCGTGTACCGGGTGCGGGGGCAGGACCGGCGCGCGCTGCGCGACGTGTCCTTTTCCATCGCGCGCGGCGAATCGTACGGGCTGGTCGGCGAGTCGGGCTCGGGAAAGTCCACGGTCGCGCTCGCGCTGGTCAGGTACCTGCCCCGCAACGGCCGGGTGAGCGCCGGGACGATCAGCATCAACGGCCAGGACCCGCTGTCGCTGGGCAAGTCGGCGCTGCGCGAACTGCGGGCGCGCACCGTCTCCATGGTCTACCAGGAGCCAGGCCGGGCGCTGAATCCGTCGATGCGGGTGGGCAGGCAGATCGCGGAGGTCTTCGAGATCGCCGGCGTCTCCGCACAGGAAGCCACCCAGTCGGCCGAGGACATGCTCCGCAAGGTCCAGATTTCGGACCCCGGCCGGGTGATGCGCCGGTACCCGCACGAGCTGTCCGGCGGGATGGCGCAGCGGGCGGTCATCGCGATGGCGCTGGCCTCCTCACCCTCGTTGCTGATCCTGGACGAGCCGACCACCGCGCTCGACGCGACCGTCGAGGCCGAGGTTCTCGACCTGGTCGCGGCCCTGCGCCAGGAGTTCGACACCTCGGTGCTGTTCATCAGCCACAACCTGGCGGTGATCGCCAAGATGTGCGACCGGGTCGGCGTGCTGTACGCGGGCGAACTGGTCGAGCAGGGACCCGCGCGGCGGGTGTTCGAGGACCCGCGGCACCCGTACACGGTCGGCTTGCTGCGCTGCATCCCGCGCCGCGGGCAGCGCAAGGACACCGACCGTCTTGACACCATCCCCGGCTTCCTGCCGGCCCCGGGCCACAACTTGACCGGGTGCGTGTTCGCGCCCAGGTGCGCGCTGGCCGCCGATCGCTGCAGGGAATCTCCGCCGCCGTTCTTCGAGGTCGGTGAGCTGCGGACGTCACGCTGCTTCTTCCACGACCGGGCGCCCGAGCTGCCGCGGGCGACCCCCGCCTCGATCGGCGCGCTCAGGGCGCAGGGCACCGGCGAGCCGCTGGTCGTCGTCGACGAGCTGTCGAAAACCTTCGCCGGCGGCATCCGGGCGCTGGCCGACGTCGCCCTGACGGTCCACCAGGGCGAGACGCTCGGGCTGGTCGGCGAGTCGGGCAGCGGCAAGACGACGCTGGCCCGCGTGCTGCTCGGACTCACCGGGCCCGACCCGGGGTCGGTCGTCACGCTGGCCGGCACGCCGCTCAGCCCGGACGCCCGGCGCCGGCCGCGGGACACCCTGCGGGCCCTGCAGATCGTGTTCCAGAACCCGGACTCCGCACTCAACCGCCGCCACACGGTGCGCAGCCTGATCAGCCGCCCGCTGACCCGGCTGGCTAGGCTGTCCGGCCCGGCGCTGCAGGAACGGCTGGAAGACCTGATCGCCTCGGTCCGGCTGGAAGACCGGCACCTGGCGCTGCGTCCCGGTCAGCTGTCCGGCGGGCTGAAGCAGCGCGTCGCGATCGCCCGCGCCTTCGCCGGCCGGCCGGACGTGGTGGTCTGCGACGAACCGACCTCGGCGCTTGACGTGTCGGTGCAAGCCGCGATCCTCAACCTGCTGGCCGACCTGCAGAAGGCCGAGCGGGTCAGCTACCTGTTCATCTCCCACGACCTCGGCCTGGTCAGGTACCTGTCCGACCGCATCGTGGTGCTGTACCTCGGGCGCGTGATGGAGGTGGGACCTGCGGAAGCTGTGTTCGCGGGACCGCACCACCCCTACACCGAGGCGCTTTTCTCCGCTGTGCCCACGCTCGACGGCGAGCGTCCGGAACGGATCAGGCTGCAGGGTGAGATCCCGTCCGCGGCCGACCCGCCCAGCGGCTGCGTGTTCCACACTCGCTGTCCGCGCAGGCTGTCCACCGGCGTCTGCGAGTCCACCGAACCGCCGCTCCTCGAAGGCGAGCCGGGTCACCTGACCCGCTGTCACATCCCGCTCGCCGAGCTGCGGATTATCCAGCGCAAAGAATCCGCCCCATCTCAGGGAGGCTCCCAATGAATATCGACCACCGCCGGCTCGGGCGTATCCGCCAGGACCAGGGTGATATCGCTAACCACATCATCGACGAGTTCGCCGCGGGGCGGCTGTCCCGCCGGGACTTCATCCGCCGCGCCAGCGTCGTCGGCATCTCGGTGCCGGTCCTCGGTTCGGTCCTCGCGGCCTGCGGCAGCAGCTCGTCGACCTCGGCGAAGTCCGGCACGTCATCCTCGTCGACCGCGACCGGAGCGCCTGGCGCGGTGATCAAGGCCGGCATCACCACGCCGACCGCGGCCATCAACCCGGTGACCGTCGCCGACCAGGGCGGGCTTGACATGCTCGCGCAGACCGGCGAGTACCTGACCCTGTCCACCCAGACCCTGACCCTGCAGCCGGTGCTGGCCACCAGCTGGACGCCGAACGCCACCGCCGACGTCTGGACGTTCAAGATCCGCCAGGGGGTCAAGTTCCACAACGGCGCCGCGCTGACCGCCGACGACGTCGTCTACACCTACCAGCTGCACGCCAACCCCAAGAACGGGTCGAACGCGCTGTCCGTGCTGGGCGGGGTGCTCACCGCGTCCGGCGTGGTCAAGGTCGACGACTACACGGTCGCCTTCCACCTGGAGGCCGCGAACGGGAACTTCCCGTACCTGACCTCCTCCGACAACTACAACATGATCATCATCCCGAAGGGCTACAACCCGGCCAGCTGGCAGAGCACGTTCATCGGCACCGGGCCGTTCGTGCTCGGCTCCTACACGCCGAAGTCGGGCGCCACGTTCACCCGCAATGAGTCGTACTGGGGCACCAAGGCGCTGCCGTCGCAGACCCAGTTCACGTTCTACGACACCCAGAACCCGATGATCCTCGCGCTAACCGGCAGCACGATCGACGTTGTCGGGCAGTTCTCCGTGTCCGGGGCCCAGGAACTGCTCACCGGCAGCTACAACATCATCAAGCTGAAGTCCAGCGCGCACCGCGAGCTGTCGATGCGCTGCGACCAGGCGCCGTTCACCGACTCCCGGGTCCGGCAGGCGATCGCGCTCACGCTAGACCGGCGCGCGATCGTGACGGCGCTGTTCAAGGGCTACGCCGACGTCGGCAACGACAGCCCGTTCGCACCCGTCTACCCGTCCACCGACACCAGCATCGCCCAGCGCGTGCAGAACATCAGCCAGGCCAAGTCGCTGCTGGCGGCGGCCGGCCACAGCTCCGGGTTCAGCACCCAGCTCATCACCGAGAACCTGCTGGAGATTCCGGATTACGCCCAGATCGTGGCGCAGTCGGCGGCGCAGATCGGCGTGAAGATCAGCCTGAAGGTGGAGAGCTCGTCCGCGTACTACGGCAAGGCCACGTTCGGCCAGTCCGACTGGCTGGACGCTACCATGAGCCTGGTCGACTACGGGCACCGCAGCGTGCCGAACGCATTCCTGACCGCCGCGCTCGAGACCACCAACGCCAAGACGGGCACCGGCCCGTGGAACGCGGCTCATTTCAACAACGCCCAGTACGACAAGCTGGCCGCGCAGTACGTCGCCGCCTCCGACCTGTCCACCCAGCGCAGCATCGCCGGGCAGATCGAGACGCTGCTGCTGGCCCAGACGCCGGTCATCTTCGGCTACTTCTACAACTACCTGACGGCCACGGCGACGGGCGTGACCGGTGTCTACCCGACCGCGATCGGGCACCTTTTCCTGTACAACGCGGCCAAGAGCTAGGCTCTGGTTAAAGGCTTCCTGTCCGGCGCGCCCGCCCTGGGCGCACCGGGCAGGTATGCGCCAGCGTGGAGGGGAAGGTTGGAGGGGTCAGTCCGGATGGCGACTGAGAACCCGACCAGGACCGAGGCGCACGGCCATGACCACGGGCACCAGCACCGGGACGTGTCCGGCGGCTGGCTGCGCCCCGCCGTGTTCGGGGCCATGGACGGGCTGGTGACGAACGTGTCGCTGATCGCCGGGGTGGGCGGCGGCGGCGGGTCGGCCCACACGATCGTCCTGACCGGACTGGCGCTCCTGGCCGCGGGCGCCTGCTCGATGGCCGCCGGGGAGTACGTGTCGGTCTCCTCCCAGAACGAGCTCATCTACGCCGAGGTCGACAAGGAACGGCTCGAGCTTGAGAACAACGCCGCCGCCGAGCAGGCCGAGCTGGCGACCATGCTCCGGGCCCGCGGAGTCAGTCCGGCCACCGCCCGGCAGGCGGCCGCGGAGATCTCCGCCCACCCGGAGAAGGCGCTGGCCGTGCACACCATGGAAGAACTCGGGGTCGACTCCAGCGACCTGCCGTCCCCCCTGGTGGCGGCGGGCGCGTCCCTCGCCTCCTTCGCCGTCGGCGCCCTGATCCCGCTGTTCCCCTACCTGGTGGGACTCCGGGTACTTGGCGCCGCGCTCGGGCTCGCTGCGGTCGCCGCGGTGCTGGGCGGGGGCGTTGTGTCCCGGCTGACCGACCGGCCGTTCTGGCGGGGTGCGCTACGACAGCTGGCGTTGGGCGCCGCCGCCGCCGGGGTTACCTACCTGATCGGGACCCTCGTCGGCCACGTGGGCTGAGCTGCGCCGACGGTACCTGGCGGGCGCCAGCGGTACCTGGCCGGCCGTCAGGGCGGCGGGTTTCAGCAGGGCGGCGGGTTCAGCAGGGCCTGGCCCGCGACGGGGACGCCGGCCTGCAGGACCAGCCAGATGCGGGCCGGGTCACTGAGCAGTTGCGGGTCGGCCAGCGGGTCGCCGTCGACGATGATCAGGTCGGCGAGCTTGCCGTCGGCCACGGTGCCGATGTGCTCGTCCAGGTCGAGCGCCTGCGCCGCAGTGCTGGTGGCGGCGACCAGGACCTCGGCCGGGGTCAGCCCGTGATGCACCATCCGCTGGATCTCCAGGCCGGCGGCCAGGCTCATGTCACTGCCGAGGGCGATCTTGACCCCTGCCTGGCGGGCGGCTCGCATGCTGGCCGCGCCTTCGGCCAGGTTCCGCTCCGCCAGCTCCGACAGCACGGGCGGCATCTCCGGTTCGGCCTGAGCCGTCGCCCGGTCGATGGCCTCGCCCAAGCCCGCCATCCAGTAGTAGCCCGACAGGGTCGGCACCAGGACCTGGCCCGCGGCGGCCATGGCCTCGAGCAGGTCCGGCCGCCGGTGCAGGTACATGCCGTGCTCGATCGTGTCGACCCCGTGCCTGATCGCGGCCGCGCAGCCGTCCAGGCCCTCGGCGTGCGCGGCGACCCGGTAGCCCAGCCGGTGCGCCTCCTCGGTGACGACGGCCAGTTCCGGCTCGGTGAGCTGGAGCGGCTCAGGATCTTCGAGCTCGTTGGAGCGAGCGCCCGTCGTCATCACCTTGACGAAATCGGCGCCAGCCCGGATCTGCTCCCTGACGGCCCGCCTGACGTCATCGGGGCCGTCGGCCTCGCGGTACATGTCACCGTAGAAACGTCCGCCCGGCGCCGTCGCGGAGACGATCTTCCCGCAGGTCAGCAGGCGAGGACCGCGGAACGCACCGTAACGCATGGCCTGCCGGGCCTGCTGCGGCAGCTGGCCCTGGGAGCCGCAGACCCGGATGGTGGTGACCCCGAAGCGCAGGTAGTCGCGCAGTTCGGCCTGGAGAAAATGCTCCGCGACGCCCGGCAGCGGCTCCTCGGCGCCCTTCGCGGTATGCGGGACGCGGCCCGAGGCGTGCGTGTGCGCGTCGGTCAGCCCCGGCATCAGCACCCGCCCGCCGACATCCACCGAGCGGGCGCCGTCCGGGCACCGCTCGCGGGCGTCCGCGACCCGGCGGATGATCCCGTCCTCCACCAAGACGGCCGTGCTCTCGCGCAGCGCTGCACCGGTGCCGTCGAAAAGCCGGGCCCCCGTCAGCCAGAGCCGTCCACTGGCCGCGGCCGGCGCGGCGATCAGCGCCGGAAACCTGTGCGTCACCCGGACACCACCTCCATGTGGTTAGGTCTCCGTTGTAACGCACACCATGTCTCGGCCCAAAATGCGCCCCCGGCTAACAGCAGGCACACGGTTAACGCCAGTAGGCCTTGGTTCGAACTGGCCCCGTGATCGGACCGGCCCGATGGAGCACCGGGCCGCTGACGCCGGCGTGTTCGCACCACTTGATGTAGGAGCGGATGCCGTCCCCGTAAGCTTTCACGGTGGCCTTCGATTTCCCCTCCGCTCTCAGGTGCTTCTCCCATGAGAACAGCAACTCCGGCAGGTCGCTCACTGGGCACCCTCGCTGGTCAGGGCAACATCAGGCGGGACAAGAGAATATAGATAATCCGTGGTTATCTTGAACCGCCCGCTGCGGATCGCCCTGCTGTCGTACCGCAGCAAGCCGCACTGCGGCGGACAGGGCGTTTACGTGCGCCACCTGAGCCGGGAGTTGCACGGGCTCGGGCATCACGTAGAGGTGTTCTCGGGTCAGCCGTATCCCGACCTGGATCCCGGCCCGCTGCTGCGCGAGATCCCCAGCTTGGACCTGTACCGTGACGACGATCCGTTCCGCACGCCGCACTGGGACGAGTACCGGGGCTGGCCGGACGTGCTCGAGACCGTCATGATGTGGGGTGGCGCCTTCCCCGAGCCGCTGACCTTCAGCCTGCGGGCGCTGCGCGTGCTGACCGGGCGCGCGGCGGACTTCGACGTGGTGCACGACAACCAGGGGCTCGGCTACGGGATGCTCGGCGTGCGGCGGCTCGGGCTGCCGCTGGTGACCAGCATCCATCATCCGATCAGCGTGGATAAGCGCATCGACCTGGCCGAGTTCGGCTGGCTGACTCGGTTGTCCCGGCGGCGCTGGTACGGGTTCGTCCGGATGCAGGCCAGGGTCGCGCGGCGGCTGGCCGGGCCGGCTGGGGCCTCTGGGGCCTCTGGGGCCTCTGGGGCCGAACCGCTGATCACCGTGTCGGAGTCGTCCAAGCGCGACATCTGCCGCGACTTCCGGGTTCCGCCCGAGCGGGTGCGCATCATTCCGCTGGGGGTGGACACCCGGGTGTTCCGCCCGCGCGAGGCCGCGCGGGTGCCCGGCCGGATCATCGCGGTGGCCAGTGCCGACTCGGCGATCAAGGGGGTGGCGACGCTGCTGCGCGCGGTGGGCAAGGTCGCCACGGACCGGGACGTGCACCTGGTCATCGTGGGCAAGCCCGCGGCCGCCACCGAGCGGCTGGCCGCCCAGCTGTCCCTGGGCGACCGGATCGCGTTCACCCACGGACTCGACGACGAGGCCTTCTCCGCGCTGCTGGCCAGCGCCGAGATCGCGGTCGTGCCATCGCTGTACGAAGGGTTCTCGCTGCCCGCGGTCGAGCACATGGCCTCGGGTACTCCGCTCGTGGCCAGCCGCACCGGTGCCCTGCCCGAGGTGACAGGCGACGCAGCCGTACTGGTCACTCCGGGCGACGACGAGGAACTCGCGGCCGTGCTCAGACGCCTCCATGACTCCCCCGCCGAGCGCGCCGCGCTCGGCGACCGCGCGCTCGAGCGGGTCCGCGAGCGGTTCGCCTGGGCCGCGGTGGCCGAGGCGACCGCCGAACAGTACCGGGACGCCATAGGGCCGACGTGCTGACCGTCGATTTCCGGAGGTTCCCGGTCCGGCCCGGCGACCGCGTGCTCGACTTGGGCTGCGGCGGCGGCCGGCACGCCTTCGAGGTGTACCGGCGCGGCGCGAACGTCGTCGCGTTCGACCTGGACCCATCCGAGCTGGGCCCGGTGACCGGGATGTTCGGCGCGATGCGCGAGGCAGGCGAGGCGGGCTCCCAGGGCGGAGCGACGGCGGTATCCGGGGACGCCACCGCGATGCCGTTCGGCGATGGCACGTTCGACCGGGTGATCGCGGCCGAGGTGCTTGAGCATGTTCTGGACGACCAGCGGGCGATGAACGAGCTCGCGCGCGTGCTGCGGCCGGGCGGGCTAGCGGCGATCACGGTTCCCAGCTGGCTGCCAGAACGGATCTGCTGGGCCCTGTCCACGGAGTATCACGAGGTCCCCGGGGGGCATGTGCGCATCTACACACGGGTCGAACTCGAAGCCAAGCTGGCCAGGGCCGGGCTGGAGGTCGGCTGGCACCACCACGCGCACGGACTGCACTCGCCGTACTGGTGGCTCAAATGCGCGGTCGGGGTGCACGACGACAAGCACTCGCTGGTCAGCGCCTATCACCGCGTGCTGGTCTGGGACATCATGCGCAAGCCGGCCGCCACCAGGCTCGCCGAGCAGGCACTTAACCCCCTGATCGGGAAGAGCCTAGTGGTGTACGCGGTCAAGCCGGGGCGGCCGGATGACCACCGGTGAGGTGACGTCTGGGTTGACCCGGGCTGACGTGCTTGCCACGGGTGAGTCCATCGCGCAGATGCAAGAACCCTCCGGGGCGATCCCGTGGCCGGACGGGCATGTCGATGCCTGGGATCACGTCGAATGCGCGATGGCGCTGAGCGCCTGCGGGCTGCGGGAGCCTGCCCGGCGTGCCTACCGGTGGCTGCGGGAGACCCAGGCTGCCGACGGGTCCTGGCCCCGGTCCGTCACCGGCGGCACGGTGACGGACCCGGCGGGCGAGAGCCATCACGCCGCGTACATCGCCGTCGGCGCGTGGCACGAGTACCTGGTGACCGGCGACGAAAGGCACGGCCTGACCATGTGGCCCGCGGTCCGACGCGCGGTGGACTGGGTGCTCGGGCTGCGTACACCCCGGGGCGAGATCGCCTGGGAGCGCGATGCCGGCGGGCGGCCGGGAAGCTTCGCGCTGCTTTCCGGCTGCTCAAGTATCCACCAGAGCCTGCGCTGCGCGATCGCGCTGGCCAAGCTGGCCGATGACCCCAGGCCCGACTGGGAGTTCGCGGCGGACCGGCTGGCCCACTTGGTGGCCGCTCACCCGGAGGCGTTCGCGGACAAGAGCCGGTTTGCCATGGACTGGTACTACCCGGTGCTCGGCGGTGCGGTGGGCGGCACCGAGGCGGCCGCGCGGCTCGCCGCGGGGTGGGACCGGTTCGTGGTCCCGGGCCTCGGCGTCCGCTGTGTCAGCGACCAGCCCTGGGTCACCGGGGCCGAGACCTGCGAGCTCGTGATCGCTCTGGACGGCTGCGGGATGCGCGCCGAGGCGCTTGAGGTGTTCGCGGACGCCCAGCACCTGCGCCATCCGGACGGCTCGTACTGGACCGGCTGGCAGTTCGCCAACGCCGAGCCGTTCCCGCGGGAACGGTCCAGCTGGACCGCGGCCGCCGTGGTGCTGGCGGCGGACGCGCTAACCGGCTTCAGCTGCGGCGGGGGGATCTTCAGGGACGCCGCAGGAGCCCAGGAGGCACCCAATGCCTGTGGCCGAGACTGCGGTTCAAACAACCCTTAGCAGGCCAAAAGGGCGCATCTGGGAGCCGCTGCTCACAGATCCAGCCGGCACAACGGCACATCGTGCCGGCTGGAAAGCCCAGTAGACGCTGGTATCTGAAAATTCATGTGTTAGCAGGTGCGGGTGGTGTTGAGGACCCCGCCCAGCCGATGCCGGAGCCGGTTCGCTCGAGTAGGCGGAGGGAGCCTTCGGCGCGGACTTCGGTGAACGCGCCTGAGGTCAACGCGCGCTGGTAGATCAGGTACGGGGGGCGGCCGCCGTCGGCCGGGTCGGGAAACACGTCGTGGATGGCGAGCACGCCGCCGGGAGCCACCCAGGGGGCCCAGCATTGGTAGTCCGTCATCGCCGCGTGCTCGGTGTGGCCACCGTCGATGAAGACCATGCCGAGCGGTGTGCGCCAGAGCCTGGCGACGTCGGCGGAGCGGCCCACTACGACCACCACGTGATCTTCGAGTCCGGCCGCCGCGAGCGTGGCCCGCAGCGTGGGCAGCGTATCCAGGCGGCCGGTCAGCGGGTCGGCCAAACGCGGATTGTGGTACTCCCAGCCGGGCTGGTGCTCTTCCGAGCCGCGGTGGTGGTCGACGGTCACGACCAGCTGGCCGACCATCCTAGCCGCCGCGACCAGGTAGATGGTGGACTTGCCGCAGTAGCTGCCGATCTCAAGGACCGGCCCGCGGCGGGAGTAAGCCGCGGCCGCGTCGAACAGGGCCTGGCCTTCGGCGGCGGGCATGAAACCCGGGGCCGATTCGGCCGCGCGGAGCAGCTCGGCGTCCATAGGGCGGGGGGTGGCCGGGCCGGGGGTGGCTAGGCCCGGGGTGGCTGGGCCGGGGGGGGTCAGGTCGGTGTTCATTCGCTCCCGCTTATCAGGAACCAAGATAGGCCAGGACGGCCAGGACGCGGCGGTTGTCGTCGTCGGAGAGCGCCAGGTCCAGCTTGGCGAAGATACCCGCGGCGTGCTTGCTGACCGCTTTTTCTGTGACGAAAAGGCGCTGGGCGATCGCGGCGTTGGAGCGGCCCTCGGCCATCAGGGCGAGCACGTCGTGCTCGCGGGGCGTCAGGCGGGTCAGCGGCTCGGTGCGGGAATGCCGCACCATCAGCTTCTGGACTACCACGGGATCGAGCACCGTGCCGCCGGCGGCGACGCCGCGGATCGCGGTGGTGAACGCCTCGTCGTTGAACACCCGGTCCTTGAGCAGGTAACCGACCCCGCCCGCCTGGTCGGCCAGCAGCTCGCGGGCATACAGCTGCTCTACGTACTGGGACAGCACGAGCACCGGCAGGCCGGGTACCTGTCGGCGGGCCTGCAGCGCCGCGCGGAGCCCGTCGTCGGTGTGCGTCGGCGGCAGCCGGACGTCGACGATCCCCACGTCCGGACGCTCGTCGAGCAGGGCCCGGAGCAGCTCAGGGGCGCTGGCGACCGCCGCGACGACCTCGAATCCGTGCGCGGTGAGCAGCCTGACCAGGCCCTCCCTCAGCAGGAAGAGATCTTCGGCGATGACAACGCGCACGGTACCTCGATGACAAGAATCGTCGGCCCGCCCGGCGGGCTGCTCACCGCCAGGATGCCATCAAACGTCGCCAGGCGGCGTTCCACCCCGGCCAGCCCGGTGCCGAGGGCCGGGTCGGCGCCGCCCGAGCCGTCGTCAGTGACCTGCGCGCGCAGCATGCCCACGGAGTAGCTGAACTGGATCCGCACGGCCCGGGCGCCGGCGTGCTTGGTCACGTTGGCCAGCGCCTCGGCCACCGAGAAGTAGACGGCCGAGGCCACCGGCAGCTTGACCTCACCGGGCAGGTCGAGGTCGAGCTCGACGGGCAGCGGCGTGTCCAGGGCCAGAGCGCGGATGGCGTCGGCCAGGCCGCGGTCGGCCAGCACCGGCGGGTAGATGCCGCGCACCAGGTCGCGCAGCTCGGTCAGGGCGAGGGAGGAGGATTCCTTGGCCTCGGCCACGAGCGCGAGCGCCGCCTCGGGGTTGGTCGGGAACAGCCGTTGCGCTGCCTGCAGGCTCATGCCAAGCGCGACCAGACGGGCCTGCGCCCCATCGTGCAGGTCGCGCTCGATGCGGCGCAGCTCGGCCGCCGCGGTGTCCACGGCGTCGTGGCGGGTCTGGGTCAGGGTCTGCACCCGCTGGGTCAGGTGCCGGGCCCGGGCCGCGAGCTCGGGGTCGGGCAGGTCGGTCAGGTGATGGCGCATCACCCGCGGCGCCAGCCACAGGCCCGCGGCCAGCAGGACGGAGCCTTCCACGGCGACGGTCCAGAGGTGGGCGGACGCCGGGCTGTTGTTCAGGTCGGCGAAGCCATACGCGAACCCGGGCACCACGGGCCAGAACACCGTGATCACCCACCCGTAGGCGCCGAGGACCAGCAGGCCCGCCTCGGCCAGCGTGGCGGCCCAGGCCCGCGACCGGAAGATCAGCACCAGCGCGCCCGCGAACAAGGTCAGGTCCATGACGGCCACGTCGAGCCCGTCGATCGCCTGCCAGCCGAACCAGTTGCCCGGTCCGAGCAGCTGGACGGCCAGCCCCACGACCGGGATAAGCAGTAGGGCCTGGGCACCCGAGATCCCGCGGCGGCCGCTGGCCAGCCACCGGGCGGTCAGCGCCCGGACCGTCCCGGCGCCCGGCGAGTTAAGCCGCAGCAGCAGCCACAAGCCGATGACGAACAAGAGCCCGGCCTCGGCCAGGACCGGCGGGGCACCCCAGATCCCCCAGCCCGCGTCGACGAACAGGTACTGGACCCGGCTGATGCTCCCGTCGTTGTACGTCCTGGCCAGCATGATCCCGAAGATGGCCAGCCCGAGCACGCCGTAGGGCACCAGCTTGGCCGCCGGCTTCGGGGCGAAGACGATGGCCAGGGCCGCGAGGCCCAGCTCGGCCGGGATAAGCCCGTGCGCACCGCCGGCCATCACGGCGGCGGACATCGCGATGGGAAGCAATAGCAGAGCCCAGCCGCGGTCTCGGATGCGCCCCCGCAGGCCACCCGGACGCGGGGTCCCCTTGGCCCCCCGCACCAGGATGAACGCTATGCACCCGATCGTCAGCAGTAGCACAATCGCGAAAAGCATGACCGCCAGCTCCTTCCCTTACCCCCCTCTTAGTCCCATCCTGACCGCGGCGCCAGGGCGCCGCCATGGGCCTGCGACCCCGCATCGGGGTAGTGCTGAGCCCCCTCCCGGCCGGCCACGGGGGTGCGGGGATCAGCTCGTCATCAGGCGGGACAGGCGGGCCAGGGCCTCGGTCAGCACCTCGGGGCGCTTGCAGAAGGCGAACCGGACCAGGGTGCGGGCCGCTGCTTTGTCGTCGTAGAAGATGGCGGAGGGGATGGCGACGACGCCGGCGCGTTCGGGCAGGGTGCGGCAGAACTCGATGCCGTCCCGGTCGTCCAGGCCGGCGATGTCGGCGGTGACGAAGTAGGTGCCTTGCGGCGGGTACACCTCGAAGCCCAGGGCGGCCAGGCCGGGCACGAACAGGTCACGTCTGGCCTTCAGGTCCTCCCGCAGGGCGGTGTAGTACTCATCGGGCAGGGCCAGCGCCTCGGCCACCGCGTACTGGAACGGGCCGCCGCTCACGTAGGTCATGAACTGCTTGGTCGTCTTGACCGCGGTGACCAGCTCCGCCGTCGCCTCGACCCAGCCGATCTTCCAGCCGGTGAAGGAGAACGTCTTGCCCGCCGAGCTGATCGTCACCGTCCGCTCGCGCATGCCGGGGAACGAGGCGATCGGCACGTGCTCGCCGTCGAACACCAGGTGCTCGTAGACCTCGTCCGAGACCACGAGCAGGTCGCGCTCGACCGCCAGTTCGGCGATGGCGGCCAGTTCGCCGCGGGTGAACACCGAGCCGGTGGGGTTGTGCGGGGTGTTGAGGAGGATGAGCCTGGTGCGTTCGGTGATGGCGTTGGCTAGCTCGGCTGGGTTCGGGCGGAAGTCCGGCGGGCGCAGCGTGACCGGGACCCGGACGCCGCCGGCCATGGCGATGTTCGCGGCGTAGGAGTCGTAGTAGGGCTCGAACGCGATCACCTCGTCACCCGGCTCGACCAGCGCGAGCATCGCGGCGGCGACGGCCTCGGTGGCACCGGCCGTGACCAGGATCTCGTCGGCCGGGTCGTAGCGCAGGCCGTAGAAGTGCGCGGCGTGGGCGGCGATCGCCTGGCGCAACTCGGGAATGCCCGGGCCGGGCGGGTACTGGTTGCCGCGGCCGGCCAGGATGGCGTCCGCCGCGATCTGGGCGATCTTGACCGGGCCGTCCTGGTCGGGGAAGCCCTGCCCTAGGTTGATCGATCCGGTCGCGACCGCGCGCGCGGACATCTCGGCGAAGATCGTGGTCCCGAGGCCGGCCAGGCGCCGGTTCAGAAGAGGTCGGCTCACCGGACCATGAGATCATGCTGTGGCCGGTTAGGCTGCATATATGCGCCTCGCGTTGTGCCAGATCCCGGTCAGCTCACGGCCGGACGTCAACTCCGGACGGGTCCGGACCGCTCTTGAGCAGGCCGCGGACTCCGGTGCCGACCTCGCGGTGTTCCCGGAGGCGACCCAGATCAGGTTCGGCTCGGACCTGCGTGCGGCCGCCGAGCCGCTGGATGGCCCGTTCTGCTCCGGGCTCGCGGCGGCGGCCGCCGAAACCGGGGTCGCGCTGGTCGCCGGGGTCTTCGAACCTGGCCCGGACGGCCGGGTCTACAACACCGCCGTCGCCTACGACGGGGCCGGCCAGCTGGTCGCCTCCTACCGGAAACTGCACCTGTTCGACGCGTACGGGCAGCGGG
>Ga0302324_100006435_pt1 | contig 25311 bp, 20 predicted proteins | sample Palsa_T0_1_FD_201949 | JGI IMG/M metagenome (GOLD analysis project Ga0302324, IMG submission 201949) | Peat permafrost microbial communities from Stordalen Mire near Abisko, Sweden - Palsa_T0_1 | ecosystem: Environmental > Terrestrial > Soil > Palsa > Peat permafrost | place: Sweden: Abisko... | reverse complement strand
CAGCGGCAGTAACAATGCGCGTCCTAGATATGAACGGCAATCCAATGGCGGGTGGAACAGTGACCGTCAACCAGGCGCTCTATGCCTGGGCGCCGGCCTGCCCCGCACATGGCCGCTGCGCCCAGGCTCAACTTCTCGCTACAAAAGCCACCACTGCAATCTCGGCTCTCGATGGCAGCGTGACCATCGCTCCCCTCACCCTCGCGGGGGCGCCGACCAACTTGCAGGGAATTGCGGCAACCGGCAATGCGGGAAGTCTCACCTTCACCATTGAACAGCATCCCTGATAAGATCCGGCCTCCCGGTTTAAAGACGATTTACAGCCTGCATGTACACTGGAAATCGGTAAGAGCGACGACTGCCGAATTCGGGGGACACCGACTCTTTGACACCATCCCACCTTAACCGAGCCCTCGCGAATCCCCGCGAAAGCCGGCGGGATGAGTCGCTGGATATTGCCAAGGGATTCGGAATCCTTCTCGTAGTTCTTGTCGATTGCCTTGACGGATTGATCGCGTCCGGATTCTTTCCACCCTCGCTCGCGTGGCCGGCGCTTACGGTCTTCGTCCTCTATCTCTTTCACATGCCATTGTTTTTCGTGGTCTTGGGCCACCTGGCTGCGCGCCAGCATCGCCCCGCCCAGGCGACACTGGCGAAGCTGCTTCCAACCATCGTCTATCCGTACTTTCTGTGGTCGATTCTGGAAGGGCTGACGCTGGTCTACCTCGGCAAATACACCAACAGCCATGAGCCCATCGCGGCGCTCTTCAAAATTCTCTGGAGCCCCCTTGGCCCGTACTGGTTCCTCTACGTTCTCTTCCTCTGCCACGCCGGATATCTGGCCATCCGCAAGCTCTCGCATGGAGCGCAGTTGGCCATCGCGGCCGCAGTCTTCCTTGTGCCTCAGTTCTTTTTGGGTTCCCTAGGCGATGCGCATTTGTTCATCATCCTGGAGACGGTCAGGGGTTTTCTCTACTTCATTCTTGGAGTGGTTTCCGTCTCCATGATCAAGCAATTCGGCCGCTGGGTGGCGATGGCGGCCACCGTACTCTTTATTTTGTTCGCTATCATCGACTACCAATCCCAGTTCTCGGGGATCCTCGCCGCGCCCGCCGCGCTCCCGGCAGGCATCGCCGGGATCATCGCCACGCTGGCCTGGTCACGCATGCTGGCCTCGCGCGGAGGCTGGTTCGCGGGCATGATCGCCTTCTGGGGCCGCTACTCGATAAGCATATACGTGATGCACATCTTTTTTACCGCCGGAATGCGCATCGCCCTGAAACGATTGCCCTTCGTGGCCTCGCAGCCGTCCGCTGGGCCCACCCTGGCCGCGACGGCGCTTGAAATCGCCGCGTCGGCCGTCGCCGGCATCGCCCTGCCGCTGGCCATCAACTGGGCCGTCAGCAAATTCGACCTGGACAAGTGGTTCGGCCTCCAGCACATGGAAGCCGCCTGAGCACAGGCCGTCATCCCCAGGTTTTCATTTCAGATACTTTTGCCCGTTGATCAGCATCTGACGGAGTGAGGCATGTCATCCTCATGAGCCAACTGAAACAGCAGCTCGCATCCGGCCGCAGGCCGCGTGTCGCCGTCGTCGGAGGCGGATTCGCCGGCATCAACGCGGCCATGGCGCTGGGCAAGCTGCCTGTGGACGTCACGGTCATCGACCGCCGCAATCACCACACCTTCCAGCCGCTGCTCTACCAGGTGGCGCTCGCCGTGCTCTCTCCGGCCCAGATTGCCCAGCCCATCCGCACCATCGTGAGCAAGAATTCGAATACCGAAGTTCTGATGGATGAGGTCACAGGAATCGACTCCGCCGGCCGCCAGCTCACGCTGGGCAGCGGCGCTACTATCAACTACGACTACCTGGTTCTCGGCACCGGAGCTACCCATTCTTACTTTGGCCACGAAGACTGGGCCAAATTTGCCCCTGGGCTCAAATCGATCGAGGATGCAACGGAGATTCGCCGCCGCGTACTGCTGGCCTTCGAACTCGCTGAGCGCCACAAACTCGAGCACGGCTGGCACCCGCCGTTGAATTTTGTCATCATCGGCGGCGGCCCCACGGGCGTCGAACTGGCCGGGGCCGTCTCCGACATCGCCCGGCTCTACATGCGCCACGACTTCCGCCACATCGACCCGGCGAAGGCGCGCGTTCTATTGATCGAGGGCTCGCCGCGCGTGCTGCCAACCTTCCCTGAAGATCTTTCGGCGAAGGCTCTGAAGCAGTTACAGGAGATCGGCGTCGAAGTCTGGAACAACAAACACGTCACCGAAGTGGGCGCAGGCTACGTGAAGATGGGAGACCAGCGGATTGAGGCCACGGTCATCCTCTGGGCCGCTGGAGTAGCCACTTCGCCGCTGGGCCGCATGTTAGGCGCTCCAGTGGACAAAAGGGGCGCGGTCATCGTCGATCAGCAGCTCAATCCTGAAGGATTGCCGGATGTTTTCGTCTGCGGCGACCTGGCCCACTTTGAGCAAGACGGCCACCCAGTCCCCGGCGTAGCCCAACCGGCCATGCAGATGGGCCGCTTTGCCGCCAAAGCCATCGCCGCCGACCTGGCCAGCAAGCCGCGCCCCAACTTCCGCTACTGGGATAAGGGAGACATGGCCACCATCGGCCGGCTGGCCGCAGTCGCCAAGATCGAGTGGCCCTTCAAAGCCCACTGGGGCGGGTTCATGGCCTGGGTCACCTGGCTGGTCGTCCACATCTACTTTCTGATCGGCTTCCGCAACCGCATCACCATCTTCTCTACGTGGGCCTGGACCTACTTCACCTTTGCCGATGGAGCGAGGCTGATCACCGGCGACCAGCGCCTGTCAGGCTGGGAAGAAGCCACCCAGGGCTCGGCGCAGAACCCGGAAAAGCCAGTTCCAGGCCAACTGCCCATGCAGGAGCCGGTAAGGGTAGCCGCCGCCGAAGATGCGAAGCTCTGACATTGCACGAACACAAGGCAAATTCCGCGGGACTGAAAATCATGGGATAAAAAGATGGGCTGGAGATGGACTCCAGCCCTTGACGCAAGGTCAATTTCGCTTGTCGCGGTTTGGGTATCGCTGGGATGCCTATCGCCGCTCTCGGCTACTGACCGCCAGCGGCGGCGACGCCTACTACAATCGGCGTTCCACCATCCAGCTGGATATCCTTCTTTGCGCCCAGCAGGATGCTCGATGCTGTAGCCATCCTCGGGTCCTGCTGTCCCGGCGCATTGTTTGCCAGCAGGATGCCTGGAATCGCCGTGGTCTGGATCGCGATGTTGCCGTTCTGGGCTACGACTGTCCCAGGAGCAGGCGCATCGTTAGCCGCCGGAGCTGTCCCAGCGCTGCCGGCGCTTTGCGGCGTGCCGGCACTGGCTCTTTGGCCGCCACTCATGCTCGACCCGCCGCCTGCCGGAGCCGCCGGTGGCATAGCCGCAGATCCGCTCGCCGAAGCTCCGCCGGCCACGTTATCGGACGACCCAATCGACTGGATCTGCGAACGAACAGCCATGCTTTGCCCACCCTGCAACTCCACATGGTCAAACTGCAGCGCCACCTGGGAAGTCCCACCTGCCTCGCTCGGCTTGACGGCGACAACATGCCCCATCAGCTTCGAGCCTTTGGGAATCTCGGTTCCGTCGGAAGTCTTCACCGAAGACTTCATCCGTACAACGATATTGTCCCCGGTCTTGGCGGTCTTCGAATCCAGCTTGCTCTCCAATTCGCCGTTGACCGGGCTCATGGGTGTTGTGGCAGCCTGCGCTGGCGCGCTACTCTGCGGCATCCCCGGGCTCTGCTCGGTGGCTGGGGGCTGAGCGGCTGGGGTCTGCTGCGCCGCGGGATTGCCGGGTTGAGCGCCAGGCTGAGTGGCTGGGGTTGGCTGCTGGGCCAAAATGGGGAGACTCGTTAAAGCGACCAGGGCCGCTGCGAGCGCTGTGCCAAATTTCATGAAAATCCTCCGTCAGTTCCCACGCTTCCACCCCGCGCGTCCACGGAGAAGCCGATGGTTCCCCGATATAGTGCAAGTAGCGTGCCACTCACGGCGATTTGCCGGGCAAACCATCCCAAGCCATTGAGATTGAATCAATTCCATCCGACGATCTCCAGTAAAGCTGGAATGCAAAATGACAGCTTGTATCGAACTCTCTACTCGAATCCGGTAATTCTTACCAAGTCAAAATTTCCCTCTCGCCGGTGGGTGCGATCGACTGCTCATCCGGCTCTAGTAATCTGAAAGAGCCATGCTCGACCTGAATTTCGTCCGCAACAACCTGGAGTTAGTGGAACAAAAGCTGCGCGTGCGCGGCGCCGACCCGGCAGCCCTGCTGGGCGATTTCCGGGCTCTCGACGCAAGCCGCCGCGAAGCCATCACCCGGTCCGAGCAGTTCAAGGCCCGCCGCAACGAGCTGAGCCAGCAGGTGGGAGCCCTCAAAAAAGCCGGCCAGGACGCGAGCGCCGTCATGGACGAGACCCGCGCCCTCAAAGAGCAGCTTGACGCGCTCGACGCCAGGGCCGCCGTGCTCGATGAAGAGATGCGCCAATCCCTGGCCCGCATCCCCAACCTTACCCGGGACGAGGTACCGCCCGGCAAATCGGAAGAAGACAACGTCGCCGTCAAGACCTGGGGCGCTATCCCCACGCTCGACTTCACGCCCAAGCCGCATTGGGAGCTGGGCGAAGCTCTCGGCATCCTCGATCTCGAACGCGCGACCAAGTTGAGCGGAGCGCGATTTGCCGTCTACAAAGGCGCGGGTGCGAGGCTGGAGCGCGCACTGATCAGCTTGATGCTGGACCTGCATACGACGAAACATGGCTACACGGAGATCCTGCCGCCGTTCATGGTCAACAGCAAGAGCCTCTTCGGCACCGGCCAGTTGCCCAAATTCGGCGAAGACCTCTTTCGCTGCGACGACGGCACGGAGTTCGTCCCCGGCGAGTACCGGGACAACGACCACTGGCTCATTCCGACCGCCGAGGTTCCGCTGACCAACCTCTACCGCGACGAAATCCTCGAAGACGCCAAGCTACCCATCGCGCTCACCGCCTATACGCCCTGCTTCCGCGCAGAGGCCGGAGCGGCTGGCAAAGACACCCGTGGCATCATCCGCCAGCATCAGTTTCAGAAAGTCGAGCTGGTGAAGTTCGTGCGGCCTGAAGACTCCGACACCGAGCACGAGAGGCTTACCCGCGACGCCGAAGAAATCCTCGAAATCCTTAAGCTCCCTTATCGCCGCATGCTACTGTGCGCCGGCGACACCAGCGCCGCTTCCGCCAAGACCTTCGATCTCGAAGTCTGGCTGCCCGGCCAGGGCCTCTACCGCGAGATTTCTTCCTGCTCCAACTTCGAGGCATTTCAGGGCCGCCGCGCCAATATCCGCTTCAAGCCGGCCAGCGGCACTGGCGGCAAGGCTAAGAATGAGTTCGTCCACACCCTCAACGGCAGCGGCTTGGCCGTGGGCCGAACGTGGCTGGCGATTCTCGAAAACTACCAGCAGGCCGATGGCTCGGTGCTCATTCCCGAGGCCCTGACGCCTTACATGGGTGGTTTGGAGCGGATTACCCCGCAGCTGTAAAGTTTGTAGGTAGCCGCAAGACAGAAGGTTCGATGCAAAAGACGTTGAAGAGTTATTTTTTCTGGACCCACCAGCGGGGCAGCTTCCATTACGACGTGATGGTGACCCTGATTCTGCTGTTCATTTTTATCACCCCGCTGCCCTTCTTCCATCGCATTCTCGACTACGGCGATAAGGCCCCCAGCAACGCAGCTTACCTGGAACCGATCCAGGTGGTCGGCGACGGCGACTACGGTTTGCTGCTCACCGTGCCCGCGCAGGACGTCCAGGTCGATCTTTCGGCCGATACCCGAACCGTGCGCAAGGCGCTCCATCGGGCCATCCAACCGGTTACGGGCGACGCCGTCTCCGTAGTCCGCTGGGAAACCATCCCCGGCCCCAACGGCCAACCGGCTCAGTGGAAGGTCTGGGTCCATCGCTGATTCCTTTTGAAAGACCAGCCACTGGCATCCTTCCGGACCGCCTTCCCGTCCAAGCAACGAGAGTGACTTATGACCGTTCTTCGGAAAATCGCCTTCTGCTCCGTTCTGGTCCTAACCGCTGCGCTTGAAACCGCATGTTCCGGCCGCTTGGTATTTGCGGAGGACGATCTCGGCAAAGTCCTCGCCAAGCTCGACGCCTCGGCCAAGACTTTCTCCTCGGCTCAGGCGGACATCGTCTGGGACAACGTGCAGACACAGCCGGTCCTGGACAAGGACTCCCAGGTAGGGACGGTCGTCTTCGCCCGTGCGAAAAATGGACAGATGCAAGTGGCAGTTCACATCAAGACCGACAACGGTAAGCCGGTGCTTAAGGATTTGTCTTACGCCGATGGCGTCGGGAAAATGTACGAACCGGCAATCAAGCAGATGCAGGTCTTCAAGGTCGGCGATAAGGGCGGCCAGTTGGAGAGCTTTCTAACCCTCGGCTTCGGCGGCAGCGGCCAGGATCTCACGAAGAACTGGCAGATCACCGACGCAGGCACGGAGGCCGTCAATGGCGTTCAGGCCGCTAAACTGCAGTTGGCGCCGCGCGATCCGGCTCTGGCCAAAACCGCGCCCAAAGTGCTTCTCTGGATCGATATGGACAAGGGTGTCGCGGTGAAGCAGCAGCGCTTCGACGCGGCCGGGAATTACGTCATTTTCACCTACGGCAACATCCAGTTGAACAGGAAGGTTCCTTCCAACGCCTTCGAGATCAAAACCGCATCGGGCACGCAAGTGGTCAATCATTGACGGACGTTGTGCAATCGGCGTCGCCTGTCCGCTTCAAGCCGCAGAGCGAGGTTGTCGCCGCGAAAAGATGCGCTGCAAAGAGATGCCGCCGGTAGCGAAGAGGATCGGGAAAAACTCCAGCGTGTAGCGAGTCTCGGGCGCTTCAATGGTCATCAGCAACAGGCTGCGCAGGATCAGATACGCAACCATGTACGGCCAGAAGCGCGGCCGGTACGAAAAACCCCACAGCCCAAGCCCTAAAAAAAGCAGGTTGACCACGCCGTAGACCACGCTGAACTTGGTCTCGGGACGATGCTGCGAGTACTGCCACCAGCGCAGGTCGATGGGCAGGTTTTCGATGCGTGGGCGCAGCGTCATATCCGCCAGACGCCCTATCGGCAACAGCAGCCAGGTGCGCAGCGGATGATCCGCTGTGCGCTGCCGGGCGAGAGCCGCGAAGCGCGCATCGATCGCGGGCGTCAGGTCCTGATCGCGGTTGTAGTCCTTCATAAGGGCCAGGGTAGCCTCGCGCTGTTCAGGGGAATCGAAGGCCCGGGCGGGCAGGGTATCCGTATCCGCGGGGCCGTCGGGAACGTTCCAGTAAATGTCGCTGGTACAGGTGAAGTCGAGGCACCAAGTCTTGACCCAGTGCTGCCAGCCGAGATGCGGATCTTCGCCGGGATCGCCTGCATAGCGGGGAGCCAGCGGCTCGAAGACATGAAAGGTGCGCCAGTTGCGCATTGCCCAGGGGGCAAAGGGCAAGAGCGAGAGCAATCCGCAGATGAGCGCCCTGCTCAATGCCGGTCTGAAGGGAGTTCGAGCGCCGCGGGAGAAGAGCAGAGCCGGCCACAGGGCAAAGGCCAGTAGCGCGCCGTCCGGCCGCAGCAACGCGGCGAAGCTGATAGCCAGCGTGAAGAGCAGGAGGTAGACCCACCCTAGCCGGAGAGACAAAGACCCGGCGATGGTGGGGCACCCAGAGTTTTCCGGATGCTGGCCGGGACGGCTCAGGTAGCGCTCCAGCGACCACAGCGCCAGGCAGATCATGTCGAAGGTCGGCGATTCGGTGAGCGCGGCTCCTGCGTAGACCGCGATGAAGGGGCACATGGCCGCCAGCCACAGCGTATTCAGGCCGGCGCGTGGAGTGCCGATGCGGCGAACGAAGTCTGCCAGCAGCAGGCAGGCCGCCAATTCCATCGCAATCTGCAGCCAGGCGACTGCGTTGTAGTTGACGACGCCGAAGACCTGAAAGCAGGCGGCCAGGAAAAATGGATAGCCGGGCAGCCGGATCAGCGTGTTGTGCAGGACGCCGCTGCCATCTGAAATCGCGAACCGGCCATGCTGCGCGATGTTCCTGGCAATGCCGCCGTAGATCAGCGCGTCGCCGCCCACCTGAGGAAAGGCATGGAACATCCAGAGGCGCAGAATGAGGCCGCCGATGGTCGCGGCGATGGCTCGCCAGCCCAGCCAATACATCCCCGGCAAACGGCGGCCCTGTCCGCTTACACTAGGAAGAGAAGTTGGTTCGGGCATGGACTCGAGGTTGGGCGCAGGCGTTCCTCTGGCTTCGGTACTTTCCGACTTCACGTTTTTGGGCTTCACGTTTTTGGGCTTCACGTTTTGGGGCGCGGCGACTTCGCCCTCTGCCTTATCTCCTGCTATCTGTCTTGCCTTGGATTGACGCACCGAACCTGCTTCCATACGATTCGAGTGTAACCTCCGACGCTGGTTCCGGACTCTGGCTCCGATGGAATCGGTGAAGCGTTACTTCTCTTGTCTTGGTTGGCAAAAAAAGGCCGACACCAACCGAAGCGCTCAAACGCACCGCCAGATTAGGTCTCTCAACCACCGATGACTCCCGACCGGCAGATTTTTTACGACCCGCAACGCAAACGCTGGAAGCGGCTGCGGCGCATCTTCGATATTTCCGCGCTACTGTTCACGTTGGTGGTGGCGATCTTCATCTTCAACGTGCTTCGCACCCAGCATTTGCCGGAGCTGCTGCTACCCTCGCCTAAACACAACTACAAGGCGCTGCGCGATCGGCAAAGCGATCTGATCCGCGCGGAAAAGGCCAAGGAGAAGCCGTCGCGGCGGAAGACCAAGCGCCGGGCTTCGGACATTCCCTTCAACACCGACGAAGGCCTGCGCGCCGCCTACTACCAGCCCGACAATCCCGCCGGCTATTCCTCTTTCAAAGAACATGTTCACCAGATCGATATTTTGTTTCCGGTGTGGTTGCACGTCTCGTTGCCGGACGGAAATCTGATGGCTGCCTCGCATGACGATCTGCAGCAGTACCGCGTAGTCGATAACCGCGGAGTGCATGATCCCGACGAGATGAACAAGATCAAGAACGTGGTCGCGGCAGCCAAGGAAGATACGGAAATCTTTCCTCACCTGACCAGCTACAACCTGCAAAACCAGAGCTTCGATCCGGCCATCGGCAACGTGCTTGTGGACGCGGGCAAGAGGGCTGCGCTGCGCCAGCAGATTCTGGCTTTCTTTGCCGGTATGCCGATGTACCGCGGGCTTTCCCTGGATCTCGAAAACCTTCCCGACAACGCTCAGGAAGCCTATCTGCAATTCATTCAAGAGCTCTATGCGGATATGCACCCGCGCAACCTGCGCTTGTATGTCAACGTCGAGATCTCAACCGACGACGACAATCTGAAGCGCATGGCTGCCAACTCCGATGGCCTGGTGATCATGAACTACGACGAGCATGAGGAGACCAGCGACCCTGGGCCCATTGCTTCGCAGACGTGGTTCGTCGACAACCTGAAGCGGGTGATGAAGCTGGTGCCCAAGGAAAAAATCATCTGCGCGGTGGGCAATTACGGCTTCGACTGGAAGATGTCCATCCCCGATCCCAAGGACCCGAAGCACCCCAAGCCCAAGGTGCTGGATACGACGGATTTGAGTGTGCAGGAGGCGTGGCAGAAGGCCTCCGACGCGGACGCGGATCTCGACCTCGACTACAATTCGCTGAACCCACACTACTCTTTCATCGATGTCGATAACCACGTGCGCCACGTGGTGTGGTTTCTCGATGGCGTAACCCTTCTCGATCAGATGCGAGCCGCGCGAGCCTTGGGCTTGAATACCTTCGCGTTATGGTCTCTGGGCCAGGAGGACCGCTCGCTGTGGAGCATTTGGGACAAGCCAAGCAGCCCGGATGCTCTGAATGCTTTGGGTGTCGTGCCGCCTGGACACGATCTGGATGAAGAAGGCGTGGGCGACATTATCCGCATCACCGGAACGCCCAAGTCAGGCAGGCGCAACATCGAACTGGACACCGACGAAACCGATGCTCGACGAAAGCTCATCATCGACGAGCATATGGATGCGTATCCGCTCACTTACCGGCTGGACTACTACGGATATCATCCCGGTCAAGTGGCGCTAAGCTTCGACGATGGCCCCGATCCCACCTGGACGCCGAAGATTCTCGACATTCTGAAAAAGAAGGATGTCAAAGGCACCTTCATGCTGATCGGCGAGCAGGCGCAGGAAAACGTCGGCGTGATGCAGCGCATTGCACGCGAAGGCCATGAGATCGGCAACCACACCTATACGCATCCCGATATCAGCGAAATCTCGCCGCGCCAGGTGCAGTTGGAGCTGAACCTGACTGAGCGCCTTTTCGCCAGCAAGCTGGGGGTTGAGCCGCTCTACTTCCGTCCTCCCTACGACATCGACGAAGAGCCGGATACCGACGATCAGGCCGAGCCGGCCTATCGCGTGCAGCAGATGGGCTACACCATTGTCGGCAACAAGATCGATACCGATGATTGGAACGAGCACCCGCGCAAGACTCCGCAGGAGATCACCGATTCCGTGCTGGCGCAGCTCGACACGATGAAAGACAAGCCGCAATTCCAGGGCAGCATCATCCTCTTTCACGATGGCGGCGGCAATCGCGCGCCTACGGTGGCGGCGCTGCCGGTGGTGATCGATGCGCTGCGGGCGCACGGCTATACCATCGTGCCGGTCTCCGCGCTGATGGGCAAGACTACGGCCGAAGTCATGCCGAAGATCACCGCGATGCAGTTCTGGCGCGCACGGGCAGACTCGGTAGCCTTCAGTATCTTGTCGCTCTTTGGCCACTTCATCGTCACGGTGTTCTTTGTGGGCGACGTGCTGATGAGCGCGCGGTTGATCCTGGTGGGCATCCTGGCGATCATCGACAGGCTGCGCAAGCATCGCGAGCCTACGCCCGGCTTCACGCCACCGATCGCGGTGTTGGTGCCGGCTTACAACGAAGAGACCGTGATCGTGCGCACGGTTCGGTCTGTATTGAACTCTACCTATCCGAATCTGCATGTAATTGTGATCGACGACGGCTCGAGCGATAACACAGCCGAGGCAGCGCGCGCGGCATATGGGCCGGAGATCGCTGCCGGCAAAGTGATTGTGCTGAGCAAACCCAACGGCGGCAAAGCGGCCGCGCTCAACTACGCTGTCGAGCGCCTCGATGAGGAGTTCTACGTCGGCATCGATGCCGATACGGTGATCGCTCCCGACGCCATCGCCAAGCTCATTCCGCACTTCGAAGACCCGCTGGTGGGCGCAGTGGCGGGCAATGCCAAGGTGGGCAATCGCGTGAACCTGTGGACGCGCTGGCAGGCTCTGGAATACATCACCAGCCAGAACTTCGAGCGCCGGGCCTTGAATCTCTTCAATGTGGTGACGGTGGTGCCGGGAGCGATTGGAGCCTGGCGCACCGGCCCGGTGAAGACAGCCGGCGGTTATCCGCTGAACACCGTGGCCGAAGACGCCGACCTGACCATGAGCCTGCTGGAGCAGGGGCTGAAGGTGGTCTACGAAGACCGGTCGCTGGCCTTTACCGAGGCTCCTATCGACGCCAAGGGCTTGATGCGGCAGCGTTTCCGCTGGTCCTTTGGCACACTGCAGGCGGTGTGGAAACATCGCGCCGCGTTCACGCGCAACAAGGCGATGGGGCTTTTTGCGCTGCCCAACATCCTCATCTTCCAGATGCTGCTGCCGCTGGTTTCACCGTTCATCGACATCATGTTCCTGTTTGGCGTAGGGCAGTACTTTGTCGATCGCTACTATCACCCCGAGGCTGCGAGCACAGCTTCCTTTGAGAAGCTGCTGGTTTACTTTCTAGGCTTCATGGTGATCGATTTCATTACTTCTTCGGTGGCCTTCAGTCTGGAGCGGAAGCATCCCGCGAACAAGGGCGATGGATGGCTGCTCTTCCACATCTGGCTGCAGCGCTTTGCCTACCGCCAGGTCTTCTCGGTGGTGCTCTTCAAGACCATCAAGCGCGCTATCGATGGACGGCCTTTCAACTGGGACAAGATCGCTCGCACTGCGAAGATGAGCAAGCGAACCGATGAGCTGATGGAAGGGGCGTAGACGAGTAAGGGGACTACGCAGCCACGCCGGTCTCCAGCGGTTTGACCTTGGTTCGCTTCTTTTTGGAGGCAAGCCACAGGTCGTACTGCATCTGCAAGCGGAGCCAGAGATCGGGCTCGGTCTTGAATGCTTCGGCGAGGCGCAGAGCCATATCTGCCGAGACCCCGGCCTTGCCATTCAAGACGCGAGAAAGCGCCGGACGGGTGACGCGCAGATGACGCGCGACTTGGGTAATGCTCCGGTCGCCTAGATAGTAGGCGAGGATTCGTCCTGGATGAGATGGATTGTGCATCGGCATGATGGTATTCCTCTCAGTGATAATCCCGATAATCGACCAAAATAGCGTCTTCCCCTTCGAAGGTAAAAGTAAGCCTCCAGTTCCCATTTACGCTTACGGACCAATGACCTGCCAGATTCCCTTTCAGTTCATGCCATTGCCACCCAGGAACATTCATTTCTTCCGGACTGCGGGCAATATTGAGCAACGTCAGTTGATCGCCGAGCTTGTAAGCGTGTTTGGGTTGGATACCGGCCTTCGAGCCCGCGCGGAAGAATCTCTCGATCCCCTTGTGTCGAAAGCTCAGAATCATGCAGGCACAATTGTACTGCGTAACGCTACGCTATACGTAATAATTTCAGGCCGATGTGTTGACGAAGTTGCCGGAGGCCTGAAGATAGGCCAGCGCCGGAGTGATGGTGCCGTTTCCGCCGGCCAGGCTGGCCTGAATCGATGAGACCAGGGTGTCGTAGGGCGTGGTGGATGCTTCCGTGGCCGATGTTGAGCTGCCTGATGCTGTAGAAGATGAGGCGCCGGACGCGCTGGAGGATGAGCTGCCGTCCGCAGGGTACGCTTCGGCGAGAACGTTGAGCAGGCCGCTTAGGGAGCTGTTGGAGGAATTGCTGGAACTGGCCGCCGGATTCAACAGGGTGGTGACCAGATTGAGCTGAATCTGGCTCTGGATGAGGCCGGCGGCGATGTTTGCGGCTGTGGTGCTGGTGTTGGTGGTGGAGGCCGCTGGGCTGGTCGAGGCGGGAGTTGTGCTCTGGTAGGTGGCGAGGGCGCCCTGCGCCTCGCTGACGCTGCCGTCGTTGAGCGCCGTGCCGAGGCTGGTGAGCAATGTGCCCAGCGGGTTGGAGCCGGTCGCACTGGTGGGCGAGAGCGCGTCGATGGCGTTGAGCAGGGTGGCCGTGGTGGTGAGGTCTCCGCTGCCGACCGCCTGCTGAAGCTGATTGAGCAGATTGCTGAAGACGGTCTGCTGCGATGCGGTAGCAGTAGAGGTGCCGAAATCGATGCCGGTCACGGGTACGATGGCGGAGGTGCTCATGGCGATTCTCCTTCGGGCCCTGCGCGCAAAACACGACGCAGGTTCGCCTGTCCCGGTTTTCGGCTGTGCCGGAGGGAAGTTGAGGAGTTTCTGTAGAAACGCCTGGTACTTTGGTACTTGGAATGGCTCGGCTAGGGCGCGCTGGGCGGAAGCGTCCGCAGATAGGCGATAATCTTCCAGCGCTGCTCTTCGGGAAGCGAGCTCCACTGCGGCATGCCCTTGTAGGGGTTGCCGTTCCTGAGCATCCAACTCAATTCGCCGTCGGTGGCATGGCGGATGCGCGCGCTGCGCAGGCTGGGCCTTGGCGGGGGGTGGGTGCGTCCATTGGCGTCGGCGCCGTGGCATTTGGCGCAGTTTTCTTGAAAGAACGCCTTGCCGGCGGCTTCGGCTTGGGGCTGATGGGCGTAGGGATTGACGCGGGCACGATCCTCGTCCGGGACGCGGCGCAGCCATTTGCCGTCGAATTGGCCGGTTGTGCCCATTTGCCCTGCCGCGGAGAGGAGAAACGCGGTACAACAGAGTGTCACGAGGATCGATGCGGCGGGCAGTGTTTTCGGTCTCATCAAGCATCCTTCTCTTTTGAAGATAACGCGGGATGATAACGCGGGGCAGCGCCGCGACGCGGATTCCGTTCCTCAGCTAAACTTAGAAGGCTATGACTACTGCGACGGTTACCCAGATTGCGCTGCGCTCGCCCCAGGGCGAGTTTGTGAATGAGCCTTTTGTCAACTTCTCCGCGGCGGAAAATGCGCGGGCGATGCGCGCGGCGCTGGCCCATGTGGCCACGCAGCTCGGCCGGGAATACGACCTGATCATCGGCGGCCATCGGGAGAAGACAACGGGCAAGATTACCTCGCTGAACCCGGCGCGTCCTGCGCAGGTGGTGGGCATTCACCAAAAAGCCGGAGCGGAGCACGCTCAGGAGGCGATGGACGCGGCGCAGCGAGCTTTCCATAGCTGGAGCCGTACATCGGTCGAAGTGCGCGCCTCTTTGCTGCTGAACGCGGCGGCGATCATCCGCGAGCGCAAGCTGGAGTTCTCGGCCTGGTTGACCTATGAAGTGGGCAAGAACTGGGCCGAGGCCGATGCGGATACTGCCGAGACTATCGACTTTCTGGAGTTTTATGCTCGCGAGGCTCTGCGGCTGGCCAAGGCTACCACGCCCATTCAGCTTCCCGGCGAGCGCAATCGGCTGATCTACATTCCGCTCGGCGTCGGCGCGGTCATTCCGCCGTGGAACTTTCCCTTTGCGATCATGGCGGGGATGACGGCGGCGTCGATCGTGACCGGGAATACGGTGATTCTGAAGCCTTCGAGCGATTCGCCGACCATTGCGGCGCTGTTTATGGAAGTGCTCGAAGAGGCGGGCATGCCGGCGGGAGTGGTGAACTTCTGCCCCGGTTCGGGAGCCACTTTCGGCAACGCTATCGTCGAGCATCCCAAGACGCGGTTTATCGCTTTCACCGGCTCCAAGCCTGTCGGCCTGGATATTCATGAACTGGCGGCGAAGACCCAGCCGGGGCAGATCTGGATCAAGCGGACGGTGCTCGAAATGGGCGGCAAGGATTCGATCCTGGTGTGCGCGGACGCCGATGTCGACGCGGCGGCGGATGGCGTGGTGGCCGCGGCCTTCGGATTCAGCGGGCAGAAGTGCTCGGCTTGCTCGCGGGCGATCATCGAGGCTCCCATCTACGACTCGTTTGTCGAAAAGGTGCGCGAGCGTGTGGCGAAGCTAACTGTGGGCGATCCTGCGGAGAATCCCAATATGGGCCCGGTGGTCAACGCCAGCGCCATGCAGAGCATTCTCGGATACATCGAGAAGGGCAAGCAGGAAAGCAAGCTGGTCGCGGGCGGAACCGCGGTCGAAACCGAAGACAAAGGCTATTTTCTGCAACCCACGGTTTTTGCCGATGTCGATCCCGATGCGGTCATTTCGCAGGAGGAGATTTTTGGCCCGGTGCTGGCGCTGATCAAGGTCGAGAGCTACGAGGAAGGCCTGGCCGTCGCCAACAATACCGAGTTCGGCCTGACGGGCGCGATCTACACGGCTGACAAGGACCGGCTGGCTCACGCTGCCGAGGAGTTCCATGTGGGCAACCTCTACCTGAATCGCAAGTGCACTGGGGCGATGGTTGGAGCGCATCCCTTTGGCGGCTTCAACATGAGCGGAACGGATTCGAAGGCAGGCGGCCCGGATTATCTGTTGCTGTTTACGCAAGCCAAATCGGTGGCGGAGAAGCTCGGTTCGTAGACCGCCAGCTGCAATTTGCAAGAACGAAGCAACTTACGCGGGGCGATTCCGTTCTAAGCATGGGCGACGCGTCCCTTTGGCCAGTTGTTACGTAGATCGTTCTACATGCAACTTCACCTGCGTATTCGGAAAGGCGTGCTTTCGTGAAGGCAGCGACGATTGCTGGAGTTGTTCTCATCATCCTGGGAATTGTCGGCTTCACCATGGGAGGCTTTTCGTTTACTCGCGAAAAGAAGGATGTGGATTTGGGACCGCTCCAGATTCAGCACAAGCAGCACAAGACGATCCCGATTTCCCCAGCGATCAGCCTGGTTGCGGTCGTGGGCGGCCTGGTGCTGGTGGTGGCCGGAGCGCGCGGCAAGTAATCTTTCCGCTGCTACAATTTTCCAAGAGCGCCCGCAATGGACCGCAGCGAAAGGCCGAATGAGCCAGAATTTTCAAGAAACGCAGTCTCCCACCTCCCCTGAAATACAGTCCCACAATCTCAAGAACCGGTTGCTGATTGCCTGCGCCGTGGCGCGCGAGGCTGGCGCGTTACAAAAGCGGCGCTTTCTGGACCGCGAGGCAATGATTTATAAGTTCAAAGGGCCGCAGGACTACCTGACCGCAACCGACGGCGAGGTGGAGAAGCTGGTACGTACGCGGCTGCTCGAAGCCTTCCCCGGCGATACGTTTTTAGGCGAGGAAGACGGCGGCCAGGTGAGCAGCCGCACCTGGGTCGTCGACCCCATCGACGGCACTTCGAACTTTGCCCGCGGCATTCCGCATTTCTGCGTCTCGATCGCCTTCGTGCTCGACGGTGTGGCTTCGATCGGCGTGATCTATCAGCCCATTCTGGACGAGCTGTTCGCCGCCGCCAAGGGGTTGGGCGCGACGCTCAACGGCGAGCCGATCCGGACTGCCTCAACGACCAGCCTCGACAAATCGCTGCTGGAAGTGGGCCGGGCCTCGCGGCAGCCGCAGGCCGTCTATCTGGCCATGCTGGACAAGGTGATGAGCACCGGCGCGGCAATTCGCGGAGCTGGTTCAGGCGCGCTGGCTGTCGCCAATGTGGCCGCGGGCCGCGTGGATGCGTGCTTCGAGACGCATATGTACTCCTGGGACTGCCTTGCGGGTCTGGTGCTCGTTGAAGAAGCAGGCGGACGGGGGAACGATTTTCTCGGCGGCGACGGGCTGCTCAAGGGCAATCCCATCTTCGCCTCCGCGCCGGGAATTGCAGATGAGCTGGCCGCGCTGGTGGGAGTTTCGCTGCTGCCGTCGGGCTCGTAACGGAGACCAACCCATGTGCGGGCGATACCAGAGACGATCGGATAAGCAGCGCATCGCCGAGGCCTTTCATCTCGGAGCGCTCGACGATCTGGATTTAAGCGTCGAGCTGGGCCTGGCGCCGACCTACAACGCGGCTCCGGGAACCATGCAGCCGGTGGTTGTGTGGGACGAAGCGCTGGGGATGCGAGCGGTGCGCATGATGTACTGGCGGTTCCTGCCGCCTTTCTGCACCGACCCCAAAAAGCTGAAGCTGGACACCATCCACGCCAGCGCCGAGAAGTTGATGTCGAGCGGCATCTGGAAGAAATCCTTTCTTTACCGGCGATGCCTCATTCCGGCCGACTCTTTCGTGGAGTGGAAGCGCGTCAGCGCCAAGATCAGGCTGCCGTTTCTCTTTGCCATGAAGGCGGGCGAGCCGTTTGGCATTGCCGGAATCTGGCAGCGCTGGCACTCCCCGGACAGGAAGACGGAACTGGACACCTTTGCCGTGGTCACAGTTGAACCCAATGAGATCGTGCACGATCTCACCGAACACGGCCGCATGCCGTTGCTGATCAAGCGAGCGGACTACGAGCGGTGGCTGCGAGACGAAGACGTGGAACAGCCTCCCGTCGATCTGCTGCGGCCTTTCGATTCGGACGAGATGAAGGCCTGGCAGGTGAGCACACGCATGAACAGCGTGCGCAACAACGACCCGTCGCTCATAGAGCCATGCAAAGAGCCGGAAGCCGGATCGGAGACCGGGCAGATGGAGATGTTCGGCGGAAGTTAGGTGCGCAGTCCCTGGACGGGGAAACACGTACGTAAGAATTCGTAGAAATATTCGCCGGCTTTGCTCACCAATGCCAAAGCTGCTTCGTCTTCACGCAAGCTTTTTTGATTCCATCCACATTTTTAGAACATTTTTGAACGGCAATCCGTAGTTAACCGTCGAGTAGCGGATGGCGTTATAGAAAGCAGGGCTGTTTAACTTCTGCAATTTGCCTGCTAGCTGTGCTTGTTTTTCACTGAAAAATCCTCCGGGGGTGGATCTGTGGGTGATTTTGGCGCTGACCTGAAACACGCTTTGCACATGTTTGTGAAGAATCCGGGGTTCACCATTGCCGTGGTGGCCGCGCTGGCCCTGGGCATCGGAGCCGATACCGCTATCTTCTCGGTCGTGAATACGGTTCTGCTCAAGCCGCTCAGCTATCCCGAGCCCGACCGCATTGTGCAACTGCTCTGCACTGGGCCCGACGGCGAAGGAGCCTGCGGCTCGGCAACCAAGCTGCATGTGTGGCAGAACCAGACCAGCGTCTTTCAGGACGTGGCCGGCTACGACTTCGGCGGCGGCATGAACCTGACCGGGACGGTTCCCGAGCAGGTGCATGGCGTCCATGTCACCGAGCAGTACTTCCGCGTCTTTGGAGCCAAATTCATCCAGGGACGCGGCTTTACGCCGGACGAGGACCGGCCCCACGGCGGCAATGTGACCGTGATCAGCGGCGGCCTGTGGAAGCGCAAATTCGGTGGCGACCCGAATATCGTCGGCAAGACGATCTCGCTGGCCAATCTGCCCTATACCGTCGTGGGAGTGACGAGTCCTGATTTCGACACCGATCCGGTGGCAGATCTCTGGGTTCCTTACCAGTTCGACCCCAATACGAAAGACCAGGCGCACTATTTTGTGGCCGCCGGACGCATGAGGCCGGGGATCACGCTTTCCCAGGTACAGGCCCAGCTGCGCCTTGCAGCAGTCGAGTTCAACCGCAAGTATCCAGGCATCAATCAGAGAGGCGGCTTCGACGCGCAACTGCTCAAGGATTCTGTCGTCAGCGATATTCGCTCGTCACTGCTGGTGCTGATCGGCGCGGTCAGCTTCGTGCTGTTGATTGCCTGCGCCAACGTGGCCAATCTGCTGATGGTCCGGGCGGCGGGACGCAGTCGCGAGTTCGCGATTCGCGCGGCGCTGGGCGCTGGCCGGGCGCGGATCATTCGCCAGTTATTGACCGAGAGCGTGCTGCTGGCTCTGGCCGGCGGCCTGTTGGGGCTTGTGCTCGGGTTCAGCGGCGTGCGGGCGCTGCTGGCGGTGAGCCCCGGCGATATTCCGCGTATCGGCGAGGACGGCGTACGCGTCGGCCTGGATTGGCGCGTGGCGTTGTTCACCCTGGGCATCTCGATTCTGACTGGGGTTCTCTTCGGGCTGATTCCCGCGCTGGGCGCGTCGAAACCCGACCTGAGCAGCTCGATGAAAGAGAGCAGCCGAGGCTCCGGATCGAGCCTGAAGCACAACAAGATGCGTTCCCTGCTGGTGGTGAGCGAGGTTTCCCTGGCGTTGATTCTGCTGGTGGGCGCGTCCTTGCTCATTCGCACCTTTGTGGCGCTGCGGGAGGTCGATCCCGGCTTCAACGCGCACAACATCTGGACGGCGGAGATGGCGCTGAATGGGCCGCAATTTGAAAAGACCGCCGGCGTGGCGCAGGTGGTGCGCAATGCACGCGAGCGGCTCAATGCCGTTCCCGGCGTGATCACCGCGGCGGCGACCAATTCCATGCCGCTGGTGGGCGGCTTCGGCCTGCCCTTCATCATTGTGGGCAAGCCGCTCAATGGTCCAGCAACTGGAGGTGCGGGCTGGATGGCGGTTTCGCCGGGATACTTCGATGCGTTCAAGATTCCCCTGGTGCGCGGACGCGACTTTACCGACAGCGACACCGCCGGATCGCAGGGCGTGGCCCTCATCAACGAAGCCATGGCCAAGGAATTCTGGAAGAACGGCGAAAACCCCGTCGGACAGCAGATCATCATCGGCAAGGGTGTCGGGCCGGAATTCGAAGAGCCGGCGCGGCTGATCGTCGGCATCGTAGGCGACGTGCGCGACGGCGGGTTGAATCGCAATCCCGGTTCCAAGATGGTGGTGCCGTTGGCTCAGATGACCGATGGACTTACCGAGCTCAATTCCAAGGTGGCGCCGATCTCCTGGGTGGTCCGGACACGCTTCGATCCGCACCAGATGACAACGACGCTCACAGATCAGCTGCGCCAGGCAAGCGGCGGCTTTCCCGTGGCGCGGATACGGTCGATGGAAGAGGTGGTGGTGCGTTCGACCGCCCGGCAGGACTTCAACATGCTGCTGCTGACCATCTTTGGCGGCTCGGCGCTGGTGCTCGCCGCGATCGGGATCTATGGCCTGATGGCCTATTCGGTGCAGCAACGGACGCAGGAGATCGGCATCCGCATGGCCATGGGTGCGGACCGGGGACGCATCACCAAGATGGTGGTCTGGCAGGGAATGCGGCTGACGCTGGTGGGGGTGGTGGTCGGCCTGGGAGCCGCGTTTGGCCTGACTCACCTGATCGCCAGCCTGCTCTATGGCGTCAAGGACTGGGACCCGGCAGTCTTTATCAGCGTGCCGTTGATCTTGAGCGCAGTTGCCCTTTTCGCGGTTTGGCTGCCGGCGCTACGGGCCTCGAAGCTGAATCCAATGGAGGCGCTGCGAACCGAGTAAGCGAGAAGCGCTAGGTTCCGGTGCGGACGATGCTAGGCGTGGGCGGGGCTTTTCCGGTCTCCGGGGTATTTGCGGCGTCGGCCAGTTCCTCGGCCTCGATGCGGCTGCCCACGTCCGCCGCGGCTTCGGCGAGCACCCGGTGGTGCAAAGTGAAGAGCGCCAGCTCCAGCCGGTCGCTGACCCCGGTCTTATCGTAGATGGAGCGCAGATAGTTCTTGATGACCTGCTCGGTGGTCTTGAGCCGGGCGGCGATCTCGCGATTCTTGCAGCCCTGCACGATCAGGGCGACAATGCGCATCTCCTTGGGGGTGAGCCGGTCCCGGACGCGGGTACCGACCATGTCTTCGCCTGCGACGACCTCGGCCACCATCCCGTGAAGCGGCTGCCAGCTCTCGCCGGCTGCGACCTTGCGAACGCACTCCACCAGAGCGGCGCCGGTGGTGTTGCGAAAGATGACTCCGCTGAACCCCTGCTGCAAGTAAGGACCTGGAGCTTCGCTGTTTTCGGCGATCACGATGCCCCGGCTGCCCATGGTTCCGAGCAGAACCTTCAGACGCCCCAGCTCCGGCTTGAGCGCGGAAGCGAAAATGACCACCGCACCTGGAAAAGTGGTAGCGGCGTGCATCATCCGCTCCGTATCCGAACATTGCGCAATGATGCGGAAGTCGTCGTCCGAGGCAAGCACTTTGGCCATGCCGGCGCGGAAGATCGCCTGGGAATCTGCCAATATGATTTTATTCATCGTCCCTGCTGCGCCCCCCTTTAATCCAGCCGAGAGTTCTCAAGAGTAGTATGGCGCCGGTCTCGCCTCCCCCCGGTTGCGGTTCCACATCTCCTAAACAGCCCACTCCACCTACTATCGGCACATTAAGAGATTACTTTCATTCGATCTATTCTGCGACACTTGTGGTCCCATCGTATTCCCTTGGTAAGCGAAAATCATACGTTAAAGTCCCTTGGGATCGCATTTTTGGCCTCAGGGTACAGGAGTATTGCTAATTGCACTATCGAATTGGCTTTTATTTGCTATCTGCGAAAATAATCCGCCGTGCCGGGGCAAACGGAGCCGTATCGTCAAAAGCCCGCGATCTAGGCCCGACAATTAGGCCCGACAGTCTAAACTGGAAATCAGCTTCAAACTTGGAACGATCCTATGAACAGGCCTATTCTTCTTGCGATCGACGACGACATCAATGTGCTGGAAGCGGTGGTGCAGGATCTTCGCCGCCAGTATGGGGCCACGTACCGGGTGTTGCGCGCCGGCAACGGACAGGCTGCGCTCGATACCTTGAAGCAACTGAAGGTGCGCGAAGAGGCAGTCGGACTGCTTCTGAGCGACCAGCGGATGCCGGGAATGACCGGCGTCGAGTTCCTGGAAAAGGCCCGTGAGATCTATCCAGACGCCAAACGGGTGCTGCTGACCGCCTACGCGGACACGGAAGCGGCCATCCGGGCCATCAATACGGCCCGCATCCACTATTACCTGACCAAACCGTGGGATCCGCCGGAGGAAAAGCTGTATCCGGTGCTCGACGACCTGCTGCAGGATTGGAACGCCGGCTATCAGCCGAAGTTCGAAGGACTGCGGGTAATTGGGCATCGCTGGTCGCTCAAAGATCATCAACTGCGCAGCTTTCTCAGCCGCAACCACGTTCCCTACCGCTGGCTCGACGCCGCGGCCAGCGAAGATGCCCAGCAGTTGCTCAAAGAACGCTCTCTCGATCCGGAAGTGCTGCCCGTGGTGCTCTTTGCCGATGGCAGCGCCCTTGTAGACCCGGAAAAGGATGTGCTGGCGGCTCGGGTTGGACTGAGAACCCAGGCCGCGCAGGATTTCTACGACATGATCGTGGTGGGAGCAGGACCGGCTGGCCTGGCAGCAGCGGTCTACGGCGCCTCCGAGGGCCTGAAGACCCTGGTCATCGAGCCCCTCGCACCCGGCGGGCAGGCGGGCTCATCTTCGCGAATTGAGAATTATCTCGGTTTTCCGACCGGCATCACCGGCGCAGACCTGGGCAGACGCGCGCACATGCAGTGCGTCCGTTTTGGCGCGGAGTTCCTGACCCAGCGCGCCGTAGGACTGCGCGTCGACGGCCAGTATCGCTTCGTAACCCTGGCCGACGGGAACGAGGTCTCCAGCCATGTTCTGCTGCTTTCAACCGGCGTGCAGTACAAGCGTCTCGATGTTCCCGGCGCGGAGCAATTGACCGGCAAGGGCGTCTACTACGGCGCGGCGCTGGTCGAGGCCGCAGCCTGCAAGGACGAGGATGTATATGTGGTCGGCGGGGCGAACTCCGCAGGGCAGGCGGCGCTGCACTTCGCCAAATTCGCCTGCAAGGTAACCATGCTGGTCCGGGCAGGCAATTTGGAAGCCAGTATGTCGAAATACTTAATCGATGAGATCGAACGCACATCCAATATTGTGGTAGAGCCCAACACGCAGGTGTTGGCGGCCGAGGGGGCAGAGCACCTGGAACTGATTCGGACCCGCGGGCCGGAGGGCGAAACCTGCCGGAAAGCGGCGTCGCTCTTTGTTTTCATCGGAGCCGTGCCCGGTACGGAATGGCTGCCGGACTCGATTTTGCGGGACGAGAAAGGTTTCGTCCTGGCGGGTCCCGATCTGGCCAGCTCGGATTCAGCGGGGCCGGACGGCGCCGGTGCGGAGAAGAAAGCCGCGGACAGGTTCGCGTCGATCTGGAAAGAGAAGCGCGCGCCTTACCTGCTGGAGAGCAGCGTGCCGGGAATATTTGTTGCCGGAGATGTGCGGCATGGATCGGTCAAACGGGCGGCATCGGCGGTAGGAGAGGGTTCGATCGCGGTGCAGTTCGCGCACCAGTATCTGGCCAGCTTCTAGGCGGAAGTAAAACGTTTTTTGGTTGGAACGAAAGTGGGATGGAAGAAACGCATCGTATGGCCGCAGGCTACATCCATGAAGAGGGTCGGGTCTCCAAGGCGGAGGCCATGACCACGGGAGAATTCGCCGGAACAACGGCGCAAACAGCAACTATGGACATCGGGAAACAATACACGACCGAGCGGGTTTCGCTGGATGAATACGCGGAACAACTGAGCAAGGCTTTTTCCTCAGCTGGCGTCACGCCGGACCAGCTTTGCGGGCTGGGCGAAGCGGACCTGCTACGCATTCCCGCCGGCGTCGTCTTTCACGATCCCGCGGAGGGCATTCGCGCCTTCTGGGTGCTGCTCGAAGGCGAGGTGCTGGCCGACAAGGCCGAGCAGGATGGATCGAAGGTCCGGGTGTACGTTGCCAGGGCCGGCGACTCTTTTGGCGAGGTCGTATTGCTGGCCGGCAGGGCTCCTACGCTTTATCTGGAGGCTTCTCAGCCTTCCGTGGGATTGCGTTTTGACGAAGATACCTTCTGGAAGTTGATGGCCTGCTCTCCGTCGGTACGCAAGATGGTGCTGGCCAACATGGCCAAGCGATTGCAGGCCCACATGGCCGAGGCCGCGCACCGTGAAAAGCTGATCTCGCTGGGAACCCTGGCCGCCGGCCTGATGCACGAGCTGCATAATCCGGGCTCGGCAGCCAAACGCGCCGCCTCGCAGCTCAGGGACAATCTCATGCGGCTGCAGGAGATGAGCCTGCGCAACACCGGAAAAGCTAAGACTCCTCAACAAATGGAGTGCATGCATGACCTGCTGCGGCACGCCATGCGCAGTTGCCAGGCGCCAGCCCTGAGCAGCCTCGATCAGGCCGACGCCGAAGAAGCGATGTCCGAGTGGCTGCAATCGGCGGGAGTTGAAAACGCATTCACCATCGGACCGGCGCTGGTAGCCATCGGCTTTGAGCAGAACGAGCTGAATTGCGCGAAAGATGCTTTCGAGTCCCAGGCTTTGTCCGACGCGCTCAACTGGCTGGAAGCGCTAGTCTCCAGCGTTTCGCTGGTCTGCGCCATCGAGGAGAGCATCAGCCGCATCTCGGACCTGGTAATGGCGGTGAAGAAGTTCGCCTACGACGACCGCTGCACCTTGCGCGACGTCGATGTGCATGACAGCATCCAGAGCACGCTGACCATCCTGGGGCACAAGCTGCGCCAGCGGCAGATCAATGTGGTCAAGCATTTCGACGCGGCCCAACCGAATATCCATACCACGGGCGTGGCCATCAGCCAGGTCTGGACCAACCTCATCGACAACGCCATCGACGCGTCTCCCGAGGGAGGCGAAATCGACGTGCGCACCTGGAGCGAGCCTGGATTTCTGGCCATCGGCATCGTCGACCACGGCAGCGGTATTCCCGATGAAGTGAAGTCCAAGATCTTCGAGCCGTTCTTTACCACCAAACCGGTGGGCAAGGGCACCGGGCTGGGTCTGGAAATCGTCCAGCGCATTGTGACTCAGAGTTTTGGCGGCAAGGTGGATGTGGATTCAAAACCTGGAGAGACCAAGTTCGTGGTGCGTTTGCCGCAGCAGAACGTCGCAGTTTCGGCCTGACGGGGTCTGCGTTGCGCTGTCAGATATCCTTCTCCAGCACTACAAAGTGCAGGTCGTTGCGCAACGGTCTGCCGGAGCGTTCGTCTCCGTAGGGAAAGGGTTGGGTTTGGCCCTTCCATACATAACCTCTTCGTTGGTACTAAGGCATTTTCCGTATTTCAGTAGACCCCTCAAACTTCGTGCAGGGTGGATTTTTCTTGAGGAAAAATCCACTTAACGGTTGTGGCTTCGGTTTACACCAATACGGAAAATGCTATAGGCGATGAGGGGTTCGCGGAGATTCACGACTGTCATGCGGATGCGATGAGCGCCGTTTTCTCTCGCGAAGCCTTCCGCTGCCGCCAAGAGAGCGCGTCCCAATTGCTGTTTTTGAAGGTCGGGGCGAACGGTCAAGAGACCCAGA
>Ga0302324_100006434_pt1 | contig 25313 bp, 29 predicted proteins | sample Palsa_T0_1_FD_201949 | JGI IMG/M metagenome (GOLD analysis project Ga0302324, IMG submission 201949) | Peat permafrost microbial communities from Stordalen Mire near Abisko, Sweden - Palsa_T0_1 | ecosystem: Environmental > Terrestrial > Soil > Palsa > Peat permafrost | place: Sweden: Abisko... | reverse complement strand
GATCGACGGTGATGGTCGGCCCCTCGCGCCCGTCGCGGCCGGCTGGCTGGCGGTATTCGAGCTGCTCGCCGGTGATCTCGACCCGCGGGTGGCGGCGTGAGCGTCTTCGCTCGAGCGTCGCGCGTGCGGGGCAAGCCCGGTAAGGCGGGCAAGCTGCTGCGGGCCAACCGAAAGGCGATCCTGAATCAGAGCTTCACTGCGGCCCGGCATCTGCAGAGCCAGCTGGCGTCAACGTCGAAGCAGAAGCCGGACATAGCGCAGACGGTGGCGCCGCTACAGGACAGCTTGGCGCAGCTGCGAACCGAGGTCCTGAGCGAGGGCGCCGGCGGCCACACGGAGATCGTCGCGGCGGCGCTCGCCGATCTCGAGCTGAGTCTCAGCAAGCTGGTCGAGGCGCACAGCGCCAAGACCCCCGCGGACGCGATCAGGCTCCTCGCTGCGGGAAAGCAGGCATACGAGGACGCAGGCAAGAAAGCGAAGCAGGCCGGCAGTGACTGGCAGCTCTGATCACGCCACCAGCTCGGAGCTCGACGGCGCCACCGCGTTCGACGAGCTGGCCAAAGCGGCCGCCTCCGGGCGCATCTCCCGGCGCCAGCTCACACAGCTCGGGGGCGCGGTCGCGCTCAGCGCGATGCTGCCGAGCGGGGCGCGCGGCGGCACGAGAGCAGCGCAATTGTGGGCCCGCATGGCAGAAAAAAAGACGACCGGAACCTGCCCGCAGCAGAAGAAAGAGAAGTGCCCCGGCGACCTGCCGCCGCGCCCGTGGACTCGAGACTGCATGATACCCGTCCCGAACGGGCACACTTCGAGCTTCAACGGTTGCGGGCCTCAGGGCGGCGTCCACCTCCCGGTCGTGGGGACAGGCGATTACGTCCCCGACGAGCCGCTCGGGATCGTGAATTTCTTCGGGCCGTGCAAGGGGCATGACTGCTGCTACGGGCGCTGTGGCAGCGACAAGGATGACTGCGACGGCAAGTTCTTGATCGGGATGCTCGACGTATGTGACACCACGTGGCCCGTATCCGAATCCAAGTGGCAGGGGATACTCGATGTGTTCCCGACCGTGTTTTGCCGCTCGCTCGCCGCCACCTATTACAGCGCGGTGCACTACGGCGGCCAGGACGCCTACGATTCCGGCCAGAAAGAGGTCTGTGACTGCTGCGACTGCGACCCCGGCTTCACCGTCCGAGGTGACGCTGTCGACCACGGAGATTCGCTGGTTCACGGCGGCTGCGAGGGCGGCTAGCTGCGCGCCGGGGGCACCACGGGTTGGTCGGGACGCCCTTGCACGGGGTCGGCATGGTTACGAGGCCGTGCGGCAGAGGATGCATGATCACGTGAGTGCGGCGCGGGTAATGGTCGCTCGGAAGGCACGGAGGACTACCTCCGGTGAGTGAGAGCCGTGCGTCGCAGAGGATCTCCGAGAGCAGCATCGGGTTCTCGTTTGCGGGCGTGGGCGATCCGTCGCAGTCGGGGTTCGCCTGCTGCAGATCCGACGGGCTGGTCTCGAGCATGCCACCGCCTTGCTGGGTATTGCCCCTGTAGCAGTCGGTCGGGTGCCCGCTCTCGAAGTTGAGCTCAGCGATGTCACCGTTGGTCGGGTTGCCGTATGACCCGTTGTGGCCGAACAGGTTCCCCAGCAGTGCATCGCCCCACTCGTCGAAGTTACAGCTACCGGGGCCGAGCTCGTCCTTCGTCCCGCCCGTGCACGGTCCTCCGTCGTCGGGGTGCGGGACGAACAGAACGCCCCAGGCGTCGTTGCTCTCGATCTCGTTGTCCATCACGGTGTCGTTCCTCGCCCCCGTCAAGTCGACTCCCGTGCCGACGGGACCGGCAGCTCCGAAGCGGGCGCCGGGGACGTCGGCGTCGTTGTTGTCCTCCACGTCGTTGTGCGTGAACACCCAGCACGAATGTGTATGGGTGATCGGGCTGATGGCGTCGTTCGGGCAGGTGCCGTTCTGCGGTGGCGGCTTGTCATCGTTGTCGCTGTTGACGACGAACCCCAGCTCGTTGTGGTCGAACCGCGAGTGTTCGACGACGAGGCGACCGCCGGAGTTCGAGCCCGAGTAGCCGAGCGCGTTGAACTCCGACCACGCGTGGCTCACAGTCTGGTTGCACACCTGCCTGCAGGCGCCGATGTAGAGGCCGGAATCGTCGAAGTTGCTCGCGTAGATCTGATTCCAGGCACCTCCGCTCCAATCGCTGGAAAAGACGCCGTACCCCGCGGCGGTCCTCGGGCCGCCGTAGAACGTGCTGGTGGCGCTCAGGTATGCGCCCCGGAAGCCCCATCCTCCGATCGTGCCGCTGCCGTCGCCGCCGTTCCACCAGATCGCGTTACCCGCATCGCCGGCGCCGCCGAGGAAGTTACACGCGGTCAGGTTCTGGACCCACACGTTGTCTGCCTTCCAGACCATGATGCCGTTGAGGCCGAGCCGTCCGCTCGGGCTCGCCGGGCCGAGGTTCTGTGCGGCCGGACTGCGGCTGCATCGCGCCGAGCCGGGCTTGGTTCCGTCGACGACGACGGTGTTTCGGTTCATGCCGCGGATCCAGAGGTTCGGCGTCGTGATCAGGATCGCCGCCGGAAGGTCCGGCCGACCGCCGGGACGGCGGCTGGCCCGCGTCTTGTAGTCGCCAGGACCGATCAGGATCCAGTCGCCGGGCCTCGCGGCATCCACGGCAGCCTGAATCGAGTGATACGGCCCGCGGATTCCGTGGTAGCTCCCGACACGCAGCACCCGGGCGTTGGCTGCGGATGCCAGCACTGCGCCCGCGCAGAGCACGAGTGCCAGGGCAAGCCCTTCCTCTGCTCTTGCCCAGCCCAGAAACCGATGGTCTCGGGTCACCGACACCGTTCAGGATGGGCCGAGCGCCGTCAGCATTCCTGCTCGGCCCGGAGCCACTCGGATCCGGCCGAGAGATCCTTTACGCCCAACGCGGCGAGGACGTTCAGCCACATGCCGTGACGGACGAAGTCATCGATCCGTTCCGGCTCGGCGCCCGAGAGCTGCTCGACGTGCGCAACCAGCCGCACGTAGCAGGCGCGGACGCGGTCACGGACGATCTCGTCGTCGCAGGCGGCGTAGGCCTGGTGCTGAAGCATCAGGAGTTCTCGGTTCGTCGCGAGCAGCTCGACGTAGGCACGCCCCATTGCCTCGAGCACGTCGCTGCCGGCCGGCGCGAGCTCCGGGTCGTACCCGGCCGCCGCCCGGCTGAAGCTCGCTGCGGTCAGCTCGAAGCCGCGCTCGACGGCCGCCAGGAACAGCTCGCGCTTGTTGGGGAACAGGCTGAACACGTACGGCTGCGCGACGCCGACGCGGCGTGCGATGCGATCGACCGGCGTCCCGTGCAGCCCGCCGTGGGCGAACTCGTGGACCGCGGCCTCGATCAGCGCGTCCCGCCGCTCCGCGGCCGGGACGCGCTGACGCGTGGTCGTGTCTTGGGGTTTCGATGTGGTGGCCATGGCGGTCGCTACGTCGGATCCTAGACCGGTGCTCACGCGGCCAGCGTGGTCGCCGGCGAGACTGACGCGGATTGGACTCCGGCGGCCTGCGCGGGGACTGCGCGCGTTTCGAACGGCAGCGCGGCGGCGATCAGCGCCCCGACACCGAGCACGCCGACGCCGACCCAGATCGCGGGGACGAGCCCATTGACGAACGACTGGGCCGAGGCGTAGCCCCCGTGGGACGTGAACACCGTCGCGAGCACCGCGATGCCGAGGGTGCCGCCGAGCTCGCGGATCGCGTTGGTGGCGCCCGACGCCTGTCCTGCCTGGTCGGTCCGGACCGACGCCAGCACCGCGCTCGCCGACGGCGCGAACACGAGTCCCATCCCGGCTCCTGCGAGGATGAACGGCCCGAGCATGCTCGCATAGCTCATGTGGATGCCGGCGATCGACGCCAGCCACGCAAGCGCGGTCGCCTGGAGCCCGAGACCCGCGACCATGAACAGGCGGCTGCCATAGCGCTCGGAGAAGAAGCCCGCCAGCGGCGATACGACCATCGTCGCGCCGGTCCACGCGAGTAGCTTGACGCCGGCCTGCAGCGGTGTGTTCCCGAGCACGTTCTGGAGGAACTGGCTGAGGAAGAAGATCGAGCCGAACATGCCGAAGTACATCGCCAGCGAGACGGCGTTGGTGACCGCGAAGCTGCGCTTGGCGAAGAAGCTCAGCGGCAGCATCGGCTCGGTGGCCCGCAGCTCGTAGCGGATGAACGCAAGCACGAGCACGACTCCGGCGGCGAGGGCGGCGATGACCGTGGGGTTGGTCCAGCCCTCGGACTGCGACTGCACGAGGCCGAAGACGATCCCGAAGAGTCCGGTCGAGGCGAGTGCGAGGCCTCCGAGGTCGAGCGCTCGCGAAGATCCATGGCTCTCGGTTAGACGAGTCGCGGCGAGCGGGACCAGCACGATCCCGATCGGCACGTTGATCCAGAAGATCCAGTGCCAGGAGGCCGCCTGGATGACGGCCCCGCCGACGAGCGGCCCGAGCGCGACGGCCGTGCCACTGATCGCCGACCAGACGCCGAGCGCGATGCCGCGCCGTTCGGGCGGGAACGCCTCGGCGAGCAGGGTCAGCGTCAGCGGCGTCACGATTGCGGCGCCGATGCCCTGGGACGCTCGCGCGGCGATCAGCAGTCCGGTGGAAGGTGCGATTGCGGCGGCGGCCGAGGAGGCGGTGAACAGCGCGATCCCGGCGATGAACATGCGCTTGCGCCCGAAGCGGTCGCCTAGCGCCGCGCCGGTCAGGAGCAGGACCGCATAAGCCAGCACATACGCGTTGACGGTCCACTCGAGCGCTTGGATCGAAGCGCCGAGATCACGATGAATGCTCGGCAGGGCGACGTTTACGACCAGGTTGTCGAGGACGACCATGAACAACCCGATTGAGACGATCGCGAGTGTCCATCCCCTACGGTTCGAGACCTTCATCACGACACCTCCTGATTAGTGAGTGCTAACTAGGAAGCAGATTAGCAGTCGCTAAGAAGATGTCAAGGGGGCGCTGGGGCGCTTCGCGGCGGGCCTAGGAGCGTCCCGACGAGGCCGCGGGATGGAGGTCGATCAGGTTTGGGATCGGCTCAGGGTCGCCGATGTAGTGGCCCTGACCGCAGTCGACGCCGTAATCGGTGAGGATCTCGGCCGTCTCGGCGTCCTCGACGAACTCGGCGATCGTGCCGAGCCCGAGGCTGCGCGCCATCTCTGCGATGTGCCGGACTACAAGCTGGTCGGTGGTGTTGTGCGTCAGGTCGCGGATGAAGTCGCCGTCGATCTTGATCCAGTCGAGCGGGACGTGCTTGAGGTAGTAGAACGACGCGAATCCGGCGCCGAAGTCGTCAACCGCGAAGCCACAGCCGAGATCCCTGAGCGTGCCGGCGAACCGCCGCACCTGATCCATGTTGGCGATCGCCGCGGTCTCGGTGATCTCGAATACAAGCGAGCATGGATCGATTCCGCTCACCTCGAGCTCTCGCGAGATCGCCGGGAGCAGGTCAGGATCGGAGATCGAGCGCGCGGATACGTTGACCTCGTAGCTGATGGATTCGTGCGCCTGCTCGGCAGCGGAGATCAGGCCGATCGCATACGAGATCATCCGCATGTCGATCTCCCGCACGGCTCCGGTTCGCTCGGCGGTGGGTAGGAACACCCGCGGCAGCGTCGGCTCGCCGCGCTCGTCGATCAGACGCGCAAGGAGCTCGTACTTCACGACCGAGCGATCGTCCAAGGTCACGATCGGCTGGCGGTAGGGCACGATGCGGCCCTCGTCGAGGGCGGCCCTGATTCGCTTCGACCACGACACGCGCTCTCGGCTCTGGGGCGCGGAGGAGAGCGGCGCCTTGAACACGCCTACCTGGTTGCGTCCGGCGTCCTTAGCCTCGTAGAGCCCGAGATCCGCGGCGATCATCACGTCATCGCCGGCGACCGCGCCGGCCTCGAATGCCGCCACGCCGATACTGACGCTCGGGCGCAGATGGTGGCCCGAGAGCACGAGGTGCTGAGCACGGATCGTCTGCAGCACGTCCTCGGCGACCGCCCGTGCGGCGGCCTCCTTGGTGCTCGGCAGGAGCACGGCAAACTCGTCTCCGCCGACGCGGGCGACGACGTCGGTGTGGCGCATTCGCGAGGTAACCACAGCGCCGACGTTGCGGATCATCTCATCGCCGCATGCGTGGCCGAGCGTGTCATTGACGTGCTTGAGGCTGTCGATGTCGATCAGCAGCATCGCCGCCTCCCCGCCGTAGCGATCGACGAGCGCCACTTCCTGCGCGAGGCGCTCCTCGAACTTGCGCCGGTTGAGCAGCCGGGTCAACCCGTCGCGATCGGCGAGCTCACGTATGAGCGCCTCGCCGCGCTTGCGTTCGGTGGTGTCGCGGATCGCGCTCAACACGAGCGTTCCCTGGTCGGTCTCGAGCGGGCTGACGCTGATCTCGACGGGGAACTCGGTGCCATCCTTGCGGCGTCCGTGCAGATCGAGGTCGCTACCCATCGGCCGAGTCTTCGCATCCCGCAGACGGCTTCGCTCGTGAGCGCGATGGCGGTCCCTCAACCGCTCGGGGATCAGGATCCTGACGCTCTGTCCGATCAGCTCCTCGCGGCTGTAGCCGAACATCCGCTCAGCCTGTGCGTTGGCGAGCGCGATATGGCCGTGCGAGTTGACCATCACCATCGCGTCGGGCGCGGCCTCCAGCAGCGCGCGGAACTTCTTCTCCGACCCGACCAGAAGCCGGTCGCGCCGCATCGCACGCACCGCGACGCGGTTGAAGATCGCGCTGAGCCGGAAGACGAACCAGCGCAGTATTTCGCTAAGCGTCACCATCAAACGGAGCCCTCCGTGCCCGCTCGATCTCCGGTACTGCTGGGCCACGAGAGGGGCGTATTCGCCGGGGTCTCGAACCCAGGTTGTTGCAGATGTTACCAGCGCTTGAAATAGCCGCTCTCAGGGTGCTTCGCCGCCTGCGCGAGTCCGGCTCGTGGTCAGCCACAGGACGTGGACGGTCAGCCGATCCGCTTCGTGCTGCCCGCCGCGTCGGGCCGCCCGACCCGATAGCGTCCGCGCCGTGAGGGAATCACCTGCGGCCCCCACCGGCGGACTCCCCCGACGGCGCGGTGGCAGGACGCGGATCGCGGCCGAGTGGCTCTCGACCGCCGACCCGGCACGCTGGCCGGACCCGCCCGCCGGCGATGGCCGGCCCGTCCTGTTGATTCCCGGCTTCCTCGCCAACGACGGCACGCTCTCACGGATGGCGGCATGGTTGCGCTCCGGCGGCTTCCGCACGTACCGCAGTGGGATCGTGCTGAACACCGCCTGCATGGAGCCGCTGGTCGACCGGCTCGAGGCGCGCTTGGACAGCGTCGTCGAGCGAACCGGACGCCAAGCGGTCCTCGTCGGCCAGAGCCGTGGCGGAACGCTCGGCCGGGTGCTGGCGGTGCGCCGGCCAGAGCTGGTCGAGCAGCTCGTGACGCTTGGCTCGCCCAACCGAGACCAGCTGGCGGTGCGCCCCGGGGTGTGGGTCGGCATCGGCGCCGTCGGATTGCTCGGCACGCTCGGCATCCCCGGCTGCTTCAGCATCACCTGCCGGGCGGGCGGCTGCTGCGCCCGGGCCCGCGCCGAGCTTCGCGGGCCGTTCCCGAGCTCATGCCGCTACATCGCCGTGTACTCGAAGAGCGACGAGATCGTCAAGTGGGAGGCTTGTCTGGACCCCGCGGCCGAGGCGATCGAGGTCGATACGACCCACGTCGGAATGGGCTTCGACGCCGGCGTGTGGAGGATGCTCGCGCCGGTGCTGTAGGCCGCGTCGCCGGCTCCGAGCTCCGCCAGTCTGGCGGCGCTCGTCGACTGAAGCGCGCCCGGCAGGATTCGAACCTGCGACCTTCCGCTCCGGAGGCGGATCGAAAGGCTGGCCTTGAGACCCGGAACTCCCCGTAAACACTGAGGTTTCGGGTCTCTTTACGTTGTGGCGCCGACTGAAGGATACGCCCCGATTCGCGGCGATTAGCGGCGATTACGGCAGACGGAGAGGCTCGTCTGCCGATTCCGTCTGGGGCCCGTCGGATAATCAGGGGTTGTGAATCAGCAACCAGCACGGTCGCCCTCCCGGTTTGGACGACGCGCCAAGGAGTGGATATGGAGCTTGACCACGTCGTCCTAGCCGACATCGTCTCACCTCGACCCGACGGCAAGATCGACCTGTACGGCGTTGGGTGGGACACGATCATCAGTCCCACCGTTCCTGCGATGCACCCGCGGATGGATCTAGCCATCCGGTTCCTGCTTTCAGCTCAGGAAGTCGAGACGTCGCACCACGTCGCAGTGACGTTGATGGGCGCTGACGGTCAACTCGCACGGATTGACGCGGACGTCGCCCCTTTGCCGCCCGAGACCAGGGCCACGATCCAGGCGGGTCGGCGGGTCGGCATCGGCATCATCCTGACCCTCGCGGGGGTCACCTTTCCCGACTACGGCGCCTATTCGATCGTGATCACCTGGGACGGGACCGAAGTACGAGACCCGCTCCGACTGTTCGTCTCGCCCATGCCGGGCGCCCCTCCGCAGGCGTAGCGCGAGGCTGGTTGAGTCCCGTGAGGTGGTCGAGACATGCCGCGGCGCGCGCGGCTGACAGAAACGTCACACTTGCCCAGGCGACCGCGGTCGTAGATCATTCCGACGTAACCTTTAGTGATCCCAAGGGAAACCCGTGCTACATAGCTGAGGTAGACGGACGTCGGATAAAGGTAGTGGCCGCCGCCGACGATCCGGAACTCATCATCACTGTGATCGATCTGGACACATAAAGGGGAGGACGAATGCCACTTACAGCGGAGTACGACCCCGAGGCCGATGCCCTCTACGTCCGGCTTGCCGACGGCGAGCGGCAGCGCGCGGTCGAGATCGACGATTCGACCTATGTCGACGTCGACGCCGATGGTCGTCCGATCGGCCTTGAGCTGCTGTATCCCTCTCTCGGGATCAATCTCTTGGGCGCTGCCCGGCGGTTCGCCCTAGAGCAGCAGCTCGGCGAGATGATCACAGCGATCGTCGAGACCGGAGCGCCCGTCGCTCCTCCTACTATGACTGGGGGCCAGTTCCTCGCCTCCACGACCATCATTAGGGTCGCGGTCGAGGGTACGGTCGCGGCTGCGCGTGGTGTCGTGTCACCGGGTGTGGGGCACGTTGGCGTCGCGGGCGTAGACCCGATCTTCCGGACGCTCACTCCGGCCTAATGTCTTCGGGCCGCTAGTCGCGATTGCGCCAGGTTCTACCGCCATTCGGCCAACCATGGCCTCGACGGCGACTCGACGGCAGACACCGGAGCGGGCGAACAGGTCGGCGACCCAGTCGGGCTCGGCGAGCGTTCGGAGACGTGAGACCGCCCATGACGTAGCGTAGGCTTCGCCCCGCTGTTCGCCTGCTGGGCGATGCGTTGGCGTGGCGGCTGCGTAGACGCGCGTTGGGATGGTGATCTTCGGATCGTCAGTCCGCTCCTCGTCGACGATCAGCGCGAAGCCGGGACGTCGGATCCGCTGGTCGCTTGGTCGGGGGGTCCCGCCGTAGAGCGGCGGCGGCGAGCCGCCGCGCTCGACGAGGGCGGCCTGGAGCGAGAGGATCGCTGCCCGCGTATCCCGCCACCAATCGCGCTCGTCGAGCCTTGCCCAGCCGATCTCCAGAAACGCGCGGTGGAGTTCCGACCGAGTGAGCCCACAGGTGCCAAACAGACTCGCGGCGTAACCCTGGAGCGCGAGCGCCTTGCTCCCCGGACGACCGCCCGTCGACGGGTATAGCTCGTCGCCGATCACCCGTCGCTCGTCGAGGCCCATGTCTGGGAAGGCCACACGGACCCGAGCATCAACGAATTTCGCGCCCTGCCGCTCTCGGTCCGCTGTTGGACCGCTCGGGAGCCTTTTTACCCCCCCAGGGAGGCGAAAAGTCGGGGGACGATGGTCTGAGCGAATGTCCGCTTTAGGCCGCATGACTCCCGAATTATCCCCGACGCCGCGGCTCCTCCGCGAGCGCGAGGTCGCGGAACTCTTCGCGCTTACCGAGCGAACGATCCGGCGCCTGCGGACCCAGGGTGAGATCCCTTACGTTCGGATCGGCGGGAGCGTCAGATACCGCGTCGAGGACATCGAGCGGCTGATCAACCCCCCGACAGACGCCGAGCCGCCTGAGGGGGCGGCTCGTGCGCAAGACGTCGACCAGGTAGATGCTGGCCGTGATGTCGGATCTTAGCCGCACGCCCGAGCGCCGAGCCCGGCGCTACGAACTCATCCCCGGCGAGATCATCAGCGGTCGGGTCGTCCGGCTGCCCGCGGCCGGGGTCTATCACGGCAACCGCCTGTTCGTCGAGACCGCGGGCGGATATCTCGCCGTGCCCGCGACGGCGAAGGCTGGCTGGACGTTGCTTGAGCGCGCTCTCGCCCAGCAGCAGGTCGACGTCGGCGACGTGATCTCGATCACGTACGCCGGTATGCGGCCGACGATCGACGACGAACGCACCTACCGGGACGTGCGGCTTGAGATCGTCGCTCGGGCAGAGTCGGAGGCAGCGGCATGACCGAGGTTCTCGACGCCGCCTTACGTCATGCCGAGCGCGGACGGCCGGTGTTCCCGGCCGACCCGCGGAGCAAGCGACCACTGACCGACCATGGCTTCAAGGACGCGACTCTCGACCGCGACGTCATCCGCCGTTGGTTCGATCGTCCGCGGCCTCCCATGCTGGCGATGCCTACGGGCGCGATCTCCAGGCTCGTCGTGCTCGACCAGGACGGCGAGGAGGGCGCGGAGTCTCGCCGGGAGCTGGAGCGTCGGCACGGCCCGCTGCCAAGGACCGCGAGCGCCGTGACGCCGAGCGGAGGCCAGCACTTCTACCTGGCCCACCCCGGCGGCGAGATCCCGAACTCTGCGGGTCGGCTCGGCCCCGGCCTCGACGTTCGCGGGGACGGCGGCTACGTCGTCGTCCCGCCGTCGGTCGCTGCGAGTGGTCGCCGGTATGAGGTCGATGAGGAGGCGGCGACTGCGCCGCTCCCTGTATGGCTCCTGGCGCTCCTGCGCGGCCCGACGAACGGCACCGGTCGGGCGACGCCGACGACCGAGTGGCTGCGCATCGTGCGCGACGGCCTCGCCGAGGGCGAGCGGAACGACGGGCTCGCGAGGCTCACCGGGCACCTGCTGCGCCGGTACGTCGACGTCGACCTCGTCGGCGAGTTAGTGACATTGGTCAACGGGCGGTGTCGTCCGCCGCTGGACATCGAGGAGGTCGACCAGATCGTGGAGTCGATCGCCGCCATCGAGCTTCGCCGCCGAGAGCGTGCCGGGCGATGAGCGCAAGGGACGAGCTACGCGAGCAGACCCAGGTCGCCTCGCTGAACGGGAACGGCCACGGCCCCGCGCGGTCGTTCGCCTTGACCGACCTCGGTAACTGCGAGCGGCTCGTCGCGATGCATGGTCCGGACGTCCGGTACGCCCCCGGCGTGGGATGGCTGGCGTGGGATGGGCGGCGCTGGCGCGCGGATGACACCGGGGAGCTGCTGCGCCGGGCAAAGCAGACAGCGCGGGCGATTTACCACGACGCTGCGAACTGCGAGGACGACGACGAGCGCAAGCGCATCCTCTCCTGGGCGCGCGCCTCGGAGTCGGAGCCCCGGCTTCGCGCGATGGTCAGCCTGGCCGCGAGCGAGCGTCCGGTGGTAGTCCTCGGTGACCAGCTTGACGCCGACCCGTGGCTCTTGACGGTCCAAAACGGGACGATCAACCTGCGCACCGGCAAGCTTCAGCCGCACGACCGCGAGGATCTGATCACCAAGCTCGCACCGGTCAGGTACGACGCGGACGCGAGGTCCGAGCGCTGGGAGGGGTTCCTCGACCGCACCACGGGCGGCGACGCCGAGCTGCGATCGTTCCTCCAGCGCATAGCCGGCTACACGATCGCCGGGGTCACGGACGAGGAGATCCTCGCCTTCCCGCACGGCCCTGGCGCCACCGGCAAGACAACCGCCGTCGAAGCGATCAGGAGCGCCATAGGCGAGTACGGCTGCACCGCGGACTTCGAGACCTTCCTCGCTCGTCGCGGCGACGCGGGGATCCGTAACGACGTCGCTCGGCTGGCGGGCGCGAGGATGGTCGTCTCGGTCGAGGTCGAGGACGGCAAACGGCTCGCGGAAGGGCTCATCAAGCAACTCACCGGCGGCGACAAAATCGCCGCCAGATTCCTGCACCGCGAATTCTTCGAGTTTACCCCGCGATTCACGCTCTGGCTCGTCGCCAACGCCCGACCGCGGGCGCACTCCGACGACGACGCGCTCTGGCGCCGAATCCTCCAGATCCCCTTCACGGTCGTCATCCCGCCCGAGGAGCGCGACCCCGAGCTGAAGCGCGCACTGCGGACCGACCCTGCCGAGCAGACCGCGATCCTCGCCTGGCTCGTCCAGGGCTGTCTCCAGTGGCAGAAGCGCGGCCTCGACGTCCCCGAACGGGTCACCAGGTACACGGCCGAATACCGGCAGGAGAACGACCCGCTGGCGGAATGGATCACGGACGAGTGCCTACTCGGAGAGGAGCACTGGACGCCAGCACCCGCTCTGCGAGCCGCCTACGAGCGCTGGTGCGAGGGCGCGGGCATCGAACCGATCAACGCGAGCCGAGCCTGGGGCAAAGCACTCAAAGCCCGCGACTGCAACCGAGAGAAGCGACACGTCGGCCACGGCTGGCACGGCATCGCTCTCATGACCCGTTCCCCATCGTGACCCGAAAAACCCGTAAATCGTTCTTACGCGCGCGGCGCTATCGAATTACCCCGAATCAGGGGTCACAACGGGTAACGGGGAATGGTCGGAGAGGACGGCTGAGGGTTAGGCATCCGCACGCGCTATCGCCGCTCCTGGCTTCACCGGAAACTCGGCGGGGGTCGGCGGCGTGACCTCGACGGTGGTCTTGACCGACGGTCAGCTGGCGGCGCTCGCCGATCTCGTCGCCGGTCGGGTGATCGCCGCGCTCGACATGAACGCCTCGACGGCGACCCCGGAAGCGTCGCGTCTGGTCGACGCTCAGACGCTCGCCGAGGCGCTCGGAGTCAGCCGCCGGTACGTCTATGAGCACCGCGAGCAGCTCGGAGCAGTGGCGCTCGGAGACGGCGCAAAGCCGCGTCTGAGGTTCGACGTCGAGGCCGCTAGGACTGAGATAGCCCGCTCGGGAAGCGGAAGGTCCAAGGGTGAGAACCCCAGCGACGACGGGCGATCGAGCGGACGACGCCGGTCGCGGTCGCCTCGTCTGCCTAATGGTCTGCCGAAAACGGGCTCGGTGCTGGCGATCCGACCGCGAGGTGGCGAGCGATGAGCGAGGTGCGGTATAGCCGTCGGGCGGGGGTCATCGCCCGGCAGCACCAGGAGGCGGCCACCTGCGACTACTGCGCCCGGATGTTCCCCGTGGAGGATCTGGCCTGGATCTCCGAGGCCTGGCGGACCGCGTCCGGCCGCATCGGCTACGTAATCGGGAACCTCTGCCCGGAATGTCGTGAACTGGCGATCGAGCCGTGCTGGCGTTGCGGGCGCCTGTCGGGCTGCAACCCCTGTGCCAGGTGCGAGGAGCACTCGTGACGCGCAACCTCGTTAGGCAGCGCCAGCGTATCCGCGAGGCGATCCTGGCCGATCCCGAGCGGTCGTCGCGTTCGATCGCTCACGAGATCGGATGCAGCACGACGACGGTCTCTGAGCATCGCCGGAAGCTGGACGTCCGACCGGACGGCGGGGATTGGACGCCCGATGCCGTCCAGTCGTCCAACGGTCACTCTGCGGGCTCGAATCGCGGCCACGAGAACCTGATCGAGCCCGCCGGACCAGGCAACGGCCGAGCGGTCACGCACGGAGCGCACTCCGAGGCGCAGGTCGCGCCGCTGCGCGCTCAGTTCCTCGACCAGCTGCGGCGGCGATTGCCCGCGGTCGACCCGGAGCTGCTCGTGGTCCAGGCGCACCGGCAGGCGCAGTTGACCTTGCTCTCGGAGTGGATCGACCAGCACGGGATCGTCCGCAGTGCGCGGACCGGCGACGTCTTCGCCGCCGCCGCGTTCGCCGAGCGGCTCGCGTCGTCGTTCGAGCGCCAGCATGACCGGCTGCGCGAGATCCAGCGCGAGGCCGACGAGGCGGCGAGCGTGATCGATGTCGACGCGTTACTGGACGAGCACCGAGCGCGCGAGGATGGCGAGCACGACCCCGAGGCGCTGCCCGCCCGGAACGGGACCGAGGCATGAGTCGCGCTCCAGCGATCAGCCGGCCGTGGGGTCTGCTCGAAGCCGTCGACGCTGGTCTGCTGCCATGTAAGCCGTACCCGCGTCAGCGCGAGATCCTGGGGCACGTCGAGCACTGCATCCGCTCGACGCTCTGCATTGGTCGCCGAGCTGGCAAGAGCCGAGGTATAGCCGCGCCGACGCTCGTTTGGCGGGCGGCGCTGCGGCCCGACCTGCGCGCTCACGCCCAGCCGGGCGAGCGGATTTGGCATGTGGCCGTGGCCGCGAATCAGGAGCAGGCTCGGATCGTGCTCGGCGAGGCCCGGCGCCTGCTCCACGCATCTCCAGCACTGCGGCAGTTGATCGAGCGCGAGACCGACAGTGCGATCTATCTGACGAACGGGAGCGTCATCGCCGCGCTCGTGTGCAACGCGCGAACGATCCGCGGGCTCTTGATCGCCACCGCGGTTCTCGACGAGGTTGCGTTCTTCGCCAACTCCGAGGACGGTCCGGCGGCGGCTCAGGCTGTGTACCGCGCGATCACGCCGGGGATGGCGACGTTCGGGGGCGACCGTCGGTTGATCGTGTCCTCGACGCCGAATGGCAACGAGGGTTTCTTCAAGACTCTGTTTGACCAGGCGTGGGCGGCGGTCGAGGCGGGCGACGAGTCGGTGTTCGCAGCGCATTTGCCGACGTGGGAGGTGAATCCGGCGATCCCCGATGAGGTGTACGCGCAGGAGCGTGAGGCGCTCGGTCTGGAGCTGTTCGACGCCGAGTACGGCGCGCGGTTCCTCGGCTCCGGTAACGCTCTGCTCGGCGAGGCTGATATCCGCGCGTGTGTTCGCCCCGGAGGTGACCTTGACCCGCTTGAGGTGACCGACTGCGTTCTCGGCGCCGACTTCGGCTATCGCCGCGATCCGTCCGCCGCGGTCGTCGTCGGTCGGCCGCGCTATGGCGACGGCGGTCTGACGGTGTGCGCCGTAAACGAGTGGGAGCCGGCCAAGGACTTGAGCGAGGGCACGTGGCAGCACCAGCAGATGATCTATCGCGAGGTCGCCGACCTGGCCAGGCAGTACGGCAATGCCGAAGTGTGGTGCGACACGCACGAGGCCGCGACGGTCCGCGCGCAGCTGGGCCGGTTCGGCGCGTACGTCCACACGGTCTCGATGGCCGAGCACAAGTATGAGATCCATCGTGAGCTTGCCCGCCACGTCCGCTCCGCGCTGATCACCTTCCCTGAGCATCCCGCTTTGATCTCCGACCTGCGGCGGCTCCGTGTGGTCTATGGAGGCCAGAAGCCGCGGGTTGAGAACCCTCGCGGCGGGGGTCGGCACGGCGACGTCGGCCAGGCGCTTGCGCAGACGATGAACGCCTTCGCAGGGCAGGACGCGTTTGACCCGGCCGCGGCCGCGGCCGTTGCCGTCCCGGGACGTGGCTGGAGCGACGGCAACAACGCTGCGGCGGCAGGCGCTGGCGCTGGCTTCGTGACACCCGGACGAGCAAGCGACGGCTACGACAGTCCCGGCGCGTCGGGCTGGCTCGACGGGCCGAGTTACCTCGACGGAGGCGAATGGTGAATCACCCAACACACAACGACAGGAGTAACGCATGACCGAGCAGACCAAAGGCCAAATCGACCCCGAGGCGTTCAGGGGCCTCGGCAGCCGTGCCGCCTCAGAGCGCGGCCGCCGCGAGCGCGAACGGGAGACGGCACTGTGGAGGTCGCACCTCCACCGCAGTTACGAAGATGACCAGCCGGTCGGCGAGGCCCGCGTCCGCGCCGTTCTTGGCCCCGAGGCCCAGGTGATCGGCAACGGCGGGGCTGGAGCCTGGGAGAAGCTCGCGGCCCGCGCCCACCAGGCGCAGAACGTCCGGCCGAGTGGAGATATCGACTACTCCGATGAGGCGTTCCCGGGGTTCGATCCTGACGACCTCCAGAACGAGAACCAACGGCTCGGCACGCCGGATGCCAGGTCGGTTGACCGCTTCGGTCGCCGCTAACCCACAGAGAGGATTGACCACGATGAACCTCGATGAACTGATCAACATCGCAGCAGGCATGTCCGAGGAGCAACTTCGCGAAGCGGGGCAAGTCCTCGACCGTCTCCGCGGCACCAGTCCCGCAACGGCCACGACCTCGGCTGGCGCAGCACGCCAGCGCCCGCGGGAGTCCCCCACGAGGGCGCTCGCCGAGGCCGGGGTCCCGGTCGTCGGTCCTATCCCCGAGCCGGACGACGACGGGCCGGACGTCACGCGCATGACCGAGGCGGCGGCCAACGTCTGGCTCACCACCGAGACGACTCTCCCTCTCCGCGAGGGCAGCTACGAGACGACCGCGAACGGGCAGACGCAGAAGGTCGAGTACACCGACGCCGCCACAGCTAAGGACATCGCGGATCTTTGGGCGGTGGTCAAGGGAACGTACGGTGACACGCCATCGGTCGAGAGCACCTCGCTCCAGCAGATGCTCTCCGACGTCCAGGCCGGGAAACCGCTCACGGACCAGGAGTTCGCCCTGCTCAACCGCCTGCGGACCAAGTACGCCGCGGCGCTGGCGAAGTTCCGCTCCTCGCCCGAGGGCAAGGCTGAGGGGTTTGTGACTGCGCCGCCGGAGGGCTCCGGCCGGATCACGCGGGAGGCCGCCCAGGCGCTCGCCGACGTCGACGGCGTCCCCGTGCTGGACAGCCTTCACCTACCAGCTCGGTCCGAGCCAAGCCCGCTAGAGGCGCTCCGCGAGGCTGGCCTACCCGTCCGCGAGGCGTCCGCCGCCGGGGGCGCTGGCGCGCTCCTGCGGGGTGCCCAGGATGACCAGGACGACGGTACCTGCGCCCGCTGCGGTGACAGCAAGCAGGTGAGTCTCAGTTGCCCGAGCTGCGGCGGCGCAGGAGTGACCGACGACGCGAGCCGATGCAAGCGCTGTTCGGGGCAGGGTGAGGTCCAGATGCGCTGCCCGACCTGCGCTGACCAGGATCCCGCCAGCGAGGAGGATGTCGTGCCCCTGAGCGAAGCTGTCGCTCTCCAGGCATTGGCCGATGCGGGGTTCCGTTCGGTCACGCGTCACCTCACGCTGCCAGAACCGCGCGGTTCTAGTGACTCGTTCGACGAGGACCCGTGGGCTGGGATCCCGCGCCGCGGTGGACGATGACCGCCACTTCGCGCCGCAGCCCGATCCTCGATGAGTTGGGCGGCCCGCCGATCGAGGTCCGGCATATCACCGCGGAGGACCGTCAGCCCGCCTACCTGCTCGCCATGGAACTCCGCTGTGCCTGCGGGTCGCTCGACCGATCCGGCGGCCCGGGAGGGTACGCGCTGACACCTCACAGAGGGACATGGCGCGCGCTTCGGGACGTGTCCGAGGAGCTGGTCGTTCACACAGTGAGACGAGTCGAGCGCTGCTTCCCTGGCTGGTCCCTGCCCGAGGGCGGCGACGTCTTCGAGCGTGTCGAGTGCTTCCTCCTGGGGTCAGCTCGATGAAACCTTCACCGGCCATCTTGAGTGGTCGGATGGAGCGCGGCGGCAATGTGCTCCGCCGCCGCGGAAGAGAGCCGGGAGCGGTGTCTACTCCTTCCGCCGCTCCGCGTGCTCCGGGCGAGGGTCGGCCGTCGAGCGGCTGGCCCTCGCCTGTCAACCCCCTAAGGAAGAGAACTGAACGATGTTCAAGAAGGTAATTCGCCATCCCGAGACCGGCGAGATCCAGGGGATCGAGACTCCCGATGCCTCCGCTAGCGGGGCTCTCGCCGCGGCGACGCAAGATATAGCCCAGGCGATCCGCGAGGTATCCCAGGGAATCTCGCCCCGTCCCGCACTGCGGGAGGCCGCCGTCGCCAACCTGCCAACCGGGGACGATGGATTCAGGACAGAGACCGTGGTCGACTTGTTCCGGGAAGCTGTCGAGCTGGCCTCCGCCGCCTACGCGATCGGGATGGACGCCGGAGTGAGAGAGGCGGCTTCGGCGCTGGGTGCCGAGAAAGGATCCGTCATCCTCAAGACCGTCCCGGATGTCCGCCCTCAGCTCGCCGAGATGCTCATCGAGGCAGTTCGAGAGGGAATCGCGGAGCGGGCCGAGCTGAGGGACGCGGCAGCATGAGGCCCGCCCTCCTCGCGGTTAGGATTCGGCGTCGTGAGCGTCACCGCGAGGCGACCGCGTGCCAAGCCGCAGAGACGGCACGAGCGCGACCCCGACGCGGACATCCCGGGTCGCGAGATCAGCTCGCTCTCGATCATCAGCAATTGCGTCCGGCAGGTTGGCATCGCGGCTTCGGCGGCGGACGAGAAGGCGCTGCGCGTCGAGTTGCGAAGACTGGCCGCGGAGAGCCTGATCCTGGCCAAGCAGGACGAGCTGCTCCGCACTTCGCTGAGCGCCCGCCAGCGCATCGCGATCGAGCGCGACAGGACCCCGCGCAGCGGCACGTCCTGACCGACAGCCCCCGATGGGGAGGTCGTCCGTGAAGGTCGCGATGTCCTTCCACGCCTTCGCGGCGGGCCGCTGGCAACCGGCGACTGAGGACTACATCCAGGCGCTACAGGATGGCGAGTTCACGGGACCGCTGACGGTGGGGATTTTGGGGCCTGCTGACGAGCGCGCTCTGGTGCGCGATACGTTCGCGGAGGCGTTCCCGACCTGCGAGATGGTCGAGTCGGATTGGATCTCCAGGGAGCGCGGCCCGTGGGAGCAGCACACCCTGCATCTCATCCACGACTACGTGCAACGCGGTGGCAAGGGCGCGGTGGTCTACGCGAACACGAAAGACTCGTCGCACCGCGAGGCCCTGCTGCCTCCGTCACGCGAGCCCCGAAGGCGCGATTCCCGACGGCGCAAGATGAGACGGTTTCGTGTGCGACTGGCGCGACGCTCTCGACGTACTCCTCGACGACGGCAACGAGTACGTCACCGGCGGCTACATCTGGATGGCGCGCGCTGACTACCTTCGTACCCTGCCACCCTGCTCGGACCGCAATCGCGGAGGCGCCTGCGATTGGCCGGAGGACCGCGGCCGTGACCCCTGGGGCGCTGGCCGCCGCTACCAGGAGTCGTATGGTCGGATGTGCCCGGAGTGCGGGTCGGGAAGCACCGACATCGCGCCGCAGCTCATGCCGATGACCCCGGCAGGTGGAGCGTTTAGGATCGGCTGCCCTGCCGAGGCGCACGAAGCCAAGGAGTTGCTAGAGCGCCTGGGACCCGCCGAACCGTGTGGCGGCTGCGGCGGCGCCACGGCCCACATCAGGGCGACGTATCGGATCCCGGACGAGCTGTGGGAGGCGGTCGCGGGCGGGGACGAGTTCTTGTGCTTCGGCTGCCTCAAGATGCGGCTTGGGCGTCCCCTGCGCGTGTCTGACTTCCCCCGCTGCCCGGAGAACCGCCGAGCGCGGCTACTGGTGGCCGGTGGCTGGATGGACGAGCCCCCCCAACGCGGGATGTTCCCGAGCGAGGCGGAGACGTGAGCGGGACGCTCCAGACGTGCGAATTCTGCGGCGCTCCCCTCGACCACCTACGCGCTGACGCCCGGTACTGCTCGCCCGCACACCGAGTCGAGGCTTGGCGCCTGCGACGGCTCGTCTCGGGCCTCCCAGCCGGCCGATACGCCACGCTCGCTGATCGGGTCGCCGCCTACCGAAAACCCCGCCATAGCCGTACACAAACGCCCCCGCGAGGCGTAGAATGACGGGACCAACCAAAGCGCCCGGGCGACGCGCCAACGTCCCCGGGCATGGCACCGAAGAGTTCACCTTCGACGCGCTAGGCACGATACCCGCGCCTACCTCGCCAAGAGTCTCTCTCGGGGCCTCCGACCACAGGAGGACCACCGATGGCACGTAAAGCAACAGGAGCGGTCGTGGAGCACGTCGGCAACGACCAGCGCGTCTACCGCTCGATCCGATTCACCGCGTACGGCAAGCGGCGGTTCGTCTCGCTCGGCCCGATCAGTGAGGGCGAGGCGCAGCGCGAGCTTCGCCACGTCCTGGCCGACGTCGAGCGCGGCGCCTGGCAGCCGCAGGCGGCCGTCGCACCGCCGCCCGAGCCCGAGCTGGTCGCGACCTTCCACGAGTACGCCGAGCAGTGGTGGGTCCGGAACCAAGGTCAGCTACGCCCGAGCACGATCGTCGACTACCGCTGGCGGCTGGAGCGCCACCTGCTCCCGTACTTCGCCGAGTACCGGATCGACGCGATCACGTTCGACGCGGTCGAGAACTACATCGCCGCGAAGCTGGCCGAGCGCGAGCCGCTCTCTCCACGCTCGATCAACATGACCGTGACGCTGCTCGGGGCGATCCTGGAGTCGGCGGTTGAGCGCGAGCTGATCTCGCGGAACCCGGCCAGAGGGAAGCGCCGCCGCGTCCGCGAGCACGCGCCGCGCCGGACCTACCTCGACACGGCCGAGCAGATCGCGGCGCTGCTCGACGCCGCAGGCGAGCTTGACGGTCGCGCGCGAGAGAACCGGCAGCACGTCCGGCGACGGGCGATCATCGCGACCCTCACGTTTGCCGGACTGCGGATCGGCGAGCTATGCGCGCTGCGCTGGCGCGACGTGGACCTCGCCGCCGGATGGCTGACCGTGGGGGAGGCCAAGACGGACGCCGGACTGCGGCGCGTCAAGCTGCGCGGAGCGCTCCGCGACGAGCTGGCCGCCGTCCGAGCGCAGGCGGGCAACGTCGACCCCGCCGCCTACGTCTTCGCGACCAGCACGGGACGGCGTCCGGGGCGCGACAACCTCCGTAACCGGGTGCTGGCGCCCGCCGTCAAGCTGGCGTCCTCGCGACTGGTCGAGCGCGGGTTTGCGCCGCTGCCGGAAGGACTGACGCCTCACTCCCTGCGCCGGACGTTCGCGAGCGTGCTCTACGCGCTCGGGGAGGATCCCGGCGTCGTCATGGACGAGATGGGCCACACCGACCCCGCTCTCGCGCTCGCGATCTACCGCCAGTCGATGCGTCGCGACGAGGGCGATAAGGACCGCCTGCGGGCGCTCGTCGAGGGCGGCGAATTGGCAGTTATTGGCACACGAGGCGCGGAAGCGGCCGAGACGGCAGTCGAGCGGGACGCCGCCTGAACGAGAAAACCGCGCGTTAGCGGGGCCTTTTGGAGCGCGCCCGGCAGGATTCGAACCTGCGACCTTCCGCTCCGGAGGCGGACGCTCTATCCCCTGAGCTACGGGCGCGGTGCTCGGGGGGAGATTACCGTGCGGTGGGCGGCCATCGGAGCATCCCGGCTCCCGGGCGGGCCCGAGCCGACAGGAGCCCCTGGCAAAAACCATACCGTCGGTGTTACCATACCGACGGTATCCGTCGAGTCCCCGCCCGGGGGAGTCGCCGGCCGGCGATGACGGCAGCGCCCCAATCCAGATCCGGAGAGGTGAAGCTGAGGTGACGTCCAAGGTCAAGCTGTACATGTTCCCGGGGTCGAATTCGGTCCTGACGGGCCGATTGATGCTCGACCACAAGGGCATCGACTACAAGCTGGTCAAGCTCCCGCCCGGCATGCACGCGTTCATCATGCTCGCGCTGGGGTTCGAGACGATGGGCGTCCCCGCGATCAAGTTCGAGGGTCGTCGCGTGCAAGGGACGCGGTGGATGTCTCGGGCTCTGGACGAGCTCGTGCCCGAGCGGCCGCTGTTCCCCTCGGACCCTGCGCGCCGTAAGGACGTCGAGGATGCCGAGCGCTGGGGGGAGGAGCTGCAGAACGCGACTCGGCGAATCTTCTATGCCGCCGGGCGGCGCGACCGCAAGGCGTTCATGAGCGTCATCCTCGTGGAGCGCGCGCTGCCGATGCGCGTTCTTCTACGCGCCGGAGCACGGCCGCTGATCCGGCTCGCCAGCGGCGAGCATCGCGCCACGGAGGACGCCGCGCGCGAGGACATAGCGTTGCTTCCGGAGCGTCTTGACCAGATCGACGCGTGGATCGCCGAGGGGCGGCTGGGCGGCGCGGAGCTCAACGCCGCCGACTTTCAGATCGCCGTGAACGTCTCCGCCATGCTGTGCTTTGACGATCTCGTGCCGCTGATCGAAGGACGCCCGGCGGCAGCACTGGCGCGTCGCGTGGCACCCGAATACGGCGGACATATCGGTCGAGTGCTGCCCAGCGAATGGCTTCCCGACTCCGACGGCCTGTCACCCAGTGAGGCGAGCTGATGGCGCGGACGCGCTTGACACGTTCAGAGCGCACCGCGCAGACGCGCAGTGAGCTGCTCGAGGTGGCCGAGCGACGCTTCTTCGGGGCCGGCTACCACGGCACCACGCTCGAGGCGATCGCCGAGGAAGCCGGCTACACGAAGGGCGCGGTTTACTCCGCGTTCGACAGCAAGGCCGGGCTCTTTCTGGCCCTGCTCGATGCGGTGATCGACGAGCGCCTGGAAGAGATCGCATCCCTGTTCGCCGCGGAGCCACTTGGACCATCGCGGCTGAAGGCACTTGCGCACCGATCCGTCGGGAGACGCCATCAGCAGTGGTCGCTGCTCGCGATCGAGTTCGGGGTGCACGCCGCGCGTGAGCCGGAACTGCTCGCGCAGTTCGCTCCACGCTACCGGCGTATCCGCGACGGCCTCGCCGAGCTGGCCTCGGAGACCTCGACGCCGCTGGGCGCCGAGGCTTGGGCGATGGTCACGCTCGCGCTCGTCAACGGCCTCGCGCTCGAACGCTCGATCGATCCCGACGGCGTCCCCGCGGACCTGATGGCCGCGACGCAACGCCTGCTGTATCCGCCACGCCCAGCGTGAGGAGAGTCAGTGCAGACCGACGACCAGTCGCGCGGTTGCCCGCGAGCCGCTGTGCTGCGCTCCGGCGGCCAACACGGTGAACGCCCCGAGGTACGGCCTCACCTCGGCGGCAGCCCGCGTGGGCAGTCGCGGGAGCACGAGACTCGCGATCGAGGGGATCGAGACCAGCAGCGTTGGCGTGAACCCCGCGCCGAGCTCGCCGGTCGCTGTGTGGTAGATCGACGAGCCCGCAAGCGTGTTGGTCGGGCGTAGCGCCTGCGCAGCGGCCTGGGAGCCGAGCGCCACCGCGAAGCGACCGTTCCCGTCGACGACGTAGACGACCAATGACGACCCCGCGGGTTGGACGCTGATGGCGGCGTCGGCGCCCGGAACCGACGCCGAGCTCACCTTGATCCCACCGACATGGGCCAGCGCGGCGCGAATCTGCCCGACGGCTGCCTTCGAAGCGGTGGGGCGCGTCGAGTGGACGACTAGCGCGCCCCCGAGCGTCTGGACGCTGCCGCCGGTCAGGAACAGCCCCGCACTGCCGAGCCAGGGCAGGATGTCGCGCTCGATGTTCAGGCCGTGGAGCCGGCTGTCGAGCAGCGCGAAGAGCTCTTGCGCGCTGGCCAGGCCGCCGGCGGCGCCGCCGAACTGCCCCAGCTCGCGGGTGACGTCGGCACCCAGGTTGCCGAGGCCAACCCCGAGCCAGGCATCGCCGGGCAGGGCGGCCAGCGTCTGCGCAGCGCCCTGGCCCTGAGCTCCCGCGGCCTTGGACAGGGACGTGACGGCGTCAAAGGCCAGGGAGCTGCCGCTCGCCGAGAACGTCAAGCCGAAGGAGTGCGGTCCGACCCCGCCGAGAGCTGAGCCGAGTAGCGACGTTCCACCGATGCCGCTGTCGGCGATCACGTGCAGCAGCGAATTGAAGTTCACGTAGGCGCCGGCGAGCACCGCGGAGGTGTCCGCGCCGCTGCCCTGGTACGCCGAGGCCGCGGCGAGCGCCGGGCCACCGCTCGCCGTGTCGATCGCCGCACGCACGCCCGTGACCGTGCCGTACACGGCGAAGCCCTTGACGATCCCGCCCGCCTCCTGGCCGGTCGGGCCGAGGGTGTCATACGAGGTTCCGCGATAGCTGTGCGAGTCGATCACGCCGACCGGCGAGCTCCGGCGCAGGACCTTCTCGATGAACGCCATCGCCTTGGCCGAGTTCGTCGCATCGGCGATCGCCGCGAATGCCGGGCGCGACAGTCCCGCGCCGCTCGCGCCTGACGCCGCTACGACAAACACGCCGACGCGCGAGCCGAGCCATGGGGCGATGTCATTCGCGTAATCGATGCCCGCGCCGTGGCCGGTCGCCGCGGCCTGAAGGGATTGCCTGAGCTTGCCGAACGGATCGCTGAGATGGCTGATCTCCTGTGCCGCGCTGACGGCACCGGTCGCGAGCGAACCGGTCGGGCGCACGACGGCCGAGAAGTAGAGGACCGAGCCCGCCGGGGCGATGCTCGCGGGATCCGCGCCGGTGCCGGAGCTCGAGCCGGCGGACGAGCCACAGCCGCCGACGGCGACTACGGCCGCCATTACCGTGATCACGGCAGCAAGCGCGCGGATGACGCGTTCTCTGGACATCGCCCTACTCTCCCTTGGTAGCCCTACGCCTGTTGCATCCTACCCACGCACGCCTGTCGTGCAAACCCGCCGACGGTGCCGACGCTCGGCGTGCTGGCACACTGGCCGCGATGGACCTCTCGATCCTCTTTGCCGGCACGGCGGCCTCGGTCCCGACCGCGCGCCGCGGTCTGCCGGCGCTGCTGGTGCGACGCGGGGGGGACCGGATCCTGTTCGACTGCGGCGAGGGAACGCAACGCCAGCTGATGCAGTCCGTCGGGCTCACCGAGCTGACGGAGATCTTCATCACCCACTTCCACGCCGACCACTGGCTCGGACTGCCGGGACTGCTGAAGACGTTCGATCTCCGCGGCCGCGAGCGGCCGCTTCAGGTCCATGGTCCCCGCGGCCTGCGCGAGCTGGTTGGGCTGGCGCTGAGGGCAGCCGGGCGGGTCAGCTTCGAGCTCGACCTGATCGAGCTCGAGTCGGCGGACGTGCTCGTGCGCGACGGCTACCGGATCGCGCCGTTCCCGGTTCGCCACCGCGGCTCCGCGTTCGGATACGCGCTGTTCGAGGACGAACGGCCGGGCGCATTCGACCCGGCCGCCGCCGTCGGGCTCGGGCTCGCACCCGGCCCCGAGTTCGGCCGCCTGCAACGGGGGGAGACGGTCAACGGCGTCGCCCCCGATCAGGTTCTCGGGCCGCCGCGCCCGGGCCGCAAGCTCGTCATCTCCGGCGACACCGTGCCTTGTCAGTCGCTCAGCGTCGCAGCCCACGGGGCCGACCTCCTCGTCCACGAGGCCACCTTCGC
>Ga0302324_100006433_pt1 | contig 25315 bp, 13 predicted proteins | sample Palsa_T0_1_FD_201949 | JGI IMG/M metagenome (GOLD analysis project Ga0302324, IMG submission 201949) | Peat permafrost microbial communities from Stordalen Mire near Abisko, Sweden - Palsa_T0_1 | ecosystem: Environmental > Terrestrial > Soil > Palsa > Peat permafrost | place: Sweden: Abisko... | reverse complement strand
CGAACCCCGAAAGAGTTTGCGACGGCGCAGGCAGCGGCCTTCTACACAGCTGAGGGGGGGGGGGGGGGGGGGGGGGGGGGGGGGGGGCCGGGCCGCCCCCCCCCCCCCCCCCCCCCCCCCCCCCCCCCCCCCCCCAGCGAGCAGAATGAGCGGGAGGATGCCGAGCGACCGCGAGCCTAAAAAGAGTCGCCTCGCCTCGTGGCCCGCCCTGCGCCAGCTCACCACGGCCGACCGCTCGGGCCGGGGCGCCGCGGTCAAGAGCCCCGCCACCACTGAGCGGAGAGCCCGCGTCGAAACGGCCGACAAAGTCGTGAAGTCCATTTGCCCGTATTGCGCCGTCGGGTGCGGGCAGGACGTGTACGTCGAGGGGGGAAAGGTCACCCAGATCGAGGGTGACCCCGACTCCCCCATCAGCCGGGGGCGGCTGTGCCCCAAGGGCTCGGCCTCGCTCCAGCTGACAACGGGGCCGGCCCGCGAGTACCGGGTCAAGTACCGCCGGCCCCATGGTGCCGACTGGGAGGACCTGTCCCTCGACGCAGCCATGGACATGATCGCGGACCGGGTCATCAAGAGCCGACAGGACGGCTGGCAGTGGGAGGACGAGGGCAAGCGGGTCCGGCGCACCATGGGATTTGCCCACTTGGGCGGGGCAACGTTGGACAACGAGGAGAACTACCTGATCAAGAAGTTGTTCACCGCCCTGGGCGCCATCCAGATCGAGAACCAAGCGCGGATCTGACACAGCGCCACCGTTCCCGGTCTGGGGACATCGTTCGGTCGAGGGGGCGCAACCACCTTCCAGCAGGACCTGGCCAACGCCGACTGCATCGTGATCGAGGGTTCCAACATGGCCGAGTGCCATCCGGTTGGGTTCCAATGGGTCATGGAGGCCAAGGCCCGAGGGGCGGTGCTGATCAACGTCGACCCCCGGTTCAACCGCACCAGCGCACTGGCCGACGTCCACGTGCCGCTGCGAGCGGGCACCGACATCGCATTCCTGGGCGGGATCATCAATTATGTCCTGGCCAACGACCGGTATTTCCGGGAGTACGTGGTCGCCTACACCAACGCCCCGGTGATCCTGCGGGAGGACTTCCGCGACACCGAGGACCTGGACGGGGTGTTCTCGGGATTCGACCCCCAGAAGAGAACGTACGACACGGCGACGTGGCAGTACCAAGGGGAGGGCAGCCCCCCGACAACAGGGTCGGGCGGTCCCGGCATCAAGGGGATCACCACGGGCGAGGTCGAGCGCGACGAGACGTTGCAGCACGAGCGGTGCGTGTTCCAGGTGTTGAAGCGCCACTTCGCGCGCTACACCCCCGAGATGGTCGAGCAAACCTGTGGCGTCCCACCCGAGAAGTTCCTGCGGGTGTGCGACCTGATCGCCGCCAACTCGGGCCGGGAACGCACCACCGCGTTCTGCTACGCCGTGGGCTGGACCCAGCACACCGTGGGGGTCCAGTACATCCGCACCGCCTCCATCCTGCAAACCCTGCTGGGCAACATCGGCCGGCCCGGCGGGGGCATCCTGGCGCTGCGGGGCCACGCCTCGATCCAGGGCTCGACCGACATCCCCACGCTGTTCAACATCCTGCCCGGGTACATCCCCATGCCCAACGCCACGCAGCACCCCGACCTCGACGCCTTCATCAAGGCCGAGTCGGCGGAGAAGGGCTTCTGGGCCAACATGCGCCCGTACCTGGTCAGCCTGCTCAAGGCGTACTACGGCGACGCGGCCACGGCCGACAACGACTTCTGCTTCGACTACCTGCCCCGCCTGACCGGCAGCCACAGCACGTACGAGACGGTGCTGGCGCAGATGGCTGGCACGTGCCGGGGTTATTTCCTCATGGGTGAGAACCCGACGGTCGGCTCGGCCAACGCCCGCATGCAGCGCCTGGGCATGGCGCAGCTCGACTGGCTGGTGGTGCGCGACTTCTCGCTCATCGAGAGCGCCACGTGGTGGCAAGACGGGCCGGAGATCGAAAGCGGCGAGAACCGGAGCGAGGACATCGCCACCGAGGTGTTTTTCCTGCCCGCGGCGGCGCACACCGAGAAGGACGGCAGCTTCACCAATACCCAGCGGCTCTTGCAGTGGCACCACGCGGCGGTCGAACCCAAGGACGATGCCCGCAGCGAGCTTTGGTTCCTCTACCACCTGGGCCGTCGCATCCGGGAGAAGCTGGCCCGGTCCACCGACCCCATGGACCGCCCGGTGCTCGACCTGACGTGGGATTACCCGACCAAGGGCCATTGGAACGAGGCAGAGCCCGACGCCGAGGCGGTGCTGGCCGAGATCAACGGCTGGCGAACCGAGGCGGACGGCCGACATACGCCGCTGTCGTCATTCGGCGAACTGACCGATGACGGCTCGACGACCTGCGGGTGCTGGATCTACTGCGGCTGCCGGGCGGGCGGGGTCAACCAGGCGGCGCGGCGCACGCCCGGCGCCCAGCAGAGTTGGGTCGCCCCGGAGTGGGGCTGGGCCTGGCCGGCCAACCGCCGCATGCTGTACAACCGGGCCTCGGCCGACCCCGACGGGGTCCCGTGGAGCGAGCGCAAGGCGTACGTGTGGTGGGATCCCGACCACCACAAATGGACCGGGCACGACGTGGCCGACTTCATCGCCGACCGGGCCCCCGACCACCAGCCCCCGCCCGGCTCTACCGGCATCGACGCCATCGGCGGGCAGGACCCGTTCATCATGCAGAGCGATGGCAAGGCATGGCTGTTCGCCCCCTCCGGGCTGGCCGATGGACCGCTGCCCACCCACTATGAGCCGCAGGAGTCCCCTTTCCCCAACCTGCTCCATCGACAACAGCGCAGCCCGGGGCGCGAGCTGATGCCCTCAGCGGGAGGCAACAACCTCTATCACCCCAACCCGAGCGCCGTCTTCCCGTACGTGGCCACGACTTACCGACTGACCGAGCACCACACGGCGGGCGGCATGTCGCGGTGGCTCCCCTACCTGTCGGAACTGCAGCCGGAGATGTTCTGCGAGGTGTCGCCCGCCCTGGCGGCCGAGCGGAGGCTGGCGCACCGGGGCTGGGCCACCATCGTCACCGCCCGCAACGCCATCGAGGCCCGGGTGCTGGTCACCGAGCGAATGCCCACCCTGACGGTCAACGGCCGGGTGCTACACCAGATCGGGCTCCCCTACCACTGGGGCCCCAACGGGTACTCCACCGGCGACGCGGCCAACGAGTTGGCCCACCTGTCGCTCGACCCCAACGTCCACATCCAGGAGGTCAAGGCGCTGACGTGCGACATCCGGCCCGGTCGCCGGCCCCGAGGACCGAGCCGGCTGCGCCTGGTGGAGGACTACCGGCGCCGGGCGGGCATCACCGACGACACGGGCCGGGAGCTGTGACCACTGACCCGGCCACCGCGGCCGGCTACCAGGACCCGCCGCCCCGGATGGGGTTCTTCACCGACACCAGCGTGTGCATCGGGTGCAAGGCGTGCGAGGTGGCGTGCAAGGAATGGAACGGCGTGCCCGAAGACGGCCTGGTCTTCACCGGCATGTCGTACGACAACACGCAGGGCCTGAGCGCCGACTCATGGCGTCACGTCGCCTTCATCGAGCAACGCCGCCCGGCTGGGGAGATGCGGTGGCTGATGGCCAGTGACGTGTGCAAGCACTGCACCCACGCCGCGTGCTTGGACGTGTGCCCCACCGGGTCGTTGTTCCGCACCGAGTTCGGCACCGTGGTGGTGCAGGAGGACATCTGCAACGGGTGCGGCTACTGCATTCCGGCGTGCCCGTTCGGGGTGATCGACCAGCGCAAGGGCGACGGCCGGGCCTGGAAATGCACCCTGTGCTACGACCGCCTGGCGGTGGGCATGGAGCCCGCGTGCGCCAAGGCGTGCCCCACCGACTCGATCCAGTTCGGGGCGCTGGACGAACTTAGGGCCCGGGCGGCGCAGCGGGTGGCAGCCATGCACGACGCCGGGGTGCCCGAGGCCCGACTGTACGGCCACGACCCCGACGATGGGGTGGGCGGCGCGGGCGCCTTCTTCCTACTGCTCGACGAACCCGAGGTGTACGGGCTGCCGCCGGACCCGGTGGTGACTACTCGCGACCTGAAGGCAATCTGGGGAAAAGTGGGCCTGGGTGCGGTCACGCTGGTCGCCGCGGGCATCGCTTCGTTCCTCCGACCCCGCCACTGATGCCGGCGTGAGTCGACAACGGGGGGGCGGCGGCGGTCGCGAGAAGGCCGTGGTGCCCCGGGCCGAGTTCACCTCGTATTACGGGCTCCCCATCCTCAACGGGCCGGTATGGCGCAGCCCCGAGATCCCCGGCTACCTATTCTTGGGCGGGCTGGCCGGGGCGTCGTCGTTGCTGGCCGCGGGGGCCCAGGTGACGGGCCGCCCCGACCTGGCCCGGCGGGTCAAGGTGGTGGCAACGGGCGCCATCGGCCTGAGCGCCGTCGCCCTCATCCGCGACCTGGGCCGGCCCTCGCGCTTCTACAACATGCTGCGGGTGCTCAAGCCCACGTCGCCCATGAGCGTGGGCTCGTGGATCCTGGCCGCCTACGGTCCCCTGGCCGCAGCGGCCGGAACAACGGCGCTGTTGGGCCGCCTGCGCCGTTTCGGGTCGCTGGCCACGCTGGGCGCGGCGGCACTCGGTCCCGCCCTCGCCACCTATACCGCGGCGCTGATTTGCGATACCGCCGTGCCCGCCTGGCACGAGGGCTACCGGGAGATGCCGTTGGTGTTCGCCGGGTCGAGCGCGTCGGCCGCGGGCGGCGTGGGCCTGGCACTGGCGCCGCTTGCCCAGGCCGGGCCGGCGCGACGCCTGGCGTGCATCGGTGCTGTCGTCGAAACGGTCTCCTTCACCAGGATGGAACACCGCATGGGCATGGTGGCCGAGCCGTACCGGGACGGGTTGGCGGGTCGCTACCTCCGGCTGGCTCGCGCCCTCACCATGGGCGGGGTGGCGGTGGCGTTGGTGGGGCGACGCAGCCGAGCGGCCAGCGCCCTGGCCGGGGCGGCGCTGGCGTCGGCCTCGGCGTGCACCCGTTTCGGCGTGTTCGAAGCGGGCAAACAATCGGCCGCCGACCCCCGGTACATCGTCGAGCCCCAGCGAGGGCGTTTTAGCAGTGCGGCGGGGCCTTCCGCCTAGCCTGATCGCTTCAATGTTCAACTGGGAGACCGCTTCGTCGTTGGCCACGGCCGGGGGCACGCTCGTGCTGGCAGTGGCCACGTTCTCCTCGGTGCGCTCGGCCAACCGGGCCGCTCGCAGCGCCGAGCGGGCGCTGCAGGTCGGGTTGCGGCCGGTGCTGTTCGCCTCGCGGCCCGACGACCCCCACCAGCAGATCCGGTGGGGGGACGACCATTGGGCCAGCGTGGGCGGCGGGCAGGCGGTCCTGGAGCCGGTCGACGGGGTCCTGTACATGGCGATGTCGCTGCGCAACGTGGGCTCGGGCCTGGCGGTGCTGCGGGGCTGGCGAGTCGAACCAGGCTGGACCGTGTCCAGCCCCACGGTGGCGGCGGCAATGCGGAAGATGGCCCTGCTGCGCCCTGACCCGGAACTGTTCCGCCTCCAGGGGCGCGATCTGTACGTCCCCCCGGGCGACATCAGCTTCTGGCAGGCCGCCTTTCGCGATCTCGAAGACGGGGAACGGGCCGCCGTGGTCGAGGCAGTGGAATCCGGGCAGGGCGTCACCATCGACCTGCTGTACGGCGATCACGAGGGCGGGCAGCGGACGATCAGCCGTTTCTCGGTGACACGGGTGCCGGGCGAAACCATGGACTGGGTATGCGCCGTGGTCAGGCATTGGAACCTCGACCGGGAAGATCCTCGCTGACGCTCGGTTGCGCACCCTCTACAGTTTCTACGGGTGACAACCTGCGTCGTTCTCCAACACGGTCCACCCGAGGGTGCCTACGCCGTGGGCGACGCACTGGCGGCGGCGGGCGTCGATATAGCCGTGTGCCGGGTGTGGGACGGAGACGCGGTGCCGACCAGCGCAGACGGTTTGTCGGGCGTGGTAGTCATGGGTGGGGCAATGTCGGCTGGATCCGACGACGGCTTTCCCGCCCGTGGGGCGGAGCTGGATCTGCTGCGCGACGCCGTGGCCCGAGAGGTCCCGGTCCTCGGGGTGTGCCTGGGCGCCCAGCTGCTGGCCGCAGCGGGCAATGCCCCGGTGTATGCCGGCGCGTCGGGGCTGGAGTTGGGTTGGGTGCCGGTGCGGCTGGAAGAAGACGCCGCCACCGACGCCCTGTTCACCGGCCTGCCGGCCCAACTCACGGTCCTCAACTGGCACGGCGACACGTTCGACCTGCCCGCCACCGCCGTGCGGTTGGCGTCGGGCGACAGGTACCAGAACCAGGCGTTCCGACTCGGCCGGCGAGCCTGGGGGGTGCAGTTCCACATCGAGGTCGACGTCGGCGCGCTGGATTGCTTCATCGACGCCTTCCCGGAGGAGGCCATGCTGGCCGATCGGGGCGGTGACGGACTGCGCGCCGAGGGGGCGGCTGCGTTGCCCGCGCTGCGGCCATATCGCTCTCTGATCCTGTCCCGCTTTGCTGCGTTGGTGGCGTCATCGGGCAGCATCTAGGGCGTGCAGATCGACCTGTTGTTCGACCCCTTCGGTGCCACCTGGCGTGATGTCCGGGATGGGGCGGTGGCCGCCCAAGCCGAGGGCTTCGACGGCGTCTGGCTGTACGACCACCTGGCGGGATCGGTGCACGGCCAAGGGCGGGTATTGGAGTGCTGGACTGTCCTCAGCGCCATCGCCGCCGCCGTGCCTGGCATCGCCGTCGGCCCGCTGGTGCTCAACGTGGCCAACCGGGATCCCGGCACGTTGGCCGTGATGGCCGCCACCCTGCAGGAGGTGAGCGAGGGACGATTGCTGCTGGGTCTCGGGGCAGGCGGCGGGCGCGACACCCCGTACGCCACCGAGCAGTTCGCCCTGGGCCGGACCGTGGCCGGCGATGCCGCCCGCCGGCGCTCGGTCGAGGCGGCCGTCACCACCGTGCGCGCCGTGTGGTCGGGCACGGTGGGCGGGGTGGGCGGGTTCCTGCGGCCCGATCCGCTGCCGCCGATCATCCTGGGCGGCTTCGGGCCGAAGATGGCCGAACTGGCGGGCCGGGTGGCGGACGGGATCAACGTGCCCGATGGACCGCACCTGCCTCGGCTGCTGGAAACCGCCCGCGAGGCACGGGAAGCGGCCGGGCGGGGGCCGTGGTCGGCCTTCGTGGTAACGGTGTCGACCACACTCAGCCCGTCGGCCAGGGCCCGATTGGAATCCCTCGGTGTGGCCCGGGCCATCACCTTCGTCCAGCCCCCCTACGCCGACAGGATCCGCCGCCTGGCCGCGGCCCACCCCTAGCTGTTGCGCGCGCCGCCGCCTGGTCGGCGCAAGGCCACAATCACGCAGTCTCGCCACCAGGTCTGACCGTCTGGCTGGAACTGTGACGTGGTTTCGGCTGTGACATGGTGTGGCCATGCCCACTCGAGACATCGCCCCGATCGGGGCACCGTGCTGGATCGACCTGATGACTTCCGACACCGCACGCGCCGCCACGTTCTACAGCCAGCTATTCGGCTGGCAGACCGCGGCGCCCAACGAGGACTTTGGGGGCTATTTCAACTTCACCCTCGACGGAGTCCCGGTGGCTGGGTGCATCGGCAGTCGCCCCGGCTCCAGCTCACCCGACGTCTGGTCGATCTATCTGGCCACCGACGACGCCGACAAGACGGTCGCCGCCATCGATGCCAGCGGGGGCCAAGCCAGGGTCGGGGCAACCCCGGTGGGCGAGCTGGGCATGATGGCCTACGCGCTCGACCCGGGCGGGGCCGGTATCGGCATCTGGCAGCCAGGCACCCATCTCGGTTTCGGAATACTCGGTGAGCCGGGCACGCCCGCTTGGTTCGAACTGCACACCCCCAACTACGAGGAGTCGGTTGCCTTTTATCGCAACGCCTTTGGCTGGGACACCCATGAGGCCAGCGACACGCCGGAGTTGCGCTATACCACCCTGGGTGAGGGCGAGGGGCAGCTGGCCGGGATCATGGATGCCTCAGGCTTCCTGGACGAGGGCGCCCGCGGCCAGTGGTCGATCTACTTTGCCTCCGTGGACGCCGACGCCACGCTGGCCGCGGTGGTCGAACTGGGGGGCTCGGTCGTGAGCACGGCCGAGGATACGCCCTATGGGCGCCTGGCCACGGCTGCCGACCCTGCCGGGGCGGTGTTCAAACTCCTCCAAGCCCCGTCGGTGACTTGAGCCGGGGCACGAGGGACGATAGACAGGGTCCTCGGGCGAGTAATTTGGGGAGCTGATTCGCGTGTGTCGCCAGCGGGCCGTTACTGCCGTGCGCTTCAGCCCCAGGCGATGAGCGGATACCTGCACCGCGAAATCAACTTCGGGGACCTCTTTGAGGTCAATCGGGACCCGCACGAGCTGACCGCCACCGGTACCGAGCCGGCGCTGCAGCTGCTGTGGGGCAGCGTGATCACCGCCGTGCGCACGTTTACCCACCCCGACTCGGGCCGGACGGTGACCCTGGTCGGCACCATGCACATCGGCCAGCACCGTTACTTCCGTCAGTTGTCGTACGTGGTCGAAGCGTTGTCGGCGGCGGGGGCCGAGGTGCATGTCGAGGGGATCAACCATCTCGCCGAGTCCGAGCCGACCGCATGGGAGCGCGACCGCTTGGCCGAGGCCGATGGGTGGGCAGACCCCGAGACGACCGGTGTCACCGTCTCCCTGCTCCGAGTCGAATCACAGGGGGTCCGGCTGCGCCTGCCCGAAGGGGTGCGCAACGTCGACTTGTCGCATCTCCAGCTCCTACGCCGCCTCGGCTGGGACAACTACCGGCGGGTCTTCTCGCCGCCCCACGCCGACCCTTCCTCGCCCCGATTGGGTCCCATCGCTCGAGCCATCATCCGCTTCCAGTTTCGCCACCTACGCCTGGTCAACCGCTTCGCCTCACTGCGTCGCCGCGACCGCCACATCGCCGAAGTAGTGATCGAGGAGCGCAACCAGATGGCGTTCGCCGCCGCCACCGAGGCGCTGACCCGGGGCGACGTGGCGCTGGTCTGGGGCACCCAGCATGTGCCGGGACTGGCCACCCTGTTCCGGGCCCAGGGCTACCGACTGTGCCGGGAGGAGTGGTTCGAGGCATGCGTCACCTGAATGATCCCGCACGTGGGTCAACTAGCCTGCAGCTGACTCTTGGGTAGCGGGTTCGGCGAACGAGGGGGAGGGTAGCGATCGCTCGGCGCTGGGTCGTGACGTTGGACGTAGTCGCTGAAGGCCCGGACGCGACCCGGGCGGCGGGAGCCCTCGAGCAGATCTCGCAGGCGTTGGCCGACCTGGACGCCAGCACCGACGGCAACCAGGGTCGCTATTCGTTGCAGCTGTGGGTCGAGGCGCTGAGCGAAGCCGAGGCACTGTTCACCGCTACCTCTCGTTGGCGATACGCGCTCGCCGAGCTTGGGGTGCCGTCGTCGTGGTTGGCCCGGGCGCAGGTCATGCCGTCGGCCCCACCGGCGCAGAGCGAAAGCGACGGGCCGCCGCGCTCGATTGGCGAGCGCGTTCCCGCCGCCGCGTTGGGCGAAGACCTGCTGCGACGGGCGCTGCACGACTCACTCACCGGCCTGGTCAACCGGGAACTGTTCCGCGACCACGTTCGCCTTGCCCTGGCCGACGCGAGCCACGCCACCGGGGGGTGGGCGGTGCTGGTGTGCGATCTCGACGACTTCGCCCAGCAGAACCGAGCGGGCGGTCCGGCGATGGCTGATCGACTGCTGGTGCGCCTGGCGTCGCGGATCGGCTCCATGTTCCGCCATGGCGTGGTGGGACGGTTGGGGGGCGATTCGTTCGGGCTGCTGGTGGTGCACGACGGACCTGGTTCGTACGAACAGATTGTCGATCAGCTGCTCGACGCAATCCGGGCTCCGATCGACGTGGGCGGCCAGGCCATCAGCGTGACCGCCAGCATCGGGGTGGCGACAAGCGACGCCATGTCCCATCCTGATGACCTGATTCGCCACGCCGTCACCGCCATGTGCATGGCCAAGGCCACGGGAGGCAATTGCGCCCGCCTCTTCGAACCGGGGGACGTGGCCGACATCAGCCATGTGGACATAGACGGCGATCCCGCCCCCGATCGCCTCGCCTACGCCTTCCTGTTGGAGCGAGCGGCGGTGGCGGCCAACGAGTGCGCGACGTTGGAACGGGCGGCCGCCGTGGTGCTCCCCGATGTGTGCGCCCACACCGGCTGGCCGCTCGGCCACCTGAGCACGGTGCACGAGGACGGGCGCGTCGAGCCGACCACCACCTGGCACTGCCGCGGGGTCGACCAGTTCCGGTCGTTCCGCTCGGCAGTCGAGCGTCATTCCCAGCAAGCCGTCCAGGCGCTGGTAGCCCAGGTCCTCCGGACCGGCCGGCCGGCGCAAAGCGCCGACCTGCTGGCGGCCGACGTGAGCGACCAGCGGTCCGCTCGCCCCGCCCTGGCGGGCGTGGCGTTCCCCGTGCTCAACGGTCGTGAGGTCATCGGGGTGCTGGAGTTCTACTCTCCCAAGGCGGCGGCGTTCGATCCGTTGTTGTCCGACGTGATGACCGGCATCGGCGCGCAGCTGGGTCGGGTGGTGGAACGGACACGGGCTCGCGTCGCCCTGGCTCGCACCGAGGAGCGATACCGGGCCCTGGCCGACTCGGTGCCCGTGCTCATGTGGATGTCGGGAACTGACGCCAAGTGCACCCTGTTCAACAGCGCATGGCTCGAGTTCACCGGCCGGTCCATGGAAGACGAACTGGGCGACGGGTGGGCCAAGGGTGTTAACCCCAACGATCTCGGGCGCTGCCTGCACATCTACACCGAGGCGTTTCGACGCCGCGAGCCATTCGAGATGGAATACCGGCTCCGACGGGCCGACGGCCAGTATCGGTGGGTGTTGGACAAAGGCCAGCCCATCGGCGCGGGCGACGCTTTCCAGGGCTTCGTGGGCGGTTGCATCGATGTGACCGATCGCCACGCCGCCGAGGCCGACGCCCGGAGCAGTGACGCCCGCCTGCGGGCGCTGATCGGGGCGGCCGGCGCCACCCTGATCCTGTTCGCCCGGGACGGGGCAATCGTGGGCGAGTACCCGGGACTTCCCGACTGCGTCGGGCAGAAGCAGAGCGGGGGTGTCGGCCGCCATGGTTTCGAGTTCGTCCACCCCGACGATCTCGATCGGGTGGCCGCCCTGTTCGAGGAAACCCTCCGGCATTCCGGTCCCACCACGCCATTTCGCTGCCGGCTACTCGGTTCGGGTGGGAAATGGCGGCTGGTCGACGTGGTCGGGAGCAACCTCCTCGACTATCCACCCGTTGGTGCCATCGCGGTCAGCATCACCGAGATCAATGAGACCTGACCAGTCGCCCTGACGGCCGCACGAACCCAAGGCCCAAGTCCGCCCAGAACGGCCAGGGGAAAGGCCGCCAAAACCACCACGTTTCGCGCGATTTTCGCAGGCCGGAGCGAACCTTCATACACGGACGGCTTTGGCAAGCTACAAAAGAGGCCGAATATGACCGGCGCGTATGATTTGGCCGCATTGTCATGAACGCGGGCGGGCAGCCACCAGCGGATGACCCGGTCAATCCACTCGTCACCTGGGTTCGATACGACGACGGCGTTCTCGGCGTCTTGTGGGTGGACAAGGCGGCGAACCCGGCGCGCACGTACATCATGGATGTCTTCTCAGGATCCGACATCGTGGCCGCGGTCGAGACCGGCCGGGGCATGGGTGCCTCCCTGCCCGTGACCCTGCTCGTTGGCACCGACTACGAGGTAGCGGTCCAGGTCATGATCGGGCCTCATATCGCCGCGTGGTCACAGCGAGTCCCCGTCACCCTTGACCTGGTGACAATTGCCTCGGCCGCCACCGACCCGGCGACCGGTGACGTGACGCTCACCTGGAACGGCTCGGCCCGTGACAGGTTTCTTTTTCGGCTCGGTATCAATGGCGCGCCACCCGACCCGGGGTCCTACGTAATGGGATCGAGTCTGGTGCTTTCTCCGGCCCCGCAGCCGCCCGGTTGCCAGGCCTGGGCGTCGCTGGCCCCCGTCGTCGACGTCGCTGAAGCCACCTCTGTCGGGCAATCGGGACCCACGTTCGCGTTGCCCACCTATCGGCCCGATCTGCTGGCGGTTGATTTCGACGGAACCGTCCTGCAGGTGGCGTGGTCGGCGGTCATCGGCGCCGCCGCCTACCGCATGACCATTCTGACGCCGGGATCCCACGCCGTCTTTTTCCAGGCCGACGTCCCGGCGCCGACCACCTCCTTCGAGGGCAATCCCGGCATCACCGACACCACGGCGGACTACCGCGTCGTGGTGCAAGCAGTGTTCTCCACCGGGACCGGTCCGCCGTCCATGCCGCTGACGATCGTTCTCGCCGCCCCCACGCTGAGCGCCGTGTCATGCGACGGCCGCACCCTGTCAATCGAGGTGGCCCCGGCCGCGGGTGCGCCTCCAACGGCATACAAACTCACCGTATCGAGCGACGGGGTAGCGCAACACCAGGCCACACTCGCGCCCACATCTCCCCTGACTGTCGCCGTCGACTGGCCGGTCGAGGCGGGAGCGGCACATTCGGTCGCCGTGGCGTCGAGCATCGACAGGACCAGCGGACCGGCCGCCGCCGCGCCCGCGGTCCTGGCGACACCAGCGGTCGTTTCGATCGTGTGCGGCACCGATCTCCTGGTCACGGCGGGCGCCGGTAGCCTTGCGCCCGCCGGCGTGGCGATCGACGCTCGCGCACTCTCGGGCGGCCAACCGGGTCCGCCCCAGCGCGTGGGGGCCGACGGAACGACCCGCTTTGGCATTCCCGCGGGACCGGCTGCGGTTTCGGTGCGCGGTGTCATCGGCGTCGCCACCGGACCCTGGTCGACGGCCACCCCGGCACCGACCACGGCACCGGTCATCTTGGCGGCCGGTGTCGATGACAGCCGGGTCGACTTGGTGTGGACCGGGGCCGCGGATGCCATCTTCCATGTCGCGGTCGGCGTCGATGGCGCGGCAGCAGGCGACGTCATGGTGCACGGCACGTCGGCCTCCCTGTCCCTGGTGGCGCGGGCTCCAGAAGCGCCCAGTTCCGAGGCGCCCAGACCCGGCGCCGGGGGCAGTTGGAACACCACGATCAACGAGGTCCTGGGGGTGGCGTCGGGTCCCACGACCGCGCTGGCGCTGGTGGTGGCAGGGCCCCGGGTCGATGCAGTCGCCATGGCGGCCGAGCGTGCGGTGACCATCACCTGGACACCACCGGCGGCGCCCCCGAACCTGACAGCCGTCGTGCCCACGGCGTACTGGGAGGGCGGCGGCGAAGTCGTGTTCCCAGCGCTGGCGCCCACGACGAACCCTATCGGGCTCACCCTGCCCCGCCAGGTCCCCAATGGCGCCGTGGTGGCGCTGCGGGCCCAGGCGGGAGTGGCCACCGGTCCGATTGGCGAGGGCGGACCGCTCATCACCGTCGCCCCGGTGGACGTCACCGTGGCCTACAACGGCGCCGCGGTGCGGGTGACGTGGACGCCGGTAACCAGCGCGCTGGTCACTGGCTACCGAGTCAGCGCCGTGGTCAGAGGCTCCGCCACGGTGCTGGGCGACGTCTCGGCCCGCTCGGGGACCTGGCCCCTCGACGCCGCGTGGAGCGACGACGGCGCGGTGTTCGTCCAGGCCTTGGTCGGCGACAACACGGGCGCGCCGTCTCAACCGGTCCCGCTCTTTTCCGAGGCGCTGTTCCTCGGGGCCACGGAGACGGTGCGCTACCTGGCCCCCCAGCGCGGCCCGGTCCTCACCGCAAGCGACATCACGTTGTCGCTCCCCGACTTGTTCGCTGCCCGACCCTCGGGACTCCCGTATACCGATGTCACGCTCGGGGTGGTGCTGTCGGCCGGGAGCGGCCTGTTCCCCTACGAGCTGACCATCCCCGCGTCCAGCCCACTGTGGAACTTTTCCAGTCGAATCAACGTCGTCACCGCGTGGATCGACTTCCTGAAGGCACTGGAAAACCCCAAAGGACTCAAGGCCACGCCGTTTGGGATCTTCGCCCTCAACGAGGCGGTGTCCCGGGCCATGCCCCAAACCTTCAGCGAGTCCCTCTACTTCGCCTACGGCGCGCAGTTCGACCGCGGTTGCTTCGATCTGCGCCCCGGGATGGTGGTTCGGGTCGAATACGAGAACTATCAGACGCTCCCCGTCATGCCTGACCAGGCCACGCTCTCGGGGTTCGTGACCAGCGCGGTCGCCGATTACCAGGTGGCGACCTACCCCGCCCAGGGCCGGTGGCTGATCGGGCTCGACGCGTTCCTCGGGGCGCTGGCGGCCCAAGGGGTCTCCGTGCCCATTCCTCCTCCTCCGGGGCCGGCACCGAACCGCGCCTTCGGCGGCGGTGGTGTGATCGACGCCTTCCCCACCACCCTTCAGGCACCTTTTCTCCGGGTCGTCTATCCCTCGACGTATCTCCCGAACGACAAGGCAGGCTCGCTGTCACCGGAAAAGAACGCGGTACTGCTGACAGGAGCGACGTTCACCGCGGTCGAACTGGCCACCGACAACGTCCGTCGCGGCAACCCACCCGGCGGCGGGGTGGCGTCAGTCTACTTCCGGGGTCGCACCGTCATCCGGCCCTTGGTCGGCGTCTGGATCAACGCAACGCCGAGGCTGGTGCCAGTGGGAACAACTGTCGGCAACCTGTTGGCGTCGGAGGCCCGGAAACCACCGGCCGCGCCGGTCGCCCTGGCCGGCGTGTCGCTCCGCCGAGCCCGTGCGGCAGCCGTGACCGGGGCAGCCGTGACCGGCGACGCAGCGGCGTGGCCGGTGCGGCTGGACTGGTCACCGGGGAATCCGGCGTGGCTCGACCTGCCCGTCCTGCACGGCGATCGCCTCGATCTGGATCCGGCGCCGTGACCGGCCCCGAGCCGGGGTTCCAGCGCGACGGGACCACCAGCCTGTACTGGACCGACGTCGACGCTCCAGTGGCGGCGTTCCTGGTGGCGGGGCCGGACACCCTGGGCGCCAATCCGTCATTGTCGGCCACGTGGACCGGCGACCCAGGCGGCGTCTACGTCTTCCTGGGCGCCCCGGCCACCGACCGCACGGCCTTCCTGTCGCAGCTCCAGGACTGGCTCTCCGTCTACCGTCCCCAGCGCTGGCCCCGTTTCCTGTGGATTCTCGACCCTGCGGTATCGATGACGGCGTGGACGTTCACCGAATTGTACGTCGACGGCACGGCACCACCGTCGTGGCGCATCGGCCGAGCGGACTTCCTTCTGGCCGGGTACACCGTGGTGGTAGGGGGCGGAAGTCTGGTCGCCCCGGGTGGCCGGCGCGACGCGGGGTGGGGGTTCGAACTGACCGACACGGCGGAGGAGCCGGCGGTGACCTTCGACACTCCGAACGACCGGCTGCCCGCCCGGCCCATGACGACGGTGCTGAGCATGGAACCGGGGCACACCGGCACGTGGCGTTTCGTGGTCGACGCCTCCGGGGCCGACGGCGACGGGTTTCTCCGGCTGGCCAGCGGGGTCCGCTATTTCACGCCGGGACAGGACGGTTTCGTCAATCCGGTGCAGTTCGCCGTGCTTCGCCAACCCGCGGCTGTGGACCTGCGCTTCTTCGCCGAGCTCGACCCGCTCCGTCCCTTCGATCACAGCCGCAGCGCCCTCAGCTTCTTCTCGTGGAGCGGGCCGGGGACCGCCCCGGCGATGCCGTCGGGCTATGCCACCGCCTACGGCTATCAGGTAGACCTGGAACCGTTGCCCAGCGGCGCCACCAGCACCACCGCCGCTCGACTGGTCTTCGCCTTTGCGCCTCAGTTCGTCAGCGACCCGTCGGTGGGGACGTATTACCTGGCTCCCGACGGGCCGTTCCGCCTGAGCGTCGTTCCCCCCGTAGCCCAGTCGCCAGACGTCAACGGGTCGGGGTCAGCCGACGGGGCCAACGACTTCGATCGCCTGGTGTGCGGCACGTCGGGCCTCGAGTACCTCGGTGTCCCCAAGACCAGCGGGTGCTCGTTGACCTTCGTCGCCGACCAGCCGGCCTTCGCTCCCCTCGATGCCCACACCACAGGCCAAGACGCCCTCACGTCGCTCGGCACGACATCGTGGGTCTATCTCGAGGCGCCGGCCACGACGACCCTCCGGTACTACAGCCAGCCCGAAGACGCCCCGTTGTTCCGGGCACCCGACGCCACTACCGGCGTGGCACTGGCCGACCGAGCCATCGACTTACTGGATTTCCTGGAAATCCCGGCCTGCGACCTGCAAACGTCCACCACCACCCCAAATACGACCGGTCCGGGGCCGGCCGGGCATCCACCGGCATTCCCGATGGCACCCTTCCGGGGTCTGGAGGCGGGGACGCTGCCCGACGCCCTGGCCATCGAGCAGCTGGCCCTGGCGCCCCGACGGCGCAGCGTGCTGATCGAGTCGACCCTCTCGGCGGCGTCACCAGAAAGGACCGCCGCGGCCGTGAACGGGGGAACGGCCCGCATCGGCGTCACCCCCCAGGGCCTCGGCGTCGGCATTGCGGCCGACGACCTGACCTGGACCTGGCTGGGCATCGGCCACACGGCGGACGTTGCGGCCGCCATCCCCGACCTGCGGTTCACCGCGGTGACGGGTCCCTTCCAACAGGCCATGCAGACCAACAACCTGTTCATGGTGCTGGGCAACGCCACCGAGTTCATCAGATGGGCATCGGTGGGCTACGAGCTGAGCACAGCCGAGCTGGACGTGATCGGCACCCTTCCCGAAGGCCAGGGCGTGGCGCCTGCGGTGTTGAACGCGGTCCGCCGAGCGATGACCGGCCAGTCGTTCGAAACGCGAGAAGACTTTCGCGCCGCCCTCCGCACCGCCAGCAGTGCCATCACAGAGCGGGAAATGGTCGTCTTTCAGCGCTTCGGGGGCCAGCTCACGGCCATTGTGGGCGGCTGGCCGTTCCGGCTGTCACCTGACAACTGGGGGCCTTCGACCTACCTGGTCTTCAAGTTCGTGCTCGGTCGGAGCATCTCGGACCTGGTGGGCGACGTGTCGACGTGGGCCTGGCCAGACGCCGCGGCGGCCACCAACAACCCGGCGGACGCCCAGCGGGCGCTGGCGGGCATGATCAGCGATGCGGCCGCCGATCCTTCCGGGCCGTATGCCAACTTCGTCGACGTTGTCAACGACCCCGACTGGACGGGGATCCTCGCCCTGTCGGTCGAGGTACCACTGGAACAGCTGCCATCGGAGCTGCAGGTACTGGCAGCGGGCATCGACCCGGGACAGTTCAAAGCCCACCATCTCGGGATGTCGGTGACCCCCTTTCACGTCCAGGGGGCGGCGCTGGCCTTCGAACGGACGTCAATGTTCGGACTCATCGACTATCAGAACCCCGAGGACCAGTACTTCACCGAGAACATCGCGTTCGCCTTCCGGGTGCTGCAGCTCACCGTCGGCATCCGCAACTCGGTCGTGACGGCGTTTTCCAGCCGGGCCGAACTGCTCATGAACCGGCTGTTCGGGGCGCCGGCCCGGCTGTTCCCCACCACACATGGCAACAACATCATCCTCGAGGGCGCCCACCAGCAGCAGCGCCTGCCGGACGGGACGGCCCATGACACCTACGTGTTCGCCATGTCGGGGCAGAACCTGTTCCGCCTCGACGGGCTGATCCTGCAGAGCGTGGAGCTGCTGTCGACCCAGCTGGTCACGGCCAAGGCATCGGACCCCGCGGCGGGCGACGCCACCGTCGACGCCGTGTTCCAGATGGCGGGCAACCTGCGCTTCTACCAGCCCGACGACTTCGACCCCTTCTGCTGGGGGCCCGCGGGGCCGGCCCCGAACGCCGAGTCCGGTCTGCGGGCCAATGTCGATCCCGACGACGATGGGTATCTGCGCTTCGGAAACTTGGGCATCGCCATGTCCTTTGCCCTGGGGAACCCATCCGGAACCACCGTGTTCTCCCTGCGCGACGGCAACTTGTCGTTCGACGCGGCCAACAGCGTGGCACGGGCGGACTCACTGGTCTCGCGCTTCCCGCTGCGCTTAGGCGGTCTGATCGCGACCGCCGACCCGGCGCTGTATCCCGCCAGCGATCCCCCGCCCCCACAGTCGCCGGCCGACATGGGCTACGCGGCCTTGTCGGCGCCGCTGCAGCAAGGCGCCCTGAGCCAGCCCTGGTACGGGTTGAACTTCGTCATAGACCTGGGAACGCTGGGCGCCCTGGCAGGCAGCACCGCCATCTCGGTGCAGGTAGTGGTGGCGTGGTGCCCGGGGCCAACCGGTACCGAGCCCGCCGTGGCGATGGGCGTCAAGCTCCCGGGAACCAAGGACACCTTGGGTGTGAGCCTGCCGTTGCAAGGCGTCATCAAGGCAGGCTTCAAGGGCATCGAGTTCTTGGTGGACAACCAGCCCGGTGCGGACCGCACCTACACGTTGCGCCTACGCGACTTCGCCCTGCGACTGCTCGGCTTGTCCTTCCCCCCGGGGCACAACGACGTGATCCTGTTCGGAAACCCCGACCAGAGCGGAGCGTCCAAGGTCGGGTGGTACCTGGCCTACGCGTCCGACTCCGATCCCAAACGCCCGGCACCGTCGACCCGCCGGTCGGTGCAGCGATCGCAAGTATCCCGGCGCGCCGTCAAGGAGGGCTGAGCGTTGGCCACGATGACACAGGTAATGATCCTGTTCTGCGGGCAGGGCATGACGACGCTGGTCGAGGTCTACGCAGACGGCGTCATCAAAGCCGACGCCGACTTCCTGGCCCTGGTCGACTGCGGGGGCAGCAGCGAATGGGGCAAACTGGCGGTGAAGTACGTCGCCGACAAGATCCTGGCCAAGAAGGACAAGACCCTCGACCTGCTGGTCGTCTCCCACCAGGACTCCGACCACGTGGCATTGCTCAAGCAACTCGAGGCGAGTCTCGACGGCAAGGGTGCCAAATGCACAGACGTCCATCTGGGCGGCTCCAATTGGATACGGGCAAACAAGAACACCGTCAAGAGTTTCGTGACGGAGATGGACGTCTCCACCGACGACATCGAGTTCGACGCGCCCTACATGAGTGACTACGAGGATGTCGACAAGCGGGCCGACCTCGGCTATCTGGCCAAATACAAGGACGTGTACATCCGGACCCTGGTCTCGGGCCTCGACGTAACGGCCACGGGACGCCACACCGCCGACATCGTCAAGAATGCCTCGTCGGCGGTGGTGGTGGTGGAAAACGGGACGTCGTCGATCGTGCTCCCGGGAGACGCCACCTACCAGACGATGGACAGCATCAACGACATCCTGGACGAGAAGAACCTCGTCCCCAAAGTCGTCGGCTTCGAGATTCCCCACCACGGTGCGCTGCGCACCGCCGTCGAGGACTATTTCGCCCGTGGCGAACCCACCGACTTCGACTGGACCATTATCAGGGCGTTCGCCACGCATCTCGCGCCCGAGCGGACGGTTGCCAGCGCCGGGCCGAGGAACACCCACCGCCATCCGGTGGAGGAAGTGCTGAACGTCTTCGAGGCCAAGTTGGTTGCGGCCCCTTCCCACGGTTATTGCTCCTACGTGTTCAGCCGGGGAAAGGGGGCCACCAGCGAGGGGTGGACGAACTATTCGAAGATCACGATGGCCGAGCACTGCACCGTGCACAAACTCGCCGGAAACGATTTCACCTACGGCGACCTCTCGATCAAGCTGACGGCGCCCGGCTTGCTGGCGCCTGACGAGATCGTCACCTTCCATCCTCGCGGACATTTCGGACCGGGCGGCGTCGACGAGGGGCCGATTGTGTACGCGCCCGCGCCCTAGCGAGAGAAGACGACCATGGGTCTGCCCGAGATCTATGCCGACCTGCAGGCGGCCGCGCGCGCCGGTTCCTTGACAGGCGACGCTCCCAAGGGCCTGGCCGACCTGCTGACCAGTCTCAACACCCCGGCGTTACCAGTGACCCGAGGCCAGGCGACATTGGCGGGCGACAGCGCCCGGCTCAGCGGCAACACCACGTTCTTGAACAGCGACTGGTCGCTGGATTTGGTCGCTCGCGACGCCAACAACGCGCAACACCCCAACCGGGCGGACCTGCAAGTCACTCTGACCCTGGACATCCAACCGCTGCCCTGGACGTTCGGCCAGGCGTTCGGCGCGGGGCTCCCGTTGAGCCGACGCAGTGGAACGGGGGGCGGTCTCGTCCTAGGCCCGAGCGTGGTGGCGCCGCTGGTGCTCGAAGCACCGATCCTATCGGCGGCCAACAAGCCCGACGGCGGCTACCTCCTTCCCCGGCTCCAGGGCTCGCTCCCCCTCGACGGGCGCGTCGACGCCCCGGGCAGCGATGTGCTGGCCCGGTACGGCGCCTTCCTGGGCACGCCCTTGTACGTCGACGGCACGATCAACCTGGCGGACCCGGAGCTGATCGCCCTCGACCTGGCGGCGGTGTCCCCCGGCGCCCAACTGAGCATCGGGGCGCTCACGGTCTCGGAGGTGGGCATCCGACTGACGACCACGTACCCTGACCCGAGCTTCCTCCCCGAACCCGACGCCGCGCGCTCGGCCGCCCTTCTCTTCGCCAAGGTGACACTGCCGACGGTCCCCACACGGATAGTGGACATCAGCGGCCCGTTGCTCATCGGCGACCACGTGTGGCCCCTGCAGATCGACTTCGAAGACCCGCTCGACCTGGAAGGCGGCATCTCGGCCCTTCTGGCCCTAGCGGGGGTATCCGACGCGGGCGACTTCGCCCTGCCTCCGGGGATTGCCCCGATCAACGAATTCGGCCTTTCCGACCTGGGGTTCGGGATTCTTCCTCCAGCCCGTGGCGGCCCCGGCCTGCGATACGCGTCCATCGGCATCGCTTCTCGCCGGCCGTGGGACCCGCCCGTCGCGTACCTCACCATCAACGAGGTCGGAACCCGGTGGTCGTTCGCGTTCGGCGGCCCTCGCACCCTGGTGACGGGCAGCGTGTACGGGACCATGACCTTCGGCCAAAAGCCTGCGTCGTCGCTCGGGGCTGCGCCGCCGTTCCTGGCTCGCCCCCGACTCGACCAGCTGGCGGACAGCGGGGAAGTTGGCTCCAACATCGTGGTCACGGTTCGCCTCGACCTGCCCGATCTGGCGTTCACGGCGTACACCGAAGAGCCGTTCGACATCCCGATATCCCGGGCCTTCGCCGCCTTTTTCGGCGGGACGGTCCCCAACTTGGACCTGACCGTCCAGGAACTGGTCATCAACGCGTCCCTGACCCGCAAGGAGTTCGGCGCGAGCTTGACCGTGGGCGGCGACTGGGCCGTGACCGCGGGCCTGGTCACCTTCCGGCTGATCGCCCTGGAACTACAGGTCCTCGTGTCGCAGAACGCGGTGACGGGTCGCATACAGGGACAGGCGTCGATCGACGTGCCGAACGCTGCGCCCATCGAACTGCTGGCCGCGGCCGCCTACCCGGGCACCGGTGCCTGGGATTTCGAGGCGGCGCTGATGGGGACACTCAACCTGGCGCAGCTGGCCTACGGTTTGATCGGCACGCCGCCCCCGGATTGGGTCAACCAGGTGGCGGTCGAGCTCACCAACCTGGCCCTGCGCTACAGCACCGGGCCGGGAAACCCGTACTCCGCCGAAGGCACCCTGCGCCTTGTCGTCTCGGTGCTGGGGTTCGACATGTCCCTGGAGATGACCGCCCAGGTCGAGCGGCGGCTGCGCGCGGGCCCAAGCGACGAGGCCTTGGCGGTGGCGGTGCGGGGACTTCCCACGGCCGATGCCGACACCGTCGTCAGCGCCCAACTCTCGGGGACCTTCTCGGTCAACGGCTTCTCCGTGCGCGCCGCGGTGTCGATGCAGGACGCGGGCCGCACCTACACCTTCGTGATCGGCTACCGGGGCCTGGCACTGACGGCTACCACGTCGTGGGACTCGACGGGCGGGACTCGCCATCAGATCCTGACATTGCGGTTGTCGGGAGCGACGCTGGGCAGCGTGGTCGAGTACCTGGTGGGCTTGGCCAACCCCAACGCCAACTACCGCTTGGAGCCGCCCTGGGACTTCCTCAACACGATCGACCTGGGTGGGTTCGCGTTGGTCATCGACCCCACCGTGCAAACCGTGGCGTTGACCTATGACCTGAAGCTCGATTTGGGCTTCGTCTCCATCGATCAGATCGGGGTACGCCTCGAACGGTCGTCGGGTACTCCCACGGTCAACTTCGTGCTGGTCGCCAAGATGCTGGGCGACAACGCGGCCCAGACGCGGACCTGGGACGCCGTCAATCAGTCGCCGCCTGCCGTCCCCGGGCTCGGTCAGCGCCTGTTCACCCTGCGCTACCTGGGACTCGGCCAGCACGTGTCTCCCAAGAACCTGACCCAGTACCGCAGCATCACCGACGTGGTGGACGCCCTGGTCAAGGCCATGCGTCCCGTCAACGACCCCCGGAAGGTCCCCATCGATCCGGCCACGATGGCCTTCGACCCGTCCAGCCAGTGGCTGTTCGGCATCGACGCGACGGTCATGGACACGGTGTCGGTGAAGATGGTGATGCACGACCCCGACCTCTACGGCGTCGTCATCGCCCTGTCGGGCCCCCAGGCCCAATCGCTGGCCGGCTTCAGCCTGGAGCTGCTGTACAAGAAGGTGACCGACGACATCGGCGTCTTCCATGCCCGGCTCCAGATCCCCGACGCGTTCCGCAAACTCCAGTTCGGCGCCGTCTCGGTGACCCTCGGGATCATCACGCTCGACATCTATACCAATGGCAACTTCCGAGTCGACCTGGGATTCCCCCAGAACCGGGACTTCAGTGTCTCCTTCGCGGTGGAAGCGGGCCTGTTCAACGGCCGAGGCGGCATCTATTTCGGGCTCCTCAACGGCTCCACCTCGGACCGGGTGCCCCGGATCACAAATGGCACGTTCAGTCCTGTCATCGAGTTGGGCATCGGCCTCTCGGTGGGTGTCGGCCGCACGTTCCAAAAAGGACCGCTCGACGCCGGCCTCTACGTCAACCTGGTCGTGATCTTCGAGGGCGCGCTGGGATGGTTCCACCCTGACCAGGCTGGATCGGGAACCGAGCTGTATTACTGGTGCCGGGGAAGCGTCGGGATCGTCGGAAAGATCTACGGATCGGTCGACTTCAAGGTCATCAGCGTCTCGGTCAGTATCGAGGTCAGCGCCATCGCCACCCTCGAAATGGCGGCATACAAGGCGTCAGTGGTGGAACTCAGCTTGAACGTGCGGGCCAACGCCAGCGTCAAGATCGTGTTCTTCCGGGTCTCGTTCAGCTTCTCACTGGAGTTGCGGACCTCGTTCAACATCGGCTCCGACAGCACACCGCCGTGGCGCCTGGCTTCGGGTCAAGCAGCCCGGAGCCGCCGAGGTGTGCTGTCGCTGACCTCTTCCCTGCGGGCCCGGACCGGTGGTGCCCTCGCTGACCGCTACCGCCTCCACTTCGACCCCGACGCCCGGGTCTTCCCCAACGGCGAAGTCCACGAGGCGACGATCAAGCTGGTACCGGCCTACACCGTCGCCGAGGTGCCGGTGAACTGGTCGGGCGATGGTGTCGTGCCCGACAACCCCGCCCCGGCCTACCGCTTGGTGATCATGCTCATTGCTGACAACGCCGTGCCTTGGAGCGCGGTCACCATCGCTGACACCCACCGGGTCGACGTGAGCCGCCACCCCCGGGCGAGCCGCGCCGCCGACACGTCCTTCAACCAGATCGCCGAGGGCATGCTTCGCTGGGCACTCGACGCCCTGGGTGTCCACTCGCCCACCGCCGTCGTCACGCTGGCCGAGCTCCAAGACCTGGTCGAGCAACTGGCGATGGTGGAGTCCGCCAACACGGGCTTCACATGGGACAACCTCGAAGGCTTCCTGACCCACAACCTTCATCTGGTCGTGAGCGGCACGCCGACCGGAGACGGCGCCGACCCCATCTCGGGCACGCCGTTCCCAATGATCCCGGTCCTGCAATGGACCTCTCCCGACCTGCCCGACCCAGCCGAGCGTCAGCGTCAGTTCTGGGACTACCAACCGGTCGACGCCACGTACGAGGCCGAAGCCTTGGCCTACTTCCAAAAGCTCGACCCTCGGCCCCCCGAAGACCGGCCGTCGGCCGCGTTGCGCCTGGCGGCAGCCGCGGAGAAGGCGGAGTCAATGGCCACCTTCGTCCTGCGCGACTACTTCCGCCTTGTGGCCCGAGCGGCGACGCAGGAGGCCGCGAACCTGCTGAGCGCCTTCCCCCACACCGTCGTGAGCACCGATTCACTGCGATCGATCGCGGACAGCTTCCCCACGACGACGGTCGACTACGTCGTCGTCCCTGACGACAGCGTCGAGCAGGTGGCCGAGCACCTGGGCTTGTCCGCCGCCGAACTCCTGGCCCGCAACCCCGATTTCGCCGCCCTGCTGAGCGCGGCCCAACCCGGCCAGGAGCTGGCGGTGACCGTTGGAGTGACGGCCCCGTCGATCGCGCTGGGCAACCCCGACTGGCCCGTCACCGAGGGCGCCACCGTCCACCTGGGCGACCTGGCCATCCAGATCCCGGCGCAGGCCACACTCGGTTCCCTGGCGGCGCGCTTCGGTGTCGAAGCGGCGCGCTGGATGGCCGAGGCTGGCATCGACCGCGATCCGACCCTGCTGCGGCCGGGCGCAGTGGTTGCCTTGCCGGGCTACGTGGACCCCAATCCCACCGGGCTGTCGGTGGACGAGGCAGCGGCGGTGTTCTTCATTCGCCTGGGCCGCACCCGACCCGTCGATGTGCCCCTGGTCGCCTGGTACGCCGAGGCCATCGACCGCCTGAACCTGCCCGAAACCGGCGATGCGGCGCCGTCGGTCCCGGCGCTGTCAGTCCCGGCGCTGTCAGTCCCGGCCGCGTATCTCAGCACCGACACCAGGACCTGGACCACGCTGCCGGGCGACACTATCGACGATGTGGCCGCCTACCTGGCCCTGGTACAGAACGTGGTGGCGGGCAGCGACTTCGACATCTGGCAGGCGCAAGTGCGCGCCGCCAACAACCCGGCACCGCCCGCCGGCATCGCCCTGCCGAGCGACGCCGCGGCCGTCATCGCGGCGGGCGACACGCTGGCCCGCCTCCGAGCACGGCTCCTGCTCGATGGCGCACCCCAGCTGTTCTCCGGCTACGTCGAGGGCGCCCAGATCCTGCAGCCGCTGGTTTCGGTGACCGTGACTGGTGCGGTGGTACGGGCCGCGGCCGGCCTCACAATCCTCACCCTGGCGCAAACATTCGACCTGGCGCTCGAGGACCTCGCGGGACGCATGGCGGCCGACCCGGGCGTGCTGGCCCTGGACGGGACGCGGCGCCTGGTCGTGCCCGAGGTACCGGCTATCGGCTTGGCGG
>Ga0302324_100006432_pt1 | contig 25318 bp, 18 predicted proteins | sample Palsa_T0_1_FD_201949 | JGI IMG/M metagenome (GOLD analysis project Ga0302324, IMG submission 201949) | Peat permafrost microbial communities from Stordalen Mire near Abisko, Sweden - Palsa_T0_1 | ecosystem: Environmental > Terrestrial > Soil > Palsa > Peat permafrost | place: Sweden: Abisko... | reverse complement strand
TGCCAGGAATACGTTGAGACTTTGACGAGACTTGACGACAAATCGATGATACGGCCTTTTCCCAACTCGTCGCCCACCGCCAGGCGCGACCCTGTTGCATCGAAAGCCAGGCATTCGAACCGGAAAGACCTGCTGAACAGGCGACGCACGGGTTTCAGAGTTTTGGATTCCCAAAGTATAATGGATCGATCGCTGCTCGCACTCGCAAAAAATTCTTCATCCGGCGCAAAACAGATACTGTTAACCGCGTCATAATGATGTTCGAGCGTGGCTTTGCTTTTACCGCGTTCGCTGTCGTAGACATACACTTTTCCATCCTCGCAGGCCCCGATCACCAGTTTATTTTTTTCAGAAACGGCCAGCGACGTAAAATTCTTCAAAATATCTTCCGGCACTTTGGAGAAAATCCTCCGACTATTGTTCAAATTATTTTTTCGCAGGTAAAACCGATCGACCCAAAATTGACAGGAGCCATCGCGCGTCACAAACTTCCGCTGATCCGGAAAATGAATTTCCTGCAAAGGATGTTCGGTCGCCTTCAGCGAAGACGTTGCAATATCCCAGGTATGAATGGTCCCGTCCGCATAGAGTACAAAAAGGAAATCGTCGTTGTCACTGAAAGCCATTGATTTTACGGGTTGCGCGGAGGCGCTGACAAAACTTGCCATCTCCTTGCCAGTGGGCACATGCCAAAGTTTAATAAGGTTATCGGCGCCGCTACTCGCCAGCAAGCGGCCACTGGCGTTGAATGTAATAAATTGTATTTCTGCCGAATGACCTTTTTGGACAGCGATCTCAATTTGTTGAGCCCGGGAACTGCTCCAAATCAGCAATACTAAAATCCAACTCTTCTTCATCTCATCATCAATTAGGAATTTTCACATACATGACCAACGGTGTAAAGTCATAGTTATTCGCCGGGTAGTACACAACCATGGTATGAATGGTCTCTTCCCCTGGCGACAGGTTACCACTTTCGGGTTCATATCTAATGGTAACGTTCGTAACGGAGCCACTTTCGGTTAACGTATGATTAAGCAGGTTGAGTGCCGCCATTAATTCCAAATCAGATGGACAAACGATGAAAAATCCTCCGGTGGACAACGATAGTTTTGCCATGACCGACGGGTCTGCGCTCCCTAAAAGGATAATGTTAATTTGAATGCTCCTCAGGAGCGCGTTGGCAATTAACGAGTCCGGTGGGGTCGTGCTTCCTCCATCGACTGCATGTGCGAGTACAACAATGTTTTTCTTATTGGACGAATTCAACGCTGAAAGCCTACTTAGCCCGGCATTGATGGCATCGTACAATGAACTTTTTCCACCGGTGAGTTGGGCAAGATCAAAAAGAAACGGCATTTGTGCTGCCGGGTCGTTACCGAATTCTTGCTGGAAAAACTCCACCGGTTCGGTTGTCAGTTTTCCTTGACTTGAAAATCCGCCCAGCAAATAATTCCCGGGGCTCTGAACGTCCTGAAAGAACTTATTAAGTCCTTTTGACCGGTTGTTGTACTCGTCGACTGAGTCATATGTACCGCTCTGATCGATAAGCACTACCGTTGAAGAGTAGCCAACTGTGCCTGCAACATCAAAACTGGATCCCAGGACCGTGTATTTCCCCGGTCCGCTAAACTCCACTGAATCCAGGGTTAAAGAGTACTGATTAATCCCCAACCAACACACGGCGGCATTAAAAACTAACTCATTGGTCGTGTTACTGACATAGGTTGAAGTCTCGGTAACCGTCACCGCTGACCAAGGTGGCAATGTTTTTGTGTCTCCCGGAAAGTAAGGCGTGCACGAAATCAGGAAAACCAAACCGGCAATACAATATCTACTCCTCATTATAGATTCTCTTTTTCAACAAGTCCATGGGTAGAAAAAATGTCAATCCAACTCCCAGCGTATTGAACGTCGCTTTATTTGGCTGACCGGTGATTGAGTTGACGAGTTCACCCGGGTAGCCCAGTCGATGGAGGTACCGGATATCCATCCGAAACAGACTGGCAAAATTTATTCCAACACCAAGCAACGTATTTACATACGGTTTATCGTTATAAAGAATATTTCTGAAATCGCTGACTGAATAACGGTAATATACTGAAGGATCATTGTTGGTTTCTTTCAGGGTCAACTCCAGATGATACGGAAGCACGCCGCTTGCTCCGGCAAAAATGGAGTATCGGATAACCTCCGACGAGTGAACCTGAAAGCCAATATAAAGAGGAAGGTTGGTTTGAAAGAAGAGTGTTTTAAATGTCACACTTTCGTCCGATGTGGGAGACAGCGGATACTTCACGGTGTAGTTATAAGTATTGAGTTCATATTCGGGTTCGGCGGCCACATAAAATTTCTTGTTACTGAGTTGAACAACGGTGCCGATCACTATGGACTGCCCCGCCGAAAATACCTTCCACCGGTTATCATTGGCTTGATAAAGCGTATAAGAGGTAGCTCCCGGGATAAGACTCTGATTAAGTTTCACCTGCTTTACCATCAGGTACTGGAAAGTAATTCCAACCGAAAGACGCTGCCCAAAGCTGTTTCCTCCAACGAATAGCAAAATAATAAGCAGCCTCTTCATCGGTCAATGCGGCTAAGAACGGGGATCACCAGCATGATTGCGCCTGCATTCGTATAGGGGCTTCTGGTTTCGGGGGAGAACCCCCATGGTTTGTAGTAGGTCGTAACCGTTTCGCCACATAAAAACAGGGTCATCTTCTTTATTTCAATTCCTATGCAATAGCGTTCAGCCGTCCCGCGCAAACCATATCCATAATCATAAAGGGCATCGGCGCGTGCAGCGATAGGCAGAAACGTTTTTATCCTGAGCCAAAGACTCGTATATATTCTGTCGAATTGCCGGGGGTAATATTCGTACCCCGTGGCCCAGTAAAGACCCCTCACACGGAGCCCGGAGAACCTGACCTCAGGGGCTTTGGATTCCCAAAGATTAACACGTACGCCCGCCGATGCACCGTAGGTACTTTTCCCTCCCAAACCCAAAGGGTCAACGGTCAGAACTGGTGAGAGATAGAAGGAATAAAAAATCCCACGGTGAGGGCTAAAATAGCTGCGCTTGTATTTTGTAAAGTCCTTTCCATCGACCTGGATTTTATCCTGTGCGTGGCACGAAAACGTAAAAATCAGGAGAAATAACGGTACCGACCCAATCCAACTTCGGGTGAGCATTTCATGTTTTATTTCGATCATTGGCATTCGCACGCAGGGATCGACACAAAATATAAAAAAACTGATTTACAAAAAAACCAGCTGCCGGATCATCCGCTCCAAGTCATGCTGAATCCCGAACAAGAAGACAACCATCAGTTAGATTTATTAGCCAGCGTAGTGCCCTTCGCTGTTCGGGATCTGTCGTAACGCCAACGAAAAGATGAGACCCATTTGCGACGTTACTTCTTTTTAAACACGATCTGTGAGTGTTCAATCTGCACCATCCGGGTAAACAATTCTCTCAGATAGTGATATTCCGATGAATTATAAACAGCGCGGGTAAGGGTGAGGCCGCCGGTAATGACTAATTTGTTTCCGAGTTGCGTCACGCTGAAAACATAGCGGCCGCCGCCCTGCGGCAAGGCGAGGGCCACACTTTTAGGGAGCTCGTCGACTTCGAACGTGGAAGGAAAATTCAGGGTCAAAATTGAAGTATGCTCAATGGGCGCTCCGAAATCAACGGGGTAAGAACGTTCACTGGACTTAAGCCTGTTTTCACCCCATTTCTCAAAAATAAAAGGGTCAAAATAAATCGTGTTTGCACCCGGTTGAACATCGGAAGGAATTTTGAGTTCCGTTTTCTCCATCAGTGGACTCTCTAAATTCTCCAGATTCTCCACCCGATAATTGGAAACTTCTATATCCCTCACTTTCGTTTCCAACTTCTTGACGTATTCATCCTTGTCGGTCGCAGAAAAAATCAGGCTTCTTCTTGCAAAAGCATCATATCCAAGGTACGAAATGCTAAGTTTTCCAGATAAAGAGCCGTCTTCTTTCATGGTTAAATCAAGTGTAGTGACCGTTTTTTGTTTATCCTGTGGCTTGATTTCAATCCAGGAAGAAACTTTAGTCATTAACCGGCCCTTCCCGTTGAGGCAACGCATCGGCAAAAATCCAAAAGGATGATGGACATTGGTGGCATCCAGCAAATAGGTGATACCCTTGATCTCCACGTAAGCAACAACATAATTAAACCCGCTGATCACCGGGTACAGTTCGATCGGTAAGCCATGATCTCGTGTAGACAGCAAAACCGGATAAGCATTTAGGCCGGCTACCTGAAGGGCGGCAACCAGGGCGAGGTTGATGTCCGCGGAACTGCCCTTTCGGCTTTCAAAGGATTGTTTTGCTCCCAGCTCTCCGAACATTCGGTTATTTCCGTTCCAGAGGTATCTGCCTTTTATCAGATCGAAAACTATTTTTGCTTTTGCTAACTCATCCTGGTCCGGAGTAATGCTTTTCTTCACGTCTTCTTCCAGTAGATCACTTGCCTTTTTAATTTGCAAACCGAATTTTTCCTCCTTTCTTAATTCAGCGTCGACATCTCTCCATTCTTTAGTTATTTTGTTAACCCGACCGTCAAATTGTTGGATCTCAGACAATTCAAAATAAAGAGCCGAGAGGAAATTCGTTTTTGCGGTCATATAATCATCTTCTTTAAAAGCGGGAACATTATCCATTGCGTAATGCAGCTGTGAACAATCCGATTTTCCGCCGCCGTTTGAAAAACAGTCTTTTACGATAAACGATTCGTTTTTCGTTAGTTTGAGATATCCTCTCAAAGCAACATTGTATACATAGTTAGCGGGAATGCGCGCCCAATATTCGCTGTGAATCTTGGGGATATCCGACTGAAATTCCCAGGTATGAAAATTGAAGATGAATGGTGATTCAATCGCATATTTTACTTCAATCACACTTCCCTCATGAATGTCCGGTAACGTAAACTTCTTTAAATCATACTCTTCGTTCTTTTCTGTAAAAACATTACTGGACTCCATCCTGGATTCCACTGTTTCAATCCCTTTGAGGTTGTAAGTCGATGCGCGGATTGAGTATAATGTTTCACTCACCTTACGCTCCTTACTCTTATTAAGAAGAATGAGAAAATCGGCTTGCCCGAATCCTTTTTGGCTTAAAATCTTGATTTTCACATAATATTCATATATCAGATTTTCCTCGCTGATATAGGCATTTCCAATCTCGTTCAACACGATAGCATTGGCGCCCGTATCAAGGGCGTATGATTTTGAAATCAGGTCGGTTTGTTTGACTTCGCCAAAAGGAAGTTCGGTCCGTTGCTGAGACCATCCGTAGCACGAAATCGTTAAGTACAACAAAACAATCAGATTCTGTTTCATAAGCACTGGTTGATTCCCATTTCCTCACCTCAAGTGGCTAATTCCAATGAAAAAATTCATCGTATTAATTCCATGATTGGGCATCTCAAGATTCGCATTGGACATGTGCCGGATCCGAAAACCCGTGTTCAACGCTAAATTTTTGCTGATGTAAAAATACGTACCGGCTCCCATGTTGTCGGAGAAAATGAATCCGCGTGCCTGTTGCCCGGTGTGAACGGTAATAAAATGAGGTCCCGTCGAAATCAATATGTAAAGATAAAAATTCCTGGAAACCGGATACATGTGCTGCACACCGACATTCGCCCCAAACTCCATCGAATGGCCATTGGCTCCCGGTCTCTGCAGAATAACCGGGTTTACCTGCGGCTCAAAAAAAAGAGTAAATCGCTGCGGCATTGCCGTTTTCTTTGCCTTCAATAAGTCTATTCCAAAATGACCCATAAAAAATAAAGGCGTGTACTTTCCCTCCGGGATATTCAGATGACTAACACCATATCCGTAGCCTATAATCCCTCCCTTCTCACTAAACACCGGCTGTCTCTCCGTCTGCGCCGACGCCGTGATCAGCAAAACTTGAAAGCCGACAATGAAAATCAGGCATTTAAAAATAGATTCCATAAAATATCCGTAACGACCAGGTCTTTGAATAGTCGACCCCGTTCTCACTGAACATGGCCGGAAGCGTCTCCAGGTTCACGCCGATATTCCTTCTCCCCTTCAGAAGCCACCTCCCCGTGAACGTCAATTGCAAAGGATCTTTTTTTTGAATATCGATCAACACGCCCAATGCCCGGTCTTGTCTGGCTTCCGCGCCCGCCTCAATCATCGCTCTTTTATATCGGTAACGACCGGTGATGCCTGAACCGGAAAAATTCCCTGAGACATTGTCCCTGGCAAATTTCAATAAAATCAGATTGAGACCGACGTCGCTGTTTTTGCTGATCGTTAACCGCCCGCCAATTCCCAATTCAAATTTATACGCCACCCACACATCGCCGCTTTGATGGGGCATGGAAGAGGACAATTTTCCGATATAAACTTCTCCCGAAAGGATATCCCCCCACATGAATTTCCTGGGACGGATAGCCCGATAACTCCAACGTATTGAGCTTTGCATCCGTCCGGAAAAACCCGAGGCCTGGTTGATGAACGAATTGCCCGGGGAAATGTCGTTGCTCATGTGTGCGCTCCGGAAATTGGCTCCCGCATTCAAGTCGAATAATCCCATGGGTTGAATCCGCGAAGTGGAATCATTGAGGTTCATTTTCCGGGTCGAGTCACCTGGCAAGTCTTTTGCCTCAACGCCAAGTGTCAGAAGCAGCAATAAGCCAAGCGTCAAGACTTTAAATAACCAATGATTCATGGCGAAAAAGCATTGTCGGGTGTACGGCGAGAAAATACCTTTACAACGACAAGATTGCGAATTTTGTCAACATATTGACAATCGTTCGCCGAACGTCAGGTATTTAGCATGGATATCGCGGGGAAAATTAGTGAAGTATGGCCATGCCTTTCTTCTTGCTCTTTTCGCGCCCCATGAATGTATATCCCAGGGTCAGGCTGGTGAAGTCATTGAAGATATTCAATTGGGTCTGGGAGGCAGCATTTTCAATCACGGGAATAAATCCGCGGGTATACCTGAAACCGACATTGATTCCAAAATTGAATTCATACTCAATACCTAAAACGTAACCAAAATCGAACTTCTGGGCGTAACCACTGTTTTGCGTGGGGTTACCGTAAATACTTGCATCATACAATTGACCCTGGGCATTTTTTCGTTGTACACTAGCATCTAATAATATTCCCAGGTAAGGACCCGCAAAAAGTTGAAAACCTTTAAAATGGAAGGTCGGACTTATTGGGTAGATATCGATATAGTGCCGTTTGAACTGACTGGCATAATTTCCGTTAACGACGTCTGTCATCTGCGTGGTGATGTATCGTTTGGCAAAAAAAATGTCGTGTTTTATCCAAATATATTTTCCTGTCTGGGATGTCGCCGAAAGGCCCACCAGGAAATTAGTAAACATATCTGATGTGGGGGAGGTAAAGGAGGAATTAACATCACTACCCCTCAGCTGGGGTTTATTGAACCCTCCCTTGACACCCAGACTCACCATTCCGTTTTGTGCTAATGCAAGTTGGACTGACAGGACCAGGGTGCAGACAAAATAGTATCTCTTCCAGGTTTTCATTTCATACCGTTTAAAAATCAATATCCCAGATTCCTGAGGCGCGCTCCAATTCCACCAACTCCACTGCATAATTAAATAGCGTCAGATAATAACTCTGACGCACATCATTGTATGTCCGCTGGGCATTCAATACTTCCAGCAACGAGGTATTGCCTCGCTGGTAGCTGTAGACTTTGCCATCAAATACTCTCTTGGCCTCTTCCAGCAACCCGGTATTAAACTGTTTCACCTGTTTTCTACCTTGCAGGTAATTGAAAAATGCAGTGGTAACATCGGTTTGAATTTGAAGCTCTACTTGCTGGTAGAGCACCTCGCTTTGCTGGATGGTATACTCTGCCGCTTTCAGATCCCCGGTATATTTGTTGGAAAGTCTCAAGGGGATAGAAACTCCTCCGGAAACCGTACTAAACGAAGGGGTAGGTGCGACAAAATTGGTGACTACGGTGGTACTACTTACTCCCATCGAAATCCCCAGGTCAATCACGCGATTGGCTTTAGCTAGTTCCAAACTGCGTTGGGATACTTCCTTCGTTCTCAATGCGACCAATAAATCGGCACGTTGATTTTCTGCGTTGGTAATTAAATCCGAAAGGATAAATTCGCGATCAAATTTAAAAAATCCGCCCTTGGCGTCGAATAACGTGTCAAACCTTTGTTTTCCCATCATCATTCCAAGTTGAAGCATAGCCGCTTTCCAATCGGCCTCGCTTTGAAAGGCTTCGTTCAGCATAGAGCGGGCCTCTACATCCGTTTGCCTGGCATCAATCTCCATGATCGAACCTAACTTCAACCGGATGCTGTCGGACGTGGCCAGCTTTTTCATGCTCTGGTAGGAACTGATCTTCACTTTGAAGATATTTTCCTGCATGAGCGCCTGCAAAAAGACGTTGGTTGCATCGGCCCGAAGGTTCCTGAAATAGTTCTGCAAAATCGTTTTCATTAGTTCCGACTGACTTTGGGCAAGGTTAATTCTTGCTCTTCGTTTGCCCCCTAGTTCAAGGGTTGTTCCGATTCCAGTGGAAAATCCATACCCCAGTCCCAATCGTTGCTGTCCGATGTCGTAAGCGCCATAGTTAATCTGCGGGTCGGGAAAAACTTTAGCCATTTCAATTCCTGCCTCAGCGATTCCTAAGTTAAACTGTTGGGCAATATACCCCAGATTGTTTTTTCCTACCTTGGCAAGATAATCCGTATAAGAAATATTCAGTCTATTCACAGTAGTATCCAATTGAGCTGATGCGGGGACGGCTACGCCAATGAGTAGGCTGATGGCAAGTGCACGTCGGAATGCTTTAACTGGCGGTAGGCGTAATTTCATGTTAACGTTCACCTGTGTCATTGATCTTTAAAACTCATACCCATTTTTTCCGGCTCATCGCGCAAGACGGGAAAATCAAAAAGTGCAATGACTAAATAATTGAATAACTCTTTTTTCATCCCTTGCCCAGGAGGAAATAGCAGTTCTATTTCGCATCCAATAAATAAAACCCTCCCTCTACAATAATATTTTCGTTGCCTTTCAGCCCTGTGGTGATCAGTGTTTTTCCATTCACGGTTTCTGCCGTGGTCACAAGCTGCTTGCAAAATTTATAGGGACCCACTTCTTTAAGGACAAAATTCGTGTCGTTGAACTGCAAAAGAGACGACACGGGAACAAAAACCGCCTGAACCGGCTTCTCTGTGAATTTGATCGTGGCATACATACCCGGTTTCAGTCTCTTGTCATTGTTCGGGCATTCAATAAGAACGTCGATCGAACGCGTATCTTCATCGACCATATCATTGATGTGATAAACGGTTCCTCTGAAAATTTGCCCGGGATACGCTGTTACTTCGGCTTCCGTTATATCACCTTCATTGATGAACCGGATGTCTTTTTCTTTGACTGTCGCGGCTATCCAAACCGTAGAAAGTTCTGCAATCGTAAGGATGGGGTCGCTATTATCGGTGAGGTATTTGCCCACTACTATTTTGTTGGTGATGACTTCCGCCTTAATAGGAGATCTGACAATCAAGGGTTCCCCGAAAACCATCGTCTCCGGATCGAGCCCGAAGATTCGTATACTTGCCTGGCCTTTTTCAAATTCACTTTTCGTGATTTCAAACGTGGTTTTCGCCGACTCCAGATCCTTCTGAATTCCGACCCCATTGCTTAATAAATCTTTTTGCCGCTTGTAATCCTTTTCCGCGAGTTGATATTGTTGCTTGGCTTGGAGGTAAAGCTTCTGCGCGTCTGTGAAATCGGTAGATATGATACTGAAAAGAGGAGTTCCCTGGTTTACATTTTGTCCGAGTTTGACAAAAGATTGCATAATGCGACCGTTAAATGGAGCTGATATCATGGCGTATTTGTTGGGGATAGCCGAAATCTTGGCCGCTGAAAAGACCTGGAGTTTGTAGGGCTCTGTGGTGGCCTTTCCGATATGTATTTTGGACTTAATATTGGAGCTGTCCGGAATGATGATCGTGTCTCCTTTAAGAACATAGTTTCGCTGAGCGTGTTCAGTTTTATGACTGCACGAGACAGCCAAAAACCAGGTCGCTATCACGATTAACATGTTACATTTCATTCTCATTGAGTTTCTTTTGGATTTTGATGTTAAACGCGGCGTTCGCGGCCCAGCCCGATTCATTTTTTGCTTGTCAAGGGCGCCCGGAAGAGTTTTACGAGGACACCGCCGCGCTCAAAACTCCCGTTTATTTTAGCTAATTGCTCGTAATGGGGGGGGGGAATAAACATTCGTCAGGCTCTATAACTTAAGTCGCATGAATTTTGAGCCTGCAATTTAAGGATGTTGATGATATAAAAAACATATTGGATTCGAAAATCAGCAAGCAGGTCCCCAACTTTGAAAATGAAAGTCCGGGATGAACACTTTCGGTGGAGTCGTCCCTGCACACGGTAACCGGCCATAAAGTCATTTGATTCCTTACCTTTGATTTTCAAGTCGACCCGGTGCATGAATAAAATACAAGTCCTCATTGCTGACGATCATAAGATCATCCGGGTAGGTTTGCGGGGATTAATTCAATTATCCAAGGATATTGAGGTGGCCGCTGAAGCCTCGAACGGCGCGGAGGTTGTTGAAGAAATAAAAAAAAGGAAAATTGATGTTATCCTGATGGACATCGATATGGGTAACACCAACGGTATCGAAACCACCCAACACATCAAGAAAGAGCACCCGGAAATCAATGTACTGGGACTCACGATGCACGAAGAGCAGGATTACATTACGGAAATGCTGGCGGCTGGCGCCAGCGGCTACCTTCTGAAAAATACCGGATTGGAAGAATTGTTGACCGCGATCCGCACGGCCGCGAATGGCGACAGTTATTTCAGTCAGCAGGTTTCTGCTACGTTATTGCAAGCCATTACCCGACGGACGCAATTACCCCAAAAGAAAAACGATCGAAATAATACTATTCTTACAGAGCGGGAAACAGAAGTACTGAAGTTGATTACAGAAGAATACTCCAATGCCGAGATCGCCAAGAAATTATTTATCAGCATACGCACAGTAGACACTCACCGAAGGAACCTGCTGGAGAAACTCCAGGCCAAAAACACGGCCGGGTTAGTCAAGTACGCTATTGACAAAGGCCTTTTGTGATCACTGTTGACTTCAATGACTCAGGCCGGCTTATTATTCCCCCGAGTTGCGCAGTTTGCGTAGCGTCCTACGCTTTACTGCCTATTTTTAAATATACGCTTTTACGCTCTCCCACGGCCATTTCCTGCCTTCTACCTTTATGGCCTGGAGGGGATCGAAAGACTATAGGATCGGAAAACTATAGATATGATATTAGGTGCAATCAAAAAATTGAGTGATGAGCAGCTAATAGTCCATATTAACGATGGCGATCGGAGAGCATTCGGCGAACTGTATAGCCGGTATTATAAAAAAGTATATCACAAAAGCTTATCTATCATCAAAGATCCCGATGAGGCCTATGACCTTGCCCAGGAAACACTGATTAAGGCGTTTAATAAACTCTCCACGTTCCGGGGCGAATCCTCGTTTTCCACCTGGCTTTTCATCATTACCCATCGCCATTGCCTGGCCGCATTGCGGAAAGGGAAGAAAGGCATGGCTCTTGGGAATGAACCCAACCTTTTCCCCGATTCTTTTGCATGCACTGGCCTGGAAGAGGTCGACCAGCGCTTTGAAAAAGAGACCATCATGTACGGATTGCTTAATTCCCTGCCCGATTCGGAAATGCAATTGCTGACACTTAAATACCGGGATGGTGAATCGATCGCGAAGCTTCAGACTAAATTGAACCTGTCGTCCAGCGCGGTGAAAATGAGGTTGAAGCGATCGAAGGAAAAACTAAATGCGCTCTATGCACTAGCCTTAACCTATGGACTTGACCATGTGTTGACCCAGCTTTAATTTATTTTGGAAGGGGTGACCCCGAGTCGTCTTTTCGCTCTAAAAGAAAAGAAAGCCTGTTTGTGCATAAGAAAATTCTTTTCCCGTTTTCGCCCGGCAAAAGTCTAAATTCGGGCTATGCGTGGGCCATGCAACTGGCGGCACGCATGAATGCTCCGCTTTTTTTCTTTACTACAGTTCCGGCCAACGAAAAGAATAAGGATCAATTTCTGCATCACGTACACTGTTCGCTGCTGGAAGCGCAGGGGAGTTACCTGCAATACACTTCCCAAAGGCGTGCCCCGGCCCGAACAGAGCCCCATATTGAGCAAGGTGATTTCACAGGGTCATTGTCGCAATTCTTAAAAAGAATAAGGTTTGACATTGTCGTTATTGATCCGCAAACTTCAGGGCTTCCCAAAACCTCACTGAAATACGTGGTCGAGAATTCCAATGGGGTGATCGTTCTTCCTGATCATCCGGAGAACTCCTACCATTCGTTTTCCACGTCGACAAAAGAATCGGAAAAGAAAATAACCGAATCTTTTTACTCAGTTTTACACCATTCCGACCTTTATAAACTGCAGGACAACTTCTTCCACACGTTAGGAAAAGATAAAGGCGTTTTCAACTATCTGCGATCCCTTTTTGAAAAAAAAAGGAGGCGTTCCTTCACCTGAACAATCCCCATTCTGCTTGCTCCGTTGCCAACGAGAGATGTTCGTGGAAAAATTTCCAGCTAGGTAGCAACAAAAGTCGTATTACTGACTGGCCAGTGATTACCTAGTTTGTTACTTTTCATTTGGCTGTGGCTGAAACTCATTCTCCTTACTCCATTTTTTTTCAATCATATAATACATGGCAGGCAGGGCTAACAGGGTAATGACGGTCGAGAACAACAGACCATACACGATCACGGTGGCCAGCGGTCGCTGAACGTCGGAACCAATGCCCGTGGCCATGGAGGCTGGCAGAAGTCCGAGCACGGCCACGGTCGCGGTCATCACAATCGGGCGGAAACGTCTGTCCGTTTCGGTGAGAATCGCTTCTCTTAATGCCATTCCGCCCCTGCGGTTGAGATTAATATTTGATATCTTCAATACCCCGTTTTGAAGTGCCACGCCAAACATCGCAATAAAACCCACTGCCGAGGAGACGTTTAAGGTCATCCCCCGAACGTTCAGCGCAAGCATACCCCCAAAAATCGAAAGCGGAACAATCGACATAATCAACAAAGCTTGTCTCAATTTGCCAAAGGCCCCATAGAGCAGCATAAACATAAGTGCCAGCGCAATCGGTACGATAACTGCAAGCTTAGCATACGCCCGGTTCTGATTCTCAAACTGACCACCCCACCGGATTGAGTATAACTCATGGTTATACTTTACATTGCTCTCGATTTTACTTTGTGCCTCATTCAGGAACGTTGTCAAATCGGTCCCCCGCAGATTCAGCTTTACGGTAAGGTGGCGGTTGTTCATTTCACGGGTAATGGTGCTTTCGCCGGTTGTCATTTTGATCAGTGACACCTGGGAAAGCGGTATTTTAGCGCCGGATTGCGAAGTCAGCATAAGATTAGCAATCTTCCCGGGTGTGTTACGGCTTTCAATGTTGTACCGGCAAATGATGTCATACATTCGCGCGCCCACGAATAATCTCGAGATCCCTTTTCCGCCGATGGCTACTTCGATCAATTCCGCCACATCACTCACATTGAGCCCATAGCGGGCCACGGCATCCCGGTCGATCAATATTTGCAGTTGGGGCAATGGCGGCTCCTGGTCAATCGCCAGGTCGGCGGAGCCTTTCGTGGCCTTCAGTGTTTTGAGAACTTCTTCGGCGATCCGACGGGTTTCCTTAAAATCATCTCCGAATATTTTTACGACCAACTCGCTATGCGCTCCGGCAATCTTATCCATCACCCCATCGATCATCGGTTGCGAAAATCCAACATTATATCCGGGTACTTCAGAATATTCCCGCGATAGTTCCTCAATAAGATCGTATTTTGTTTTTCCTCTGGGCCACTCACCGTACGGTTTTAATCCAATCGAGCATTCGTAATGCGATGCCGTCCATGGGTCTGTACCATCGTCATTTCTACCTGCCTGGACGATCATGTAGGTAATTTCGTCATGCTTCATCGTGAGCTTGCGGAGCGAATCACTTAGTTCTTGCGATTTCTTTAAGGATAATCCGGAAGGCAAGGCTACCTGCAACCAGATTGACCCTTCATCCAGCGGAGGCAAAAAATCCTTCCCTACGGCTATCGTCAGCGCGATTGCGCCTAAAAGAACAAGTAATACGGGAAAAATTACCTTCCGCGGCCTTTCCAGAATTCGGGTCATGATCCGGTGGTACACATGAGCGGCTTTTTCAAGCCACATATTGTGATAAACCTTTTGCGGTTTTCTATAGACGGCATAGGCAAGTCCCGGGATCAAGAACAGCGCCACCAACAAGGCACCAAACAATGCGTAGCCTACCGTAAAGGCCATAGGTGTAAATAATTTTTTTTCGACCCGTTCAAAGGCAAATAGCGGAATGTAGGCGGTTATGATGATCAGCGTAGCAAATAACGCCGGTCGTGCAACATTGAAAACGATTTGACTTATTGATTTTTCTTCCAAATATTCCTGGGCATTGGCCTGGCGTTTTTGAAGAATGATCTCCATCATCACGATAGATCCATCCACAATGATCCCAAAATCGATCGCGCCCAGGGACAGAAGGTTGGCCGGAATATTGGTGAAGTGCATCAAGATGAACGCAATGAGCAAGGCAATCGGAATGGTGATGGCTACAATCAAAGCCCCCCGCCAATTGCCCAGAAAAATAATTAACACGATAATGACTAATCCCATGCCCTCGAGGAGTGTGTGGGATACCGTATCCAGGGTCGTGTTGACCAGACTGGTCCGGTCAAGATAAGACCGGATTTTTACTCCTTTCATCAACGGATTATTGTTCAGGTCATTTACGGCTTTGTGAATTCCCTCAAGAACCCGCGAGGGGTTTTGGCCCTTCAAGAGCAGCACGATACCTTCTATAGTTTCGGAATAATTTACTTTCTTGTCCGTATATCCAAGAATTCCCTTGCGTTCCAGATTACCATATTTCAGGTCTCCTAAATCCTTTAAAAAAATAGGTACGCCTCTGACTGACTTGACAACCACATTACCAAGGCCCTCCAGCGACTTGACCAATCCGATCCCGCGAACTACATACCCCAAATCTCCCCGGGGAAGAACACTGCCACCCGCATTGGCGTTATTATTGGTGACCGCTGACTGCACATCGCCCAGTGAAACGTGATATTGCTCCAGCTTTTGAGGATCCAGTTCAATCTGATACTGGGTGGTGATGCCACCAAAATTAGTGACATCGGCTACGCCTGGAACCTGCTTGATGCGAGGGATAATGACCCAGTTCTGCAATTCGGTAAGTTCGCGTAAATCGGCAGTATTGCTCTCAATAATATACCGGTAAATTTCACCGATTGGCGAAGTCAATGGGTCTAATCCAGGCTGCGCATTGTAGGGTAGATCCACATCATTAACACGCTCCATGATCCGTTGCCTTGCCCAATAGTCATCAATCCCATCTTCGAAAACTATCGTGATCATGGAAAGTCCGAACGTACTTTTGCTTCGCATGACATGCATTCCCGGAAGTCCGTTCAACGCGCGTTCGATCGGAATACTGATCTGCTGTTCCATCTCTTCGGCCGCCAACCCGGGTACCTGTGTAATCACCTGGGATGTCACATCCGCGATATCCGGATACGCCTCAATGGACAATTGCTTCCATGAGTAGTACCCAAAGAGGGCCAGAAGTACAAAGACACCCACAAAAATCCACCGCTTCTGGATGGCCGTAAAAATCCAATCCTTCATGTAAAGTTACGTTCTAGGTTTTCTTATTGATTTCAATGAATTGAAAATAGTGGATCCAGTTGCCCAAGATTTCTTTCAACACCATTTGTCTTTTTTCGTGGCAAAGGTAAAAATAAACCGCTCAGAACTAATGGTATGTTGAAAACGAAGGATATTTCTTTGCAGAACCGGCAGAAAAATCCTCCTAATTCTCAACCTTCATTTCTTGGCTAACCCATGGCGGAAAAACTACTGCAGCTCACCCCTGAGGGCCATGATGTCACGTTCAACCGGTCCGTTTCGCCGAGTATACCATCTTGAAAATAGAAGGAAGAATTAAAAGTGTTAAGAGCGTTGAAGTAATCAGTCCTCCGATCACGACGGTGGCCAGCGGCTTCTGTGTTTCGGATCCGATTCCCGTTGACAATGCAGCCGGCAATAAACCTAACATCGCCATCAAGGCGGTCATCAAAACGGGACGCACCCGGGTAAAGGCGCCATTTCGCACGGCATCGGTAATGTTCATTTTGGCATGCAGGTTCTCTTTGAAGCGGTTCACCAAAATGATCCCATCCTGGATGGCAATACCAAAGAGGGCAATAAAGCCCACCCCCGCCGAGATGCTAAAATTCATATCCCTGAAATAGAGGGATAAAATGCCGCCAATGATGGCGAAGGGAGCGTTAAGGATAATAATCCCTGCATCAATCGACGAGCGAAATGTGAAAAGCAAAATGAGAAAGATCAAGCCGATGCTAATGGGCATAACGAGTTTCAACCGCGCCTCCGCCCGTTCCTTATTTTCAAATTCACCCGCCCAATTGATCGAGTATCCCTGAGGCAAGTTTACACCTTTGGCTACTTTGTCCTGAGCTTCAGCAATAGTACTCCCCAGATCACGTCCGCGTACAGAAAATTTCAAGGCGATGAAACGCTCATTGGCCTGACGGTAAATAAAGGCAGGACCCGATTTAACATCACCTTCCGCAAGTTCTTTTAACGGAACTTTCGTACCTACCCGGGTGGGAACGAGCAAGTTCTCAATCTGGTCTTCATCGTACCGATAGGCCTGATCATACCTGAGTTTGATGGCGAATTTTTTCTCACCTTCATAATACTCGCTGACGGTCTTACCGCCAATCGCCATTTCCACCACTCCTTGACACACCTCTGCCGAAACGTTGAATTGTGCCAGCTTTTGCTGATCCAGTTCGATTCTATATTCAGGTTGTCCCAAATTCCTGAACACCCCTAAATCCTCTACCCCATCAATATGTTTCATGATTTCCAAAACAGAATCGGCTTTTGTATCCAGAATGTTAAGGTCACTACCAAAAATCTTAATGGCCATTGATCCCTTAACTCCTGAAACAGCCTCCTCTACATTGTCTGAAATAGGCTGAGAAAAATTAAAGACTACACCCTTATAAACCGAAAGCTCTTTTTGCATGCGGTCCACCAGTTCTTCCTTAGTAATTTTATCTTTCCACTCCGACTTTTGATAGAGGTCAACAAAGAATTCAATATTGAAAAATCCGGTGGCATCCGTGCCATCGTCAGGTCTCCCCGTTTGAGACATGACACCGCGGCATTCGGAGAATTTCTGAAATATTTTTCTGAATTTTTGGGTATACGCATAACTGTCCTCCAGGCTGATGGATAGGGGCATGGTTGCACGGACGTAAATAGAACCTTCGTTCAAACCTGGAAGAAACTCACTGCCTATGAATTTGAAGAAAATAAAAATGGAGAGCAAAAAAGCGGTCACCGTAATACCAATGCTCAAGCGAACGTTATCCTGAACCCAGTTAAATGCCGGTAGATAAATCCGATAAATAAAATCGATAAACGGGTTCTTTTTTTCGTGGATATCTTTGCGAAGCAGAAGGGTGCAAAGCATCGGAATAAGCGTGAGGCTTATAATCAATGAACCGGTCAGCGCAAAGCCAATCGTATAAGCCAACGGCGAGAAAAGTTTTCCCTCCACTTTCTGAAAAGCAAAAATGGGAAGCAATGCCGTGATGATAATTACTTTGGACGTGAAAATCGATTTTCCCATTTCCAAAGCAGTCTTGGAGGTCCAGCTTAATTTCGCCCGCTTGTTAAATGCCTCCATTCCCAACGTATGAGCTCTGTGAGCCAGCATCACAAAAATACCCTCCACCATGACCACCGCGCCATCGATGATGATCCCAAAGTCGATCGCTCCAATAGAAAGCAGATTGGCCGTCATCCCTTTTATCCGGATGCAGATAAATGCAAAAAGCAACGCGAGCGGAATAACAATGGCTACAATGACCGTGGTCCGCCAATTCGCGAGGAAAACCATGACGATAATCGTCACCAGAATGATGCCCAATATGACGTTCTCACCCACGGTGTGAAGTGTGTATTCATTTAACCGGGAGCGATCATAGAAGACGTCGATTTGAACATCGGGCGGCAAAACGAGTTTATTAATTTCGTCAATTTTTCGTCGCAGGTCTGGCAGGACATCGTTGGGGTTTTCGCCTTTTCGCATGAGCACGATTCCCTCCACAACGTCATCAATGTTATCCCTCCCGACAATTCCAAGGCGCGGCTCAAATCCTTCGCGGACGACAGCCACGTCTTTAATTTTGATGGGTACACTTCCGATGTTGTTGATAATGACGTTTTCGACATCATTCGTATTTTTCAACATACCAATTCCCCTCACTACCAGCGATTGGGACCCCTGGTGAATCACATCCCCCCCCACATTGATATTGCTGGCTTTAAGGGCGTCAAATACATCGACCGCCGTGAAGTTATACTTGGCTAATATCTTGGGGTCAAGGCTTACCTCAATGGTCTTCACTTTCCCGCCAAAACTCACGACATCGGCTATTCCGGGTACGGATTTCAGACGTTTGATGATCACCCAGTCCTGAATGGTCTTGAGTTCCGTAACTTCTTTGGTTTTGCTTCTCAGCGTATAGCGGAATATTTCTCCGGTCGGACCATACGGCGGCTCAATTTCCGCATTCGCGCCATCGGGAAGATCGACATTGGGCAGGTGATTGGCTACCTCGACACGGGCATTAAAGTCCAGAACGCCATCTTCGAATATCAGGGTAACTACCGATAGACCAAAAAGGGAAATGGAACGCATGGATGCTTTGTGGGTCACCGAGTTCATTTCAGTCTCGATGGGGATGCTGACAAATCGTTCAATTTCCTCCGAACTTCTTCCGGGCCATTGGGTGATGATGATGACGTTGGTATTGGTAACGTCAGGGAATGTTTCAATCGGCGTATTCATAAAAGATACAACCCCGCCCACGATCATCACTCCCGTTAAAAAGAAAATCGCCACCTTGTTGGTGATCGAATAATTTATAACAGCACTTAGAAACTGTTTCATGCCTATAAGTTCATGCTGTTGTAAACCAAAAGACTTCCCTCCGTGATCACCTGATCTCCTTTGATCAGATCGCCTTGAACAAAGGTATAACGAGAGGTCTTGCTGATGATTTTGACTTCTTTTCTTTCCAATTTCTTTCCATTCAGCGTGATGACATAGTACAGATTGTTATCGAAGACAATCGCCTTGGGGTTCACGGCCAATGCCTTTCTGTTCAACGGGTGGTCCAGAGTAATGGAGGCAAACATATCGGGCTTGAGGAGGCCTTCCGGGTTCTGAATTTGAATGCGCACCCGCAAAACTTTTGTGTCATGGTCAATCGTGGAATTTATATTTGAAATGGTTCCCGGAAACACTTTGTCGGGATAGGCAAGCGGAGTTTTCACGAAAACAGTCATGCCCTTATAGACGCGGGCAATATCCGTTTCATAAACATTGGCCATCACCCAAACCGTTTTCAAATCCGAAATGGTAAATAGCGGGTTGGTGTTGTCACTCCGGATGTCCATCCCCGGGTTAACGTTCTTTTCGACGACAAAGCCTGTAATCGGTGACTTTATCTTCATGAATCCCGTTTCACCTTGTTTGTATCCTCCATACAACTTCAACAAATTGGACGACTTTTCAGACTCTTCTTTTGCTTTGTCATAGTCACGTTTTGCGGAAATCAAATCAATCTCGGAAGAAAATTTAGCCTGATACAAGTCCTGAATATTCTCGTAGCTCTTTTTCGCGACGGCTAATGTGAGAAGATCCTGGTTATAATCGTTTATGTAGTTGACAATATCCGGACTCTCGACCAGGGCTAACTCAGTTCCCTTGTCAACGTGTGTACCCAAGTCTGCTTTAACGGCGGATACGCGGCCGCTCACCAACGAATAGATCTTCACAATGCTGTTCTGATCGAAATCAACATTACCGTTTAGTCGTGTCTCCTCATCCATACTTAGATACCGTATGCTGTCCGTTTTGTACACACGAAGAGTGGCGTCGGCGGCATCCTCCGGACTCAGCTTATCCGATGGTTTACCGCACCGAACAACGAGTCCAACGGCCAAAGCAAGACCTACTACCGTTATGGTTTTCATTTAAATACTTTTGAGTTGGTGATAAAATTGATGTTTTCCTGAGATAAGAATAACGACTGCTCGAGACTGAATAAATTGAGTTGGGCACTGCGGGCCGTTTTAATCTTGTCGAGGTAATCCAACAGGCCAATCGCCCGTTTATTATAGCTCTCGGTGGCCGATTGACTTATGTCTTGCAGGTTTTGTTGATACCGTGGCTGAATGAGATTTTTTTGTTGAAGACTGTTTTGCCATTTTTGATAGGCCCTCACGACGTCTTCTTTGATATTAAACTCCGTTTGTTTTCGCTGGATTTGCGATTGCTGAAACTGCTGTTCGGCAATTCGTATGTTTCCCTGATTCCGGTTGAACAACGGTAAATTAATGGCCATATTAAGCCCCGTATAATTGTAGTACGCATTGCCACTGCGATCGTAGGTACCGCCCACGGTAAGATCCGGGACGGCGTATGCTCTTTGCAGAGAGACATTGGTTTTGTTATAATCCAATGTATACGAAGTGATTTTCATTTCAGGTCGATTGGTCAACGCCGAATCGACCAACTGACTCACAAACAGGGTTGGCTCCGGTCCTTCCTGCGGTATCTGGGGCAAATAGAAACTGAACGGATCTGAACTGAGTAATGTCCGAAGGGAATTTTCATCATCGGCTTCTTCGTCTTGCTGTTCTTTGATGGATTTACGGATATCCTGCAATTCAAATTGAAGCCTCGTGACTTCATATCCGGAAACCGCTCCTTTGCTTAAGGCGATCTCTTCAATACCAATCAACCTGACCAATTGCGACTCCTCTTCCCGGAGGATATTGATGCTTTCGATATCGTAGTGAAGTAAAATGAAAGCAGAATAGAGTTCGTAGTGCAGCGCGCGGAGAAGATCTGAAAAAACAGCCAGTTGAATGTCTTTGTTGTCTTCGGCCAGGTGGACCATTTTACTTCTCTTACCCGCCAATAACAGCAATTGATTCAACTGAACACTGAGCGTGCCATTCACGGGTTTCTTGTCCCCCCACTGAAAATTGTCTCCCGTTTTAGCTCCCGTATTAATAGGACCATAATTGAAAAATTTTCCATTGACCGGATCATATAGATTGGATTCGATGAAAAACAGGGGGTTATTCCAAAGTCTTGCCTGCCGGATTGCTCCTTCCGAAGCGGTAATATTATATCGTTGCGCTAATAGGCTATAATTATTGCGAAGAAAGATTTCCTCCACCTGGGTGAATGTGACCTTAACCGTATCCACCGTTTGCGCCGCTCCTATATATGCCGGGAAAAAGGAAATCAGAAAAATTGAAATCCTGAAAAGCAGAAGCATAGAGGTTGAGATTGTAATTTAGTTGGAATAGACACCTGGAAATTCGGGGCAAAGATATGTCCCAATTGAATTAATTAACAAACGAGCCATCTTATTTATGTTTAGCAACCCAACTCGCACCTAACAATCTATTAAAATGCCATAGCCGTTGTGAGGTCACTATAAAATTGTTTATTTAGAAATATATGCTCACCTTAAAGGCCATCTGGTTTTCCGATCTTTCAAGGAGTATTTCGATAAATCATGGCCTATTCCCGCCGATTTAATACCATACGCACGTTGTTGATCACGTCCATTCTGCTTACTCCCGTAAGTGCATTTATTACCTACTATAACGTTCAGGAAAAGAAGGAAACGTATGATTTGGTGATCCTGACGTACAAAGTAATTCAGTCCTCCACCACCCTGTTGTCTCATTTAAAAGACATGGAACGCGGACAACGTGGATACATTGTTACCGGAGATTCATCCTTTCTTCAGCCGTATCACGAAGCGGAAGAAGACATTGAACCCCACTTAATATCGTTGGCAAAATTGGTCAGCGACAATCCCCGTCAACTTCATTTACTGAAAAATGAAATAGAACCGTTAATTCTTAGAAAACGCGGTGAACTGGATCAAAGTCTTAAACTGTTCGGTAAGCGCGGTCGCGAAAGCGCGTCATTTTATGTGGCCACGAAGATGGGCAATGCCCACATGGACAGCATTCGCCTGCTGGTCAACCAGCTTATTGAGCACGAACAAGGATTGTTGGAAAGCCGGAACCAGCGGCTTGACCAGATTTATTTTGTTAATGATACTATTCTCTTCGGCAGTTTGGCCTTGATCGGGATTACGGCGCTGATCGCTCTTATCTCCCTGCAGAAGAAACAAAAACAAAATGAGTCGCTATTTGACGAGTTGCAAAAACTTAATGAAGGTCTGGAATTAAAAGTAAAAGAGCGGACGTTGCAGTTGCAAGACGAAAAGATGCACGTAGAAAAACTAAACAACAACCTGCAGCATAACCTCGAAGAAGTAAAAGCCTTGCATGAAGGATTACTTGAGGCCAACAAAAGCCTACGTATGCTTAATGACGAAAAGAACAATTTCCTGGGTTTTGCCTCTCACGATTTAAAAGCCCCTATTGCAGGGATTGCCTCTCTTGCCCAATTGATGAGACTCGAGGGGAATCTGGACTACCGCAAACTGGACTACCTCGAACACATCGAGGATTCCTGCAATCGCATGCAGCAGCTAATCTCGGATTTGCTCGACATCAATCGCATTGAACTCGGATCATCGTCCATTACTCTTCAGCCGGTTTTGATTTCCAAACTGCTGTCCCGCTTGCACCACCAGTTTCAACCGATCGCTATACGGAAAAACATATCTCTTAATTTTCAAAATGAAGTGGACGAAGATACACTCACGACTGACCCGGATGCGTTACTTCAAATTTTAGACAACCTTTTGTCAAACGCCATAAAATTTTCACAACCCTACAAAGAAGTGCACCTGGAAACCTTCACAGATGACTCCTTTGTTTGTTTTAATGTGAGGGACCACGGTCCAGGTATCCTCCCTCAGGAAATGCAGAAAGTATTTGGAAAATTTCAGAAGCTCAGTGCCCGTCCCACGGCGGGTGAAGGCTCCTCAGGTCTCGGATTATCCATCGTCAAAGAACTGGCGCACCTGCTCCGGGGTGACGTTTCGGTGTCCAGTAAACCGGGTTTAGGGACGACATTTTCACTAAGGCTTCCTTCCATGAAGTGATGTCGTCCCACTCGTACACAGGTTCCGTCATAACCCTTTATGTCGAGAATTCATTTAAAAATTTCACGGAAATAGCCCCCCACGGGGTAAGAAGAAATCAACATTCCAGCCATTTCACTCACCCAGAGGCCCCCCCTCGAATGGCGGCTTGCCTTTCACTGCTATTTTTCTTAAACTTTGTGAGAATCAAATTCTTACCATTATGAACGTACTAACCAATATTGAGGACTGGGGAAATTCTCACCGCCCGGGATGGCTTGACTTCTTCCGTATCATTTTGGGATTGTTTATCACCTTCAAGGGTTTTGAGTTTATGTTTAACCTTGAAACACTGCAAATAACCACATCTGGAATGGGTTTGTTGTTCAGTGGAACCGCAATAGCGCATTATATTATTTTTGCCCATGCGTTGGGCGGACCCTTGATCACATTTGGGCTGTTTACCAGGATTGTTTGTTTGATCCAACTGCCGATTCTCCTCGGCGCTGTCATTTTTGTTAATTATCCCAAAAGCTCTTTGTCCATGGGCAACAGTATGGAACTTGAATTATCGTTACTCGTTCTTGTCGGACTCATTGTATTTGTGATTTTCGGAGCCGGAAAATTCTCATTGGATGAGAGAAGAAGAAAAGATGTGAAACCTTCGATGTAGCCCCAGCACGGTTCCTGATTCACCGGAATGCCCCCGCTGACGTGGGGGCATTTTGTTTTGCCCTACCGCAAAGGATTTCCTTCTAAACTTCTCATTGTTGGACAAAAGCAGTATTTTTATCCGCCATTTGACCATCCAACCTAAGCCGGGTAATTGACTTTTATTTTTTCCGCTCGTAGTCACCTCATTACTGACAAAGGAATAACGTTAATTCCCTTGGGCAATTTGTGCCAACGTTGCGGATACCTCGTAATCCAAACCTGACCTCTTGCGGAGCCCTTTTTTATATCTTTTTCTTCTCCTTTTGCCTGTAATGGTTCTGGCTCAAGACCCGGTACCTATTAAAATCGAGGACACCGTTGCTCCGAAAGTACAAACACAACCCATTTCCGTAAAAAATCAACTTGACTTAATTGACATAGCGCTTGCAATTCTAAAAAAAAAGGGGACGGTTCGCAAAGACACCGTTGTGCGACGAAATGGCAAATTATACATCAGTGCGCTGCCCGCTTTCGGGTATACCTTGATCACCGGTCTTGCCGGAACCATTGCTGCCAACGGTGCTTTTTACACCAGCGACGAGGAAAATGCCAATGTTTGCAGCATACTTACGGAGCCGGCCTACACCCAGTACAAACAAATTCTTCTCCCGGTTCAGGCCAATATCTGGACACCGGGCAACCGGTACAACATTCAAACCGACTGGGGATATAAAAAATTTCCCCAGGATACCTACGGATTGGGTGGCCATACTTCTCTTTCCGACGGATACCTTATTGATTATTCTCACCTGCGGTTTTACCAAACGGTATTCAAAACGATCGCCCCCGATTTATTTCTTGGCGTCGGGTATTACATGGACCACTTTTACCACATTCGCGAAGTTGACCCACCAAAAGGAGAGGTAACTGATTTTGAAAAATATGGGCTAACCCCTACGTCCACCTCCTCCGGTGTGACGCTCAATTTTCTTTACGACCTGCGAAGAAATTTAATCAATCCTAAAGGAGGTGGATCCTACGTGAATCTGGTGTACCGGTCCAATTTTACATTTCTGGGAAGCGATGCGCATTGGCAATCATTGCTCACCGATTTGCGTAAGTATGTCAATTTTCCTGCGGGCTCTAAGAATATATTAGGATTTTGGACCTATGATGTTATCACGCTTCAGGGCAAGCCCCCCTATCTGGCATTACCGTATACCAGTTGCGATACCTATATCAACAGTGGGCGAGGATATGTTCAGGGACGGTTCAGGGGTAAAAACATGTTGTATCTGGAAACCGAATACCGTT
>Ga0302324_100006431_pt1 | contig 25319 bp, 22 predicted proteins | sample Palsa_T0_1_FD_201949 | JGI IMG/M metagenome (GOLD analysis project Ga0302324, IMG submission 201949) | Peat permafrost microbial communities from Stordalen Mire near Abisko, Sweden - Palsa_T0_1 | ecosystem: Environmental > Terrestrial > Soil > Palsa > Peat permafrost | place: Sweden: Abisko... | reverse complement strand
GGCGACGGTAAGCCACTCTATCAAGGTAAGCCTTTCGAGCCTGGCAAGGATTACGTGGTGCGGGAGGCTAAAGCCGGTAGCGGCTACGTCGTAGCGACGGGCGAAGTCGTTTATCGAGCCCTTGATGCCGTGATAACGTTGCAAGAAAACGGGGTAAATGTCGGTCTCGTCAATAAGCCGACGTTGAACGTCGTCGACCCGACCATGATGAAGACGCTAGCGGCCGCGCCATTCGTGCTGGTCGTCGAAGGATTGAACGTCAAGACCGGCCTCGGCAGCCGCTTCGGCAGCTACTTGCTGCAGGCCGGGTTCAGAGGAAAGTTCAACCACATCGGCACCCACCTGGAAGGAAGCGGCGGCTTGTGGCAACAAATGGTCCATCAGGGCTTAGATTCCGACGGCATTCAGGCCGCGATCAAGATGTTGCTGTAGCGCCCTTACAGGGCAATTTGGTTTAGATTGGCGTCGTGGAACAGGCATCCGGAAATCAATCCACCGGTGCTGTCGATCAGCCAGCCGCCGATGCACGGCCGCTGCTGGTCTATGACGGGAATTGCGAGTTCTGTGGATACTGGGCGCGGTATTGGCACAAGCTGACGGGTGACGGTGTCCGTTACAGGCCATATCAGGAAGTGGCGGCACACTACCCTGCGATCCCGCTCAGCGACTTTCAGCGTGCAGTGCAATACATTTCACCCGACGGGCACAATGCGAGCGCCGCCGAAGCCAGCTTCCTGACCCTGAGCAAAGCGCGCGGGAAGGGGATCTGGCTCGGGCTCTATAGAAAACTGCCAGGTTTCGCAGCCATCTCGGAACTGAGTTACGCCTTCATGGCTGCGCATCGTTCGGCCTTCTATCGCATCAGCCTAATTCTGTGGGGGAGGGATTACGGACCGCCGCGATACGATCTGATCTCATACCTGTTCCTGCGCATGTTTGGGCTGATCTACCTGTCTGCCTTCATCTCCTTCGGCGTGCAGGCACAGGGGCTGATCGGCAGCCATGGCATTCTACCACTGGCCGAACTGGTCGATGCCTTCGGCGCCCGTGTCGGCCCGGAGCGTTTCTATCTAATGCCGATGGTGTTCTGGTGGAGCGCCAGCGATGTTGCCATTCAGGCGGTGTGCTGGGGTGGGGCGGCGCTATCGCTATTGCTGGTCTTTAACCTGCTGCCGCGCCTGAGCCTGGTTCTGCTCTATGTGCTTTATCTCTCCCTCCTCTATGGCGGCCAGGACTTCATGACTTATCAGTGGGACACGTTCCTGCTCGAGGCCGGATTTCTCACCCTGATTTTGAGCCTCGCCACCACACAGGGCGTTTGGTTGCTGCGATGGCTGCTGTTCCGCTTCATCTTCATGTCGGGCATGGTCAAGCTGTTGAGCGGCGATCCCAATTGGCGGAACCTGTCGGCGCTGTCCTATCATTTTCTCACACAGCCGCTGCCGACGCCCCTGGGTTGGTACGCCGCGCATCTGCCGCTCGGCGTGCTGAAGTTCCTCACCGGGGGCACATTTATTGTCGAGCTGATCCTGCCGTTCTGCATCTTCTGCCCGCGCCGGCTGCGGTTCTTCGCCGCTTTCGGAATCCTCCTTCTGCAAAGCTGTATTTCGATCACCGGCAATTACAACTGGTTCAATCTCCAGAGCATGCTGCTGTGCTTGTTGCTATTCGACGACGCGGCTCTGCAAAGGATATTGCCGCGGCGTCTGATCCGGCTGATACCGGTACGCCCAAAACATGCTGCATCACGAAGAACAGCTTCCGTCATGGTTGCCGCATTGGCGATTCTGATCGTGTTCTGCAGCCTCGTGCAGATGGATGTGCGTTTCGGCGGCAGTCCGCCAGCGGTGGCGCAGGCAGTCGACCGAGTCATCGAACCGCTGCACATCGTCAGTGGTTACGGCTTGTTCGCCGTCATGACGACTGAGCGCGATGAAATCGTGATTGAAGGCTCGTACGACGGGACTGAATGGAGCGAATACGAATTCCGCTACAAGCCCGGCGATGTCTGGCGCCGGCCGTCCTGGAACATCCCAAACCAGCCGCGCCTCGACTGGCAGATGTGGTTCGCCGCGCTCGAGGATCCGCGGCGCCTGCGATGGTTTCAGCGCTTCCTCCAAGCGGTGCTCGAGAACAAACCCGCAGTTTTGGCGCTGATGGCGAGGGATCCATTTCCGGATAGGCCGCCGGTGTATGTACGCGCGCAGTTCTACGAATACACCTATTCCAGCAGCGAAGAAAAGGTCAAGGGGCGTTGGTGGGACCGGCGGTTGCTGGGTCCGTACTTCCCCGTCGTGCATCTGAAAGACCGATAAACCCGTTAGCTTGCCGGCACTTGCCTATCACTCAGCTAAGTGCGTCGATGCGACAGGGTGCTATGGGCCTATGCCGTGCTTCCGGGCTTCTTCCGCAATTAGGGGCTGCAGGGCGGTGGCGGCGGCGATGTCGGTCTGTCCCTCAGTCGTCATCCCTCTGCGCAATTTATCCAGACCGCGGCCATAGAGGGACCAGGCAATCTTGGGCTGTAGGCGGAGCGCCGCGTCATAATCGGCGATCGATTTGTCGAAGTCGCCCATCCGCAGGCGAACGAGCCCTCGACTGTCGAGGGCACGTGCAGAATTGGGAGTCAACTTAAGAGCGGTGTTACAGTCGCTCAGCGCCTTAGCAAGATCCTGTCCCCACAACGCCCTTGCCCAACAACGACCGTTCATCGCCTCAGCCATTCGCACGTCCTGGCTGTGTGCGGCAATCCATAGATCGTATTGCGCGACCGCAAGGGCGAACATGCCGGCCCGTGCATAGAGCGCGCCGATGAAAAAGCGAACATCCGCCTCCTTCGGAGCAAATTGATCCGCTGCGTCGAGGTCGGCCTTTGCCTGGGCATTGTCCCGACCTATGACACGCAGCTCAGCTCGTGCCACCAGCGCTGACACGTCATCAGGGTTTAGTTTCAGAGCTTGATCGAAATCGGCCATCGCCAGGTACGGTTGCTTGTTATTCAACAGCGCCACGCCGCGTTCGTAGAAATACTTCGGCTCGCTGGGGTCCAGTTCGCAGGCGCGCGTCAGATCAGCGATTGCGCGCTCAAAGTCGCGTCGTGCGGCGAACGCGGTGCCGCGGCGGCTGAAGGTCGCCGCGTCGGTGGGCTCTTCATCTACTTTCTCTGTTTTTGCCGGGTCTTCCGGCTCCGGATTGGCCCTCGTTTGAATCTGCCGCGACGTAGTCAAGTTGAACACCGGGCCGCCGTTGTACGTGAAGTACAGCTTGTGTTGGCTGCTGGCCACATAGATGTGATGGGATAGAAAGAAGTCTGCTCCGATCAACATATCCGCATTGTCGAACTCGACATCACCGATGCGCAAATGCGTGTTGCGAATTTCCTCGTCACCGATCTTGAAGTTGGAAAATGGCGCGATCCATGTTTGAATGGTTCGCCGCCCGACGCCGCTCCAGAAACCTGCGGCAACGACGCCTGCTGCGCCCGGTTTAACGCCGGCGCGCTCCGCAGCGCGCAGCGACAGCACTGAGGCGGCGGAACCCGTGTCGAACATGACGCGAATCTTCTCCCCGTTGATCGATGCAGTACCTGTCGTGTGTGGCGATAGGACGCTGGCATAGCCTATGTCCATTACCGAATAGGGTTGAGAGGCGGCCCAATATGCTAATTCCGATTTGCCACAGCTCTCTGGGCGCATGAGCCTAATGGCGCCATTGGCCAAATCGTATTCCACGTCAGCGATCCGAAGTACGTTTTGGCCTAGAACCCCAGCGGCGCCGTCCCCAAGTTCATTTCCACCGACCAGGAACTCAACATTGGATAGTGGGACGTTGGCGAGCGTAAAGGTTTTGACGGTGGTAACAGAAACATCAGCGTTTCCACCAACGCCCCGCACTGTGAGTTCAAAAGGAGCTGGACTTCGTTTCAGTTTCTGTTCGGCCGCGGTTCCAGGAGTGATCATGCTGTAAAACGCTCCACTATCGGCAATGAATAGCACATCAGAACCGTTGATCTTTGCGGGTACCAAAGGCCTGAGGCCAGCCATGGTTACCGGAAGCTCTGCAAGTCTGTGGATTTTGCATTCGGCGGAGGCGCGCGCCGCCGGGACTGATAGTCCAAAGATCACGAACGCGACATGGAAAGAACGGATCTTCATGTCAAACCTCGGAGCAAAACCCGCATGCGACAGTTAACGTATGGCTAGCGTATTGCTCATTTTCATAATGCGGCATTCGGTGTTATGGCTCAACTGCGAGAGCTCTCGCTTGCAGATCCGCGCGGAATCGGTAAGCGATCCGTAGGCACTGATGTTCATATTGGCAAACGGATGTGCTACTCAAACCGCCAGGGAGGAGGGGCAGAGATGATCCTCAACCATGTCACCGAGGGACCGTGCCTCGAAGATGTCGGCCTCTTCTCTAACGTCAAAAAAAGGGAAGCGCAACTAAGCTACGGGCAAGCATACCCAACGCTATTGCCACTTTTGCTCACACTCTGCACGTTTGAGGTCACAAGCGGCGGAAGCCCCGTAAATTTGCCTAAACGTGTTTTTAGATAAAGATTCGTTCCACTTCATCCACCGCAACCTCATCATCTCGCCGATCATATAGCGCGGTTGTGCGCGGCGACTCGTGCGCTGCCATCTGTTGCGCGAGTTCCCGCCGGCCGCCGTTGCGTAGGTACTGCGTAATCCCGGTTGCTCTGAACGTGTGATTGCCTATCCTGGTTTTGATCCCCGATGCAAACGCCCGCCGGCGAATCATCCGATAGACATCGGCCTGGGCGAGCGGATTGCCGGTCAACCTCCCGGTTCTTCCACGCGTACTGCGAAACAGATAGCCCTTGCGATCTTCGACGATCCCTGCGGCACTTATATAGGCATCAAGATAGGCTTCGAGATTGTGATTACAAGGCATTTCATGCCGCTTACCACCTTTCTCATGCAGCCGGACCCACCCCCGGCGCCCCTGAGTGTAGTAGTCTTCGACCCGCATCTTGATGACTGCACCGACCCGGCCAAAGGTGTAGATCATGGTGGCAATGAGCGCCCGATCGCGTACTCCAACGACGGTCGAGACGTCAAGTGAATCGAGAAGCGCGCGTGCTTCTTCCTGAGCCAGCACTGGCGTTTTGCCTTTCCTGACCGAGTACTTGGGGCCTCGGACCGGGGCCGCGGGATTCGTGGCGATAATTTGGCCTATGACCAGCCAATCGAACAGCATGCGGATGGCTGCTAAGTGCTGCTTGACCGAGGGCTTGGCCAGGCGCTTGCCCAGGAGTTCGATATAGGCAGCCACATGCAGAGGCTCAACGTCGAGGAGCTCCGTGAGCTTCTGAATCTCACACCAGGTGGAAAACTCCAGAACTGCATGGAAATAGGCTCTGCGGGTGTTCGGATTTCGGATATTAGCGGCGAAGTATTCAATGAATCGCTTAGCGGCGTGAGCTGTCGGCGCATAGAGCGCGGGGACTGCGCTGCGCAGCCCGGCGCCGACCGATCGACTGATTTCCTTGCCCATATATTTAGGAGCACCCGGCCGCAACTATCACGTATGATAACGTCCTTTATCATACGCAGCAATGTATTGATTAATTCCTTATGACTGGCTTTGTGAGCTTTGCACTCTGAGCATCCTCGACCATGCCCGAGCTCGAGTTGATTCGCGCCGAGCTCATTCGCCACTGTCGCGATGCTCGCCTCCAAGGACGCTGCTTTTTAAGAGGCCGGCAAAGCATTGCTACGGCAGGTTCGCGTACTCCAAATTAGCGCGTTTGAGAATTGGCAGCTCTGCATCCGCATTCTTCCACATAGCCAAAAAACTCTGATAGGCCGCCCTGGCTTGGCTCGTGTCTTTCGAGGCCGCATATGCTCTGGCCAGCCCTAGGCGCGCAAGTGCAGCGATAGGTTCATTCTGAGCAAGGCCGGGATGATCGAGAATCTTCTGGAATTCGCTGCCTGCCTCGCCGCGTTTAGCAGCGACATAGGCTTCGGCGCGCATGTATATAGGATACAAAGAGAAACTCACTGGTTGATCGGTTTGCCCTAGTTCGTAATGCTGCGCCACTTGGAGTGTTTCGATCGCCTGGTCCGGATTGCCGGCCCGAAGCGCCAATGCGGCGCGAATCGTCGGCACCGCGTTGAACTGGAATACCGTGTCCTGCGGAAAGTTATGCGCCAATTCGTCGGCCACGCGTGTCGCTTGCGTTACCTCGCCCGCCAGCGCCAGCGCAGTGGCGGCCAGAGTCTGCACGGTTTTGCCGTTCGACAGGGCCAGGGCCGCCGTGGCTTGCCTGAGAGCCAAAGCGTTGTTGCCCACCAGCGCCTCGCGCACAGCGCCTTCGGCTTCATAAGCTGCGGCCGTTTCCTTCTTATCGTCGCGCGTTGCCGTATCAACAGCGCGCAGTGTCAGTTCCCGTGCCTGCGCAAATTTCCCTTCGTAAGCCGCGGAATTGGCTTCAGCGTGAAGAATGACGTCAGCCCATCCCGGTTTATCGGCGAGTTCCGCGGCCGCCTGTTCCATGCCGGTCCGATCGCGCCGCAGAAAATCTATCATGTAGATATTTGCACTGAGCGACTGGCTCTCAAGATTCAAGGCTTTTGCCTTCATCGCCATCGCTGTGGCTTCATCCAAGCGATTCAGCTGTAACAACGCCTCAACGATGTTCGAATAAACCAGCGCATTCTGCGGGTTGAGCTGCCAGGCCTTCTGGATTGCCGCGAGACCCTGGTTGTACTCGCCCAGGTAGCCGTACACAACTCCTAGATTGCCGATCGCAAATTGATCTCGGGGGTAGATTTGCGCCCACAGTTCGTAGCTCTGGCGGGCTGCTTCAAAATTGCGCATTGCCATCGCGTTGTAGCTGGCCGTGATATAGAGCTTCTCTCGCTCGCTCAGGCGATCGCGCAAGCCGTAGGCCTTCTGGAGATTATCTGCCGCGCGGCCGGGCTCTCCCAGGTTGAAGAAATTGATCCCCAGGCGGGCGTAGGCCATCGCAAAATTTGGATCCAGGGCGACTGCGCGTTCAAACAGTGGGATGGCGGCGGGGTAATCGTTTCTTCGTATCATCGTCTTGTAGGCGACGCTATATGCTTGTAAGGCATCAAGTGACGGCGTAGTTACGGCCTCCGGTGGCGCGTCATACTTCTGTACTGAACTGAGCGACTCGCCGAGCTTGCTGCGGATTGCCGCAGCCACACTACCCAGTGCGTCGAGCACGTGATTCTTATCGCCGGCCCGCGCCTGCGCGTGTCCCAAGGTATCGCCATTCGCGCAGTTGGCTGCTCTGAGCGTGATCAGGTACTGTGTGCCGAGTTGCGTGATGACGCCATCGATCACGGCCGCGCTGCCGGTGCGCTGGCATATCTCAGACGCCAACTCGCGGCTGACTGGCGCATCTTTGGCTTTTCCCATCAGGGCCAGCGTGGTGGCAATGCGCTGATCGGACAGGAAATTCAAAAATGGCGATTGTTCGAGTTGCGCTGCGAGCGCCTGACGCAGTGTGCCGTCGAACACCGAGTCGCCGGTGTTGTTGGAGAAGTCAGCCAAAACAATGGTATCGAATTCGTCCACCGCAGGCGGGTGACGAAAGTATGCCGAGCCGGCCAGAATGATCACTGTCAGCGCAATGGCCGCGCCAATAATCCCCGGTACCAGGAACGGTCTCAAGATGTGCAAGCGCGCTTGGCGACGGTCGACGCGCGCGGTTTCGTTAATAGCACCCGGCGGTGACGCCGATGCAGCGGCGACGTCGTTCGTCCGGATATGTACGGGTTCGGAGAACTGGTAACCGCGGCGCGGCAGCGTCACGATGTAGCGATGACTGCCTTCGCCATCCTCCAGCACTTTACGCAATAGAAAAATGTTCTGGCTGAGGTTCGACTCCTCGACCACCATTTTCGGCCAGATCGTGCTCAATAGGTCTTCTTTGGTGACCAGTTGACCGGCATTGCGAACCAGCAGCAACAGGATGTCCAAGGCTTTGGGCTGTAGTGCGACGGCTTGGCCGTCCCGCAGCAGCAGTCGTTGCGCAGGATCCAAACGGAAAGGGCCGAACTCGTAACAGTGCGGCCCGTCATCGCGCGTGCTCAGCATTTCTTGATCCGGAGGTTTCCGGGACCGTTTCGGAGACGGTGCGGCAACCGCAATTTATCATGAAATCAATCGCTTGCGGATGGTCGTGGCATCACAGATGGACTGCGTCGCAGGCACTCGTAGCGTCGCATCTCCTGATACATCAAGGGCTTACGGCGCTACTCCCGCGCCGATAGCGCGCCAGGAAAGGTCTTCGCGAGAGGCGTAACGGCATTACCCCGTCATTAGGTGGTGGTTCGGCGGCAGAACTGAGAAATCCTGATGGTTTTCTGAGACCTCTTGAGGACGCGTCGGCAGCCCGCGCGACAGCATCCGGCCCGAATAGGCATTCACTTAAACACAGGCCTACTGGGGAAATTTTATGTCAGCCATTCGCGCCGCCCTAATCGCCACAACCGCCCTCGCGCTCGCTGCCTGTGGTGGTGGAAGTTCCAGCTCGGGATCGAGCAGCTCCAGCACTTCCTCCTCCACGAGCTCCAGCAGCTCCTCCTCAAGCAGCTCGTCAAGTTCGAGCAGCTCCTCTTCCTCCAGCTCGAGCAGTTCGGGCTCCTCGAGCAGCTCATCCTCCAGCTCCAGCTCCTCATCGAGCAGCTCCAGCTCCTCCAGCGGTGGCAGCACCAGCTCCTCCAGCGGCGCAGCTGGCGCGTTCTGGATTCCCTATGCCGCCACTCCCGTGGCCAGTACCACCGGTGGGCAGAGCGGTGTGTTCGTGATCCCTTCCGCCTCCCTCGCGAGCGCCCCGGCCTTCGTGAGCACCAGCGCCGCCACCCAGTACCTGGCCTACGCTGAGCAGATCACAGTCAGTGGCAGCGGCGTGATTAGCGCCTATTCCCCGGCGATCTATATGTATGCCGGCGTGGACTCCAGCAATGCCATTCACGTCTATGGCTTGAACCTGACCAGTACCGCAGCACCCACTCCCGTCCAGATCGGCTCCCTGTCCGTGCCCCTGCTCTCAGGAGCTGCGATCAGTAGCGTGATCTGTGACTCCCGTGCCGCCAACACCAATCTGTTCGAGGCCACCACACTGTTCGTGGTGCTGCATATCGCCGGCGCCAGCGGCTGCAACACCACGGGGGATATCTGGGAGGTGGTGCATTACACGGATGCCGTGAGCGCCGCTCCGGCGGTGCTGGGGATCACGAGCACCTTCTACACCCCTTTGTACGACTCTACCGGGGCCCTGACAGGCCTAGAGCTACTCGATGGCGTCAGCGGCAATCTGTACCTGTACGCCAGCGACAGCTTCACCAGCCCGACCACTCTGGTCTCCGGGGTGAGTGCGGTCAGCACCATTCTGAACGCTCAGAGCGTCAACGGCGGCGGCGCCTTCACGGGCAATGAGCTGTTCCTGAGCGTGACCACCGCCGCAGGCAACTATCTGTACCGCCTGCCCAATGGGGCCAGCACCGCCACCCAGGAGTACACCGCCACGGGCACCTTGAGCGGCATCGGCGTGGGGGATGGCATCAACGTCTACTTCAGCGATACCGTGAGCGCTGCCACTTCCACCACAAGCCTGTGGGCCGAGCCCTTGAGCGGTGGCGCTGCCACCAAGCTCTATAGCGTGAGCTACCCCAGCACCGTCAGTTACGATCTGCTCGGGGCCAATGGCTCGTTGCTGGTGTTCTATTCCACAACGATCTCGGGGGCCAGCATGAGCTCCACGCTCTATAGCATTCCGGTTACCAGTCTGTCGGCCACCGCCACCCCCATTGGCGGCCCCTACACCGGCGGCCTCTTCGCCAGCAGCTCCTTCCTGCAGCCGGCCACCGTCGGGCAGCCCGCGAGCGATCTGGTGTTCGTCAACGTGACCAACGTCGGCTCCGGGGGCAGCAGCTTCAGCTATGCCAGCCAAATACTGACCCCCACGGGCACGGTCAAGCAGGCGCTCACGAGCAACTCACAGTTCCTCTTTGATGCGGCCAGCCCGCTGTCGGATTCGGTCTTGCAGATCACGGGCATCACCGACACCGGCGGCGGCTACGGCGGGGGAAGCTTACACGCCGTGAACCTCACCACCCTGGCCTCCACCGCCTTGACTACCACCGGCGGGGCGGCCTACACCGTGCCGGCCGGAGATGCGGCGGGCGCTGCGGGCCTATCCCTCAGTATCGGGGCGGGCCTGCTCGAGCCACGAGGCGGCTCCGGCGCCTCCGTGGGTCTCGCCTACGACCTGTCGAAGTCTCTGATCGTGCCCATTGCACTGACCAATACCAACGTCTCGCTGTTCGACTGATTCGCAGAGCCTGGCGAGCTCGACATTGGCCTGAATACCCCGGTGTGGGTGCACCGGGGTATTGCTGTCATCGAAGCAAGCCCAGGAGCGGGCCGCCGCAAGCGGTAAGCGGCCGCCTACAGCGCAAAGGTGCCCGCATCGCTCGGCTGGCCAGGCATTGCCCGCGCAAGATGCCTCATGCCCTCGGCCGTGTCAGTGATTGCTCTTTGATGCGCACGCCAGCGCAGGCCGCCGCGAGCCGCATCCGCATTGGCATTTCCGGCTGGCGCTATAAACCGTGGCGTGGAACCTTCTATCCGCGGCAGCTGCCGCAGCGCGAAGAACTGGCTTTCGCGGCCAAGATCCTGTCGGTCATCGAGATCAATGGGACCTTCTATTCCCTGCAGCGACCTGAAAGCTATGTGCAGTGGTATCAGCAGACGCCGGCCGATTTCGTGTTCTCGCTCAAGGGGCCGCGCTACATCACGCATATGCGCCGTCTGAGGAAAGTCGAGCAGCCGATCGCCAATTGGTTTGCCTCCGGCGTTTTCAACCTACGTGAGAAACTCGGAACCATCCTCTGGCAGTTCCCGCCCAACTTCAAATACCAGCACGGGCTCATGCGCGACTTCCTGGCCTTGTTGCCGTCGGATACGGCGAGCGCATCGCTCATCGCCCGTAAACGCGACGCCTTCATGAAGGGGCGCACGCGGCTGGCCATCGATGCCAATCGTGCGCTGCGCTATGCGATCGAAGTTCGACACGAGAGCTTTCAGAATGAAAGCTTCATCGAGCTGCTGCGCGAACACAATGTCGCACTGACCATCTCGGAGAGCGCGCGCAATTGGCCGATGATGCAGGACGTGACCGCCGACTTCATCTATATGCGTCTGCACGGGGACAAGCGGCTCTATCGCAGCGGTTACAGTGACAAAGCCCTGGAGCGTTGGGCGGCACGAATTGCGGCGTGGTCGCGCGGCGCGGAGCCGGCCGATGCCAAAAAGATCGTGCCGCGAGGCCCTGCGAGCCGAAAGCAGCGCGATGTATATTGCTTCTTTGACAACACGGATGTGAAACTGCGCGCACCCTTTGACGCACAGACGCTGATGAAAAAATTGGGTGTGACACGTTGACCGGCTGTTGCCGGAATGCAGTTGCGATCTGGCTGCTGGGCGGTGCAGCGATCTTGACCGGTTGCGCCATCGCTCCGCCCGTCACGGCGCCGCCGGCAAGCACCCCGGATCAATCCCGAGCATTGATCGACCGAACGCTGCCGCGCACTCTGCCTGACCGCGGTGGGTGGGTGGCCGACATCTATGCGGGGTTTGCCACGCAAGGCATAGAACCCACGAACGAAAGCGTTTGCGCCGTTGACGCGGTAATCGAGCAGGAGTCGGGCTTCCACGTTGACCCAATCGTGCCCGGGCTGGGCGCGATTGCGTGGCGAGAAATCGATGCTCGCGCCGAGCGAGCCGGCGTGCCGCGCATGATCGTGCACACCGCGCTGCAATTGAAATCCCCGACCGGACGCAGTTATAGCGAGCGCATCGATGCTGCGCGGACCGAAAAGGACCTCAGCGACATATACGAGGATTTTATCGCCGCGGTGCCCATGGGGCAGAGGCTTTTCGCGGGCAGCAATCCGATACGTACGCGCGGCCCAATGCAGGTCAACATCGCATTCGCCGAGCAATACGCGGCGCTCAGGCCATACCCATACCCCGTCAAAGCGAGTATTGCGGATGAGGTGTTCACGCGCCGGGGTAGTGTCTACTTCGGCATCGCCCACCTGCTGGCTTATCCGGCCTCATACGACAATTATTTATACCGCTTCGCCGACTACAACGCCGGTCAATACTCGAGCCGCAACGCCGCCTTCCAGAGCGCCGTCGGCATTGCCTCGGGCCTGCCTCTGACCACTGACGGCGCGCTATTGCCGCGCGACGGTGACGCCAAGGATCCGGGCAGCACTGAACTGGCGGTGCGCGCGCTGTCGCAGCGGTTGAATATCGGTGAGGCGGCAATTCATAGCGCCCTTGAGCAGGGTAGAACGCCGGACTTCGAACGAACAACGTTGTACCAACGCGTATTCGCCCTGGCCGAGCGGGTCGCAGGGCATCCGTTGCCTCGGGCATCAGTACCACGCATCAAGCTGCAAGGCCCGAAGATCAGCCGAAATCTGACTACCGAATGGTATGCGCAGCGGGTCAATGGGCGCTTCGAGCGATGTCTGACGCGGTAGCATCTGTCCGCAACAGGCGTCACACGGACTGATCAATACCCGTCCGCAAGACAAACAGGCGCTGCTTCCCCGCAATGCAGGTCTGCCATGGGTAAGACTCTGCCACTCAAGTTCCGGAAGCTGTTCGACGCCCTGCGCAATGCGCAGCTGCGCGCAGGGCCGAACTATTGCCAGACGACGCGTTCGCCCTGAACCGATCGGCGAGCCAACTCCATAGGGTCAGGCGAGTTAACATGAGAATCACTACCCGTCAGTCCACTCAACAAAGGTACATTTGTCTGAACGAGCTACCCTCTGCGCGGGAGCCGCAGCGACCTGCACTTGCGCACGACAGTGTGCCGGCGGCGGCGCCTGAGAGCCGCCTCGGCATCGAGCGACATTCAATCGATTTCGTGCCCGAGAGCGAGCGCCACGGTCGCGTGCGGGATCAGGGGTTGTTCTGGTTTCTGAGCAACTTTCAGTTCTTTGCGATCGCGATCGGATTCGTCGGGCCCAGCCTCGGGCTGTCGCTCGGATATACGTCTCTGGCCGGCGCCGTGGGGATTCTGGTCGGTACGGCATTTCAGGCATTTCATGCCTCCCAGGGTGCCGAACTGGGTTTGCCGCAAATGATCCAGTCGCGCGCGCAATTCGGGTTTCGCGGCGTGATCGTACCGTTGCTGGCCACCCTCGTGAGCCTGATTGGCTACAACGTGGTCTCGACGGTGCTTGCATCCGAGGGGTTTCATTCGCTATGGCACATCGATCGAAGCGCCGCGGCCGTCGGCGTTTCGCTGCTGGCTGCTACGCTGGCGATCTGGGGCTACGACTGGCTGCATCGGGTATTCAGGATCCTGTTTTGGATCAGCTTGCCGTTATTTTCGATCCTGAGTCTCGCGATATTATTCGGCAACGCCGGCGGCGCCGTGCATGCCAGCGGCGGCTTCAGCTGGCCTGCCTTCGTCACTCAACTGGCGTCGGCTGCGAGCTTCAACATCGGCTCGGCGCCGTATGTCTCGGACTATTCCCGATACCTGCCAAGCCGCACCCCTCGCGCAAGCATCATCCTGAATGTGTTTGCCGGCTCGGCCCTGTCCGCCATCTGGCTGATCGTCCTGGGCGCCTGGCTGGCGACGCATGTGAGCATCGACGACGGACTGCTGGCACTGCGACAGGCCGGAGACATTGTGCGGCCCGGCCTCGGCTCTATCCTGGCGGCCATCTCGATTGCGGCGCTGGTGGCAACGATTGGCATGAACGCCTACAGCGGCATGCTGACCTTCGTGACGACGGTGGATTCTCTGCACCCGATTCGCCCTACGCGAACTCTGCGGGTGCTGGTACTTCTGGGTTTGATGGTGGTCTGGATCGCGATTGCATTGTCATTCGGCGGCAACGCGGTCACCTACGTGAACGGTATGCTCGTGCTGATGCTGTATTTCCTGATGCCGTGGACGGCAGTCAATCTGATCGACTATTTCTGTTTACGCCGCGGCCGCTACTCGATCGTGGATCTGTTCCGTCCCCACGGACTCTACGGCTCATGGGGAGTCCGTGGCCTGACCGCCTACGCCGTAGGCTTTGGGATCAGCGTGCCGTTTTTTGTCATCCCCAATGTCTACACCGGGGCGCTGGCGGCGCGCCTTGGCGGCGTGGACATCGGCTGGCTGGTCAGCGCGGCGGCCGCCTCGTGTACCTATCTGCTGGTCAGCCGGCGCTTCGATGCCGCCGACGAAGCAGGCGCAGTGGCTGCAAGCCAGCAAGCACTCGGCCAAGCGCCGGCATTGGCTGCCGCGCGCTGATCAGCCCATGCTTGCGCGGCGAGCACGCTCTCGTTCAGGCCACGCGCGATGGAGCGAAAGTCGCGAAAGCGGCCAATACGGCGGAACTGCTGCAGCGCGCACCCGCCTGCAGGTACTCCATGGCCTTTAGCGCGCCGTCATGCGCCGCCTGACTGGATCCGCCCACGCAGTCCTCGACCACGCGGCAATAATAGTTGTGCTGGTGGCCGTCGACGAAGGTGTAGTGCACGCAAACGTCGGTCAGGCCGCCACAAAGGATAAGGGTTTCGGCCTTAAGGCCCTTGAGCAGGATCTCGAGGTCGGTGCCGAAGAACGCCGAGTAGCGTCGCTTGGGCACATGGTAATCGCCCGGCCGAAAGTCCACGTCCTCGGCAGCAATTTCGGTCGACTTTTGCCCCTCGATACAGTGCTTGTCCTCTTCGCCATCGAGTTCCCGGCCGAAGTCGATCATGTCCGGCCGGTGTACCTCCTGCACGAAGATCACCGGAATGCCGAATTTGCGCGCCGCGGTCACAAGCGCTCGTGCCCGTGGAACGCGTTCCTGGGCGCCTCCCATGCGCGGTATGCCACCCACGCTGTCAGGCAGAAACATGTCGCGCTGAAAGTCGATCATCAATAGGGCCGGCCGTCCAACGATAAATGGCTGCGGCCGCTTCGATGGGTTGGTCGCTGTCACGACGGCGTCTCCTGACTATCGGTTGTGCAACCACGGGGCTTGATCAATGCATAAGATAACCCGGTAATCAGGCCATTGTCGCCGCAGATTCAGTCGCTGTCTGACCCGAACAAAGTGCTCGGCGCCACTATCGATTGGCGCTGACCAGCTTCGGACAGCGTGGCACGTGCGAGCTGAGGCGAACACGATGCTGCAACATCACACTTTCTTAGGATGCACGCTAGCCGCAACTGGCGGCAATTCACGAGCCATCCGTCTGACGTCTTCGGTGTCGGAGCATCCCTACGGTGATGCGCGTATCCCGGCTATGGTTTGGCCTGACGATGGCAACAATGCTGTCAGGGGGACGACGCGGTAGGCAGCTGCGGAGTGCTCCTCCGCTTTATAGTCGCAACTGGATCAGGGGAATTTTCGATGTTAAGTGCTGATCCTCGGTCGGTGAGTCTCGGCGGCCGACCCGTTCACGCCATGCTCGTGCCGATTCCAATCGTTTGCTTCGTAGCTACGCTGATCACGGACATCGTCTACTGGCAAACGGCGGCAATGCTGTGGGCGGACATGTCCGCGTGGCTGCTGCTCGTAGGGCTGATCGTTTCGCTGTTCGCAGCACCGGCAGGAATGATCGACTTCTTCGGCGATCCTCGCATACGCAAGCTGCGCGCCGCCTGGATTCACGGCGCCGGCAATGTCACCGCACTCATCCTCTCTATCTTCAACTGCTTGATTCACACGCGTGACGCCTATACCTCGGTTGTCCCATCGGGCTTGATCCTGTCGGCCCTGGTTGTGCTGATTCTGCTGGTAACCGGATGGAATGGCTGGGCCCTGGTGTACCGTCACGGCGTGGGTGTACGCCAGAGGGAGCAGCAATGAAGTTTGCTGGTTTTGAAGCCACGGCGAGCGCCGTGATACTCGCGCTGGTCGGTTGCGGGCCTGCGCCGATCGACCCGAGCCGTCAGGTCGGCGCTGACCCTTATCTTCCGCCGATCCATCAGTACCTGTTGCCACCGATGCATGTCGCAAAGGTGGTGGGCTGGAACGGAGCGACACCCAGTGTCCCGGCTGGCTTGAAGGTGCAGGCATTTGCTACCGGACTTGCGAACCCGCGCTCACTCTATGTTCTACCGAATGGCGATGTCCTGGTGGTCGAGACCGGGGGTCCTCCGGGTCCAGTCAGCCGCCCGAAGGAACTGGTCATGAACTGGATCGAGAAGATGGCGCACTCCCGTACGAAGCCTGGGCAGCGCATTTTGCTGTTTCGTGACACGCATGGCGACGGCGTACCTGACCAGGAAACCGTGTTCATCGATCATCTGCACTCGCCTTTTGGCGTGGTGCTGGTCGGTAACGATCTGTATGTGGCCAACACCGATGCGGTGGTCCGCTATCCGTACATCACCGGCCAAACTCGGATCACCGATCCTGGCGTAAAGCTGTGCGATCTGCCTGGCGGGCCGATCGACCATCACTGGACCAAGAGTCTGACCGCCAGCCCGGACGGATCCGAACTCTATGCAGGTGTCGGCTCCAACAGCAATATCACGGAGAACGGTATTCCTGCAGAGTTGGGCCGCGCGTCCATCTGGCAGATTGACCGGGCGAGCGGCGCGCACCGCGAATACGCCACGGGACTGCGCAATCCGAACGGACTTCAGTTCGAGCCACAGACCCATACGCTTTGGGCCGTCATCAACGAGCGCGACGAACTCGGCCCGGATCTGGTGCCCGACTATCTGACCTCAGTCCGCGACGGCGCATTCTATGGCTGGCCGTACAGCTACTACGGCCAACATATCGATCCACGCGTTCAACCGCAGCGACCGGATCTGGTCGCAAATGCCATAGCGCCCGACTACGCATTGAGTTCGCACGTGGCGCCTTTGGGGCTCGTGTTTTCTTCGGGGACCAGTCTGCCGGTGCACTATCGCGCAGGCGCCTTTGTCGGCGAGCACGGAAGCTGGGACCGCACCGTACTGAATGGCTATAAGGTCGTCTACATACCGTTCGTTGATGGACGCCCTTCGGGGCCACCGGAGGACGTGGTCACGGGATTCCTGGTCGATGGCGACAAGGCGCGCGGGCGGCCGGTCGGTCTGGCAGTGGACGGCAAGGGAGCGCTGTTGATCGCCGATGACACGGGCAACAGCGTCTGGCGGGTCTCGGCGGCTTCGCCCTGAGGTGCCGCAGGCGCGCACTAGAGTTTGAGTTCATCGGGTAGTGCAGGCTTCTCGTTGGCATCCACCATTGCTTCAAGTAGCGCCGGACCGGGGGTCTGCAGCGTCTGGCGAATGGCGGGTATGAGCTCCCCGGGAGCGGAGCAGCGAAAGCCCTCGGCGCCACAGCTTTTTGCGAAGGCGGCAAAATCGATCGGTGACAGATCGCAGCCATACGTCGGGTTACCCAGTTCTTTTTGTTCGAACAGCACTTCCGCCAGTGAATTGTTCTTGAGAATGATGACCTTGACGGGCAGTTCGTATTTGACCGCGGTCGCCAGCTCCGCCATCAGCTGGGAGAAACCGCCATCCCCGACCACGGCCACCGATTGACGCTTCGGAAAGGCAAGCTGGGCCGCAATCGCATATGGCAGACCCGGCGCCATGGTGGCGAGCAGGCCGGTACCCGTAAGCTGCTGGCCCTCGCGCAGTCGGATCATCCGGGCTGCAAAGTGGGTATTGGCGCCGCAATCCAGAGAGATCACGGCATCCGGCGCCAACTGATCGCTGAGTGCGCGAATCACGGCCTGTGGGCGCAGCGGCGTGCGCTCGGTTGCAGCGATCCGGGCGAGCAGCGCGTTCCAATCCCGCATCTGTCGCTGTGCTTCTGACAGAAAGCTTCGATCGGTCCTGGCCTTGAGCAGTGGCAGCAGCGCTTGCAGAGTCGCTTTGACGTCGCCGACCAGACCGACATCGACCGGGCAACGTAGACCGATGTGACTGCCATTGAGATCGACCTGGACAGTACGTGCCTGCCCGGCTTTGGGATACGAGTCCACCCACGGCATGGTCGAGCCCAGGATCAGCAGCGTATCGCAGTTGTGCATGATCCACTGCGAAGGTGCCGTTCCGAGATGGCCGATGCCGCCAGTGGTGTAAGGGGAATCATCGGCGAGCACCGCTTTGCCGAGCAGGGCCTTCGCGACCGGGGCGGCTAATCGCGCCGCGATCTCGGTGACCTCTGCGCGGGCTTCCAGCGCGCCCTGACCCACCAGAATGGCGATCTTTCGGCCTTGATTGAGGATATCGGCGGCCTCTCGCAAACGAGCGCCGCTCGGGGCATCTTCCGAGGCCTGCCAGCGGCCGTCGGTTCGCAGTCCATGATTCTCCATCGAGGCTTTGTCTTGCGATAACGGCATGGCCTGGATGTCTTTGGCCACCGTCAGATGGGCCACGCCGCGGCCGGTCAGCGCGGCACGGCAGGCAAGATTGCCGACGATGCGCGCGTGCAGCGGACCTGAGACCTGGACGTTATATAGCGCGACGCTCTGCATCAGTGAGATCGTGTCCACTGCCTGCATGAAGTGAGTGCCAATGAGATCGTGAAAGGTCGTGCCCGTGATCGCGAGCACCGGCGTGGAGTCCATCTTGGCGTCGAACAGACCATTCATCAGATGGATGGCCCCGGGCCCGGTTGTCGCCAGGCAGACGCCCAAACGATGCGTGTGTTTGGCATAGCCACAGGCCATGAACGCCGCGGCTTCCTCATGCCGGACGGCAATGAATCGGATGCGGTCCTGGCGCTTGCGCAGGGCCTCAATGATGGGGTTGATGCCATCGCCGACGATTCCGAACACAAACGGCACCTGCCAGCTGATCAGCGTCTCGACCAGAATGTCAGCCGTGTTGCGTGCGCTATCGGTCGACTCGGACGTTTGTGGCGAGGGAGGCGGGGCGTCCGCCGCGTACGCGGCATTGAGCCACGAGGCTGCTACCAGTCCGGCACCGCCTTGACCGGTCATCTGCAGCACTCTGCGGCGGCCGGGATCCGGCGGAACGTCTGTCATAGGTGTCTCCGAGGTGAACCTTAGTGGCAGCGACGGCTCCGCTGCCTTGACCTCAGAACATGTCACTAACAGGCTGGTGCGTCCCTCAGTCGCAACCTCACAGTGATGTCGGCGCCAGCTTAGGGCGTGTTACGGAGCGCCTGCGCGCGCCGAGGTAATCACTGCTTTCGCCGCCAGCACTCCATTGGGGGCGGGAGCGAGCAAAAAGTATTGCGATGTCCCGTTCATCGTCTCTCCGAAACCCAGGACCTCGCCGCGGTTGTTGATGGCGGCGGCTTCCGCAGAGCGATAGCCGTCGGGTGTCAGGTCTAATGCTCCCGAACTTGCACTCCATATGAAGATGTGTTGGCGGTTGTACCCGGCAGGCTGGTAGGAGCCGATGGCTGTTCCCGACGAATTTATTCCGACCGCGGAGCTGGGTAAACTGAGGATCACCGTGGCGGTGCCATTCCTGAACACAGTTGCCAGCGCAACTCCACCTGAGGTCGAGCCCCCAGCCGCTTCGCCCTGATCGTTAATCGCATAGACAAACCCAGTCAGATACTGAGCCGCTCCCTGGCTCACAACATAACCGCGTTCGCCCGCGCAACAGAACTGCCCTGTGAGCAGACGCCGGACGAAGTTGAGCGTGCGGTTGCCAATGATGGTGCCGCTGGAATTGATGCCAAGCGCGACCGTGGTCGTTCCGGATACGGGCAAGCTGGAATAGGCGCCATTTGCCCACAGCCAGCCGATTTCGTTGCGATCTGAAATCCGGTCGTACCCGACCACCTGTCCGCTGCTGTTGATGCCGATCGCGGCGCCACCAAGATCCGTTGGGTCTACAAGCGGCAGGACGGTGAAACCGCCGCGGTTGTAGATGAAGGAGCGTGACGGCGTTTCGCCGGCGGGCGTGTGAATGGTGCCGACGATTGTGCCGGAGTTGTTTATGCCGAACACCCGCAGTCTGTTGAAGTCGTGGCTTGGAAGGCCAGGCGGGACGCCGAGGTTAGTGAGCACGCCTTCGTGCCATTCTCCGAGTGACACCGATCCGTCAGAGTTGACGATTCCACCGGCGACCGCGCCGTTGTTGCTCAGTGCCTCGCCGCCGGTGTCAGAGAAAGGAAGGAATGGGAGTGGGGTTACGTCGTAACGTTCAGCCGCCTCGAGCGCCAGCGGCGCGGCGATGCCGAGCGCCAGGAATAGCATTGCCAGAACGGTCGAACGACGGCACATAGTGAGTCCCGCTTCGATAGCGTCTCGATTTTGCCAGCCGAGAATATTCCGCGACGACCGGGGAAGCGCGCCGGTCGGGCGTGTACCCGGAGCGATGTTCGACATGCCTTTGGTCGCGTGGCATCCTGCCCAATCGCGGCGACTATATATCATGTGATGGCAACCTTCTGATCGATCTCAGAGACCCACTGTCGAGTACTGAGAGTTTATTTTTCGGGCTTGAGCGGGGGCGCGTTCGATGCAGCCAATGGTATCGATTATTCTGCCGACATGCGGGCGCCTGCACTACCTGCGTGCGACGGTGGCCTGCGTTTATCGTCAGACCTTGCAAGATTGGGAGTTCATCGTTGCCGACGATGGTTCGGACGCCGAGACCCGCGCATTTCTGCGTACACTCGAATCTGACAGCCGCGTGAGGCTGCTGTGGCTTGCGCATACCGGCATTCCTGCCATCGTCCGCAATGCCGCGCTCCGCGAAGCGCGGGGCGAATATGTCGCATTTCTTGACTCCGACGATTTATGGGCGCCCGAAAAGCTGTCACGGCAAGTCGCGATCCTGCGCTCTCGACCCACATGCGATTGGTGTTACACGGCGATTTCCCACATCGATGGCTCCGGAGAGCCCCTGACCGAGCCACTTTTCGGGCCTTGGCATCCCTGTGACGGTGCAGTCTTCGAGCGCCTCGTGACCGGCCCCGTGGCGATCCGCACTCCGAGCGTGCTCGCGGCGCGGGAATTGGTCGCGAGGGCCGGCGGCTTCGACGAGAGCATTCGCTGCGGCGAAGATTACGACTTGTGGCTACGGCTGGCTTTGTTGAGCGATGTGGCGCTGCTCGATGAACCACTCGTGCAAGTGCGACGCCACGAAGCCAATTATACCGAGGACTGGGAAATCGCCTTTGCGGGCCGCGATCACTCTCTGCAAAAGTTGCAACGGACAGGCGACATCGACAGACGCATGCTGCTGCGCACGGAGCGCACCCGGAACGCGCTGACACTGGCTGCGAGGCACGCGTCGCTCGGTAACTCCGCCCACACGTTGCGCGCGTTGTACCGGGCCCTGCCGTACTCATGGAGCAGTCCACTCTGGTGGCTCGCACTGCTGAAGATGCCACTGCGTCCCTACGTACCTCAACGCCTGGTCGACGTCTGCCGCCGCCGCCGCGCCGCCGCCTTATGAGCCTGTCGCTGCAGCTGTGTAAGGGATTGCACCGCGGGGACGCGGTGCGTCTCATCAGGGAGCGCGCCGGCGCCATTGCCGGTGCAGGCGCTCGTAAGGAGTAGCTACGTGCAGCAGAAAGTTCCACAAGCCGCGTTCGCCATTCACCAGTATTCGCGGCAGCCGCAGGCGGTCATCCGAGGCCCGCGCCACACCCGGCAAGACCGTGACTGCCGAGACGTAGCCGGCGCGCCGCACCAACTCCACCGTGTCAGCGCTAAAGTCACCGAACGGATAGGCGAAATGCTCGATCGGGACGCCGAGCATGTTGCACAAAGCAAGCCGACTTTCCGCGATTTCGTCCCGCGCCGCATCCGGCGCCAATTCGTGCAGCCGCTGGTGCGAACACGAGTGCGAGCCCACCTCCATTCCTGCAGCCAACCACTCATCGAGCTGCTGGCGGCTCATCAACGGTTTTGTTTCCTGCAGAAACTGCGCATCCCAGCGGTTGTAACCTCCGAGAGCGCCGCTCACCACGTAACAGGTGGCTGCGAAGCCGTAGCGCTTCATGAGCGGTGCCGCCGCTGTGAGAGTGTCGGCGTATCCATCGTCAAAGGTCAACGCGACGCATCCGCGCGCCGTACCATTGCGCAGGCGCGCAATGCCGTCACCCATGGAGACGCCACGCAGGCCGAGACGGCGCAACGCCCACAACTGTCGCTCGAATTTGTCTGGGCTCACGTACAGCAGCTTGAAGCGCGCCTCCGGGGGCGCGAAGGCGACGTTGTGATAGCAGAGAATGGGAAGCGCCGACATGACCGATAGGATATTACCCGCATCTTCCGTAAGCCCGGATCGAGCAGCGTGAGCACCCAAAGCGTGCGCCCGGATAAGCTTCTCGAACACGCAGGCCGTTGGCTGCAGTCGCTGGTAGACCGCGGCCGCCGATCCGATGGTCTGGTGCAGTCCGCACAAACCTGGGAAGCGCAGTATGCCGCCGGGAAGTGGGACTTCCTTGCTGAGCTCTCCGAGCTCTCCCGCTTCAGCGTACTGGCGGGCTATATATGCCAGCTGAAGCCCGGCGGGGCAGTGTTGGATACCGGCTGTGGCCAGGGAGCGCTGCTGCGCAGACTACCGAGTGATTCCTACTCCAGGTACGTGGGAATCGACCTCTCGGCCAGCGCCATCTCGGTAGCCAGCAAGCAGCAAAACGAGCGCAGCACTTTCCTCGCGGCAGACTGTGAGAACTACTCTCCCGAGGAGCGTTTTGACGTCATCGTCTTCAACGAAGTGCTGTGTTGCCTGCGCGATCCGCTGCAGACTGTGGAGCGATACGTGCGTTCCCTGAACTGCGGCGGTCTGGTTCTGGTGTCCCTATGCTCGGCCGCACGGGGCAGCGCCACAATACTGTGGCGACTTCGGCGGGCGTATGCCACCGTCGATGAGGTTCGGTTAGTCCACAGGGGCAGGAAGGTGGCCTGGGTGTGCACGGCGCTGCGCCCGCGGCAATAACGCGGGATCCAGTGACACTTACGCGTGTCCGGGATCTCACCCTCTGGGTAGTCCATCTCTATAAACGGCAATAAAATCAATGGTCGAGTGACAGGATTTGAACCTGCGACTTCTACGCCCCGAACGTAAGCCGTTTGGGTTCGATCCCGCGCGACGTTAACGCGCCAGAGGCGCATACCCCCGACCGAGTGCAAATGCCGATCCCAACACTGCGTGAGGTGTGGGGTCAGTTCAGTGGGCAGAGCCAGCAGCATGTCTGCTAGAAGGCACATGCCTGGAACGTACTTTATAAAGTACGTATACCTTGGCGCCTGCCTGGAGGTGCGACTGGATCGTAGTGACGTAAAATGGTTCGAGGAAGGGCTTTCGCGGCTTCTCCGATATGCCTCCCGTTTTTGCTACGGCCTTCATGGTGGCATTTATCGAATGGACCTGCATCGAAGCGCTCAAGCCCTATCTAGCCCCGGGTGAGCACACCGTCGGAACGCATGTCGATGTCAGCCACGTGGCGGCGACTCCGGTCGGGATGACAGTGACTGCGACCGTTGAACTCGTCGAAATCGAGGGGCGCAAGCTCCGGTTCCGGGTGGCCTGTCGGGATGAGAGCGATCTGATCGGCGAACGGTTTCATGAGCGAGCTATCATTGATGCTGCGCGATTCATGTCCAAGATGTCCAAAAAACAGGGTGTAAAGGGAAGTGTTTGAGGGGTTCGAGCGAATGACTGTCGATGTTGGCGGCGTCGATATCGCATTTGTAGTCGGAGGCTCCGGTCCGCCCGCGCTGTTGCTCCACGGTTTCCCGCAGAACCTGGCCATGTGGGCGCGTGTTGCGCCCATATTAAGTAAGCGCTATACAGTGGTCTGCGCGGACCTGCGTGGGTACGGGGATTCGTCTAAGCCCCGATGCCTGCCCGATCGGTCCAACTATTCGTTCCGCGCGTTCGCTGCTGATCAGATCGGCCTCATGCAACATCTCGGATTCAAGACCTTCCATACAATTGGGCACGATCGCGGCGGCCGCACCGGCCATCGCATGGCGCTGGACCATCCTGAGGCCGTACGGACGCTCACGGTGATGGACATCGTGCCGACCTATGCGATGTTCATGGATACCAACCGCGAGGTCGCCGGGGCCTATTGGCACTGGTATTTCCTGTCTCAGCCGGGGCCCTTTCCCGAGCGTTTGATCGGCGCCGATCCCGACTACTTCTACGAGGCCTGCCTCGTCGGGTGGGGGGCGACGAAGATTGGGGATTTTGACCAGGACATGCTCCAGGCGTACCGCCGCGCGTGGCGTCAGCCGGACACGATCCACGGCTCCTGTTCGGATTACCGCGCCGCAGCCAGCATAGACTTGGAGCACGACGAAGCGGACCTCGACCGCAAGGTCGAATGTCCAACGCTCGTCTTTTATGGCTCAACCGGTGTCATGGCTGGGCTCTTCGATATTCCGGCCGAGTGGCGCAAGCGGTGTGCCCATGTCACGAATAGATCGCTCCCGGGCGGACACTTCTTCGTCGACCAGTTTGCGGGCGAGACGGCAACAGTTCTCACGGAATTTCTAGAGGGCCGCTAACCAATGGCGTGCTGAGGGGTGTGCCGGAGCCAGTCACGGTTGCGCGCAGTATGTCGAGCACGCATATTGGGGCGCACGGCAGTCATAAGTCGGCGTTGGGGCAGGTCAATCCTCGTCTTGCCACGACACACCAGGCTGCGAGGCGCTTTTGATAAAGTCCACGAAAGCCCTGACCGCCGGGGCTAATTCGCGGTGGCTGGGAAACACGACGCTGACCTCGACCGAGGGCAACGTCCACTCGGACAACAGATGGATCAAGCGGCCCGTTTTGAAATCCGGCGTACACAGATAACCCGACACACAACCAATCCCTGCTCCATTCGCGACTAGCCGGTAGATTGTCAACGGGTCGTTGACGATGATGCGCGGCCGTGGCTCTGCCTTTGCACTCCGATTTTTCGACTTTGAGAACGCCCAAATCCGCGGGCGGCCGTTGATCGCCGGCATCTCAATCGCGTCATGCTTACCCAGATCCGCAATCGACTTAGGTGCGCCGTGTTTTTCCAAATAACTTGGTGCTGCGCACAGATAGCGCCGAATACTGCCTAAGCGCTTTGCAATGGCCTGCGAGGGCGGCATCGGACCCATACGGATCGCGATATCCACACCGTCGGCAACCAGATCCACCGCTCGGCTGGTCAAATCAACACAGACGTTGACCTCAGGGTAGCGCTCGATAAAGCGCGGTAGCAGTTCCGAGAGAACATTGACTCCAAAACCAATGCCTGCCGTAACGTTGAGCCGTCCGCGAGGAGTCGCGCGGAAACCCCCAACATAGTCGAGGGTCTCGCCAACACGATAAAGGATATCCATACAGCGCTGTTGGAGCGCGGCGCCTGTATCCGTCA
>Ga0302324_100006430_pt1 | contig 25319 bp, 18 predicted proteins | sample Palsa_T0_1_FD_201949 | JGI IMG/M metagenome (GOLD analysis project Ga0302324, IMG submission 201949) | Peat permafrost microbial communities from Stordalen Mire near Abisko, Sweden - Palsa_T0_1 | ecosystem: Environmental > Terrestrial > Soil > Palsa > Peat permafrost | place: Sweden: Abisko... | reverse complement strand
TAGGTACGGTTTCTGAGTACACGTTTCCGTTGCAGCGTGAGGCGGTCGGCAGCATCGATTTCAACGAAGATATGGAAACGCAGGTGTTCCCGCCGTACCAGGGCCGGATCTCGCAATTGTTCGCCAAGCTCGGCGACAACGTGTCGAAGGGTCAGACGTTGTTCACGATCGAGAGCCCGGATCTGATTCAGGCGGAGTCCGCACTGATCGCTGCGGCGGGAGTTCTGGATCTGACCAGCAAGACGCTCGAGCGCGCGAAACAACTGCACGATGTGCAGGGCATCGCCGACAAGGATCTCGAGCAGGCCGTCTCCGACCAGCAGACCGCCGAAGGGGCGCTGAAAGCGGCGCGCGACGGGGTGGTGGTATTCGGCAAGAGTTCGGCAGAAATCGATCGCATCGTCCAGGCGCGCACCATCGATCCGTATCTCGTGGTCCTCAGCCCGGTCAGCGGCCGGGTCACGGCGCGCAATGCCGCGCCCGGCGTGTTCGTGCAGCCGGGCAATACGCCTGCGCCCTATTCGGTCGCGGACATCTCGCGCATCTGGTTGAACGCCAGCGTGACCGAAAGCGATATGCCACTGGTAAGAAAGGGGCAGCAAATTCGCGTCGTCGTAATGGCGTTCCCGGAGCGCACATTCGAAGGTCGGATATCGACCGTGGGGTCTACGGTGGATCCGCAGCTGCATCGCGGGCTGGTACGCGCGGAGATCGAGGACCCGAAGCACGAGCTGTTACCGGGGATGTTTGCCGCCTTCGTCATCGTCACCGGTGATCCGGTCAAGGCGGCCGCGATGCCACTCGACGGCGTGGTGCGCGAAGGCGACGGTTCGATGACGGTATGGGTGACCACCGACAGTCATCACTTCACGCAGCGCACGGTCAAGCTCGGCCTGCAGGACGGCGGCTACGACCAGGTTATGGACGGCGTAAGTCCTGGGGAGCGAGTGGTGGTCAAGGGTGCGATCATCCTCGACAACATGGTCAACGGCGGGGAGACCTGACCGGTGCTGAAGGGTCTGCTCGCCTTCGGGCTGACGCGCCGAGCGATCATTGTTCTGAGCCTGCTGGTGTTCATCGGCGCCGGCCTGGCTGCTTTCTCCAGGCTCAACATCGAGGCCTACCCTAATCCTGCGCCGGTGATACTCGAGATAACCGCGCAGGCGCCTGGGCTCTCGGCCGAGGAGATGGAGCGTTACTACACCGTGCCAATGGAGATCGGTGTCTACTCGACGCCCGGAATCGACAATGTCCGCTCGACCTCGTTCTACGGACTGACCTACCTGCGCGTCACATTCAAGTACGGCGTCGACTACTACTTCGCCTACACGCAGATGCTCAACAGTCTGCAACAGAACGTTTCGCTGCCGGGAAACCAGCAGCCGCAGATTCAGCAATCCAGCCTCATCGGCGAGGTTTATCGCTACACGGTCGAAGGCCCGAAGGATTTCGGCCTCACAAACCTGCGCACGGTGGAGGATTGGATCGTGCTGAGACGCTTGTCGACAATCCCGGGCGTGGTGCAGGTCAACAGCTTTGGCGGTCCGACCAAGGAGTTCGAGGTCGAGGCCGACCTGCACAAATTGGAAGCCTACAACGTCACGCTACCGCAGCTCGTGAGTGCGCTCGGTAACGCCAATATCAATGTCGGCGGCCGCGAGGTGGCGATCGGCCAGCAGTCGGTCAATATCCGCGGCATCGGCCTCATCGACAGCGGCGGTACTGACGATCTGACCCAGGGCTTCAATGTCGCCGACATCGAGAACATCGTGCTGGCGCAGACCAATGGCGTACCGGTGCTGGTGAAGGATGTGGCTCGCTGCTACGTCGGTTACGTGCCGCGCCTGGGCATCGTCGGGAAGAACCACGACGACGATGTCGCCTCGTCGATCGTCGTCATGGGCCGCACGTACCACACCAACGACGTCGTTCCGCGCATCAGCGCCATGGTCGACGATATGAACCACGACGGCACGTTGCCACCGGGTGTCAAGGTCGTACCGTACTACGATCGCACCAGTCTCGTGGGTGTCACGACCCATACCGTGCTGGAAAATCTGATTTTCGGTTGCCTGCTGGTGTTCATCATCCAATGGGTATTTCTCGGTGATCTTCGCAGCGCCGTCATCGTCGGCATCAACATCCCGTTTGCGCTGTTTTTCGCGATTATCCTCCTGGTGCTGCAAGGGGAGGACGCGAACTTGTTGTCGGTCGGCGCAGTGGACTTCGGCATTATCGTCGACTCGGCCGTGATCGTGGTGGAAAACATCTTCCGCAACTTCCAGTCGAAGCCGCACGATCGGCGGGAGCTGCTCGAGAATCTAGCCGAGGGTCGCTATGGCAGTGATCCGTCCAATCCGAAGGGCGCGCAGGTGGTGCCCGGATGGACCAACCGGCTGCGATTGATCATGGTGAGCGTGCTGCAGGTGGATCGCGCGGTATTCTTCTCGGCCACGATCACCGTCGCGGCCTTCGTGCCATTGTTCACAATGCAGGGGGTCGAGGGCCAGATCTTCGGACCGATGGCTCGCACCTACGGTTACGCGCTCGCCGGTGCGCTGATTGCGACCTTCACGGTAACACCGGTGTTGTCGTCGCTGCTGGTGCCGGAGCACGTCAAGGAAACCGAGACGATGCTGGTGCGGTGGCTGCGCGACGCGTACACGCCGGCGCTGCGTTTCGCGCTGCGGCGGCAACGACTCGTGGTCGGCGCCGCGGCGGGCTTCCTGCTGGTCGCAGGCCTGCTCGCGACTCAGCTCGGTAGTGAGTTTCTGCCGGCGCTGGAGGAGGGTAATTACTGGATTCGCGCGTCATTGCCGCCCAGCATGACGCTGGATTCCGGTACCGAGGCAACGCGCAAGATGCGCGAGATCCTGTTGGGTCATCCGGAAGTGATCACCGTCACATCGCAACACGGACGGCCAGACAACGGCAGCGATCCCTCACCATTCTCCAACGTCGAGTTGTTCGTGCCGCTCAAGCCGTTCGGGGATTGGCCGCACGGGCTGACAAAAGAGAAGCTGACGGCGACGTTGCAACGGCAAATGCAGGCGGCACTGCCCGGAGTCACCTTCAATTTCTCGCAAAACATTCAGGACAACATCGAGGAGGCGATTTCTGGCGTCAAGGGCGCCAATTCGGTAAAGATCATCGGGCCCAATCTCGCGGTGCTCGAAGATCTCGCCAGCCAGGTCGAGGCGCAGATGGCACAGGTGCGCGGCGTGGAGGATCTGGGCATCTTTCACGTTCTCGGCCAGCCGAATCTCGATATCAAGATCGACCGTGCGCGGGCCGCGCGCTACGGTCTGAATTCGGGCGACGTCAACACGGTGATTCAGGCGGCGATGGGCGGCGCGGTCGCCTCGCAGGTACTGGAGGGGGATCGCTCGTTCAATCTGACGGTGCGCCTTGCACCGCGGTACCGCAGCAGCATCGAGGCGATCGGCGACATCAAGGTCGGCTACCTGACCAACTCCGGCGCCAATGCCTACATCCCGCTGCGCGAGCTGGCGACGATGAGCCTGGACACGGGGGCATCCTACATCTATCACGAGCGCACCAGGCGCGACATTCCGGTCAAATTCAGCGTGCGCGGCCGCGACCTTGGCAGCACGGTTGCGGAGGTGCAGGAACGGATTGCGCGCAACATCAAGGTGCCGACCGGATATCGTATCGACTGGGCCGGCGAGTTCGAAGACTTGAAGCTCGCGCAGCGGCGGCTTGCGATCGTGGTGCCGGTCGCCTTGTTGCTGATCCTGGTGCTGCTCTATGCGCTGTTCAATTCCCTCAGGGACAGCTTGTTTGCACTCGCCGGCATTCCCTTTGCCGCCGCCGGAGGCGTCATCGCGCTGCTCATTGCCGGTCTGCCATTCAGCATTTCGGCGGCGATCGGCTTCGTGTCGCTGCTCGGCGTGTCGGTCATGCACGGCATTCTGATGTTTACCTATTACAATACCTTGAGGACGGACGGGATGCGCGCCGCGGAGGCTATCTACCACGCGGCTGAGCGCAGAATGCGGCCGATGCTCATGACCGCGCTATCGGCCTGCATAGGATTGCTCCCGGCCGCACTCTCCCACGGCATCGGCAGCCAGGTGCAACGCCCGCTCGCGACCGTGGTCGTCGGCGGCATGCTGATTGGGCCGATGATGCTCCTGGTCGTGGTGCCGGCGCTGCGCATGCTGATCTCTGGCCAGCGCGATGACGGCGGCCCAGTCTCAGTGGGCAAATCCGGGCTTTGATGTTATGAAAGCGACATCTGTCCACCCGGTCCTGTACGCGTTGCTCGTTTGTACTTTCGCGGGCCCGCCGGCGTATGCCGCCGGCGTGGTGGTACCCGGTGGTGGGACCGAAGGAACAACCGGGACGATTCAACGGCAAGACACTGGCGCAATCGCCGGCAACGGCAAACGCGACGCGGCGAACCGCATCGGCCCAATTAAAGGGCGCGAAGCAACCGCGGGCGGTTCAAACGCAGCAACTACCGCGGTCCGAGCCGCGCAACCGACGGCATCGCAGAATGAGGAAGCCCACACCGCGATTCACAGCCGCGGCTCGCTGCCCGTCGCCCATGTCTACGTCTCGAAGCGGGCTATCGGCGCCACCACGCGCACGTATCTGAATCGCAGGCCGGCCGCTGACGTGGGGGCGGTGCGCGGAAATGGCCACACGAGCACGCTGGCCGCATTACGTCCGCCGTCTTCGGGACTCGTGCGCGGCGCGAATCTGCCGATTGCGAGCCTCAATGCCACGGCACGCAATGGCGTCATCGGCGGAGCGCGCGCTCCGGGACGTGCCATGATCGGAGGACCGGCAAACACGGGATCCGTGATCAAGGCGGGCATAGATGGCGCCATGCTGCGGCGTCGATCCTGAGTGTGCTGCCGAGCCTGACATGCGTACCGATCCGGAAGGCACCGAAGATGGTTCTGGCTGCCTAACGGCGCCGCCGCGAAGCTATCAGGGCTCGATCAGGTGACCGGTCGCCGCCTTAATGAGGGCCTGTGTGCGCGTCGGCACGCCGAGCTTCCTGCGCGCGTTGTCGAGGTGAAACTCCACGGTGCGCCGGCTCAGACCCAGGATCTGCCCGATTTCGGCAAAGGTCTTGCCACGCGCCGCCCAAGTGAGTGTCTCGAGTTCGCGGACACCGAGATCGAAGTGCCGAGGCCAGATGGCGCTGCGCGCCACACGTTTGAGCCGCGCCGCAATCACCGCTGCAAGCACGTCAAAGTCGACCGGCTTGGTCACGTAGTCGTCGGCGCCGAGCTGCCAGCCCTTGAGCTCGTTGTCGTGATCCGCAAGCGCCGTCAGAAACACAAACGGCATGCGCGCAAATCTCGGCTCCAGTGCCGTCAGGCGCTCGAGCAGACCAAAGCCGGACATCACGGGCATATTGACATCCGCCAGTACCAGATCGGGCGGAGCGCGAATAATGGCATCCAGGCCGTCGCGCGCGTCGTACGCGACGCCGACGTCGTAGCCCCGATCGCGCAGTTCTTCGGCGATCAGCGCCGCAGTCTCACAATCATCCTCGATGCAGAGAACTCTCGTGCAAGGTGCTTCCATGGCTCCGTCGTGTGCGCTGTGCGCGGAGTTGTTACGCCGCTCTCCCAATCGGACTGACGTTAGCACTTGCCGTGTTAAGAGAAGATAAAAAAAACTCCGGGCGTCGGCATCGAGCAATCACTGGCAGTGACCACCCCGGTGCGCTACGCTCGCGAGGTCTTGAGTACGTCCCCGACTTTGATGTGCCCCCCATGAAGCGGTCGCGTTCGATCACGGTGCGGCTGTCGCTGGTGTTCCTGTTTCTGTTTCTGGTAGCGATTCTGCTCGGTGCATTCGGCATCGGCAGTCTGAGCTATTTCAACGACGTGTCGTCCCAGGTTCGTGACCGATGGTTGCCGAGTACCGGGTTCCTTGGAGATCTGAACAATCACACCTCCGACTTTCGCGGCATCGAGGCGACCAGCGTGTTGGCAGCCACCGCAGCCGAGCTTGCTGCCAGCGACGCGGAGATGCAGCAACTCGATCGAAGCATCGCGGCATCGCAGATCAGCTACCGGCAGATCGCGCACGACGTCGACGAAGACGCGCTGTACATGAAGTTTGCCTCGGCCTGGGCCGAATATCGGGGTTTGGCCGGAGAGTCGCGCGCGCTCGCGCGGCGCGGCGAGCGGGCTCGCGCGATCGCGCTATACAATGCCGAATCGAAGACGGCATACGACGCGGCCAGCGACGCACTCGATTCGCTGACTGCTTACAACCTGGTGAGTGCACGACAAGCCAGCCAGCGCGAGAATGTGGCGTATCAGCGGGCGCGGTGGCTGATCCTGCTGACGATTGGATTGACGGGTCTTTCCGTTGCCGGCGCCATGGTTTACGTGCGGCGCTCGATCTCCGCACCGATTCTCGCGCTTGCCGATCGTATGCACCGACTGGCCGCGAATGACACGGGCATCGAGCTGCACGGTACCGAGCGGCACGATGAAATCGGTGAGATGGCGCGCGCGGTCGTGATATTTCGCAGTAACGCCATTGAACTGATGAACAGCCGGATCGGGCTGGAGCAGCAGGCCACCATGCTGCGCGAAAAGCTCGCCGAGGAGCAGCGCCTGATGCTGCTGCAGCGGAACTTCGTCTCAATGGCCTCGCACGAGTTTCGCACGCCCATCACTATCATCGACGCCCATGCACAGCGACTGATCTCGATGAAAGACCGCCTGACCCCGAGCAACCTGACTGAGCGGGCGCGAAAGATCCGTAACGCGGTGCGACGCATGACGCACCTGATAGAAAATCTGATCGACTCGATGCGCGTCATGGACGGCGACGTCAAGCTGTACTTCCATCCATCCAACATTGATATCGCAGCGCTGCTGCACGAGGTGTGTCAATTGCAGCGCGAGATCGCGCCGCAGGCGCAGATTCTTGAGGGTTGCCGGTTGCCGGTGCCAGCGCTGGTTGGCGACGCGAGCCTGCTGTTCCAGGTGTTCAGTAATCTTCTATCGAACTCGATCAAATACTCTCCCGATGGCGGCTTGATCAATGTCCGGCTCGAGGCGGAAGAATCGGGGTTGGTGATATTAGTGCAGGATCGTGGCATCGGTATCCCGGATGCCGATCGCGTTCGATTGTTCGAGCGCTACCATCGTGGAAGCAATGTCGCCGGGATCGTCGGCACCGGCCTCGGCCTTTACTTCGTCAAGACCGTAATCGAGTTGCACGGCGGTCAGGTCACGGCGGAGAGCAGAGAAGGCGCAGGCTCGTGTTTCCGAGTGCGATTGCCCTGCAAGCTCCCGGTGCCGGATCAGAGTTGTGGTACCGAGGCAGGTTATCGATCCGCCGCGAGTCGAGTCATCGTGGCTTGACAGGCACGGCGCGGGGCGTCGGCCGACGCAACATCGAGGTGAGACACATTGACGTGTTTCTTAACAACTTTCGGTCTAGGCGTCTCCAAGTCGCATCACCTATAAGCGTGGTTATCGGCCGGCGGGCGATCTCGTTTGGCAGCGGAATCTGCTCATTGGGTTGGGAGTAGGAAAAGCAAATGAAAAATAGAAAGTGGCTGCATGTGTTGGCGGTATCGGGTCTGACGACTGGGCTGGCGATGCCGATACTCCAGGCTGCCGAACCGGCCGCACCAGTGCGCGTGAGCCCGCAGACATCATATGGAGCGATCGTCGGCGTCCTGACGGACTCGGCTAAGCTTCCGGTCGCACGGGCGACCGTGACGGCGGTAAGAGCCGACGGCACCGCGATTCGAGCGACGGTGTCGGGGGCCGACGGCGTCTATTCCTTTGCCGACCTGACGCCAGGCGCGTGGTCGATCAGCGCGACGGTCGATGGCTACCCGGAAGCGGTGGCGCCTGAGTTGACCGTTGTCGCGAGCAAGTCCACCCGCTATGACATCGCGATGAACATTCCCGCCACGGCACCCGCTTCGGCCGCCGCGCCCGCCGCGGCTCCCGCTCCCGCCGTGGTGGCGGCCACTCCCGTACCGACGATACCCTTGGGCCTGCAGGCGCCTGAGCCCGGTCCCGAAGTCGATAACGAGACGCCGTTTGCGTTCGCGGACTTTACCTGGATGAACGCCACCCCGCGCAACAAGGCGCCGGCATTCGATACGAAATTCTTCACGCCCGATATCCGGCTGGACGTGAACTACATGTGGGACAACAACCACCCGCAGGATCACACAATCGTCGGGGCCACCGAGTCGTTCCGCTCCGGCGAATTCCAGGTGGAGCAGATCAGCTTTGGCGGCGATCTGCACTGGGAAAATGTCAGGGGCCGCATCCTTACCATGTTCGGCCTGTTTGGCACCACCACGCCGCGCAACGACGCGAGCTCCGGCAACATCGGGGGGGTCGGCCAGTGGGACCTCCAGGACGCCTACAAGTACGTGTCGGAAGCCAATGCCGGCTATCACTGGGACGTGAATCACGGGCTCAATGTCGACGCGGGAATTTTCGTCTCGTACATCGGGCTGTTCAGTTACTACAACTTCGACAACTGGACCTACCAGCCGTCCTATGTGTCATCCAACACCCCGTGGTTCTTTAACGGCGTGCGAATCCAGTGGTTTCCGACTAACAAGCTGAAGATCGAGCCGTGGATCATCAACGGCTGGCAGTCCTACGCCAGGTTCAACGGCCATCTGGGCTTCGGCGGCCAGATACTCTGGCAGCCGACCGAATCGTTCAAGCTGGTGCTGAACAACTACGGCGTCGGGGAAGATAACCTGCAGAATTATCCGCCCGGGGAGCTCATCAACGGCGTGCCGGTTAATTTCGCCAAAACGAGCCGCTTTCACACCGACGATAGCATCGAGGTGAAATACTATGATAATCACAACAACGGTAATGGCATCTCCAAGATGGCGTTCACCTTCACCGCGGATGCGGGCTGCCAGTACGGTGGCGGCATCACCTGCACGCACGGGGTCAATAAAAGCAATTTTCTCGGCGCCATGGCCTACAACCGCTGGTGGTTCCACAACGATCTTTACGCAATCACAGTGGGCGGCGGCTTCATGAACAATCCGGGTCGCTATCTGACCCTGCTGCCGCCGATCAATGGCGCGAGCGCGTCAAGCGGAACGCCATATTTCACCGAAAATCCCGGCCAGGGCGCCTTCATGTACGATGCGACACTAAATTTCCAGTACATGCCCAAAGACTGGATCACGTGGTGGTCGGAGATGGGATACCGGCATTCGAACATTCCCTACTTCGCGGGCACCGGCGGCGTTACGCCGCCCTATGGCAACAACGGCTCGCCGGGAGACTTTACTTGCAATTCGGGCTCCTCATCTGGAACCAACTCGCTGACGCAAGCCACTGCCGCGTGTGCCGGCAACGGCGGCGTATGGTTCCCGGATCTTCGCGACGAGGAGTTCAAGATATCATTCGGCGTCATGGTCAAGTTCTAACGGCCGGCCGGCGCCGGGTCCGCGCTGTGCGATCAGCTTTGCGAGGGGCGGCGCTGCCCTTTGAGCACGTGCTGTACTTGTGCCAGACGGCGCGCGGCGTCGTCGGCATCGCCGTCACTGCACGCGCTGGCGATCAGCCGCAGCTGTTCCTTTACCCAGCTCGCCTGTCCGGCGGTGAATTCCGAGCCATCGGGCGCGAATACGCGCATCTGGCCGGCCTTATCGGCACGCAGGGAGCCGACAAAGCGCTCACATTCGTGCAGTGACGTGATCAGCTTGACGTCGCAGCCGACGCCGCCGGCCGCGTACGCGCTCGAGCCCAGCAGCAGGGCCATGCCCGCCTGCAGCCGTGCTTTGTTACCCATCACGGTCGTCCGAAAAGCACGGCAGCGGTTCGCAATCTCGAGTCATTCAACCAGGACATCCGGCAGGCGTCCCCGGGTCGTATGCGGTGCGCCAGCTTTGCGCATGCCGGTGGTCGCGCCTAGACACAAGTGCGTTAAAAAAATGCGGCGCGCCGGGGCGTGCGTGCCGTATTGTCGGCGAGCGGTTAATCGCTGGAGTGCATGTCGATGCCGACGTCATCGCGTTGGGAATCGACCACCAGTCGATAACCCACGCCAGGCTCGGTCACGATGTGGGTCGGACGCGTGGGATTGCGCTCGAGTTTCTTGCGCAGGGTGGTGATGAATACGCGCAATGAACGTGTGTCGGCGCGGTTGGGTCCCCACACTTCCTTCATGAGCTGCGAGTGCGTGACGACCCTGTCGCGGTGGCGGGCCAGGGTTTCGAGGATGCGGTGTTCGAGCGGCGTGAGACGCACTTCTCCACCGCCACGCTGCTGCACCACGCGGCGTGACAGGTCAATTGAAAGGTCACTGAACTCCAGGATGCCGCTCGGCTCCTCACCGCGCACGTGGCGCCGCAGCGCGGCGCGCGCACGGGCCAGCAGCTCCGGCGCACTGAACGGCTTAAGCACATAGTCGTCGGCGCCGGCTTCAAACGCCGCAAGCCGTTGCGCTTCGGCAGTCCGTGCCGACAGCACGATGATCGGCATCGGCGACCAGGTGCGGATGGATCTTATGAGCTCGATACCGTCGAAGTCGGGCAGTCCGAGATCGACGATCGAAACGTCGGGACGCTGCGAGCGCGCATCGCGCTCGCCACGGGCGCAGCTGTCGGCGATGACGACGCGAAAGCCGTTGGCTTCGAACATCATTCGCAGGACTTTCTGCACCGCACGGTCGTCCTCGACCACCAGTGCGACATGCATTCCAACGATCATGCGACTGACGACGGTGATTCGAGCACTGACGGATCCTCGTCATGCGGGACGGCGATCTCGAAGCGGGCTCCGCCCATCGGGCTGGCCGTGGCCCGTATTTCGCCGCCATGCAATCTTGATACGGCACGACAGATCGCCAGACCGAGCCCGACGCCACCGATGTCGCTTTCGAGTCGGCCACGGGTGAATTTCTCGAATAACTGCTCGGGTGCATCAACGCCCAGGCCTGGGCCGGTGTCCTCGACCACTAGGCGAATGACGCCCTCGAACTGCTGCGCCGAGATGTGGATGCGCGTGCCCGGTGGCGTGTACTTGATTGCATTCTCGAGCAGATTGCTCAGCATCTGCACCATCAGGTTCGAATCGACCGACAGCAGCGGCAGGTCGCCGGGCACATCGGTGCTCACCTCCCAACCGGCCAGGCGGCTCTCGTGACGCGCAATGGCGAGTCCGACGATGTCGCTGAGCGAATGCCAGTCCCTGTTGAGCACGTCGGTACCGGATTCCAGGCGTACCAGTTCGAGCACATTGGTGAGCAGGTCCGACATGTCCCGAGCTTTGTCCTCGATGAGTCGGCCCAGAGTCACGCGACGGTAGATGTCCAGCGAAAAGTCATTTTGCGCCACGATGCTGCCGGCTCCGGCAATCGCCGACAGAGGCGTGCGCAGATCGTGCGAAATGGAGGCCAGCAGCGTGTTGCGCAGGATCGCACGCTCGGCCGCCAGCTGCGCCGCATGTGCGAGCTCGGCCAGGCGCGCGCGCTCCAGCGCCAGCGCGAGCTGATCCGCCATGGCCTCGAGCAGACGTTGTTGTTCCGAGAGCATGATGCCGGTAGCGTCGGCGCGCTCGACCACCAGAATACCGATCGTGCCATGGGATCCCTGAAGCGGCAGATAGGTGGCAGGCGCGGCCGGAAATTGCCGCGTACCCATGCCGGCGCGCCGGCCCTTGGCGGCAACGCAGCGGGCCACGTTCGCATCCACCACGGGCCGCCGGTCGCGGGCTACTACGATCTGAGAGGCGATGATTCGACCGTCCTCATCGCACATGAGCACCAGCGTATAAGCCTGCAGCACTTCGCCGATATGGCGCACGGCGGTAGTCACCATGGCGTTGACGTCGCGCGCGATGGCAAGGTCGCGCGTGATCGCGTAGAGCGCTGCCGTATGATGCTCGCGCGCGCCTGCCGCCTCGGTGCGCTCGCGCACCGCGATCATCAGATTGGCGATGATCAGGGCCACCACCAGCATCGCTGTAAACGTCACCAGGTAGTTCGGGTCGAGCACCTCGAGGCTGAATATCGGCGGAACGAAGAAATAGTCGAATGCCAGGATGTTGGTGACGGCGGTCAGCGCCGAAGGGCCACGTCCGAGCAACAGCCCGGCGACAGCGGCGCCCAGGGTATAGATCATCACGATGTTGATCAGATCGACGTGGCCGGAGAGCGGGAACGCGATGACGGTGCAGATGGCGGTGACTGCGACCGCCGACAGGTAGTGGCGCACACGCTGGCGGAAGTACTCGACACGCTGGCTCGGGGTTTTCCTTGGTACCGGCGCGGGCGCGTGAGCGCTGCCGGATTGCGGCGCAATGGCGATGATCTCGATGCCGGGTGAAAGCCGTTTCAGCGCCACCAGCTGCGCATATTGGCTGACGGCGAGCCAGCCGAGCCGGGTGCGTGATCCGACCAGGATCTTGCTCGCCTGGCGCAGCCGGGCGTAGGCGGCGATAGTGGTGGCCACGGTCGTGCCGTGCAGCGTGACCGCTTCGGCGCCGAGGGATTCGGCGATGCGAAGAATCTCGACTCGGCGGGCACGATCCCGATCCGGCGTGAAGCGAAAGCGGGAAGTCTGCACGTCGACTGCTGCCCAAACCGCGTGCACGGCCTCCGCCAGGCGTTTGCCCGCATGAATCAGATCGATGTCATAGCCACTCGCGCCGATGAGGACCAGCAGACAGTCGCGCGCTGCCGCACCCTCAGACGCATTGGCGGCCGCGCCGGCGGCAATGTCGTACTGCGAGGTGACGTCCATGGTCTCCAGTCAGCCAATGTATGCGCGGCGGGGCTGTCTGAGACTAACCAATGGCCCCGTTAACAAGCCATTAAGAAAACGCTACTATGGTTTTAACATAATCCATCCGCGCAGGCGCTGCCGATAGCTCGGCCGCGCCATTTGACAGGGTCTGGCCGCGTCGCCAGATTGGCGCCCTTACCTATGAACGATTCACACGATCTCGGCGACGTCGCAAGCTGGCACGAGCGCGCGCGCGCGGTGCGCCCAGCCGGCCTGGCAGTGATCAACGGCGCACTCACAGCGGCACGCTCGGGGGCCACGTTCGACTGTATCAGCCCGATTGACGGCCGCCGGCTGGCTGCGGTGGCGGCCTGCGATACGCAGGACGTCGACGCCGCGGTCGCGGCGGCGCGAGCCGCCTTCGAGCGCGGTGATTGGAGCGATCGGGCGCCGGCCGAGCGCAAGCGGATTCTGTTGCGCTTCGCCGAGCTGGTGGAACAAGCCACGCAGGAACTGGCGCTGCTCGAGACCCTGGACGTGGGCAAACCGATTCGCGACAGCATCAGCGTCGACGTCGCCGCCACGGTGCGCTGCCTGCGCTGGTATGGCGAGGCGATCGATAAGATCTACGACCAGGTCGCGCCCACCGGGCCCGGCGCCCTGGCGCTGGTGACGCGTGAGCCGATGGGCGTGATCGGTGCGATCGTGCCGTGGAATTTCCCGATGCTGATGGCGAGCTGGAAAATCGCGCCGGTGCTGGCGGCCGGCAATTCGCTGGTGCTCAAGCCGTCGGAAAAGTCGCCGCTGAGCGCACTGCGACTGGCAGAGCTGGCGCTGGCCGCGGGTATCCCGCCCGGAGTATTCAACGTCGTGCCCGGCTACGGGCCCACCGCGGGCAAGGCACTGGCCTCGCACATGGACGTGGACGCGATCGCCTTCACCGGCTCCACCGCCACCGGCAAGGCGGTGATGCAGTTCGCGGCGCAGTCCAACCTCAAGCGCGTATCGCTCGAGTGCGGCGGCAAGTCGCCCAACATCGTGATGGCCGATTATCCCGATCTGGCGCGCGCCGCGCGGGCGGCCGCGGCCGCGATATTCTTCAATCAGGGCGAGATGTGCTCGGCCGGCTCGCGCCTGCTGGTGCAGGAGTCGGTGCGTGAACCGCTGCTGGCCGAGATCGGCCGCATCGCGCGCGGCATGGCGCCCGGGGACCCGCTCGATCCGCAGACCACGCTGGGCGCGATGGTGGATGAAACGCAGACGCATCGCGTGATGGATTACATCGCCGCGGGCCGCAACGAAGGCGCTCGCGTGGCGCTCGGCGGTGAGCGCGTGCGCCAGAGCAGCGGCGGCTGCTACATCGAGCCCACGATATTCGACGGCGTGCAGCCGCAGATGCGCATCGCGCGCGAGGAGATCTTCGGTCCGGTGCTGTCGACGCTGAGTTTTCGCGACCTGGAGCAGGCGCTGCGCATCGCCAACGACAGCAGTTACGGTCTGGCCGCGGCGATCTGGACGCGCGACATTACCAGCGCGCACCGCGCGGCGCGCGCGCTGCGTGCCGGCGTGGTGTACGTCAATTGCTACGACGCCGACGACATCACGGTTCCATTCGGCGGCTACAAACAGTCGGGCTTCGGCCGCGATAAGTCGCTGCACGCGTTCGACAAGTACACCGAACTCAAGACCACCTGGATCGATCTGGCTTGAGTGCGGCCGAGCATGCGTTCGTTGCCACGGTGCCGCGTGGCCTGGCCGACCTGCTGGCGCGCGAGCTGCAATCGGTCGGGGCGCAGGACACGCGTGAGCGCAGCGCCGGGGTATTGTTCCGCGGCACGCTCGAGACCGGATATCGCGCCTGCCTGTGGTCGCGAACCGCAAGTCGCGTGCTGCTGCAGCTCACCGAGTTCGAGGCGGCGAGTGCGGATGATTTCTACGCTGGCGTGCGGGCGGTCGACTGGAGCGCGCACATCGACCCGGCGCGCACCATCGCCTGCGAGTTCACCGGGGCGCACCCGACGATCACGCACAGCCATTTCGGTGCCTTGAGGCTGAAGGATGCGGTGTGCGACCGCCTGCGCGACGACACCGGCACGCGACCGGGTGTGCAACTGACGCGGCCCGCGGTACGCCTGCATGCGCACGCCAACGGCACCCATGTGGCGCTGTCGATCGATCTGGCCGGCGAAGGGCTGCATCGGCGCGGTTACCGGACTGAGGCCGGCGAGGCACCGTTGCGCGAAAACCTCGCCGCGGGAGTGCTGCTGCGGGCGCGCTGGCCTGAAGCGGCCGACGGCGGCGCCGAATTCCTGGATCCGATGTGCGGATCCGGCACCCTGGTGATAGAAGCAGCCATGATCGCGGCCCGGCGCGCGCCGGGTCTGCGGCGCGATTACTTCGGCTTCCTGGGCTGGAAGGGTCACGACCCGGAGCTGTGGCAGCGCCTGAAAATGCAGGCCGCAGACAGCGCCGCCTGCGAGGTTGCAAGCGTCATCCGCGGCAGCGACATCGATCAGCGCGCGCTCACGATCGCCGCCGCCAATGCCGAGCGCGCCGGGGTGAGCGGGCTGGTGCGCTTCGAACGCCATCCGGTCGCGAACGTGCGGCCCCTGACCGATCAGCCTGGTTTGATCTGCACCAATCCGCCCTACGGCGAGCGCCTTGGGGACGAGGTCCGGGCGCGCATGCTGTTTGGCGAACTGGGCCGCAGCCTGCGCCAGCACTTCATCGGCTGGGATGCCGCACTATTGGCCGCAGCGCCCGAAACCGCGCGCGAGCTGCGGCTGCGCAGCTACCGGGTGCACGAACTGTGGAACGGTGCGATCCCCGTGCGGCTGCTGCGCATCGACCTGGGTGCGCCAGGCGCCGAGGATGACGAGCTGCGCCGGCAGCGCCAGCAGGCCGAGGCGGCGGCCAGCCCCGGCGCACGCATGTTCGCCAATCGACTGGAAAAGAACCTCAAGCGGCTGGCGAAGCTAGCGCTGCGCGCGCAGGTGAGCTGCTACCGGCTGTACGACGCCGACATGCCGGAGTATTCGTTTGCGATCGACCGCTATGAGGCCGTGGCGAGCGGCGGCGTGCACCTGCACGTGCAGGAGTATGCGGCACCGGCCAGCATCGATGCCGACGCGGCACGGCGCCGGCGTCGCGAGGCACTGTCGAGCCTGCCGGGTGTGCTTAAGATTGCGCCGGAGCGCATTCACTTGCGCTTGCGCCAGCGCCAGAGCGGTTCCGAGCAGTACCAGCGCCAGTCGGACGCGCCGGCGTGCAGTGCAGAACAGCGAGCGCTCACGGTGGAAGAGGGCGGCCTGAAATTCCTGGTGAATCTTGACGACTATCTCGACACCGGCCTGTTTCTGGATCATCGACTGACGCGCTCGCGGCTGCGCGAACGCGCCCGCGGTGCGCGCTTTCTCAACCTCTTCTGCTATACGGCCAGCGCGAGCGTGTATGCCGCCAGCGGCGGCGCACGCAGTACCGTCAGTGTCGACCTGTCCAACAGTTACCTCGACTGGGCGGCGGCGAACTTCAAGCTCAACGGACTGGATCCCGCACAGCATCGTCTGCAGCGCGCCGATTGTCGCGAGTGGTTAGGCGAGGCGGTGCAACAGCCGGCTGGCGGCGCGCTGGCGTTCGACCTGATCTTTCTGGATCCGCCGACGTTCTCCAACTCCAAGCGCATGCAGGGCGTGCTCGACGTGCAGCGTGATCATCCGGAGCTCATCGGGCTGTGCATGCGGCTGCTCGCGCCAGGCGGGCTGCTGTTGTTCTCAACCAACGCGCAGCGTTTTCGTCCGGACCCGGAGATAGAGCAGCGCTGGCGGGTGACGGACATCTCGGCGCAGACGCTGCCGTTTGATTTCGAGCGCAACCGGCGTATTCACCGCTGCTTTGAGATCAGCGCTGCGTAGACCTGAAGCGGCGGCACGTCGTCACGCGGCGTTACTGCGTGTCTTTTTCCGCCTGCTCGCGTCGCGCCGCATCCAGTTTCACGGCGTCCTGCGCCTGTTGCTGCGCCCGGTCCTCGATCTGCTTGGCCTGGCGCGCCTGCTCGGCCTCCGCGGCGGCGCCGGTGGCGGTGGTGGCGGCGGTACCGGCCAGGCCGCAACCGGCAACGCTCAAGGCGCAGGCAAGTGACAGCAGCAGGTGCTTCATCCGCATAGCTTAGAGCAGATCGCGCAGTCGATACCAGAGCATCGCCAGCGCCAGGGCCGGCCGGCGCAGCAGCATGCCGCCGGGGAAATCGCGATGCGGAATGCGCGCAAACACGTCGAAGCGCTCGGCGCTGCCGGCGATCGCTTCGGCCACCAGCTGTCCGGCGATGCCGGCGAGCGCGATGCCGTGGCCGGAAAAGCCCTGCAGGAAATAAACGTCCGATTCCAGGCGGCCGAAGTTCGGTGCGCGATTGAGCGTGATGTCGAGCAGGCAACCCCAGGCATAGTCGATGCGGGCGGCGCGCAGTTGGGGAAATACCCTGATCATGCGTGCCCGCGTTGCCGGCGCTACGGCGCGCACATTCAACAGCGAATAGTTGACGCGGCCGCCGAACAGCAGCCGATGATCGCTCGAGCGGCGAAAGTAATCGAGGATCCAGTTGGCATCGCACAGCGCGGCATTGTTGGCGATCAGCTCGCGCACACGCTGTTCGCCCAGCGGTTCGGTGGCAATGACGTAGCTGCCGATGCTCATGAGCTTGCGCTCGAGAGACGGCGCGGTAGCGCCGAGCCAGGCGTTACCGGCCAGCACCAGCTGGGCGCAGTCGACCGCGCCATGCTCGGTGCGCACGCGAATCCTGCCGTCGCGGCGCACGAATCCCACAACGCGGCTGGCCTCGTGGATGTCGACACCGGCCTGGGCCGCTGCACGCGCCAGGCCGAGCGTGTAGCGCAGCGGGTGCAGATGGCCGCTGTTGGAATCATAGAGCGCGCCGACGTAGCGCTGGCTGGCCACCGTTGCCCGCAGCTCCGCCCAATCCATCAGGCGCGTGCTGGTATATCCGTAGCGCTGCGCCAGGTCGGCCTGCCAGGCCTGAATCTCCCTCCATTGCCGCTGTTTGACGGCGGCCAGCATCCAGCCGTCCACCCAGTCGCAATCGATCTGGTGACGCTCGATGCGCTGCCGAAGCAGAGCCAGGCCAGCCAGTGTCAGGTCCCAGATCCGGCGCGCATCGTCCTGGCCGACCAGCTGCTCGAGTTCGGCCTGTTCGGTCGCGGTGCCAAAAATTGCCTGGCCGCCGCTGCGACCCGATGCGCCCCAACCGATGCGATGCGCCTCGAGCAGTGCCACCCGATAGCCGCGCTCGGCTAGCGTCAGCGCGGCAGAACAACCGGCGATGCCGCCGCCGACCACGCACACGTCCGCAGTCAGCGCACCGCGAAGCGCAGCGGTGGGCGCTGGCGGCTGTGCGCTCGCCAGATAGTAAGTGTCAAGGTAATCGTTTTGAACCGCGGCCTGCATTCAACTCTATTGCCAGAAATCTCGCGCCGAATCAATGGCTTGACTTCTGAACGAAGCCTGGGCGGCGCGCCTTATGGGGTGCCGGCTGCGGCGACGGCCGGGTGCCGGCTATGGTCTAATGCCTGTCACGCAACACAAGGTGAGCATTGGCGGACCCTGTATATCCATACAGGCGCTGAGCCGGCGCTTTACGCCATCATGACTTCGAAGCGTCCTGTAATCGGAATTCCGGCGGACCGGCGCATGCTTGGTGAGCAGGCGTATCACCTCGCCGGCGAGAAGTACCTGGCCGCGGTGCTGGACGGCGCCGGCGGGCTGCCGCTGATCGTGCCGGCCATCGGGCGCGAACTCAGTCTGGAGGAGCTGTTCGATACTCTGGACGGGTTGCTGTTCATGGGCAGCGCGTCGAATGTCGAGCCGCGCCATTACCGCGGCGAGCCCAGCGAGGGCGGTACGCTGCACGATCCGCACCGCGACGACACCACGCTGCCGTTGATCCCGCGCGCTGTCGCAGCTGGCGTACCGGTGCTCGGCATTTGCCGCGGGTTCCAGGAGATCAACGTCGCGTTCGGCGGTTCGCTGTGGCAGAAGCTGCAGGACGTGCCCGGATATCTGGATCATCGCGAGAATCCGGAGCAGCCGCTCGACCAGCAGTACGGCCCGGCGCACGAAGTGACGCTCGAGCCCGGCGGCATGCTGCGGCGCCTGGCCGGCACCGATCGTATCAGCGTCAATTCGCTGCACAGCCAGGGAGTGCGTGAGCTCGGCCAGGGGCTGGCAGTCGAGGCGCGCGCCCCCGATGGCGTCATCGAAGCATTTCGCGTCGAGCGCGCGCCCGCGTTCGCGCTGGCGCTGCAGTGGCACCCGGAGTGGCGGGTCACGGGCAACGATTTCTCGCGCGCGCTGTTTGCCGAATTCGGCGCAGCGTGCCGCGCACGCGGCTGAGCGCACAGCATCCGTGACCGGATGCGCGGTGCGACCCAGGCGCGCGGAGCATTCCGCGCGCCGAACGAATGAAGGTGATGTATGGCTACCGAAATACAGCAGTTTTTTCGCGATCACGGCATCTCGGAGGTCGAGGCGATCATTCCCGACATGGCCGGCATCGCGCGCGGCAAGATCATGCCGGCCGAGAAATTTGCCGAGGACGAGGGCATGCGACTGCCCGAGAGCATCTTCCTGCAGACGGTAACCGGCGACTATCCGCCCGATACCAGCTCGGCCATGAGCCCGGCCGAGATCGACATCGTGCTCAAGGCCGATCCCAAGACGGTGCGGGTGGTGCCCTGGGCAGCCGAACCCACCGCGCAGGTGATCCATGACTGCTTTTATTCCGATGGTCGGCCGGTGATGATGGCGCCGCGGCATCTGTTGCGGCACGTGCTCGACCTGTACGCACAGCGCGGCTGGGAGCCGGTGATCGCTCCGGAGCTCGAGTTCTACCTGATCGAGCCGAACATCGATGCCGATTACCAGCTCAAGCCGCCGGTTGGCCGTTCCGGCCGCGCCGAACCGGGCCGCCAGTCGTACAGCATCGCCGCGGTCAACGAATTCGATCCCCTGTTCGACGACATCTACGCCTTCTGCGAGGCGCAGGACATCGAGATCGACACGCTGATCCACGAGGACGGGCCGGCGCAGATGGAAATCAACCTGCTGCACGGCGAGCCACTCGATCTGGCCGACCAGGCCTTTCTGTTCAAGCGCACCGCGCGCGAGGCGGCGTTGCGTCACAAGATGTATGCGACCTTCATGGCCAAGCCGCATGCCAAGGAACCCGGCAGCGCCATGCACATCCACCAGAGCATCGTCGACAAGAAGACCCGCAAGAACATCTTCAGCAATCCGGACGGTACGCCCTCGCCACTGTTCTTCTCGCATATCGCGGGCCTGCAGCGCTACATTCCGGCCGCCATGTCGCTGTTCTGCTCGAACGTCAATTCATACCGGCGCATGACGCGCTATCTGTCGGCGCCGATCAACGTACAGTGGGGCTACGATAATCGCACCGCGGGCCTGCGGGTGCCGATGTCCGAGCCGGAATCGCGCCGGGTCGAGAACCGGGTCGGCGGTGCCGACGCCAACCCCTACATCGCGATCGCCGCCTCGCTCGCCTGCGGCTATCTGGGCATGACCGAGGGCCTGAAACCCACCGAGCCGGTCACGGGCAGCGCCCACGACATGCCATATTCATTGCCGCGCTCGCTGGATGAGGCGCTGGCCCGACTGCGCGACTGCGAGCCGCTGCTGCAGATCCTGGGCGAGCCGTTCGTCGCGGCCTATACGATCGTGAAGCAGGCCGAACATGAGGTATTCCTGCAGGTGATCAGCTCCTGGGAGCGCGAGCACCTGCTGCTGAATGTCTAGCGTGTGCCTGTCCGGCGTGGGTTATTATTTCCGGCGTGAGACAGGGAGGATGAATAATTTGGCGCTATTCGCGCAGCGGCGGCGGCTGGCCGCGGCCCTGGTCGCGGCGCTGCTGCTGGCGAGCTGCGGACGCCAGCCAGACACCGCGTCGCAGACCACCCCGGCCGCGGGCACTGCATCGGCCGGCGCCACGGCGGGCGGGGCGCCGATGGACTCCGAGAAGGTCCTGAATGTCTTCAACTGGTCCGACTACATTGACCCGACGATCGTGCCGGCGTTCGAAAAGGAATACGGCATCAAGGTCAACTACGACGTATTCGATTCGAACGAGGTGCTGGAGACCAAGCTGCTGGCGGGCAGAACCGGCTACGACGTGGTGGTGCCGTCGGCGTCGTTCCTGCAGCGCCAGATCCAGGCCGGAGTGTTTCAGAAGCTCGACAAATCGCTGCTGCCCAATCTCAAGAACCTCGATCCCGACATCACACGCCGCCTCGAAGTATCCGATCCGGGCAATCAGTACGGCGTGAACTACCTGTGGGGCACGGCCGGGATCGGTTACAACGATGTTCAGATCGCCAGCGCCATGCCCAATGCCCCGGTCGATAGTCTGGCGATGCTGCTGGATCCCAACGTCGTCAAGAACTTCCAGAACTGCGGCGTGTCGTTCCTCGACTCCCCGGTTGACGGAGTCGGCGCGGCGCTGCTGTACCTGGGACGCGATCCGAAAAGCGAATCGCTGGATGATCTGCATGCGGCGGAACAAGTCCTGCTGGCGGTCCGGCCGTACGTGCGCTACATCAATTCGTCCAAGTACATCGAGGATCTGGCTAATGGCGATATCTGCCTTGCACTCGGCTGGAGCGGCGACGTCATACAGGCCCGCTCCCGCGCCGCCGACGCCGGCAAGAGCTTCAAGATCAAATACAGTGTCGCCAAAGAGGGAGCCATCATGTTCTTCGACATGCTGGCTATTCCGGCCGATGCGCCGCATCCGAAAAATGCGCACCTGTTCATCAATTACCTGCTGCGGCCGGACGTCGCGGCCAGGAACTCGAGCTCGATGCATTTCACGACTGCCAATGCGGCCGGCTACAGCCTGGTGGATCCTGCGGTGTTTAACGATCACGAGGTCTATCCCACCGAGGCGCAGAAGGCTCACATGTATCCCGACGTGTCCCACAGCCTGGCGTACACACGCGAGCTCAACCGCACCTGGACGCGTTTCAAGACCGGTCGTTGACGCGAGCGACAGGCGGTAACGATATCCATGCCCAAAGATCCGTCGCCGGCGGCGTCAAACCAGAGTTATCTGCAGCTGGAGAACGTCAGTAAGCGCTTCGCCGATTTCGTTGCGGTCAACAACGTCTCGCTGAGCGTCGAGCGCGGGGAGATCTTCTGCCTGCTTGGCGCCTCGGGCTGCGGCAAGACCACTTTGCTGCGGCTGCTGGCGGGCTTCGAGGCCCCCAGTTCAGGCCGGCTGCTGATCGACGGCCAGGATCTGGCCTTGATCCCGCCCTACCGGCGTCCGGTCAACATGATGTTCCAGTCCTACGCGCTGTTTCCGCATATGAGCGTGGAGCGCAATGTCGCATTCGGCCTGGAGCAGGAGTCGCTGTCTAACAGCGAGATCAGGCGCCGGGTGGGCGAGATACTCGATATCGTCAAAATGGGACCATACCTGAAGCGCAAGCCGCATCAGCTTTCGGGCGGACAGCGCCAGCGCGTGGCGCTGGCTCGGGCCCTGGTCAAGCGGCCAAAACTGCTGCTGCTCGATGAGCCGCTGGGTGCCCTCGACCGCAAACTGCGCGAGCATACCCAGTTCGAGCTGATCAACATCCAGCAACAGCTCGGTGTGACTTTCGTGGTGGTGACGCACGACCAGGAAGAGGCCATGACCCTGGCGACGCGCATCGGCGTCATGGATCACGGTGAGATCGTGCAGGTCGGCACTCCGCGCCAGATCTACGAGTTTCCGCAGACACGCTTCGTGGCCGACTTCATCGGCTCGGTGAACCTGTTCGAGGGCCGCCTGGTGGAAGACGAGCCGGACTTCGTACGGGTGCAGTGTCCGGAGTTGCCGGCGACGGTGCTGATCGATCACGGCATCAGTGCACCGCCGAACGCGCCGCTGTGGATTGCGGTGCGGCCGGAGAAGATCAACCTGTCGAGCGTCGCGCAGCAGCACACCGACAACTGGGCGCACGGCGTGATCCGTGAAATAGCCTACCTGGGTGACTGGTCGGTGTTCCTGGTGCGCCTGGATTCGGGGCGGGAGGTGCGTGCGACCGTGGCCAACAACAGCCGCAAGCCGGAAGAACAATTCATTCGCGAGTCATCGGTGTACCTGAGCTGGGATGCCTCCAGTCCGGTCGTCGGCAGCGTTTGAGGCCAGGCATGCTCCAGCAGTTGCGGCAACGCTTCAGTGTCGAACGCCTGGGCCGGCCGGTGGCCACGGCGGTGCCGATGCTGTGGCTGCTGCTGTTCTTCCTGGTGCCGTTCCTGATCGTGCTGAAGATCTCGTTCTCGGAAGTGCTGATGGCCATGCCGCCATACGCGCCGATGTTCGAATGGTCCCACGACATGATGCTGGCGATAAAGCTGCATCTGGCAAACTATCACTTTCTCTTTACCGACCCGCTGTACCTCGATTCGTTCTTCTATTCCATCAAGGTAGCCACGGTGTCGACGCTGGTCTGCCTGCTGCTGGGCTACCCGATGGCGCTGGCGATCGCGCGTGCCACGGCCACGCGCCGCAGCGTGCTGCTGATGTTGGTGATCCTGCCGTTCTGGACCTCGTTCCTGCTGCGCATCTACGCCTGGATCGGGCTGTTGAAGGACGACGGCCTCATCAACAACGCGCTGCTGGCGCTGCACCTGATCCACAGCCCGATACAGATGGCCAATACTTCGTTCGCCGTGTACATCGGCATCGTGTATTCGTACCTACCGTTCATGGTGCTGCCGCTGTACGCCAATCTCGAGAAGCACGACGCGACGCTGCTGGAGGCGGCGGCGGACCTGGGGGCGGCTCCATGGAAGGCATTCGTACGCATCACCTTGCCGCTGTCGATACCGGGTGTGGTGGCCGGTGCCATGCTGGTGTTCATTCCAGCGGTCGGCGAATACGTCATCCCCACGCTGCTGGGATCGGCCAACCAGCTGATGATCGGCCGGGTGCTGTCGGATGAGTTTTTCGAGAACCGCGACTGGCCGGTGGCAAGCGCGGTCGCGATCCTGATCCTGATCGTGCTGCTGGGGCCGATCGTGATCTTTCAGCGCTATCGCAGCCGCGAGCTCGGAGCCGATGCATGATCGGCCGCCGCACGCTGCTGTTGCCGACGATGCTGGCTTTCGGGTTTGCATTTCTGTACGTACCGATCCTGACCATGGTGGTGTACTCGTTCAATGCATCGCGGCTGGTCACGGTGTGGGATTCGGTGCATTCGCCCACGCTCAAGTGGTACGGGCAGCTGATTCAGAACCGGCAGATCATGGACGCGGCGTGGCTGTCGTTGAAAATCGCCATCATGAACGCCACCGGCGCGGTGATCCTGGGCACCATGGCCGGATTCGCACTGGCGCGCTTCGGACGCTTTCGCGGTCGAGGTCTGCTGGGCGCCCTGACTACTGCGCCACTGGTGCTGCCCGAGATCATCACCGGTCTGTCGCTGCTGTTGCTGTTCGTGGCGATGGAACAGCTGATAGGCTGGCCCGCGGGGCGTGGCGTGACCACCATCACGATCGCGCACATCAGCTTCTCGTTGTCCTACGTCGCGGTGATCGTGCAGGCGCGTCTGGTCGGCTTCGACGAATCGCTGGAAGAGGCGGCGCTCGACCTCGGCGCCAGGCCCGCGACTGTGTTCATCCGCATTACGCTGCCGCTGATCGCGCCGGCGCTGCTCTCGGGCTGGCTGTTGTCGTTTACGCTATCGTGGGATGATGTGGTGATATCGCAATTCGTCGCCGGACCAGGTTCGAGCACTCTGCCGATGGTCATTTTCTCCAAAGTGCGCCTGGGTGTGAGCCCGGACGTCAATGCGCTTGCCACGCTGATGGTGTCATTGGTTGCCCTGGGAGTCGTGGCCTCGGCGCTTTACCTGCAACGTCGCGAGCGCCGGCTGGCGCGCGAGATGCGCATGGCGTTGGCCGGCTAGGTCCGCGGGCGACATGGCGGACACGATCCTGCTCGGCCTCGACGTCGGCGGCTCCTCGATCAAGGCGGGGCTGGTGGACACCGGACGCGGCAGTCTCACCACGCCTTTGCTCTCGGTGCCCACACCGGCGCCATCGACACCGGAGGCAGTGCTGCAGGCGTGCGCACGAATCGATAGTGAATTGGGCGGTGCCGGGCCGGTAGGCCTGGCATTTCCGTCCGTGGTACAGGGCGGCATCGCGCGAACTGCGGCCAATGTGGACAAGTCGTGGATCGGCTTTGCCGGCGGCAAACGCCTGTCGCAGTTGATCGGCCGCCCGGTGATGTTCCTCAACGACGCCGACGCGGCTGGCGTGGCCGAGATGTCATCCGGCGGCGCGGGCAAGGACGCCCAGGGGGTGGTGATGCTGCTGACCTTCGGCACCGGCATCGGCTCGGCGTTGTTCGTGGACGGGGAGTTGGTGCCCAATACCGAGTTCGGGCATCTCGAGTTTCATGGCCGGGATGCCGAGCTGTCGGCCTCGGCCAGGGTGCGCACCGAGGAGCGGCTGGATTGGGCCAGCTGGTGTGCGCGCGTCAACGATTATCTGGCCCGGCTGCACGCGCTGTTCT
>Ga0302324_100006428_pt1 | contig 25326 bp, 31 predicted proteins | sample Palsa_T0_1_FD_201949 | JGI IMG/M metagenome (GOLD analysis project Ga0302324, IMG submission 201949) | Peat permafrost microbial communities from Stordalen Mire near Abisko, Sweden - Palsa_T0_1 | ecosystem: Environmental > Terrestrial > Soil > Palsa > Peat permafrost | place: Sweden: Abisko... | reverse complement strand
GGACCGCTGCCACGGTGCGCGAGGCCGAATCGATGTTCAAATAGAGACCAAGAAAATATGGCGTTTTCTGTATCATGTTCAACAACTTAAACGCGTCGTCCCCTTCAACGTTGGGACACTACTGAGGATAGTTACTTGTTTATACTAGGAAAAAATGGTGGCCAGGGAGACTCGCGACCTGGTCGACCACGAATTTCTTTCGAATCCGATTTTAGATTTTGAGAAATTTTCGTTGCCCCTAAAGTTGCATGGCTCGCGAGAGGCTTAATTTCTAGCGATTTTACGCTCGAGGCCGACTGACTGCGCTCGAGTGCGCACGTGATCAAATCATACATGCAAATGCGAGACCCGCAAGTTTGCTGCGCGAGTTGTTCCGCTTAGGCCGGGACCCTTCGCCCAGGGTTTACGCTACCCTTCTCTGCCTCGTGGCGCGTGCAGCTCGCGGAATCTTGCTGCTCACGGCGCTGAGGATCGCCGCCAGGTTATCCATGCTCGGGTTGCCCTTCGGGGAGAGCATGCGATGCAGGCTCTTACTCGGCACATCTGTCAGTTTCGCAAGTCGCTCGAATCCCAAGGTCGCGTTGACGAGATCTCGAAGAATCACCCGTGCAGTCTGTGCTTCTCCGCTGAGGAGCAGCGTCGTCGCTTCATCAAGAAGCGCCTTCGCGAACGCCGGATCACGTTCGACTCGAGCGATAACTGTCTCTTTGAAATCTCGCGTCAGTGCCATTGCGCTTACCTCTTCGGCCGCTTGCCTTTGGCGTCCGCCCTAGCAGCCGCCTTCCTCGCCTTGTATTCCACATGAAGAATCTGTGCCCGTTCAATATCTGATTGCTGGCGGCGCTTCGTGCCACCGCCGAACAGCACGATCAAATCGTCGCCGTCCTTCGCGAGATAGATCCGGTAGCCCGGACCCCAATCAATGACGTACTCCCCGATACCGGCAAACCACTTCACGTTCGAGGTGTTGCCGAGCTCCATGCGCAGTTTGGCGGTGACGACCTTTGCCGCGGCCTGTGCGTCGAGCTTTGTGAACCAGTCCGCGTAAGGGCTCGATCCATCCGGGCGAATGTATTCCTCGACCCGGATATTCATGTCGCATATAGTAACGTATATGTTACCGTTGCGCAAGACCGAGAAAACGGTCTCAGTTTGAGGCGTCTATCCACTTAGTACCGGCCTTCCGGTGCTGCGAAAATTCTTCGCCGCGCGCGACCGCTTGAGGCATCGGAAGACTGCGGGTTCTTCATTCGATGGCCTGCAGGTAGGGCGTCATGGGCTTCTCAACTCGCAGGAGCCGTGCGTGACGCAGAAGCTCTCGATTTTGCAGTTTCTTGCGTTGTCGTGCCAGACGAAGCGCTTCGAGTGCGATGTCGAGTCCTACTTTGTTCCTGAACTTAAAGCAGTCCACGACGGTTCGCGCGACGCTGTAGATCTTGAGCGGCATGCCCCCGATCCGATGCGTTTCGAGTCCCTCAAGGAAGGTCTTTGGATCGAAGCGATACACGGTCACGGGAATAGACATCTTGATCCGGTGATAGCTGCCGCGCGGCACGGCGAGAGAGACGGCGGAGGGGATCTGGGTGGTGATGCCGTGGTAGGAAAGCGCGCTGATCAGACAGACGGCCGCGGTGGGGGCACGTGCTGCGACCACGGCGAGGTCCGGGTGCTCGGGCTCGCCTGCTTCGGTCAGACGATAGAGTCCTCGGTTGAGTTCGATGATGCGGCCCTTCTGACGTAGGGCATAGAGAACGTCGGTGTGCACGCCCAGTGACATCAGATCGCGCGTGCGCAACGTCCCGCCTCGATCGCGGAAGGCAGTGAGCGCTCTGTCTCGGTTGCGGGCTTTCATGATGGGTAATAATAGCGCCATATATTTATAAATGGTTCTTTAATTACCCAATACCCCCGGCCCCGCATGCCCGCGGCTGAACTCTCTTCAGGCAAAGGCTGGCCCGCGTCAGCCGTGTTAAATCTCAACTTTGCAGAAGCTCTGTCACTAGCAATCGGTCCGTCCCCTGCTCGAGCGCGGGGCGCCCTGCGCCTCGAGATACCGGCTGAGTCCGACACCAACCTTCGAAAATCTTCCAAATCGTAGCCTGGCTACGATATCGAGAAAGTTCCCAAATCGAGTGCGGCTGTAGACAATCAACGGAGCGGTCCGGCGATTTCTCTAATACACCTCGTCGTTCCCGGCAAACCCGTCCCAAAGCGTGTCCTGCCAGCCGCTGATCAATCCATTGTCGTTGCAGACGGGGCAGCGCCAGTACATGCGGTCCAAGTCATCGGCAGCAGGATAGGACATGACGGTACCCGTGCAGCGCCGCCGTCCTGGACGGTGGCGGCAGCGAACGCTCGGTTCCTCATCGAGGTTGGTCGTGGCATCGACAACGATGCTGGCGAAATACTCCGCAAGGAGCCTCGCGCGGGGCGGCATATCGGCGAATGCCCCTGATGGACCGAGGTAGTGACGCAGATCGACGATCCAGGTATTAACCATTGATCGGGGATCTAACGGCAGCAGCGGCGATGCAGTTCACGAGGTTCATGGCGGCCATCATTACGAACTTGTCGGATTCGGCTTCCTCGTCGCGTTCGGAGACCTTGCGCCGCCATTGGTCCGTTTCGCTCAACACGAAGGCCAGCAGCGGCTGCTCCGGATGTTGGCAAGTGTATTGCTCTCGAGCGAGCTCGGCAACTGATCCTTTTGAGTTTTCCGAGAACTGAACCGCGCCGATCCATCGTTGCATCTGTCGGTCCTGCTCGTCTTCGGTGATGACCGGCCAATGCAAACCGGATGCTTCCATCGACTGGTAGCAAACGAACAAAACATGGAGCAGAAACTCTACGGCGGCGGGCTTCGCCCCGAGACGTGACTGAACCAAGCAGGAAGCGAGCATGTGCGGCTGCTGCTGATAAATCTCATCGGCTAACGCTTCCTTCTGCGACAGGCTCATTGCGTTCACGCTACGGATCGCCGCCGCCACGTTCTTGAGGCTTATACGACTCATGCGGTCGCGGTCAGAGAAGTGCTGGCATTCCGAGCCAACGCCGACCTTAGTAGTTTGACGGAAAGATCAATTCGTCGCCACCGCGTACATCCACGACAACCGAGAGACCTTTCCGTAATCGCGACCGACGCCCATCGGAAAATCAAGAGAGCTTTGCGTAAGTCGGCGCGACTTGGCGTACTGGAGCGTCCAGGGAGACTCTGAGAAAGATCGATTACGATTTTCTTTCGATTCTGCTTTTATTTTTTTGAGAATTTGAGTTGCCCCCAAAATGTCACCGGTTTACGAAACCAAGGAATTTGTAGGGCATTTCCGCTTAAGGACGACTGGCTACGCTGACGCACTCCGTCCCCGAATCATAACGCGAATTTGATGCTACGCAAGTTTTTCAGACGTCGTGCGATGTGCCGATCAAGCGACAACCTTCATCCAACTTCCCTCTCCGACTTGAACCCTGGCACGCAAGGGTATCCATCCGCCTTGATTCACGTTAGAAACCCTAAAGGCATCCTTTCTCAGGGTCTGCGCACAGCTACTTGGAGGTGACTCCATTTGATGTTGAAAGAGCCTCAGATAGCCCCGCTTTTTTGAGATGAAGTTTCGACGTTTCAATGTACATCGCGCCACGTTCGGTCTTTCAAGCACGCCGTGTGTTCGCCCTCTTGGGGAAGGCGCGGTTTTTTCGGTGAGCAGGATTCTGAGCGAGCTTTCCCGTCGACCCAGGTGGTCTCAAAAAATCGAGTAGTTGTGTCGGTCTGACATTAGCGACTGAGGCGCCGGTAAAATTTGCCCCAGTCAGATTTGATCCCCGAAAATCCGCATAGTCAAGCAACGAGTAGGCAAGATCAGCGCGTTCCAAATTGGCGTTGGGACGCTGATCTGCGTTACACCGATATCCATGTTCTGACAAGGGCGGGGCAAGGCATTGTCAACTTTGTACCGCCAGCGATCGCGATGATGCTATTTTCACGCCGGCCGGCTAGCCTCGGGGCGCTCGACAAATCGGAGCCGGCACATACTGGTAATTAATAGTCGACTCCTAACCCGCATCAGCAGCGACCCAGATGCAAGGCGGCCCGCTAAAGCTATTGCGCCAAGGTCTGTTCCAAGGGCGAGGTTGCACTTAGCACAACAGCGTCTCGATAGTCATGAGGTCCAAACTGTCGCGCGTTCACTTCAAGGTGAATTAGCTTGCGACTCCATTCTGCGGCTTTCAATGCATCTTTGGTGCGACCGGTTAACGTGTCATCTTGTACCGTTGCATCAATTTCGAGGTGATCTTCTTGCCGAACTGCCTTCACCTTGAAGTGTAGAGGATTAGTCCAATCGAGCTTCACGAGGCGATAGTAGCCATCTAAGCGAACCTGTTCGCCCTGTCGGCGAGGATTACCCGTGACCAAATGGGCCTCGCCTGAATCTATCTTGATGTCTCCCGCAATGCTGGTTTGCTCGCTTCGAACAGTGCTTTTGACTAGGCTATTCCGACTCTCGTTAGCTATATCCTCAATGACCTTGACTGTGGGATCTCTCGCAGCAAGCTTGGTGATGATTTCAGTGCGCTTGGTTTCCTGCTCAGAGGTGAAGCGCATGGTTCGCAGAGTTTCCCGCTGAGTTTCATCAGATACTTCTTTTTCTCTCGTTTTGGCACGAGTGTCCAGCCAATGCCTCCAAGCTGAATTGCCGAAGTACAGCACCGCTATGCTCAGCACTGTTATTACAGTTTGCGTCGGAGTTAGCACTTTGAAAAGCTCTTGAAATAGGTTTGTAGCGATATCGCTGAAATTAATCTCAAGTTCAGATGACCCGGACTTGACTGAGACGCGAATTTCGAGCTCATCGCGCTCCGCTTCGGTGAGTCGCTTTTTTGATCTGGCTTCCGCATACGACTTATATAAGCCCTGTTGAAGCTCGATCAACCCCTTCATCACGGTGGGCGTCAGGGATTGGTCAAAAAGGTCGCCCTTCAGCTTTAGGTTAAGGGTCGGCCAACCCCGGAATTCAATTCCCCGTGCGTTTGCTTCTTCGCCATCGGCAAGTTTAGCAAGCCACGCATAGGCGTCAGCCTCGCTTTTTATGACGATTACCGGCAAATCTGCGGGATTTATGATGCTCATCGACCACCAGCAGAATCGGCCGGCTTCACAAAAAAACGCAATCCTTAATCTAGGGCATTGTTATTGGTCTACCCAGAAAGTATGCACCTATCGCTGCTCTTACGCCACAAACAGACCTTGACGACCGCTACCGCGTCTCCTAAGGGAATGACGCACACCGGGGCAGATCCTTTTTCATTCGAACCCCCGCTCCCGATCGCTGCGATCGTACTGGTCGCGCTCACGGTTGCGCGCATCCTCGTCCTCTTGTTCCTGCCGCTCCCGCTCCTCATCGCTCGGGATGTCGCTGAAACTCTGCTCGCCGCAAGCCGTGCAGATGTACCCCTCGGGGAGGACTTCGACCGTCCCGCCGCAGCCAACGTGGACACGCACTCCGTCTTGCCATTGAATCTGAATCATAGGTCGACTCGGATAATACTCCCCGCGCGGTCACGTCGGTTTCCCGTGTCCTACCACTCCACGGCGGGGCGCGGGCTTTTCTATTTTGGAGTCTTGATTATCAGATCGCCCGCCTCACGCGAGAACCGAAACAGCGCAATGACTGTCACTGATCGGCACATTGGAGCCACGGAGTAATCGGCATAAAGGAGCCAGCGCCGGATCGGCATATTGGTACCACTTGAGGGATAGGACGGGCATTCGATTTAACCAAAGTCATGGATATCCTGCAGTTTTTTGCTGTGGGAGAAGCCATGAGCTGGCGGAGATTCGAGATGTTTCAGTATCGAGATGATTTTGGTTTGAAGCCCCTGCGCCCACCCGCCGATGAAGACTTTCGTGCGCTGATCGCCGAGCGCTACGAACTGACCACCACCATCGTGACAAGCAATCGCGATTTCGAGGAGTGGGGCGATACCTTCCCGGCCAATCGCTACTCGCCGCCGCGACCATCGACCGGCTCTGTCATAACGCCTACTGCGTGGTCGTCGAAGGGAAATCCAACCGGGATCCCAAGGTGGCGCGGCCGGTGCACAAATCCGCCATTGCAATCAGCCGTAAATTGGATAATTTTTAGGCCCTTCGGGATGCTCGTTCTAGCTCACTTTTCATGGCGCCATAGTGCCGGTCGGTGACGACTGAGGACCTCTCGAGTGGAAAGCGGCGCCCCTGTTGCTGGCCCGGCTGCTCGCACCGCTGAGACCGACGACCGCATTCGCACGCCCAAAGACACGTGGCGCCGAATCAAGATATCACCTGTGATACTTTGAGTTAGCAGATGATCAATCTCAGAGACGCCATCCGGATCGAGATAGGGCGCGCGCAGGGCCGGCAAGAGCTCCTCCGAGTCGGACGCCAACTGCGCCTCGCATGGACCTTTGGCAAGACGACGCTATACAAGTACATGAGCCTCGCCGACCAGGAGCGTCTGGATCGTGTCCTGGATGTCTTGCGCAGGTCCCGGGTATACCTGTCTGCCCCATCGCAACTGAATGACGCTGCGGATTGCCGCCCTCGGTTCGAGCTTGCCAAGCCCCTTACTGATCCGGATTTCGTTCACGAACTCGAGGCGGATGAAGAGCGAATGATTTCGGAAGAGCGCCTGACCCCCGAGGACGTGGCACGATTGCACGCGCAATTCGGTGTAGCGCCCGAACGCCTAGCCGGTGGGGTCACCGAAAACACGCGCCGCGAGCTCGAAAGCAAGACGCGGATCTATTGCCTATCGGCCCGGAACACCGACAGCGGCATGTGGGGCCTTTATGCCGGTCTCAATGGCGTCTGCCTTCACTTCGCCTGTCATTCTGGCTCGGTATTTGGGAATGCGCGTGGCGTCGTGTACTCGCCCACACGCGACCCGATTCTGATTCCACTTGGGTACAACAACCCTGACGCTGTAGCGGACCGCATGGCATTCGTAAAAGCCGAGCGATGGCGAGGAGAGGAGGAATACCGGCTGGTCGCCTATGATGGCTCCCTGGGCGGGGAGACGCCGCTCGTGGACGACCACTTCGTCGCATTTGCGCCCGCGGATCTGACCGGCATCACGTTCGGTATGAACATTGATGTCGGACACCGCCAAGTTCTGTTCGATGCTATCACGGCACGCTCTACGCCGATGCAAGTATTCGAAGCCGTTGAAGGCACTGGCTTCGATATCGAAGTCCGCCCGATGTCTTGACGCACATCCCAATCAGATTTTTACATGAACCGGCAGCTCTTCAGCTGGAATGCGCCGCCGCGGCAAGTCTGACGGCAAAGGAAAAGGGTGCTTGGCGCAGGATGGTTCATGCGCTCGACGGGTCGAATCGGCGGAGCGACCGGTGAGTTTTGCATGTGCTCACGGGTTTTGCACCATCACGTGTTCTGCATCGCCGGGCCGGCTAAGTTGCAGAATTCGAAGGGTCAGGTCTTGCCAGATTTTCTGTCGCCCTTATTGCCCTTGAGGAGCGCCATGATCGCCATGGCATGGCCATGACCAAAGTCGGCCTTCAGCCAGGCCACTACCGCACCTGCCTTTACGCCCGCCTTAAGCTTGCCTGTCAACGCTCGCAATCGCGCACGATAGTCCGTCGGCGCGAGGGACAGGGTTTGCTCAAGGTCTCCCTGAAGAATAGAAGCGAAAGGTCGGGGGGATGACTACTGGAACAGTCGATAAAGAAAACGCGTTCGTCGCCTCCTTCGAAAAAAACATCAGTTCATTGGCGCTCCCGATGAACGGGGTCAGCCGAGCTCCGTTCGTCGTCTTGACTTCGACATAACGATCACGTTCAGCATCCGCGAAAGATTTGATGTCATAGGTATTTAGTACTACATAATCACAATATTGAGCTCAAAATCGGACACTTATAGTGTATATTCGTGATATATAGTTACTAGAACCTGTTGTGAGTCATGAAAGCATCTCGTAATAAGCGGGCGAAGTTCGTTGAGTTGGCGGAGGCGCGAGTGGCGAAGGCAATTGCGTTGATTAGATTGATTGGAAATTTGGCTAATCGAAATAACTATGAATACAGCGATTCTGACTCCTCAAAGATCATTGCGGCTCTGGAAGCCGAGCTGAAAACTCTGCGCATGAAGTTCAAGTTGGACGGCAGCAGGGAACGACCAGGATTCAAACTCTAGGGAAGGTGACAATGGCAAAGTGGCATCACTTGCCGGACGATCCGAACGGCGGATCGACCGGCGAAGCATTCTTCAGCACGCTCAACAACAACCGATTTCCTCTCGCGGACAGATTGGCGCGCGAGAGCCTACAAAATTCTCGCGATGCCGTTTCAGAGGACAAGAAGCTCTCCATGGAGTTTCGGTTCGCGAGCTTGAAGGGAGCCGCAAAGAAGTCGGTCGTCGAACATTTGAATCTCGAGTCGCTCTCGGAACGAAAAGACGAACTGGGAATCAAGAAAGATACTTGCCTCGAGCACCTGGACGACAATTTTCCGTTGAAGCTGTTGTTCGTTGCAGATCACAATACGACGGGGTTGTACGGGAACCCACGGCAAGCCTCTTCTCATTTGCGCAGGCTTCTGCTTACGTTGGGCGACCGAGGGAAACAGCGCGAGGGAGTTTCGACCGGGGGCTCGTACGGCTTCGGAAAGGCGGTGTATTCGGCTGCATCTAAGATCCACACCATCGTCGCGTACTCGAGATTCGACGAAAAGCCGGACGGCGGCGTGAACACTCGGCTCATGGGGTGCGGCTATTACCGGCCGCATTCTAAGAAAAACACCGATTATTCTGGGCGGGCGATTTTCGGAATTGCAAAGAAGGACGCGGTCATCGATCCGTTGTCGAACGATTCGGCGCACGACTTGGCGAAACAATTGGGCTTCGCCGTGCGCGACGAAGGCCAATCCGGGTCTACGATTCTAATCCTGGATCACCAGGTCAATGACATCGACCTCCTGAGAGGGATCGAAACTTGGTGGTGGCCGGCGCTCGTCGAACAATCGATGGACGTATCCGTGTATGACGAGGCCGGGAAGAAGCACATCCCCAAACCGCGACAGCGCCCCGATCTCAAACCATTCATTGATTCGTTTTACATCGCCACGGGCGCTGCACATCCGGTCGGCGAGCATCAAAAGCGACCGGAGTTCAATCGCGTGGACGATGTGTCAATCGGCACCGCCGGGTTGGTTCTGCTCGATGCGGACATGATCGAGAAGAGCATTCCGGAGGAAATGGCCAATACCATCGCGCTGATCCGCGGCCCTCGGATGGTAGTGGAATACCATTCGATCGGTGGTCTATCTCCCTACATCGCCGGTGCATTCGTTGCCTCCGATGACGTGGAGATATGGCTCAAGGCGAGCGAGCCACCGGCGCATGACGTCTGGGCTGCGGACTCTCAAGACTTGGACGAATACGGCCCGGTCGCGAAAAAGTCCGTGAAATCGATTCACTCTCGTTTGAAGCAGCACGGTGCGATGTTCCGCAAATCGGCCATGCCGGCCGCCGGCCAGACGCAACGATCCTTGAGAGTATTCGAAAACATGTTCGGCAGGATGTTCAAATCCAGGCAACCGGGACAAGCACCCGTGCCCCAGGGAGAATCGGCGCCTATCAGGATCGAGTTTATCGAGAAGCCTGTGCCGGTCGCACTCAAAGGCGCTCCGGACAAGATTCGATTCGCCGCCAAATTCGAAGTGCGCCTAAAGGATGAGTTCGTACCGAAAAGCGCCGATTTGGCCGTCGAGCTCAATTGCCACATCGTCGAAGACGAACACAGCGCGGGCGATCCGCTGCACGTAAAGGCCGACATCGCGGGACCCAAGTACACCAGAGACGACGAGGGCCGATTCAGATTCAAACTCGGGAAGGGAGCGAAGGCATCATTCACCGTGGAGTCCGAACCTTACGACGCCATGTGGTCCGTGCTCTTCGCGCCAACGGTGACGCTCGAGGGAGATCAGCCATGAATAACGTAAAGTACGAGTCCAGACTCATTCGCCCTTTTTTGCATGCGGAGGACATCAAAGATCTCTTTGCGGCGACTTCCATTAGACTCAAATTCGGTGATCAGTTTTCCACACTGGAAAGTCAAATCCTGCGACCCGAAGACGTCCCTCTCGCCAAACCAGCCATCTTTCTAGCGATTGATCGGCGGCACGCCAGCAATCTAGTGAAGAAGGTAGGCGTAACGTCTTCGGACGCGAGGCTCATCGTAATAGCCACATCCAACGAGATGAAGCTGAGCGAAGTCATTAGTTCGCACGAGTTAGAAGACTTTCCCGAAGATGAGATTGAGCTGCAACCCGCTCTCGGCAAGTTCCTCCAGGGAAAGGATGGCTGCGAGATCACCATTGCTCTCGTACTGCGCAACGAGTTGGTACCAAAGCCGCTGCGACCACACCTCTTCGGCAACTGGCTGGCCCGAAAGATATTTCACTTGAGACCCGAAAAGCCATCGGAAGGCTTCAAAATTCGACCCTTGAGCGAGGAGAACCGACTGCGCCTGAAGTTACCCGAGGGGACGTGTCATTACGTGGAGAAATTCGGCTCACTGAACGACGTGCAAATGAAGGCCCAAGATGCGGTGACTATCTGGGTCTCGGAGCCCATTTACAACGCCTTGTCGAGAAATCAAACCTCTGCCGCATCAGCAGCCATTCAGAAGTTGATGTTGTCGGAGATTACTACGACGCTGGTCTGCGACGAGCTTTCGGAAATAGATGAACCGATCGAAGCCGGAAGTCCGCTCGACGCTTTCTTCGAGGAACTAGCTAAGAGCAGCAAGACCAAGAAAGAATCGCTGATTCAGTGCGCGGGCTCGACGGGGGATCGCGCGCGATTGCGGGCCCACGTGCAGCAGCTGCTCGACGTCAATGGCGCTATCAAGTCGGCAGTCTGAGGTAGAATCACTGTGAAATATCCGATGCTCGAACGCGCGCCTGCGCAGGAAATCTTGCGGCTACGCGCAACGGGAGAAACTCCCGACGTTGACTCAATGATCGGGTACCGAGGCGACGGTCAGCTGATCAATGATTCCTTCATTGGAGATCTGAGGAAGGATCTGGTCAAGATTCGCAAGAAGTTCCCGGCTCAGCTTCTCGCCCGCGATGCCCAGGGAGGCAAATTCGAAGCCGAGGCCAGTCCTGTCGCGCACCGACACATGCGAAACGTGAGCGGGGCCGCTCTCGCCGATGCGGATTTCTGGCGGTGGCTGGCCGTCGTCCACTTCTCGGATCTAGTCGATTGGCGACACGCGCCAGCAAAGGCGCAAGCACATCCGAACAATTACGGGATCGGCAACGCGCGGCGCAATCTGCTCTACCGAATGTACATTAGAGCGGAAGTTGCATACGATGCGGGTGCCTCGGATCCCTATCATCTCGTTCAGTTTGGAGACAAAGACTTGTGGGAGAGTCACATCATCGCCGTCAAAATCGGAAACTCCCGCACGATCGTCAGATCGCTAATCTCCTACCTTTATCCTCCCGCCTCGAAAGGCAAGTGTCGGTTGAGTACGAAGGAGGTTCGTGCGCTCGCAAGTCGGCTGACTCGCTTGCGCGCCAACGTCGTATTCGAGATGTTCGAAGCCAAGGAAGCGTCGGCTGTTATAGCGCGCGAGGCTGAACGCGCTCGGGCGGTATTGGCGTCAGCGAATGCTTGAGGAGAGATTTCGCTGGATTCGCGGTGGCATAGTCAGAACCGTGATCCTCTCTCAGCGAGCTCACGAAACCTTCCTCGAGGTACCCGTGGAACGCGAAGATGCAGCGCTCGCCTGGTGGCGACGGTATCTGCGGGGATACGCTGCGAGAGTCGAGTCCATCACCGCACCCAGACCGGTACGCATCCTTGATTTGTTTTGCGGCAGCGGAGGATTGGCCCTCGGACTGATCGAGGGCCTGCGGGCGTCGGGTTGCGACCCGCGCATCGAAATGGCGGTGGACGTCGACGAAGGGGCGCTTGCCGTGTACGCGTTCAATCTGAAACCCGCGCGTACGCTGCGTTGCTCCATCACGAATTTAGTTGAGTTTCAGGTGTTTGGGCAGCTGAAATCCGCGGAATTTGCTTATCACCCCGAAATGATCGATCCCATGCTCGCATCCTTGAAGGGGGGGATCGACGTTATTTGTGCGGGTCCCCCTTGCCAGGGCCACTCTAATCTCAATAATCACTCGCGCCGCGACGACCCTCGAAACTTGTTGTTCCTTTCGGTTCCGGCCATTGCCGTCGCTCTCGACGCACCGACCGTAATAATCGAGAACGTGCCAGAGGTCCAGAGCGACAAATTCGGCGTAGTGGAGACGGCATCTACGTTGTTGAAGCGATCCGGTTATCAACTCACTGATCACGTCATTAATTCGTCGTCGCTCGGATGCGCACAGCTGCGACGGCGCTACTTTCTCATCGCGAGCCGAGGCCGGCTACCTCAATCGCTGCGCGGCACGATCGAAAAGCTGGAAAAGTCGCCTGTACCAGTCGCGTGGGCGATCGACGACCTACGCGAGACCGTGCCCGATTCGGTGTTCAACAGTACGCCTTCGCTTTCCTCTGAGAATCAGAGACGCATTGATTATTTGTTCGACGAAGGTTTGTTTGATCTGCCGAATGAAGTGAGACCGGATTGTCACAAGAATGGGCACACCTACGGATCCGTTTACGGGCGACTCGACTGGAACAAACCCGCGCAGACAATCACGACGGGGTTTCTGACGCCCGGCCGTGGCCGCTTCATTCATCCGTTGGAGCGCCGCGTGTTGACTCCTCACGAGGCCGCGAGATTGCAGGCATTCCCCGATTCCTTCAAGTTCGTACTTTCGGGGCGGCCTGCGCCGTCTCGACAGGATCTTTCGAAGTGGATCGGCGATGCGGTACCGTCGGTCATGGGTCATGCGGCAGGAATTTGCCTAGCAGCCGCATTGAGCGTCGCACCGCCCGACTGACAATCACCGTCTTCCCGAGATGTTTGGGATTTTTTCTGTCGCTTTGACGAGCAACTTCCTGATCTATCGTCCCAGTAGCCGAGATGCTCGACCGTCGGAATATGTTAAAGTCGGCGAAATGCTCCAGAGCACTAAACCCACCTTGACCGCCGCTGGCTTATTCGCAGGCATCGGGGGCATCGAGCTAGGGTTGTCTCGCTCTGGATTTCACACCGAGATGATTTGCGAGATTGACCCGGGCGCCGCGGCGATTCTAAAACACCGGTTCAATGTCGAAGTTGAGCCAGACGTGAGAAGACTCCGTGGTCTTCCAAGTGTTGATGTGCTTGCAGCGGGGTTTCCTTGCCAGGATCTCAGTCAAGCAGGTCGAACTGCAGGCATCGTCGGCGAACAATCTAGACTTGTAGGCGAGATCTTCAAGCGGCTCAGCCCGCGCAACCATGGACCTCGCTGGCTACTACTAGAGAACGTCCCGTTCATGTTGCAGCTGCATCAGGGCAAGGCAATGCGCTATCTTGTAGACGAACTCGAGCGCCTCGGATTCATTTGGGCCTATCGCGTTGTAGACACACGGGCATTCGGTATTCCTCAGCGGCGCAAGCGAGTTTTGCTGCTCGCATCGCGCACCGAGGATCCCCGGCAACCCCTATTCGGTAGCGATTACGGGGGGAATCTTCCCGAGTTCTCCGGGGAGCAGCTGTGCGGATTCTATTGGACCGAGGGCTTACGTGGACTTGGATGGGCAGTCGACGCGATTCCCACTTTGAAGGGTGGGTCTGCGTGCGGCATTGCATCACCCCCCGCCATATGGGATCCAGCGGACGGTTCGCTGACGACACCACACATAGATGATGCGGAGCGGCTGCAGGGCTTTCCAAAAGGTTGGACCCTCCCAGCAGTCGACGTACCCGGCGTACGAAGAAATCACCGCTGGAAGCTGCTGGGAAATGCCGTAAGCGTTCCGGTCGCCGAGTGGATTGGCCAGCGGCTCGTTCGGGCAACGGGGCACGTACCGGCAATGTCACCCGTTCCTCGAGGCGCGTCGTGGCCTCAAGCTGCGTTTGGCTATAAGGGACATCTCTTCGCAGCGGACGTCTCCAGCTTTCCTGTGAAAAGACGAGTTCGACACCTCAGAGAATTCTTGCGATATCCTCGCTCGCTGCTGTCACACCGAGCCGCATCGGGTTTTTTCAGTCGAGCACTTACCAGTGGCTTGCGGTTTGAAGATAGGTTCCTTGAGGACGTCAAACGTCATATTCGCCAGATGGCGAAACTCAAGGATACAGCCTGAAAGGCGACAGGGATGTGACAGGTCGCCGTAAGCGACCAAAAAAAAGTGAGACACCCACGGCATCCTCAACGGCCGTCAGGCAGCGCATGCAGTCAACTCGACGCCGCGACACCCCTGGGGAGGTCGCGCTGCGAACTCGGCTGCACCGCCTGGGGTTCCGCTACCGCATCGACTATCCTCTTCCCGGAACGAGGCGGCGCGCCGATATTGTGTTCGTTCGCGCACGCATTGTCGTCTTTGTCGACGGCTGTTTTTGGCACGGCTGCCCCACGCACGGCACGTGGCCAAAAACAAATTCCGTCTGGTGGCGTCAAAAAATTGAAGCCAATCGCTGTCGCGATAGGGACACAGACCGCAAACTACGGGTTGCTGGTTGGAAGATACTGAGGTTCTGGGAGCACTTCGACCCAGCTGCCGCTGCCGATCTGGTGGCTAGTGCTTTAAGGGAGTAGCAAATGTGGGATGGTACCGCACGGGTCGTGGATGGGTCGCTCATCGATATGGTGACCGATGGGCCTTGCCTTACGGGTACGCTTGACCAGTTAGAGGTTGGTGTTGGGGCGAAGCCGATGCCCCGACAGGCCCTTGTCAAAGTCCGCGCCGATGCGCTCGACCTAATGTCCAAAGTTCTCAATGCGTACGCAACAGACGTCGCTCTCGGCGAAGTCGGGAGGAATGGAACTTCCCTGGCGAGCAACGACGTACCGATTGCGGGACGAAACCCGACTGGTTTGCTCTATGGTCGGATTCAGAGCGGCAAAACAGTCGCAATGATTTCGTTCTGCGCCGCCGCCATCGACAACGGGATACGTGTTGTTGTAGTCCTTACTTCCGATTTCGTGAAGCTCGTCGAGCAGACCGCCGAACGGTTCACTGCGTTGGACGGGCCACTGATCCGCAATGCGCTTCAATCCGACAATTGGCAGGACGATCGCGAACACGTGATGAAGCACATAGCCAAACATGGCGTTGTCTTCATCTGTACTAAGAATCAACAGCGCCTCACATCGCTGGTCGAGTACCTAAACGATATCGGGGCTGCAAACTATCCGGCTCTCGTACTTGATGACGAGGCAGACCAGGCGACTCTCGACACGACAGTAGGCGCGCGCTCGTCTGGACGAAAGAATGCTCCCTTGCAACCCAGTGCTATTCATCGCAGAACGGTTCAAGACGATGAGGGACAATCAATCCGGCAGACTCTACGCCATCACGTGTTCGTCCAGGTCACCGCCACGCCATACGCATTGTTACTGCAGAACGTCGACAACGAACTGAGGCCGGGCTTCACCCACTTACTTGAGCCGGGTGAAAGCTACACGGGAGGCGAGGCATTCTTCGACATCGAACACGTCGAAGATGGCAAGCCACCGCTGGTGCAGATAGACGAAGAAGAGACGGCTCAGATAGAAGACGGGAGCATCAGCGATCCCCCACTTGGCCTACAGCGTGCCATCGCCTTTTTCCTAATTGCAGCTGGGGCACAGAACATACTTGACCCGAGCTCGAGGAGCGCGGGGCAGAACTTCCTGTGCCACACCAGCGTAAGAACCGCGGAACATGCGCAACTCGCGACACTCATTCGAGGTTATTTGAATCGCGTGACCGACGACCTCGAGACTGGCCAAGCCGATAGCGAGATCATGATGCGGTTACATGCCGGATATGACGAGCTGCGTCGTACGCTTCCCGATGCGCCTCCGTTCGATGAGATCCTTGAACGGATTCGGAAACGCTTACCCCGCCGAGAGGTGCCGTTAGTCAACTCAGCAAACAGTCCTGTCGATTTTGGACGACAGCTGAATTTCATCGTCGGCGGAAACATCCTCGGCCGCGGACTGACCATCGATAATCTCCTCGTGACGTATTATCTGCGCCGAGCGAAAGTGTCGCAAATGGATACGGTTCTTCAACACGCTCGTATGTTCGGCTATCGACGGGCGCTCATGCCATACACTCGCGTCTTCCTTCCGGAAAGCCTCGGTGCGCGTTTCCACTTCATCCACGTTGCCGAGCAGAATTTGAGGCGCCAGCTCGCAGCCAACGGCGGCAAAGGGAAAGTCGCTGTCGAGATCATGTCTTCTCTGCGGGCGACTCGTCTTAATGTCCTCGACACCCGCAATCTGGCTGCTTACGAACCAGGTGAGCAAATCTATCCAGGTGCAGCGAGTTTCACACGTAGGGACCTGGAACACGCCGCACAAATCGAGGCGTCGATAAAAGCACTGTCGGGTGGTGTACTACGGGACGGGGAATTCATCAGCGCGCCAATGGCCGGTCTCATCGCCTTGGTTCGCGAATTTCCCTTCAATCACGATCTGGCCAACATGTGGGATCCTGAGATGTTGGTAAGGGTCATGGAAAGAACGGCCGATCGCTACTCCAACATGGGCTTCCTTTATTTCCGACCGATGAAACCCACCAGGTCGGTGCTGGCAACCGGTGCTCTATCGGGCGACGAACACGACGCGGCGAGGAACCGAGGTGCCCCAGTACTATGTGTTTTCCGGGGCGACGGGAAGAGTCTCAAGAAGAACGACACCAAGGGCCAACCGTATTGGTACCCTACTCTCGTATTGCCGACGGACATGGCAACGCAACTTTTCAACACGACTCCCTAATGGCCATCGAAATCAGCGTCCCAATGCTTCGAGAAGTGTTGGCAAGGACTGCGGCGCCGTCCGTCGAAGATCCCAACGACTACCGGATAGCTTCATCGCTGGGGAGCGCGTTCTTAGCGCGGGGTCGCTCTGGGCGCGTTACGCTTCTTGTGCCACTTCCGCGGGCAGGAGGAGCGGTCGGCCGATCGGGCGGCGGATTTACTCTGAGCTCTGCACCGCAGGTAGCCTTCCACCACGGCAGCCGCAATTGGGATCAGGCCTCCGCGATCCTCGAATGCACGGACGACAAGTTGGCCGACGCTTTCTTGGTACTCGTGCTGGATCTCACACGAAGAATGGATTCAATCTCGGGCGAAATCACGTGGCCACTTATCTTGATGTGGGTGGAAGAGTGGCAGTTTCTCTTAGGCAGAAAACATTTGCTCTCAGCGGAGCAGCAGCTCGGCCTTTGGGGCGAGCTATGGGTGATGTCACGTGCCACCAACACGGACAGTCTTTTCGGCGCTTGGCTGGGACCTGACCAAGAGCCCGTTGATTTTTTCTACGACGCCATCGGTCTCGAGGTCAAGGTGACACGACACGCGAATGTACACCATGTGTCGCAGACGCAGGTGGACCGTCCGCGGGGAGAATTTAAAACGTATCTCCTATCGATTTGGGTAGGAGTCGATTCCAATCAAGGGATCTCGCTAGCCGAACAAGTGGACCTCTTACTGAATAAGGTCTCGGATCCGACCGCTCTCTTGAGACGGCTCGCGCAAGTTGGCTACTCGCCGCACGATCGCGGTCAGTATGACACGAAGTTGCTCGTTCTGGAGGCACCAAGGTGGTTCCGCACCGAGGACGTACCACGCGTGCGCGAAATTGATGAAGGCGTCTCGCATGTTCGGTATGTCGTGACACTTGATGTGGACGATTGTATCGACCCGGAACAGTCCCTTGCTCTTGGTCGGCACTTTTGGGGATTCGAGCCGCAATCGGCAAATTAACTATGAGACTTGCAGCCCTACTCGCAGAGCAGTCGGACGCGGACCTTCAACGCCTCGCGATCGAACATGTGCGTACCGATGAAAAGCTGGCCCGACTGCAGTTGTGCAATTTGCTAGAAGGGGCACTACGCAGCTTTAGTTTTGTGAGCTCATTCATCATCAATCGTCAACCGCCTACATTCTCCATATTAACCTCTCTCCTCGAAAGCCCAGGATATGAGAGGCCTGTAATAGGATTCAAAGAAGCAGTGATGAATGACACCGGCCGAATGGTAGATCTGATCGAGCAAGACGAGCTGCTTGCTCGAGAGCGGCAACTTCATCTCTATCGACGCTCACTGTACGAAGCGCGACGAAATGATATGGATGTAAACGCTTCAGAGGCCGCGTTGCTCGCTGTGCTACGTCGCGAGCAAAAGATATCCCAGGTCGAGCATTTTCTGATCGAGCATCACAAGGATTTTCATGAATTCTGGAACCGGGAAGGCAGCTTCGCGCGCGAAATTAGCGCACTTAGATACGCGGGGATTATCTTTATAGCAAACGACCGGGTATTGATCCCCGAGGAAGTCGCGCCTGCCGTGTGGCAAACGCTCGGGATGGACATGCCGAGGGAAGGCGTTAGACGCCTACTCGGATACCTCAGCAACAGTGAACTAGCCGCTATTCTCGAAACGGCGGGTTCGCGTGTATCGGGCACTAAGGAACAACGTCTAGAGAGGATTATCCTCGAGCGAATTCAGCCCCATGTGGCACTTCAAACGGTTGGCTTGCAGACGCTAAAGGAGATCTGCAGGTCGACCGAGGCGCCCTCGACCGGCAACAAAGACGAGCTGATCGAGAGAATCATTGGGCACTTCGCCCAAGGTCGAGACCAGCGCGAACCAGAGCCAATCGTTATCCGGATACCGGAGCGTCGGAGACTTCAGGCCGCTCAATTTGAAACACTGTTCGGGGCATTGCAGCACCAAGAACTATCCGACATTTTGCGTCGAAAACCCGAGTTGCGGCAAACAGGCACGAAGGACACCAGGATTCACACGCTTTGGGAGGCGCAACTCTCGGAGGAGACTCTATTGACCGAGCTGACGAATCGCCAACTTGAAGATATTCTGCAGCGACTCGGCTTGAGGATTTCGGGCGCAAAGAGCGCGCGCATCGACCGCATCGTCACGCATTTCGAGCAAGCAACGCCGCCGACTGTGACGAGTCGATCGAGTACGGAGGAAGTGGCAGGCGTTGCAGAGCCCACTGAACAATACGCCAATCCAGATGTGGCAGCCAATCAAGCCACATTTCGACAGCGAGCGTCCAGCCCTCAGGCCTCGTTACAACCGTGGCTCGGCGAGCTTCTACACGCAAGTGGACTAGTACGATGCTATGCCACGGAGGACAGCAACCCGACCAAACAGCTCAAGAACAAATTATCTCAGGCTGCGGCCGCCCAGGACGGACTGCTCGTACTACTTCTTGCCGACGAGAACGCATACACAAAAGCTCGCGAAGCACTCGTCGAGCGGTGGATGACCAACGCAGAATGGCCGAAGAGCGTAGCGTGCATCGCGCTCGCGTATCCCCTTGGCGATCCGTCGATCCCGCTTATTGTTGAAAGAACACAAAATTCATGGGCGGCATCTCTAAAGGCAAAAATATTTCCCATGGCAGAAATTATCAGCGTGGCGCCCGATCACGGAATGGCGCAACATTCCTGCAAAACGTGCCTTGTCGAATTACCAGACCGAGCCAGGTTTTGCCCAAGTTGCGGATCACCTGTTGAATCCCCGATCGCTATTTGAAAATAGGACTTTACGCCGCGTTAGAGTCAAGCTGTTGGAAGCCCCTCGACTTCAATTGAGTCACTCAACTCTGTATGCCTAAAATAGTCTCCTTCCAAGATCTTCTAGAAAGCGACCTCATCGTAGATAGGGTTTACGAAGGCGAAGAGGGTGGTCATCTTTCGGGCGAACCACTCGGGACCTTATTACCCGGTACGGGAAATCAGGGCGGGTTTCGGTCGGCCGGAACGGGTGACGACAAGAAATATGTCACCCTTTATACAACAGGCGAAGATCGAGATTGGCCCGACTCAATCGATCTGAGCACCGGTCAATTCACTTACTACGGCGACAACAAGAAACCAGGGCATGAACTCCACGAGACGGTACGCGGCGGAAATCGAATCCTTAGACGCACGTTCGAGTTGCTCCATGGCAGGCAGGAAGACCGCTCGAAGATACCGCCTTTTTTGATATTCCAAAAATATCCAACCGCTATCAGTTCCCGCTCGGTGCAGTTCAAGGGAATCGCAGTGCCTGGGTTTCGGGGCGTTCCGGCCACATCCGATCTAGTCGCAGTCTGGAAAAGCACGGATGGTCAAAGATTTCAAAACTATCGTGCAATATTCACCATATTGGACGCGCCGACCATTTCCAGATCTTGGCTCTTGGACCTCGCCGACGGTCATCCTATGACGTCGAATACGCCAAAAGTTTGGGCAGATTTCAGTCGTGCCGGGGTATACAGAGCACTGACTGCGGCGCCGACAACGATCATCCGAAGTACTTCCGCCCAACTGCCCGACACTTCAGATAAAATGGGGATCCTGGAGAGTGTTTGGTTGCACTTCAAAGACTCTCCGCTAGCGTTCGAAGCGTTTGCCGCTAGACTTTTTCAGATGCAGGACCCTCGAGTAATCGTCGATGAATTGACTCGTCCGACGGCAGACGGTGGTCGTGATGCTATCGGCCGTTACCGAATCGGACTTCGTGACGACCCCGTTTACGCTGAGTTCTCCCTCGAGGCAAAGTGCTACTCGCCCGGGCTCGACAATTCGCCTCTCAATACAGTTGGAGTCAAAGAGGTTTCACGACTGATTTCGCGAATCAAGCATAGGGAGTTTGGCGTCTTAGTTACGACTTCGGTGGTCGCACGCCAGGCTTATGAAGAGGTGCGTGGTGATCGGCATCCGATCATTTTTATATGCGGCAAGGACATTGTCGACATCCTTGTGTCGAATGGTTTCAATTCCATTCAAGCGGTGAATGATCTACTCCACGGTGAATTTTTCACTGAAATAAGAGGCAGCGCATGACAGCGTGATGCGTCGAACCCAGTGGATCAGCCTACAGAAATCTGATTGAGCCAGTTGAGACCCTGAAGCCAATAAATGCGGAATAGGCTTGCTCCTTCAGTCCCGCATGCTCAAACATCACCTTTAGCCACCGCATCGTCGCATGCGACAAATAGGCCACTCTTTCGTGCCTCCCTCCCCCCGTCGGCCTTCCCTCGACCAATCAGCGCCTGGCCAGCCACCTGGTGCCGGTAGGTCTGGTTTTGGTTGATCCTCCAGTACCGCATCGGAATTCAGGGCCTCTTCGCGACGACCTTCCCGTCCTGCAGAACATAGATTGGCGTTCCGTGCATCCGGGCTGTTTTGCGCGCCGTCTTCGCCGCCTGACGAAGCGCCCTTCCGACTCCGGCAGCAAAGCTTTCAGGTCGTTTGGGACGAGAGGGCATTTTCATTCTTTTCTTTCCATTAGCTGCGGCGACGCCGCGGAATTGTCGTACACCGCCCATGATTCCGCCATTGGTCGGTAGGTATTTTGGAAGTTTTCCCACCCGCGCTTGAAGCGTCGGAGGACGTCCCGTTTAGGCACGTCGTGTCCGCCTTGGCGCACCCGAACTTCAATTCGGCGAAGCGCCAAGTCAACTGAGCTCAGACGCAGGAAGACGATTTCAATACGGTAACCGGCACGCTTCCAGGCCTCGATTCGTCGCACATAAGTGCGCCCGCTGAGCGTCGTTTCGAACGCAAAATCCGCTCGCTCAGACGCCAAACGATCGATCTCCCGGAGCACCATCCTGGCGGCGGCAATGGCTGCCAGTTCCGGTTTAAGTGGTGACAGGCCGCTCGCAATCAGATCGGCGTTGACGAAGTGGACCACTCTCGCAATTGCAGGAAGATATTCACGCGCAAACGTCGTTTTGCCGGCCCCATTTGGGCCCGCGACTATGATGCAACGAGGACGCCGCTTGCGACGCTGTTTAGCCATCCGTCGCTTACGCACCCTCCGTTATGGCAGCCGCGTACGCAGCTTTGTCCGGTCCGTCGATCCAAGGAGAATCTACGAGCCAAGCACGCGTCTGAGTAATCATGGAGGCGGATTGTTACATCGAAGCCGCTATTCGCAAAGTCGCACAGTGCGGAAAAGTGATGGCAAGATAAAAGCGGCGGCACGGCCGCGCGCAAATATCGAGTCTTCACATTAGGTTAGAACGGCACGCCCTTGTTTCGCTCGTGCCACGCTGACGTCCACATCATTGATTCGCCGTTAGAATTCGCGTGCCGGCTGCGATGAGAAACGCTGGATTACGATTCCGCATCTCCGGCATTGAAACCCCTGCGACGAAAGCGCGGGTCCAATGCCCCCTATGTCTGATGACATTTCTGACTATGCAAAGAAAATCACGCTGGCGCGCGCAGCATGGCCCGTGCAAGGCGCAATTGCCTGCAGCAGTACCCTCACAAAGGGTTAGACAAAACTCGGCTCGTAGGCCGCCAGATCCTTGGCGTGCTCCGCGTCGCTCGATCCATTCCTGTGTTTCTTTAAATAATCCGCCCACGGCTGGAATCATGCGGCGCCGCTCGGGTAGATGCTCCGGGTAGTTCGCGGCCACACACGTACGGCGTCGCGTTCGCCGTCCCCAAGCTGCCCACTCGATGGCATCGTGGTTCCAACCCTCCTCGTTTGAGAAAGGTCTAGCCCAAGCTGGGAAATCCAGGCCAGTCATGTCTTGTCCGGGTAGAGCCCATGCGGCGATAGCGCCGGTGATCGCATTCTCGCTCACGGCACCGTAGGACTGCGGACGCTGGTGAAGGCGGACGGAAGCCGACCAATGAGCGGCCGCAGTTCGCGAAGGAAGGCTATGGCTTTGGTCGAGAGCGGGACAAGATGCGGCACGTGCACCTTCATGCGGACCACCGGAATCCGCCACTCTGCTCTGTCGAAATCGACCACCGTCCATTGCTCGTTGCGAAACTGGACGGTCGGACGACTACAAACGGGGCAAGACTCAAAGCACAGCCCCCGACGACGCCTCTGTAGCCGTTGATGGCACGCAGCAGCTACCCAACGTCAGGGCTTCGGTGAGCGACGCGAGCCGCTTCTCTCGGTCGGCGCCCACGTACCACTCAAGTCCGGGGACGGATCTCGATCGCCCCGGCCGGTGGCGGCAGATCGGCACCGCTCCCCCACGCCTAAGGTGTCATGCGTCGTCTCGTTCGCGGCCGGCGACTCGACCCGTCGCAGAACAGCCAGAAGCTTCGGCGGAGTGATCCCGTTGATCGTTCGCGAACCCAGCCCCCGGGAACACGTTGAGTTCGAGTCGTCGGATGATCTTGTCCGCATGACCCTTGACCCGCGGGGTCGAGACGTTCCGAACCGCTCCCGCCCGATCAACTCGAAACTGTTCTCGGTGCTCTCGATCCAGCCGAGCTTTGCGACCTTGCGCTGCTCGCCTGGATCGATACCGCCGGCTCCGCCGCGGGCGAGTTCTTCACACTTTTCGCGCGTGGCGGCCAACGGAACGTCCGGGTATACGCCCAACGAGATCCGTAGCTTCCTGCCGCCAAGGCGACACTCGATACGCCACGTCTACCGACCGTCGGCGAGATTTCCTGGCACAGACCGCGACCGTCTGACAACCGCCCCTTCTCTTTTCGACATCGGGCGGCGCGCAGGGTAGTCAACGCCTTGTGGCTTGCCCTCCGGTGTTTGCGCTTTGAGCTGATCCAAATAGTCCGCCCATGCCTGCATCATCTTCCGCCGCTCCGGCAGGTGCTGAGCGTAGTTGTAAGCCGCCCTCACTGCATCGCGCTCACCATGCGACAGCTGACGCTCGATCGCATCCCGGTTCCATCCCTGCTCGTTGAGCAACGTCGACGCCATGCTGCGGAACCCATGACCGGTCATGTCCTGACCGCTGTATCCCATCCGGCGAAGCGCGGCCGTGATCGTGTTTTCACTCATCGGCCGGAACCGGCTGCGCACCCCCGGAAACGCAAATGCGAACCGGCCGGTGAGCGGCTGCAGGTCGCGCAACACTGCGACGGCCTGGGTCGACAGCGGCACGACGTGTTGCACGCGCATCTTCATGCGTGTCGCCGGGATCCGCCACTCCGCTTTCTCAAAGTCGAACTCGCTCCACTGCGCCGCGCGCAGCTCACCCGGCCTGACGAACACCAGCGGCGCCAGTCGCAACGCGCAGCGCGTGATCCACGATCCGCTGTAGGCGTCGATGGTGCGCAGCAGGGCGCCCACCCCCTCGGGATCTGTGATCGAAGCGAGGTGCTTCTCCTTCGTCGGCGCCAAGGCGCCGCTCAAGTCCCGGGACGGATCCCGTTCGGCTCGGCCGGTGGCGACCGCGAACCGAAATACCCGGCCGCAGACCTGCAGTGCCCGGTGGGCAGTCTCGTTCGCACCGCGAGACTCGACTCGCCGCAACACAGCCAGCAACTCCGGCGCCGTGATCGCCTTGACGGGTCGCGCGCCGATCCACGGGAATACGTTGAGCTCGAGGCGGCGCATGATCTTGTCGGCGTGGGCCGCGACCCATTGTTTGGAGAAGAGTCCGAACCACTCGCGCGCGACCGCCTCGAAGGTGTTCTCGGTGCTCTCGATCAGAGCAACGGCCTCGGCCTTCCGGAGTTCGGAGGGATCGACGCCGGCCGCGACTTTCCGCCGCGCTTCCTCGCGCTTCTCGCGGGCGTCGGCGAGGCTGACATCGGGATAGACTCCCAAGGACATCCGCCGCTCCCGGCCGTCAAACCAATACTTGAATCGCCACCATTTCCCGCCCTTCGGCGAGATTTCGAGGTACATGCCGCGACCATCCCAAAGTCGGATGGTCTTGCTCCCGTGTTTCGTCTTTTCAATCAATAGCTTGGACAGCATCGGGGATAACTCCTCTGTGGGGTTTGAAAACCGTGGGGATAACTCACCTTTTTCGGGTGACTTTTGGGGATAACTGGACGCAGAGTTATCCCCGACTGACCTTGGCTTGAAATTCGCGCACGACGGCGCCGGTAATCGACTTTGGAAATCGTACCGTTTAAAATCAAAGAGTTACACCAAGCCAGGCGTACAAGGACGCGCTGTGGCGTAGTCGGTCTAAAGGGTATTGGTGGCCAGGGAGGGAATTGAACCCCCGACACGCGGATTTTCAGTCCGCTGCTCTACCAACTGAGCTACCTGGCCATTTGGGGAGCCGCGTATTAAACAGGCGCGAGCGCTGATCGTCAATGAACATTCGAAGAATCAATCCCTTACGGCTGCGCGCGAGCCCTTTCAGCCGGATTTCGGCACGAATTCCTTGGGCTTCTCGGACCCCTCGCCGAAGAAGAACTTCTCCATTTCCTTGACTAGGAACGCGCGGGCCTTGGGTTCGATCGGTGTCAGTCGGTTTTCGTTGA
>Ga0302324_100006426_pt1 | contig 25331 bp, 24 predicted proteins | sample Palsa_T0_1_FD_201949 | JGI IMG/M metagenome (GOLD analysis project Ga0302324, IMG submission 201949) | Peat permafrost microbial communities from Stordalen Mire near Abisko, Sweden - Palsa_T0_1 | ecosystem: Environmental > Terrestrial > Soil > Palsa > Peat permafrost | place: Sweden: Abisko... | reverse complement strand
GGGTACACGAACCCGTCCTTCTCCACCAGCACGGCGAACGGCGCCGTCGGCGGCAACGCCGACACGACGCTGACCGCGACGACGACGGGCGCGACCACCATGGTCGTCGCCAACGGCGAGGCAACGGGCGGCGGCGGCGGAGAGGCGAGCGGCACGGGTGAGACCGCCGGCGATGGCGGGGGAAACAACGAACTCTCCGTCAGCGCGACCAGCGTGGGCGGCGAGGTTACAGCGAACGGCGATGAGATCGGCGGGTCCGGCGGCAACGCCACCGATGGCGCCACGGCCGGGGATGGCGCCGGCGCCGACGTGGTCAACGGGGTGACGGCGGACTCCGCGACCGGCACCGTCAGCATCGAGCAGGACGCACGGGGCGGCGGCGGCGGTGAGAGCTCGGGCGGCGGTGCGGCCGGCAGTGGCGGCAGTGCCACGACCAACCTGACCGAGACCTTTGCCAGTACCGGGTCGCTGATCGGCACGGCCACGGCAAACGGCGGTGCCGGCGGCTACAACGCATCGGCCACCGGCGCCGGCGGTGCCGCCGGCACGGCCACGGCCTATCTGAGCACCAGCAACGCCGCCGTCGCCGCGAGTGGTTTCCTGGCGGTGTCCAACAATGCCTATGCGTATGGCGGGGCAGGCGGCAGCGCGAGCGGCGGAGCCGGTGCCGCCGGCGGCGATGCCTCGGCAACCGATATCGCCACCACCAGCGGCGGTACCGGGGCGGTGAACGCCAACGCGCTGGCGGAGGCCGGCGCGGGCGGCACCGGCACCAGCACCGGCGCGAGCGGCATCGCGACCGCCGTCGCCACAGCGAATACCGGGGGCTCCAACGGCGCCGCCACCGCCTTCGGGTATGCCACGTCGCCGTCCGGCGGCAGCGCCACCGGGACCGGCGACGCCACGACCGCCAACGGGCAGCTGGCCACCGGCAGCGCCGAAACCATTGGCGCCAGCGGTACAGCGGAGGGCACGGCCGATACCTCGGGCGGGATCATCACCGACCTGTCGGCGACGGCCGCGGCGCCGACCGACGGTACCACCATTGTCGGCGCCACCGCCGAGGAAGGTGGGGCGCAGGGCGGGCCTGCCGACTTCTCCGACAACTCCTACGCGGCGGCGGGCGGCCTCGCGCAGTTCTCCGATCTCGGCACCAACGTCGCCGCCGTGTTCGACAAGCCCGGCACGGTCACCTTCGGCACCGGTTCCCTCGGCGCCGACTACGGGACGACCGCGACCGGCACGCAGGTGTTCACCAGCTCGGTCAGTTGGGATGTGGACACCTCCACCCTGTCACCCGGGACGCTCGAACTCGGGCTGGTGAGCCCGGAGCAGTTCAGCAGCGAGTTCAACAACCTGACCTTCCAGGTGACGGTGAATGGCAGCCTCGACGTCAACGAGCAGACCAACTCGGTGACCACCGCGAACGGCTACTTCACCGACAGCGTGGTCGGTCTCGGCCCGCTGACGGGTGGGGAAGGCCGCGGCAGCAGCCTGGACATCACGGTCTCGCTCAACCAGTCGATGGGAAGCGGCGGCTTCTACGGGGTGAACTTCACCCTCGGCGAGGTGGTCTGCTTCCTGCCCGGCACGCATATCCTGACGCCGACCGGCGAGGTGCTGGTGGAAACGCTGCGGCCGGGCGATCTGGTGACCACGGTCTCTGGCGCGCATCGGAAACTGCGCTGGGTCGGCTTCGGCCGCACGCTGGTGACGCCGCGCAACCGCGACCGCGCCACGCCGGTCGTCGTTTGCAAGCACGCGCTGGCGCACATGGTGCCGCACCGTGACCTCTACATCACGCGCGGCCACAGCCTGTATCTGGACGGCGTGCTGATCCCGGTCGAGGATCGCCTGGGTCGATGACGCCAGGGTGGTCGAATACTACCACCTGGAAACCGACAGCCATGACGTGGTGGTGGCGGAGGGCGCGGCGGCGGAGACCTATCGCGAGGACGGCAACAGCCCGGTGTTCCTGAACGCTGGCACCCGGCCGGACGCCCGAACGGTGCCGCCCTATGCGCCGGTGCTGCACGATCACCCGACGGTCAGGCGCATCTGGCGCGACCTCAGCGACCGCGCCGGCCGGCCCGACCTGCGGCTGAGCGACGATCCCGACCTGCATCTGCTGGTGGACGGGATGCGGTTGGACGCGGAGGCGGCCGGGGAGGGGGTCTGGCTGTTCCGGCTGGCCCGCCCGGCCTCCGACCTGCGCCTCGTCTCGCGCAGTGCGATCCCCTCGATGCTCGGATTGGCACAGGACCAGCGCCGGCTGGGCGTCGCGGTGCAGCGGATCGAACTGGCGCAGCGCGGGTGGCGCCATGTGCTGGACTGGTCGTGCGACGACCTCGCCGACGGATTCCATGCGGCGGAAGCGGCGGAGCGGCATCGTTGGACCGATGGCGACGCAGCGTTGCCGCCGGCATTGGTCGGGCGCCTGCGCGCGGGCGCGACGGTGATCGTGCGCGTCGGCAACACGTTGCCCTATCCGATTGCGGAACCGGTGCCCCGCAGCGCACTGACGGGCTGACGCCGGCGCCACTCGTCGCGGCCGGTCACGGACACCATCTGCCAGTGATCGGTGACCGGAGCGAGGGACGCGGAATGGCCAAGATCCACTACAGGATTGTCCAGCACGACGGCGGCTGGGCGTACAAGCTCGACGACGTGTTCTCCGAGCCGTTCCACAGCAAGGCTGCAGCGCTCACTGCGGCCAAACGGGTCGCCGCGGAGCAGCATATTCCCGGCAACACGACGCATATCGAGTTTCAGGACGAAGCCGGCATCTGGCACACGGAACTCTCCGAGGGGGGCGACAGGCCGGACGCCGATGTGGTCGCGTAGGCGCTGATCCGGCGCGGCGGGAAGGACGCGGACCACGGGCGATGCAGCCGACACGGCGGGAGAAAGGCGCTTGCGGGGATCGCCGTGCGGCGCGCGGTGAACTGGGGTGGAAGCCTGGCCGGCAGGCGACTACCCGTGGCGGTGCGCGTTCACGAAATCGAGCAGGTCGCTCTCGGCCGGCGGTTTTTCCAGCACCCGCTCGACCCCGAGATCCGCCGCCCTCGCGGCGATAGCCAGCGACGACGATCCGGTGATGAGCAGCACCGGAACGGTCGCGCCGATCTTGCGAAGCCGTGCAATCAACTCCAGCCCCGTGAGCCCGGGCATGTGCTGGTCAACGATCAGGCAGGTCGGCTGCACCGCATCGTCGTCGAGAAACGTCGCCGCAGAGGCATAGGTCGCCACGTCGTGGCCCGCGATCTCAAGCAGGAACTTCAGCGAGTCGAGCACCGCAGGATCGTCATCCACGATCGCAACGGGACTTATGCGACTGTCCACGACCTACCTGCCCACCAATGACTGTGCCCTCGGCCCCGACAGCCCGCAGGGAGTCCAGCGGCGACGATTGTGGACCGAGCCCGCTCCCGGCGGCATTGACGCAGATCAGTCAGGCTGCGCCTCCGACGCCGCCGGCCTGATCGCCCCGGCCGGCTGCTCGCGCGGGACGGTGAAGCGGAAGCTGGTGCCGCCGTCGGCTGCCGGCTCGGCGCGCAAGTCGCCGCCATGCGCCTCCACGATCGCACGGCAGATCGACAGGCCCACCCCCATCCCGTCCGGCTTGGTCGTCACGAAGGGCTGGAACAGGTTGGCCAGGACGATCTCCGGAAGGCCGGGGCCGCCATCGGTGACGCTGATCTCCACCCTGTCGCCGGCACCTTCCGTGGCGATCGCCAGTTCACGCCGCGCCCCGCCGTCCATCGCCTCGACCGCGTTGCGCATCAGGTTGAACAGCACCTGCTGGATCTGCACCTTGTCGATCACCGCCTCGGTTGCTGCGGGGTCAAAGCGAAGCTCCAGCTTGATCCCCTGCCCGACGCCGACCAGCGCCAGCGCGATCGCTTCCTCGATCGTTTTCGGCAGGCTCTCGGTGGTCCGCTCGCTTTCGCCTTTGCGGACGAACGCGCGCAGCCGCTGCACGATCTGCGCCGCGCGGTCCGCCTGTTCGGCGATCCGCTCCAGCGCCTGCCGCGCAGCCTCCTGATTGCCGGCGGCGAGCAGCCGGCGCGCGCCGTTGACGTAGTTGGCGATCGCGGTCAGCGGCTGATTGACCTCGTGCGCGAGCGCCGAGGCCATCTGGCCGAGTTCGTTCAGCCGCGACACGTGCGCGAGTTCCGACCGCAGTTCGTTCAGCCGCCGCTCGCGGTCCTGTCGCTCGGTCAGGTCGCGCACGAAGCCGGTGAACAGGGGCTCGCCGGTCAGCGTCGCTTCGCCGACCGACAATTCCATCGGAAACGTGCTGCCGTCCTTGCGCTGCCCGACGACGATGCGGCCGGTGCCGATGACGCGGCGCTCGCCGGTCCGCAGATGGTGATCGAGGTAGCCGTCATGTTCTGCGCGATAGGGCTGCGGCATCAGGATGCTGACGTTGCGCCCCCGCACGTCGTCCGCGGCATGGCCGAACAGCCGCTCGGCCGCGACACTGAACGACTGGATGATGCCGCGCTGGTCGATGACGATCAGGGCGTCCGGCACGGTCTCCAGGATCGAGCGCAACAGGGCCTCGCGCCGTCGCAGTTCGCCTTGCGCTTGCTGTGCTGCGGTGAGATCGCGCGCGATCTTGGATACCCCGACGATGTCGCCCGCGGCATCGCGGATCGGAGAGATCGTCAGGGACACCTGGATGACGCTGCCGTCCTTGCGGCGCCGCGCCGCTTCAAAGTGGACAAGCTTCTCGCCCCGACGAACCCGATCGAGGATCAGGCTTTCCTCTTCCAACCGCTCCGGCGGAATGATCCAGGTGATGGGTTGGCCGACGATTTCGCTGGCGGCATAACCGAACATGGCTTCGGCCGCCCTGTTCCAGGACGTGACGATTCCGTGCAGATCCTTGCCGACGATCGCATCGTCCGACGATTCCGCGATCGCCGCGAGGCGCCACCGCGCGTCATCCGCTTCGCGGCTTCGGGACGTGTCGTTGTTCATGTCCGACAAAGGCGACCGACCCCGGCGTGGATGCTCACGGTATAACTTGCCATAGGGGCAACCCGTCGTCGCGCATCTTCCTGTACGCGCAACACCAGGCCGGCACGGGGCGGGCGTCGCTCGCGGGTCCGTTTGGATGTCCGCAATGGGTAGATTGCGACAGGTCCGCATCCGGCGTGCGCATTGGCTGACAGCATGCCCAGATTAGCGTTCTTATGTAGGAACAATATGGACGTGCGGAGGCCACGGCCCCGCTCAGACCGTCCGGGGTGGGCTGCGGGTTCGGGTGCGGGAGAACCATCGGGTCCGGACGGGCGGTTCGCCCTGCATCCACGCGGGCGCCTCCGGCGGCGTGGGCGGACGGTAGGGCGGCAGCGGTTCCCGCCTGGGGCGCGGCGGCCGGGGCTTGCGGGGCTGGGCCGGTTTTGCCGGCCGGGCCAGGATTTTGGGCGGGTCGACCCGCAACATCCAGCAGAGTGACCGCAGTGGCCGGCGGAGCGACCCCGGTGCCGCGGCCAGCAGGGCCGCCATCTCGGGGTCCCGGAGCAGGTTTTCGAGCTGCCCGCCAAACACCACCGCGCCCGGCACCAGCGGCAGCAGCCAGCCGAATTTTCTGGCGAGCGGGTTCGGCGGCGGCCGGGGTTTTCGGACGGCGGGCGGGCGTGGCGGGGTGGCGGAGCGGCGGCGCGGGGCATAGGTGCCGGCTTCGATGCGGGCGGCGAGCCGGGCAAAGGCCTGCTTGGCGTCGCGGATGCGGGTGATGATCAGGTTGATCAGCGGCTGGGAGAGCCCGAAGGCGCTCCGCGTCACCACGGCCTGGGCGAGATACCAGAGAATGTCGGCGAAGCGCTCGGCCGGGGTGGGGGTTGCGATGGGCACGGCGTCTGGTTAGCAATAATGACACGACTAGGCAAGTGGAAATGACGCCGCATCCGGGGCGTTCCACGATGGCGGTGGCGCGAAGCCGCCGGCGCCGGGCGGCGCCAGACCTCCACGCCGGAGTCTGGGTGTGGAGTCTGGGGGCGCCTATGCCTTGGCCACCGCCGGGCGGGACGGGCGCATGGTGATGCCGCGGTCATCCAGCGATACGTTGGCGTCAGGATATGCCGCCAGCGCCAGTTCCAGGCACTCGGTGAACTGCTCGCGGAATTTCCGCAGCCGCTGATATCCGGCGCCGAACTGGGCGAACAAAGCGGGCCAGCCGACCTCGGTCTCGCGGTGCAGGGAGTGCAGGCGGTAGGCGAGCCAGACATAGACGTCGATCGTCATCGACCGCGGCCCGATCGCCCGCAGCGCCCGTTCGCTCAGCGGAACGGGATGATCGCACAGGGCGCGATAGAAATCCTCGTCCAGCAGGACGGTATCCTGCCAGAGCTGTTCCGGCTGGTCGCCAAGTGCGGTGGACATGGTGATGGCGGACTTCACGAAGCCGCCCTGGCTGCGGATCTCGCGGCCGGTCTTGTCGGTGAAGAAGGTCAGCCGGCAGCCGCTGACGCGCTTGGCCTGCTCGCCGATCAGGCGATAGGTGGTGCCGCCGATCGAGAGCCCCATGTTGCCGAGCCACGCCCGCATGCTCCTGCCGAGCTCGATTTCGCGGCTGCCGGTGCGGATCGCCTCGCTCTGCAGGAACAGCAGGATGAACCGGGCATAGGAGCCGTACGGCAGTCCGAGGGTGTTGCCGGTCCGATCGGCACCGGATTGCAGCACGAGCGTCAGGTTGTGGCCTTCGCGGCGCCAGATATCGGCTTTCAGTGGCTTGTGCGGCAGCGATGTCAGGGCGAAGCCGCTATAGGTGAAGCCGATCTTCTCGGCATCTTCGCTGAGCACCTGGTAGGCGGCTTCGACAAGCGCGCGTTCGTGCCTGGAGGTCGCCTGCCGGCGCGCTTGTTCGACGCCATGCCGGATGATGAGATGATGAACCTCAGCCATACCTGAACGGTGCTGGCGTTTTCTTGCCGCGTCAACGTGGAGTCTGGGGGCGCAAGCTATTTGTAGGTATTTGATTCTAGATATTAGTATGTGCCCCCAGACTCCACGGGATAACTGCGAGTCGCGCCCCCAGACTCCACGATGGGGCGCCCCTAGACTCCACGGGATGTTTTGCCGCCGCTGTGGATAAGGAGGGTGCGCGCCGGCTCCCGCCGACAGGGTCCGATGCGCCCGAGTCGCAAGCGCAGCGCCAGCATGCAACATAATGCACCATGGTGCACCATCATGCCCCATGTGGCATTGGGTTGCATCCGGTGGCGTCCGGTGGCAACGTGATGCCACCACAAGCCACCACTCCAGCAAGGGGCCGCCATGCCCGTCGTCGTGTTCGCAAATCCGAAGGGCGGGGCCGGCAAGTCCACCTCCGCCCTGGTCCTGGCCCAGACCTTCGCCAAAGCCGGCGCCAGCGTCACGGTGATTGACGCCGACCCCAACCGCCCGATCCTCGACTGGCGATCCGGCGCATCGCGCTCCCCCATCCGGGTGATCGGGGATGCGACCGAGAGCAGTATCGTCCGTGTCACGATCGAGGAGCGCGCGCGCCAGCAATTCGTGTTCGTCGATCTGGAGGGCACCGCCAGCCGCCTCGTCTCGCGCGCGATCAGCCGGGCCGATCTGGTCGTGATCCCGCTGCAGGCGAGCGCCGTCGATGCCCGGCAGGCCAGCCGCGCCGTCGCCCTGGTGCAGGAGGAGGAGGAGACGCTGGGCCGGCGGATCAATTTCCGCGTCCTGCTCACGCGCACCAGTTCGCTGATCCCGACCAGGCTGGAGCGGGAGATCCTGGGCGTCCTGCAGGCCGCCGGCCTGCCGCATTTCGCCACCCACCTGAACGAGCGGCAGGCGTTCAAGGCGATTTTCGCGCGGCGGCTGGCGCTCGACGAACTCGACGCCGGGCAGGTCAGCGGCATCGCCGAGGCGATGGCCAATGCCGAGAAGCTGGCCGACGAACTGGTGGACGTGCTCACGCCAGCCGGCGCGGTGGCGTGATGTCCGACACGTTCGGGTTCCCGAAGCGGCGCAACCTGTCCGAGAAGCTGGACGCGATCGCGCCCCGCGCGGACGCCGACCCGCCGGTGCCGGTCGAGCGTCTCGACGACGTGGCGGCACGGCACGGCTTCGTCAGCCGCGAGCCGGAAACCCCGTTCCGGCGGGAGAAGTCCATCGGTCCCACGGTCACGCTGCACACCCGCGCGCCGGTTCGCGTCGCGACGCCGTTCCAGCGGTTCTGCGAGGCGCACCGCTACTCGTACTGGGAAGGCATCGAGGAGCTGATGAAGCGCGCCGGCATCGTTTGACGCAGGGCGGGTGACGCGGGGCAGGGGAGGGGGCCGGCGTGTCCGCATTCCGGTCCGGCAATCAGCCTGTCCGGTTCGCTGTCGATCGCCCGGGTTTGCGGACAGTCCGGCCGCCGCCGCCAGACGGTCGTTTGCCGGACACTGCCGCAGCGGCTTGAACGAAACCGGTCAAGACGATATCTTTCGATCATGCACGTCACGCCCGAACAGATCCGCGCCGCCCGCGCCCTGCTGCGCCTGGAGCAGGGCGACCTCGCCCGGCGCGCCCACGTTTCCGTCGTCACCATCCGCCGCCTTGAAGGTGCCGACGGCAGCGAGCGGGTCACTCCGGTCGTCATCGAGGGCGTCCGCCACGCCCTGGAACAGGCCGGCGCGGAATTCATCCCGGATGGCGTGCGCCGGCGCCGCACGGCCCGGCCGGATGCGGGCGCCCTCTACCAGGAGCTTCGCGCCATCAGCCTGCGCAGCGCCGCGCGGCTGCACGGCCGCGAGCTGCTGACGGATGCCGATCTGTACGACGAGGACGGCCTGCCGGCGTGATCGTCGTCGACAGTTCGGCGCTGATCGCCATCCTGCGCCGCGAGCCGCAAGCGGATGGCTTCCTGCGGATCATCGCTGCGGCCGACGGCTGCCTGCTGTCGTCGGTCAGCCTGCTTGAGGCCAGCATGGTGCTGGCCGGCCGCAGCGGCGATGCCGCATCCTGGGCAGACCTCGATGCGCTGGTCGCGCGCGCGGCGATGCAGGTGGTGGCGCAGGATGCGGCGCTGGTGGAGGCGGCGCGGGACGCCTTCCTGCGCTACGGCAAGGGCCGGCATCCCGCGTCCCTCAATCTCGGCGACTGTGCCTCCTACGCCGTCGCCAAGGCGCGCAACCTGCCGCTGCTGTTCAAAGGGGACGATTTCGCCAAGACCGACCTGCCGGCCGCCGGCTGATATCCTGGCCGGCCGCCGCTGCGGCGCAGCGCAACGTTCCGGCCGCCGCCACACCGTGTAGACTGAACACGCGACCTGATGGTCATCGAGGAGCCGCACCGTGTCGAATGCCGCGCCCCAGCCTTCGCATGACCAGCCTTCCGATGACCAGCATCCGCATGATCACCACGGCCACGTCCATCATGGCGGCCATTCGCCCGCGGCACCCGCGCCCGGCGCTGCCCCGGCCCTTCCGGCCGATCCGAAAGGGGTCGTCTACACCTGTCCGATGCATCCGTATCTGCGCCTGAACGGACCCGGCAATTGCCCGATCTGCGGCATGGCGCTGGAGCCTTTGGCGATCACGGCCGATGCCGGGCCGAACCCCGAACGCATCGACATGACCCGGCGCTTCTGGGTCAGCGTGGTGCTGACGGTGCCGGTGATGGTGCTGGCGATGGGCGCCCATCTGCCTTGGCTGCATCTGCAGGATGTGGTGCCGGCGGGCGTCTCGGTCTGGCTGCAATGCGTGCTGGCGAGCCCGGTGGTGCTCTGGGCCGGCTGGCCGTTCTTCGTGCGCGGCTGGGCATCCTTGGTGAACCGCAGCCTGAACATGTTCAGCCTGATCGCGCTCGGCACCGGCACCGCCTATCTCTACAGCCTGGTCGCCACGGTCGCGCCCGGGCTGTTCCCGATGGGCCTGCGGATGATGGACGGCACCGTCGCCGTGTATTTCGAGGCCGCCGCCGCGATCACCGCGCTGGTGCTGCTGGGGCAGGTGCTGGAGCTGCGCGCCCGCGAACAGACCGGCGGCGCGATCCGCGCGCTGCTCGACCTCGCGCCCAAAACCGCGCGCCGCCTCGGCGCCGCCGGCGACGACGCGGAAATTCCGCTCGATCAGGTCCAGCTCGGCGACCGGCTGCGGGTGCGGCCCGGCGACGGCGTGCCGGTCGACGGCATCGTGCTGGAGGGCAGCAGCAACGTCGACGAGGCGATGATCACCGGCGAGCCGATGCCGGTGGCCAAGCAGCCCGGCGACAGGCTGGTCGGCGGCACCATCAACGGCACCGGCGCGCTGGTGATGCGGGCCGACAAGGTCGGTGCCGACACGGTGCTTGCGCGCATCATCGCCATGGTCGCCGAGGCGCAGCGCAGCCGCGCGCCGATCCAGCGCATGGCCGACACCGTCTCCGGCTATTTTGTTCCCGCCGTGATCGGCGTCGCCATGCTGGCCTTCATCGCCTGGGCGATCTGGGGGCCGCCGCCGGCGCTCGCCTACGGCCTGGTGGCCGCCGTATCGGTGCTGATCATCGCCTGTCCGTGCGCGCTTGGGTTGGCGACGCCGATGTCGATCATGGTCGGCGTCGGCAAGGGTGCGGTCGGCGGCGTGCTGATCAAGTCGGCCGAGGCGCTGGAGCGCATGGAGAAGGTCGACACGCTGGTGGTCGACAAGACCGGCACGCTCACCGAAGGCAAGCCGCGGCTGGTGTCCGTCGTCCCGGCCGGCGGGCGTACCGAGGCGGAGGTGCTGGCGCTGGCGGCCAGCCTGGAACGGTCGAGCGAACACCCGCTGGCGGCGGCGATCGTCGCCGCTGCGCGCGAAAAATCGCTCCCGCTCCAGGAACCGGCCGAGTTCACGTCGGTGACCGGCAAGGGCGTGACCGGCAGGATCGGCGACCACGCCGTCGCCCTCGGCAACGGCGCGCTCATGGCTGAGCTTGGCGTGGCGCTCGGCGACCTGCTGGCGCGCGCCGAGGCCTTGCGGCAGGACGGCGCGACCGCCCTGTTCCTGGCGGTTGACGGCACGCCGGGGGCGGTGCTGGCGATCGCCGACCCGGTCAAGGCGACGACCGCCGCGGCGCTGGAAAACCTGCGCGCCGACGGCATCCGCATCGTCATGCTGACCGGCGACAACCGCACGACGGCGGCTGCGGTCGCCGGCAAACTCGGCATCGCCGAGGTCGAGGCCGATGTGCTGCCGGAAGACAAGAACCGCATCGTCAAGCGGCTGCGGGCCGAAGGCCGGGTGGTCGCGATGGCCGGCGACGGCGTCAACGACGCGCCGGCACTCGCCGAAGCCGATGTCGGCATCGCCATGGGCACCGGCACGGACGTGGCGATCCAGAGCGCCGGGGTGACGCTGGTGAAGGGCGACCTTGCCGGCATCGTCCGCGCCCGCGCGCTGAGCCGCGCGACCATGCGCAACATCCGCGAAAACCTCGTGCTGGCGTTCGTCTACAACGTGATCGGCATCCCGATCGCGGCCGGCGTGCTGTATCCGTCGTTCGGCGTGCTGCTGAGCCCGATCGTCTCGGCGCTGGCGATGGCGCTGAGTTCGGTGTCGGTGATCGGCAACGCGCTGCGGCTGCGGTCGGCGAAGTTGTAGGCGGCGGCTGCGGTCAGAACTGCAGCAGCATCAGCACCGCGTGCACCAGCAGGGTCAGCGACACGCCGCCGATGATTGCGGAGGCGATGAGCTGCGTCACCCCGCTCGCCGAGCGGCGCGAGCGCAGGCCGATCAGCAGCGCCGTGCCACCGCCGAGCAGCGCGCTCGCCACCACCTTCAGCGCCACCCAGCCGAGATCGCTGACCAGCTCGTGCCGGTCGGCCAGCTTGCGGAAGAAATTCTCCTGCCAGTACTCGGTCGGCTGGCCGGGAAACAGGTACATCCAGGTCAGCAGCGAGGTGCAGAACGCGGCGACCAGGGCGGCCGCGACCAGCACCAGCGAGCCGATCACCAGGCTGATCAGGATCGAGGCGACGATGTAGCCGCGGCCGGGCAGATGCAGGTTCTTCATCGCCTGCATCTGCATCCCGGACACCCGGTTGCCGAGATCGGCGGCGATGATGGCGCTGTTGCGCGCCACCAGCAGCAGACAGGTGTTGAACGGCACCGCAACCGTGGTCAGCAGGAAGCCGAGCCCCTCCAGCGTTTCGTCGTGCAGCACCGCGCGCAGGTAGCCGCCGAACGAGTGGTAGTTGAAGCCGAACCAGATCGTCACGAAGCCGACGATCGCCGAGCCGAGCGCGATGTAGAGCAGCATCGAAGGGGCGGCGAACAGCAGCCACAGATATTCCCTCAGATAGCGCAGGAACCACCAGGCGCGGGAGCGCCGCGGCAGCGGCCTGGTCCAGGGATTGGCGGCCGGCGATGCCGCCGCCCCGGGCGTCGTCCGTTCAAGCTCCGGCGTGGCGGCGGCGACACCTGGCTCCGTCGCCAGCATCGCCGCCTCGATCGCCGACCGGTCGATCGGAACCTCGCGCAGCGTCGCCGTGGCCGGGTCGAGCAGCAGCACGCGGTCGGCGAGCGTGATGAAATCGTCGAGGTGGTGGGCCACGATGATCGCGGGCTTGCCGGACTCGCGGCACAGCTCGCGGATGGTTTCCGCCAGCCACCGGCTGGCACGGATGTCGAGGCCGGCATTCGGCTCGTCGAACAGCAGCAGCACCGGGTCCGACAGCAGCGTGCGCGCGATCGCGAGCCGCTGCCGCTGGCCGCCGCTGCAGGCGGAGACCGGCTGCGCCGGATCGATGTCGCCGAGCATCGTGCCGACCGTCGCCGCGAGCTGGAACGTCGCCGCGGCGGGGCGGTGATCGGCGACGATGCGCAGATTCTCGCCGGCGCTGAGGTCGTCGAACAGCGCATGGTTCTGGAACACCAGCCCGCCGATCGTGCTGTCCTGGTGCGCGAGGTCGATCTGCCCGCCGGGATGGGTCAGGGTGCCGCGCACCTGCCATCCGCCGGCGCGATCGAGCAGCCCGCACAGCAGCCGGATCAGCGTGGTCTTGCCGCTGCCGGACGGCCCCACCACCAGCAGCACCTCGCCGGCATCGACCGAGAGCGTCAGACCGGCCACCAGCTTCACCCCGGTCGGCGCGACGATGCTGAGATCGGCGATCGCGATCGTCGGCCGGCGCGTCATGGTGCAACCTTCATGTCGCCGCTTTCGGCACCAGCAGCACGACGCCGCTGGGCAGCGCGTGTTCGAGCGCCATCGCGCTGTCCGGGTCGAGCAGCAGCACCATCGGCCGGGCGGCCCCCGTCAGCGTGGTTTTCAGCGCCTCGCCGGCCAGCGAGTTCAGCGACCGGCTGTCGCCGAGGCCCCACATCACCTGGCCTGCCTGGCGCAGGAATGCGCCGCCCTCGTCGCGCAACTGGCCGAGCGACTGGCCGAGCCGGCGATCGGTGGCGATGCGGGTCGCAAGGTCGAACGCCTCCGGATCCTGCTCGGCGACGCTGGCGAGGTTGGCGAACAACTGCTCGCCCAGCAGTTCCATCTGCGGCAGCGCCATGATCTCGGGGCCGAGCCGGCCGAGCAGCCGCTGCACGGCGGGATCGCGCAGCGCCGCGGTGAACGCGGCCGACAGCCCGCTCAGATCCGGCGGGCCGCCGCGCAGCAGCGTGAACATCTGGCTGCCGTTGGCCTCGATCAGCGTCCACACCGCATCCGCCACATAGGGCGCGATCGCCGGGCCGATCTCGCGGGCCACCTTGTCGGCGACCAGCGGCTCGATGGCATGGACCAGCGCCTGCAACGCGGCCTGCGTGCTCGGCATCGCCCAGGCCACGTCGGTGATGTGGGTCAGCAGCCGGCGCACGGTGTCGCGATACTCGTGCTGCCAGGTGGCCGAGCGGGTGATGTCGCGGACGGCGACGACGAGCTGCTGCGCCAGCCCGCCCGCCGAGATCCGCACGCGCTCCTTGCCGGCCGGATCGGCCAGCGCCCAGAGCAGGCCGAGATCGGCGCTGGTCAGCACCGGGATTGCGGCATTGGGCGGCAGGCCGCCGCGATAGGCGGTGAAGGCGAGCACCGCGTCGGCACGCACCTGCGCCCGTCCGCAGCGGATGGCGACGCCGTTGGGCGGCAGGCAGAACACCGCGATCTCGGTCGCTTCCGGCAATGCGCCGGCCCACGCCGCGCCGGCCGCCGTCGCGGCCGACCCGGCCGGCATCCGCCAAAGCTGCTGCGGCCGCGGCAGCAGGTGCACCGGCAGCGTGTAGATGCCGCCGGCCAGCAGCAGCACGGCGATCACCAGCGAGCCCGTGCCGCCGCGCAGCCGCAGCACCCGGCGCACGAGGCGCGGGGCCTGCCGGGCGATACCGGCCAGCACGATCCGGCGGATCGGCGCGGTGTCGGGCGAGGGGAGGCGGTCGGGTATGGCGGCGGGTCTCGCGCTGTCGGTCGCGGCCGGAGCGGTCCGCGCCGCCATCCCTGCCAGCACATTGCCCGCGCTGTCCATGTCCGGCTGCATCGCCTGTCCCGGGCAATCAACGGGGCGGCAACGAAAATTCGGTAATGGCAAGTAATAGAACGATGGGCGATCGTGCGTTTCGGTGGAGAAAGCCATTCCGCAAAAACGCCGGGCATGCTTGTATGCGTACGATCACGCCATGCGCTGCGTCGCCGTCTGCCCACGCCCGCCAGGAGGAAGCTGATGAAATCTCGCGCAATCGTTCTTTCCATCGCATCGATGGCGCTGGTCGGCGCCCCGGTGATGGCGCAGCCGGCCCAGGCCCAGACGACGCCGATGATGATGTCGCAACCGTCGGGCTCCAGTTATGTCGTGCCCATCGTGGTCGGCGTCGTGGTCGGCGCGCTGATCTGGCCGCTGCTGGTGCCCGCGGCGGAAACCGCCGCCGTCGGCGGTGGCGTTGGCGCGGCCGCCGCGGCACCGGTCGCCGCCGGCGGTGGTGTCGGCGCGGCCGCCGCCGCACCGGCTGCCGCCGCCGTGGTCGATGTCGCAGCCGCGCCTGCGGCAGCCGCCGCTGCCGCCCCTGCCGCTGCTGCTGCCCCCGCTGTTGCCGCTGCCGCCCCTGCCGCTGCCGCGGCACCCGCCGCAGCCGCCGCCGCCGCTCCGGCTGTCGTCGATGTCGCCGCCGCAGCGGCGCCCGCCGCCGCCGCGGTGCCCGCGGCCGCCCCGGCAGCCGCGGCCGCCGGCTGGGGCTGGCGGACGGTGCTCGCCGCCCCCGCCGTCGTCGGCGGCATCATCGGCGGCGTCCTGGCCTACGCGAGCGTCCGCTAGTCCGCCCTGATCCACAGGCTCACCACTCACGACCCTTGCTGGAAAGATCGGCACAGATGTCACACCGCACCGCAGCCATCGCTCTCGCTTTCGGTCTCGCGCTCGCCACGACCGGCGTTGCGCAGGCGCAGTCCACGCCCGCGCCGGCCACCGACGCGCCGGCCGTGACCATGAAGATGCCCGGCGACGGCGGCACGTACAGCATCCCGCTGCGCGAAGTGGCGGCCATCGGCACCGGCGTCATCGTCGGCGCCGCCCTGTGGCACGTCGTCATCGGGCACGGCTTCGTCCTGGCCGGTGCCGCGATCGGCGGCTGGATCGGCGACTGGTGCTACGGCGGGCACTCGGTGCCGACGGTGCATGTCGGCGGCTGATTTTTTCGCCCCCCGACACTGCCGTATCGACAACGGAGCGGGCAGTGCCGACAGCCGTCCGGTGCCGTGTCGGCCGGCCTCTGGCCGGGGCACGCGACTGCGAATCGTGGTTCGAACCCGACGCCATGAATGTTCGAATTCGCAGTCTGGCGACCAGTGATATAGTGCGGCAATTCTGCCAGGCCGCCACAGGTCCACTGGACAATTGCTGCCGATCCAGTTGATCTTTGCTGACGTAAAGAGGGGGCCAACATCCGTGCTGAAACGTCGCTGTCTGCTTGTGTTGTTATTGGCATCTAGTCCTATTGCGGCGCGCGAAGCCGCGGCCCATGCCATCTCCGGCGTGCGCGTGTTCCCCGTCACCCTCACGCTCGACGACCCTGGCGTCGCCGACGAGATGACCGTGCCGCAGGTCGTCTACCAGCCCGGCCCCGGCCCCAGCAACGACACGTCGTACCTGTGGGAATGGGACAAGACCATCACCCCGGACACGGCGCTGATCTACAACCATGGCTACGACGTCATCAACATGACCGGCGCGAAGCGGGCGACCGGCTTCGAGAACGTCATTCTGACCGGCAAATGGCAGGCATGGGTGGTGCCGGAGCACGAATTCATCATGTCGCTCGGCGTGCAGCGCGAGTTCGGGGGCGATGGGCATGCCGTGGCGAACGGCATCGCCGACGCCCACGGCTCGACCGGGCCGACGGTGTATTTCGGCAAGGGCTTCGGCGACCTGCCGATCGGCCCGTTCCGGCCGCTCGCGCTGACCGGCGAGTTCACCTACACGATCCCGGACCGGCGGCTGAACACGACCGGCGACAACGGCGGCAGCGTTCCATCGTTCTTCACCGGGCTGTCGTTGCAATACAGCATGCCGTACCTGCAATCGCAGGTGAAGGATTACGGCCTGCCCGACTTCATCAACCGGCTGGTTCCTCTGATCGAGATGAACTACACCTCGCCGACGGCGGCACCCGCCTTCGGCGACCCGATGACGCTCTCCTTCTCGGCCGGCGCGATCTACATGGCCGACACCTACCAGGTCGGGCTGGAGGTAGTGATCCCCGGCAACGCCGCCGCCGGCAAGAACATCGGCTACATCGCGCAACTGCATCTGTTCCTCGACGACATCCTCCCCAACAGCCTTGGCAAACCGCTGATCCCATGAACATCTCTTCGCTGATGCGGCGGGTGACCGTCGCCGCGCTGCTGGCCGTGGCCGTCGCCCCCTGGACCATCGGGGCCGCGCACGCCCATGCCTTCCTGCGCCATGCCTCGCCCGCGGTCGGCAGCACGCTGTCGGTGTCGCCGCCGGAGATGACGCTCGACTACACCGAGGCGATCGAACCGCGCTTCAGCGGCGTCGATGTGCTGGACGCGCAGGGCCAACATGTCGACGCCGGCGACCTGCATCTGGCGCCCGACAATCCCAAGCGTCTCGTCATCGGGCTGAAGAAACTGGGGCCGGGCACCTACACGGTGAAATGGCACGTCGTCTCGGTCGATACCCATCACACCGAGGGCACGTTCACGTTCAGCGTGCAGCCATGAGGACCGCGCGCAACCATGCAAGGCGGTTGCCGAGCATGCGGCGGCGCTGAGGATGGACGGGTTCGGGCTGGCGCTGGGACTGGTGCGCGGCCTGCATCTGGCCGCGGTGCTGTCGCAGTTCGGCATCCTGCTGCTGACCGCGGCGGTCGCCCGCCAGGCCAGCGCCGGGGCTGCCATCGGCACGGTCGCCACGCTCAACCGCACGCTGCGCCGCCTGGTGCGGGACAGCCTGGTCGTGGCGCTGATCACCGCGGTCGTCTGGCTGCTGCTGCAGGCCAGCGACATGGCGGACACGCGCGACCCCGGCGCGGTGCTGGCGGCGGCGCCGGTGGTGCTGTTCGACACCCGCTTCGGCAAGGCCTTGCTGCTGCGCCTGGTGCTGCTGCTGGCGGCCATGCTCATCGGCCGCCGCCGTCCGGGTCTGGCGCTGCTGCCGGCGGCCGTGGCGCTCGCGGCGCAATCCTGGATGGGCCATCCCGCCGCCTCCGAGGACAACGGCCTGCTCGCCGCCTCGGTGCTGCATATCCTCGCCGCCGGCGCCTGGCTCGGCGGGCTCGTGCCGCTGTTCCTCGTGGTCCGCGCGCTGCCCGGGCCGGGGGCGGCGCGGGCGGCGGCGCGCTTCTCCTGGATCGGCCTGCCCGCGGTGCTGGTGCTGGCGGGCACCGCCTACTGGCAGGGCCTGCGGCTGATCGGCGACGAGGGTGCGCTGTTCGGCACGCTGTACGGCCAGATCGCGCTGTTCAAGCTCGCCGGCTTTCTGTTCCTGCTGATCCTGGCGGCGATCAACCGTTTCCGGCTGACCCCCATGCTTGAACGGGAGGCGCTTGAAGGCGCCGGCGCGGCGCAGGCCGGGCGGCTTCTGCAGCGCAGCGTCGTCATCGAGACCGTCATCGGCGTCGTCGTGGTGCTGGCCGCCGGCCTGCTCGCCACCCGCACGCCGGGCGCCCACGACCAGCCGCTCTGGCCGTTCGGGCTGCGGCCGAACATGGCGCTGCTGATCGACCCCGATGTCCGCCGCGCCTTCATCGAGGCGGCGATCATGCTCGCCGTCGCGGTCGGCTGCATCGGCCGCGCCGCGCTGTTCCGGCGCTGGCGCTGGCCGGCGCTGGCGCTGGCCGCGGCGCTGGTCTACTCGGCCGACTACGTCGTCGATGCCGCGCCGTTCCTCGACCCGATGCTGATCGAGGCGTACCCGACCACCTACTACCGCTCGCCGACCGGCTTCACGGCGACCTCGATCGCGCAGGGGGCGGTGCTGTTCGCTGCGAACTGCGTGCCCTGCCACGGCGCCAGCGGGCGCGGCGACGGGGAACTGGCGAAGACGCTGCCGGTGCGGCCGGCCAACCTGACCCAGGTGCATGTCTGGGGCCATTCCGACGGCGAACTGTTCTGGTGGATCAGCCACGGCTACGAGGAGCGCCGTTTCGGCCTGGTGATGCCGGGCTTCGGCGAGGCGCTCTCGGTGGAGGACCGTTGGGCGCTGATCGACTACCTGCACGCGCATCTGGCCGGGGTGACGCTCGCCGGGCACGGGATCTGGGCCCAGCCGGTGCCGCCGCCGGCGATCTATGCGGAATGCAGCGACGGCACCTCGCTCGATTTCGAGTCCCTGCGCGGCCGCTTCGTGCGCATCATCGCCGCCAATCCGGGCGAGGAGACGCCGGCACTGGCGGCGTCACCGGACCTCGCCACCATCCGGCTGACGCAGCAGCCGGCGGGGGAATCGCCCGACTGCGTGGCCAGCGGCACCGAGGCCTGGACCGCCTATGCGGCGGTGGCCGGGGTCGTGCCGGAGGCATTGGCCGGCACCCAGTTCCTGGTGGACCGGGTCGGCCTGTTGCGCCTCGTGCTGCCGGCGGACAAGGCGGCCGACTGGGCGACCGAGACGGGCCTGGCTGCGGCGATGCGCGACGTCGCGGCGCATTCGCTGGCGGCCGGTGCCGGCGGGCATCATCACCACGGGGGATGAAGGGAGCGTGCCATGACGATCGCAGTGTCGAAGCGCTCGGTGCTGAAGACCGCCGCAGCGCTGGCCGCGTTGTCCGGTCTGCCCGCCGCGCTGCGGCCGGCGCGCGCGGCCGAACCGATGGTGCTGCGGGCGGCGCGGCGGACGCTGGAGGTCAAGGGCCGTGCCGCCTCGGTCTACGGGCTGACCCAGGCCGACGGCAGCTCCGGCGTGTTCCTCGATCCCGACCAGCGGTTCCTGGTGCAACTGGTCAACGGGCTCGACGAGCCGACCATCATCCACTGGCACGGCCAGGCGCCGCCGGCGAACCAGGACGGCGTCGCGATGACCGGCCTGGAGCAGGTGATCGCGGCCGGCGCTACCCAGCCCTACGACTTCGCGGCGCGGCCGGGCACGCACTGGATGCACTCGCATCAGGGCCTGCAGGAGATGCAGTTGCTGGCGGCGCCCCTGATCGTGCGCACGGCCGCCGACCTGCGCATGGACGCGCAGGAGGTCACCGTCATCCTGCACGACTTCACCTTCCGCACGCCCGAGCAGGTCATGGCGGATCTCGGCTCGATGGGCGGCATGCAGATGGGCGGTGCCGCCAAGACCGATGACAAGATGGCCGGCATGAAGATGGGCAACGCCGATTCCGGCGGCATGGCCGGCATGAAGATGGGCGACGCCGGCGGCAAGGCGGAGGGCGAGGACTTCAACGACATCGATTTCGACGCCTATCTCGCCAACGACCGCACCCTCGACGACCCGCTGGTGGTCCGCACCGAACGCCACGGCCGGGTCCGGCTGCGGCTGATCAACGCGGGCTCCGCGACCTCGTTCTGGATTGACCTCGGCGCGCTGACCGGCACCGTGATCGCGGTGGACGGCATGCCGGTGCAGCCGGTGACGGGAAAGCTGTTCCCGCTCGCCGAGGCGCAGCGCATCGACATCGTGGTCGACGTCCCCGCCGGCCAGGCCTGCCCGATCCTCGCCCAGCGCGTCGGCGACACCGCGCGCACCGGCATCATCCTCGCCGCCCCCGGCGCCAGCGTCGCCCGGATCGACGGGGCGGCGGCAAAGGCCGCCGGCGGGCTCGGCAACGGCTTCGAGATGCAACTGACGGCCGCGACCCCGCTGGCGGCAAAGCCGGTCGACCGCCGCCACTCGGTCGTGCTGACCGGCAGCATGTCGCCGTACCAGTGGTTCATCAACGGACAGAGCTGGGAAAATCACCAGCCGCTGCGGGTCAAGCAGGGCCAGCGCGTCGCCATCGAGTTCGTCAACAACACCCCGATGGCGCATCCAATGCACCTGCACGGGCACGCCTTCCAGGTGGTGGCACTCAACGGCACGCCGCTCAACGGCGCCCTGCGCGACACCATCAACCTGCCGCCGCGGCAGTCCGCGACCGTCGCCTTCGATGCCGACAACCCCGGCCGCTGGCTGGTGCATTGCCACATCCTGCCGCACATGGAGACCGGCATGATCACCGAGGTCGCCTACGAGACCTGACACGCCGCCGTTTCTGTGCGATAACGAGGCCCGCGAGGGAACTGCCGATGCCGAAACAGACCCGGACATTACTGGCCGCGCTGATCGTGGCCGTGGCGAGCGCCGCGGCCTCCGGCCCGGCCGGCGCGCATGGCGACCATGGCGCGGCGCCGCCCGGCGTGGTGGTGATCGCGCCGCGCACCGAGGCGCGCAGCGGGCCGGTCGAGATCGTCGCCGAATTCACCGGCGGCACGCTTGCCGTCTTCCTGAGCCGCTTCGCCGATGGCGCCCCGGTCACCGGTGCCAAAATCGACGCCTCGACCGACCTGCAATCCGCCACGCTCACGGAAAGCGATGCCGGCGTCTACGTGACCAAGGACATCCTGTTCGCCGACGGCCGCAACGACCTCAGCATCAATTTCAGCATCGGCAGCGGCGCGGCGCGCACCCAGGCGATGACCATCACCATCGCCGAGCCGCCGCATCCGGCCGCGCCGCCGCCGGCCTTCGCCTGGCCGGTGCCGAGCCGCCGGACGGTCCAGATCGGCGGCGGCACCGTGCTCGCCGCCGCCCTTGCGGTCGCGGCCCTCATGCTGGCCCGCCGCCGCCGCGGCCCGGGGCGCGCACCCGACGAAGGCATTGCACTGGTCGCGAGGTAACGGCGCAACCAGGCGCCTAATGGAAGCTGACGATCGACGGGTTGGAGAACGTGTTGCGGATCACCGGTTCGTTGTTTTTCCACGACAGATGGAAATACAGCGCCGCCACCTCGGCGTAGTTCTCGAACGTCGCGGTGTTCTCCAGCGCCCGCTGGTTCAGCGCCGCCGCCGCTGCGGTGTCGCCCATCTGGGTTTTCACCTCCGCCCACAGGCCGAACGCGGTCGCGCTGTCGGGCGCCAGCCGCGTCGCCTCGGCGAGCAACTGGTCCGCCCCGTTCGCGTCGTGCAGCCCGAGCCGCGCCGCCGCCCAGACCATATCGGCGGTGGCCCGCAGCACCGGGTTGGCAGGCGGCGCCAGGCGCAGCAACTGTTCCATCCGGTCGGCCGCTTTCTGGTTCTCGTCGAACTGCAGGTCGGTGAAGCCGGCGTTGAGGAACGGCACCGGATCGGTCGGATCATCGGCCATCGCCGCCTCGAACGCGGCGCGTGCCGTCTTGGTGTCGTTCTTGAACAACGCCATCAGGCCGATCAGGTTGTCGAACAGCGCACGGTCGAAGCTGACCGGCGTCGGCGGCAGCAACCCCTTGGCGTGCTCAGCGAGCGCAATGGCGTCAGTGAAATCCTGGTCGGCGCTGTGCTTCTGCATCAGGTAGAGCGCCACCGAATAGGGCGCGAGCTGGGAGGCGCCCCATAAGGCGCAGCGCTGCACGAAGGGGATGAAGGCCTCGCCCTGGTTCGGCGACATCACCTGCTGGAACTGGCCGGTCAGATGGCTGCGGCCGCTCACCAGCGCCCGCAGCCCGCCATCCTCGACATACAGCGAAAACCGCAGCTTGTCGGATTTGTATCCTATCTCGGATTGCAGGGCGTAGGCGGCCTTCTCGAAATTGAAGGCTTCCGCCAGTGCCATGCCGACTCCCTGGTCGCGGCTGGAGCGGATCTCCGGCGGGTGCACCACCGATTGATTGTTGGTGATCTCGTCGAGTGCCGCTTCGAACTCGTTCGTCAGCGTGGCCTCGTCGACATCAAGCTTGTCCATCTTGGGGGCCGCGGCCACTTCCACCTGGACGCTGCCGGAATACAGCACCGCATCGGTGCCCAGCAGGCCGAGCGCCAGCAGCACGGCCAGTCCCAACGTCGTCAGATCCATGGCTCCGCTCCCAAACCACGCCGCGCCGGCAAAGGGGACAACGAAACCGGAATGGTCCGGGGCCTTGCCGATCCGCAGCGTGCCCGATACGTAACGCCAACAAGCAAGCCCGGCCAGCGACATTTGCGACGCGACGGCCTTCCCACGAACCAGGACGTCAGGCGGCTGGCGTCAGTCCTTGCGGCCGGGAACGAGTTCGGGCAGCGCCTCGCTCGGTGCGGTCACCGGCGGCACCGGCCCGGGGTCGTAGGCCACGAAGGTGATCGCGGCGGCCGCGGCCACCGTCAGCGCCACCGCGGTCGAGCCGGTCGCCCAGGCGACCACCACGCCGCCACCGGCCAGCAGCGCGAGGCCGGTCAGCGCGTCGCCATAGGAGATGCCGGCCCAGACCTCCTGATCCAGCGCCGAGGTTGGGGCCGGGCGGGCAACCGGCTCGGGCGGGGCGGGGTCGGCCGCCCAGGCGGCGGCCGGGGTGGCGGCCAGGACAAGAGCCAGGGCAAGGCGAGGGGCTCCGCCCCTCGACCCCGCCAAAGGCCGGGGGCCTTTGGAAACCATCAGCGCACCTGCGACAGCATGGCGCTGCCGGCGGTGACGATGCGCATGTTGGCGGTCAGGCCGCCGGTGATGTCGACCGTCGTGCCGTCCAGCGGCTCCGCCGTGACCGCCCGGCTCAGAAACGCTTCCGCCGAGAGCCGCTCCCACACCACCGTCTCGCCGGCGCCGTTGCGCACCAGCGCCGAGGCCGGCATGCGGATGCCGCGCTGCTGGGCGTGCCCATGCGTGATCAGCACCGTGACCGGCTTGCCGATCTGCGCCGCGGCGACCGTTCCGACGACCTCGAACTGCAGCGGCAGCGACTGGTTCTGCAGCGTCATGCCGCCGCCGATGAAGCGCAGCGTCAGCACCTCGCCCTCCGCCGTCACTGCCTGCGCCGAGCCGATATCCTGGGCGGCGGCCGGATCGAAGGCGGCGGCCTCGACCCACAGCCGGCTCGGGTCGACGATCTCGAACAATGCCGTCTGTGGCTCGACGATCTGGCCGACGACGAAATTGACCCGCGAGATGATGCCGGCGGTCTGCGCCCGGATCTCGGTGCGGTCGACCAGCAGCGCCTCGTAGATGCGCAACTGCCGCCGGTAGCTCGCCAGCTCCGCCGCAACCGCGTCGATCTTGCTCTGCCGGTAGCGGATCAGCCACACCTCGCGCAGCCGGTCGATGCGCTGTTCGCCCATCTGGATCTGGCTGCGCAGGTCGGCGATCCTGGCGTCGAGGTCGGCACGCCGCGCCGCATCGAGCAGCGGCCGCTGGTAGGCCAGCAACTGGCCCCGCTCCACCCGCATGCCGACCCGCGGCAACGGGCCGTCGGGGGCCTCGATGACGCCGACCTGCACCGGCTGCACGATCGCGGCCACGTCGCGGCTGGTGACGATGCGGCCAGCGAGCTCGAAACTTGCAGCCAGCGGCTCGACACGGCTGATCGCGGTGCGCAGGCCGATCAGCCGCTGGATCGCCATCGGCAGGAAGATCGACCCGTCCGGCAGCCGGGTGGGCGTGTCGCGCGCCAGCGCCAGCAGCGCCGGCGAGGGCAGGTTGCCGTCGGTCGCCGCGTCGGCAACCGCAGGCTCCGGCGCCGGAGTGATCAGGGCGGGCGCGATCGGCGCAGCGGGTACCGCCACGGATGCGGGTGGCGCTGGCGTGGCGGCGGCGAGGGGAGACGGGGGAGTGCTCGCCAGCACGGCCAGCGACGGCGTCGCGCGCGTGGCGGTGCCGGCCTCCGGCCCGTCCGCGAGCGCCCCGCGCGTCTGCACCCCGGCGTCCTGCTCGACGGCGCCCCTGGCGAACAGTTCGAAGGCGAGCTGGCTGGCGCCGCTGCCCGCGACCGAGGCGATGGCAACCATGGAGACGATCAGCGCATTGAGCATCGCTGCCGGACCCCTTCTGCGCCACTGCGGCGCGGTGCGCCGTTACTGCCCGATAACGTCACCAGGATAGAGGCGGACGGCGGCCGGCACAAGCGGCGCAAGCATGCATAAACGCAAGTAAAACCGCCGACACCGCGCGGGAGATCCTGGCGTGTCGCGACCCGACGCAATAGTCTGTCGGCCGGGTGTGACCGAGCGGGGGATGGCCGTCGATGGAGCAGCGTCAGGCGATGTCCGCACACGGTGCCTTCCGGCGCCGCCGGCCCGCGGTGGGCCGGCGCGTGGCCGCCGCCTGGGGGATGGCCGCGTGGCTGCTGCTGGCGTGCGGCCTCCCGGCATGGGCCGCCGATCCGCCGGCCACCCCACCGCTGGACTTCGAGGGCCTCACCGAGGCCAACCTGATGGCGAGCCCGCTGACCGCCGACAGCATCCCCTGCGGCCTCGACCTCGACCGGCTGGCCGCGGCAGCGCGGCAGCCGCTCGCCGATGGCGGGCTGGTGCTGCGCGAGGGCGCGCCGGCGCGGATAACGGTCTCCGCCATGACCGTCCGCGTGCCCGGCACCGGCCAGTGCGCGACGACGGTGCTGCTCGGCGCCTACGCGCTGGAAAGCTTCTTCAGCAGCAGTGCCGGCTGGCTCAGAAACGGCTATGTTGTGATCTGGCAACGCGCGCTGACGATCGCGACCCCGGCCGGGGAGCATGCGGCGGCGGTGGGCGGCGTGGTCGGCCGGCTCGCGGAACAGATGCTGGCGGACTGGCACGCCCAGGGGCGCGGACAAAGCCAGCCCGACCGGATGGTGGCGCAGGACAACAAGGCGGCGGACGGCAAACAGGGAGACTGAGGATGCGGCGCACGGCGATCGTGATGGCAATGCTGGCGGCGATGCCGCTTTCGGGGCCGCTTTCGGGGCCGCTTTCGGGGCCGCTTTCGGGAGTGCTTGGCGCGACACCGGCGCTGGCGCAGGAGGCACGGCCGGATTTCTCCGTCAACGAAGCGCTGCTGCCGCCGCTGATCGTCGTGCAGC
>Ga0302324_100006422_pt1 | contig 25339 bp, 37 predicted proteins | sample Palsa_T0_1_FD_201949 | JGI IMG/M metagenome (GOLD analysis project Ga0302324, IMG submission 201949) | Peat permafrost microbial communities from Stordalen Mire near Abisko, Sweden - Palsa_T0_1 | ecosystem: Environmental > Terrestrial > Soil > Palsa > Peat permafrost | place: Sweden: Abisko... | reverse complement strand
TGGGCGCGGCGATGAACACGGGGGCGCAGCTGCTGCTGCTCCGCACGGTCGCGAAGATCGGCGCGCCGCTGCTGTCGTTCTCGATCACGAGCCTGTCGGTCTCGCCGACGTCGGCGGACCGCGTGCTCATCTACTGCGCCGTCGGCATCCCGAACCCGCTCAACGTCATCGAGCTGCACCTCGTCGCCTAGGAGCCCACGTGTCCGACCCGTTCTTCGACAAGCTCATCGCCGACCTCGTCAAGGGGGCGGAGGCGAACTCGCGCGCCAGCGGCGGGCCGGGCGTGCGGATCGAGATCGACCGCGAGAACCGCGGGCGTGAGGAGAAGCTGGCAGTGGACGCATCTACCATCCTGGGCGGCATTCCGGCGCTCGGGCCGCACCTCAGTGGGTGGAACGCGGCAGCACGGGATCAGAGCATGGGCAGTGGCGGGATGACCGGAGTCGGTTCGGCGCTCGGCCAGGCGGGTGGCTCCCTTGCGGGCTCCGCGATCGGAGGCAAGCTCGACAACGACAAGCTCCATATACTCCTATCTCTGCTGGGCATGTCAGGCGGCGGGATGCTCGGAGCGGCAGGCGGCCGCGGTCTTGACCGCATGATCGAGGGAGAGGGCAAGCAGGCGAACCTCGCCGGTCCCCTTAGGGCCCTCGAAGCGCGCTTCACGGACGGAGCCCTCGCCGCGGCCGCCGCGTTCGGCGTCAAGGAGGCCTTCCTGGGCGCCGCGATGAACATGCTCGGCTCCGTCGGCGGCGGCATGGCGGCCCGCAAGCTGCTGCCCAAGGCCACGGGCATGCTCGGGAACGCCGTCGAGATGGGCGGCCAGCTGGCCGGTGGCGCGATCGCGAACCGCCTCGCCCCCGCGGGGCCCCCGCAGGCGTGATGCTGGTGCGGACCTACCGAGACGGTGCGCGGGCGACCGCCGAGCACTTCGGCGTCCGGGAGGCGTCGGCGATCCTCGACCTCCTGTCGTCGGCCGCGCACCACGCCCCGCAGTTGGCGGCGACGGCGGCCGCGAGCAAGGTCGTCGGCGCGCTCAAGGGCGTCGGCCAGGACGTCGCCCGCGCCGCCGCGCCGAAGACCTACGCCGCCGTGGAGCGGCCGCTCGCGCGCGCGAGCGCGCTCGCCGACCTCCCCGAGCAGGCGCTGCGGCGCAACGTGCTGCCCGCCGCGCTGCAGCGGTCACCCGAGGAGCTGCTCCTGCACGGCCTCGCGCGCGATCCGGGCCCATCCCCGCGCATGGCGCCATCGCCGACGGCGATCCACGGGAGACCGACGTGAGCGCGGACCGCTTCCTGCGAAAGCGCGCGAGCCTCGGGACGATCCTTCCCATGGCCGTGGGCCCCACGTTCGGGGGCATCGCCGGGCGAGCGATCGGCGCGCGCTACAAGGCCCCGGACCTCGGCGCCGCGCTCGGCGCGATGACCGGCGGCATCGGCGGCGGCCTCATCAAGGAGCAGGTCGAGGAGGCGCAGCGATCGCCGGCGATGCCGCCCGGCGCGCCGTACGCCCTCGACGCGTCGTCCGCCGACATCCCCTCGTGGGCGCTGCAGGGCGCGCAGCTGCTGAACCCCGCGATGAAACAGGCGGCGCACGCGCAAGAGCCCTGGTGGGACGTTCCGGCGCAAGAGATCCCCGGCTTCCCGGTCGCGCAGTCGCTGCTGCACGGACCAGGACACGGCCCGGCTCAGGCGGCCAAGACGTTCGGCGGCATGACGCTCGGCGGCGGCGGCGGCGCCCTCATCGGCAAGGGCGTCGGGATGGGACTGGAGCACCTGCTCAAGATGCCGTCGTCGAATAAAGTTCCCCTCACCGGCCTCTCGCTGTCAGACCTATTGGCCGGCCTCGGCGGCACCGTTGGTGCGACGCACGGGATGCGGATCGCGCGACCCTAAGGAGAAACATCATGGCCCTCGGAGTAGTCAAGAGTTTCGACACCTGGAAGTTCCAGGAGAGCTACGTCGAGCGCGTGATGGACAACGCCGCGTTCACGGCGGCGCACCCCGACGACACGCTCGTGCTCGCGGGGCCCGCGCGGCTCTACGGCATCGCGAGCGGCTTCACCAACCTGCTGCCCATCGGGATGCTGCAGGCGGTCAACTTCACGCAGACCAAGCCGACCCAGCCGATGATGGCCATCGGCTCCGGCCGCAGCTTCTACGTCAGCGGCAAGGCCCAGACGCAGTGGACGATGGGGCGGCTGTTCGTCAACGGCCGCAACATGCTCCGCGTCCTGAACCACAACGCGGTCGCCGGCGGCATCGACCCCTCCCTGTTCGACGACCCGGCCACGGACGTGAGTCCGGCGGGCCAGAAGTACTTCATCAACCTCGACAGCGAGCTGTTCCTGATCCCGTTCGGGCTCGGAACGGTCTTCCGCGACAAGACGCACGGCTTCGTCGGCGGCTTCTACGCCGAGCTGTGCGCGATCACCAGCTACGCGGTCGGTTGGAACGCGGGCCAGAACCTCATCCTCGAGAACGTCTCGGGCATGGCCGACCGCCTCCTGCCGTTCGGCAGCAACACGCTGTCGCTGTCGGTGGAGCGCCCGCACGCCGGCGGCAACCCGATCACGGCGGTCGACATCGACGAGATCCTCGGGTTCACCGACACCGAGGGCGGCAACCTCTTCGACGCCGACAGCGTCGGCGGCCTCGACGTCGTCGAGCCGGACAACTTCCCGGGCGGACTGTAGTCGTGGGGCGCGGCGAGCGGATCGCGCTGCTGTTCGGCGTCCTACTCTTCGTGGTGAGCGCGGACTCGGCGAACTCGGTGGGACCGGAAGATGCAGTGAGCATCATCCGAGAGTTCGGCTTTCCCGTCTTCGTCGCCCTGTGGTTCATGTGGCGGGTCGAGAAGCGCATGGATCGCTTCACCGAGGCCATCCAGAACCTCCTGACGGCCGTCACGATCATGGCCAAGACCGTCGACCACTGGGCGCCCACTCCACAACCGATGCAGATCCCGCCGGGCCGGCCGCCTACGGCGCCACCCGCGCAGGAAGGATAGGAGCCCATGCTCGCCTGGATCGTCACGACAGCGACCGTCCTCGTCGTGGGGTGGATCGTCTACCTCGAGATCCGCTGCGGACGCCGCAACACGGCCTTCCTCGACAAGACCGATCAGGAGATCGCGTCCGTCAAGCAGCTGGCGACGGACCGCTACCGCGCCAAGTTCGGCAGGGACCCGACGGACACGTTCAAGGCCGTCGACACGCCGAAGATCGCTGCTACCAAGAAGCCATGAACACGGTCCTCCTCCTCGCGTCCGGCGTGCTCGCGTCGGCGTGGCTGCCGCTCGCCGCGCGGTTCAACCGCGGGTGGAAGAGCCGCAAGAACCCCGTCAGCCTGGCGATCTGCTGCGCGGCGCTCCTGTTCGCCTACACGAACGTGCTGTTCGCGTTCGCCCTGGCGGGACAGGCGAGCTGGGAGTTCTCCGCGATCGCGACGCACGTGTTCGACCTCGTCGTGGTCGTCAACTTCTACGTCGCGTTCCGCTGGTCGGACAAGCGCTTCGCCAACGCGCGCCGCGAGTACAGCATCCCGCCTACGAACTCGGCGAGCACGCCTCGGCGGTCGTGATACGTTGACCCGGTGACCCGGGACCCGCTCCGTCCCTCACGCCGCGCGGCCAACACCGGGGCCGCCGGGCTCGCGCGCGACGGCGACGCCCGCTGGGAGCTGGCCGACGTCGTGGCGTACAACTCGGCCACGCACACGGCGGTGGTCCGCACGCACGGCGGGAGGCCCCTGCCGGACGTCCCCCAGATCAAGGCCACGGCCGGCAGCTACGACCACCTGCCGATGGGCGTGACCGTCGTGCTGACGTGGGAGCTGGGCTTCCCGGCCATCATCGGCTGCATAGACCTGCCCGGCGCGGCCCAGTCGGCCATCCCGTCGCCGTCGCTCACGGGCGTCGACGGCGTGGGCGACGACAACCCCATCCAGCCGACGGACGGGACGAACAACTACAAGCCGCCGGGCGCGCCCACCGACATGACGCAGGGCGACTGGGCGCAGGTCGGTCGACTCGGCAACCACATCGCGGTCATGGAGGGCGGCTTGTCGTCCTTCGGGAGCCCGACGGCCGGGATCCAGTCGATCGGACCGACCGGGACCCTGCGCACGATCGCCCGCCGCCTGCAGCAGGTCACGGACTTCGGCCAGCTGACGATCGAGAACGACAACGGTCGGGCCTCGCTGAGCCTGCGCGCGGGCTCCAACCAGACGACCCAGATCGGACAGGACGAGCAGCACTGGACCATCCGCCTCGACCTCGGCGCGGAGGGTGACCTGTTCGACTTCCGCATCGCGGACCCCGAGGGTCGGACGCTGTTCCGGCTGCACGCGGGTTCCGACGGGCGCGTGCAGATCTACGGCGACGGCGGGGTCGACGTGACCTCCGGGACGGGCGGCACGGCCGCGCGGCGAGACGACGTCGCCGGCGACCACGTGGCGACGGTCGGCGGAGACTGCTCGCGGGCCGTGACCGGCAACGCCACCGCGACGGTGGACGGCACGCAGACGGCGTCCGTCGGCGGGACGTCGCTCCGCGCGGTGGGCGGCGACTCGACGGAGTTCGTCGGCGGCGACCACGACGCGGGAGTCGGCGGCGACCAGACCCTGGTGATCGGCGGCCAGCGTCAGGCCGTGACGGGCGGCGACGACGCGACGTCCGCCGGGGCCAGCTGGTCGGCGACGGCCACGACCACGGCCACGATCGATGGCGTCCAGGTCAAGCTCGGCGCGAACGCGCAGGAGCCCGTCATCAAGGGGGCGTCGTTCTCCTCGAGCGTGATCGCGCAGGTCGGCGCGGCAGGGGCCGCGGCGACGACGGCCTCGCAGGTCGCGGCGACGCAGGTCACGCCCGACGTCTTCGCCGGCATGGCTTCTGGCGCCACGGTGTCCGCCGTCGCCACGATCGCGGCGGCGCTGGCCGCGATCGGCGCGCAGCTGTCGGCGGCGGCTTCGGCGATGCCGTCTACCCTCTCGAACAAGGTCGTGACCGAGTGAGCAGGCCGCCCCCGCGCGAGGTGACCGTTCAGACGCACGCCGTGCCGCGCCCGAGCGCGGCCGCGCAGGGCTGGCGCGCCGGGGCGCCCGCCGCGGGTGCGGTGCTGGCGAAGCTGGCGGAGCTGTGCGCGCGGAGCCTCCGCGTGGAGCTGGCGCGCCGGGCGAAGAACGCGGTGCGCCTCGGGCGCGCGCTCAAGAGGTTGCCGCCGTGACCGCGTGGACCACCGTCAACCCCAACCAGCTCATCCCGCCCGCGCTCGTCGCCGCGGTCAAGGGGGCCGCGAGCGCGCTGTCCGGCGCCCTGTCGGTCAGCATCCCGTCGCTGCCGTCGCTGGCGCTGCCGCAGCTGCCGTCCCCGCCGAATCCGGCGACCGCCGTGATCGAGGCGATCCTCTCCACGCTGCAGTCCCTCCTCAAGGGGGGTCCGATCCACGTGCTGACGATCCCGATCGCCAAGACGATTCCGGGTCAAGGCGTCGCGCCGCTGCCGCCCACGCTGGACGACCTGCAGGGCGCGCTCGGGCAGGCGACGGGAACCGCGAGCGCGGCGGACGCTTCGTCGTACGCGGGCATGATCTCCGGCGCGGGCGGGAACGCCGGCTTCTACCGAGCATTCGCCTCGGCCATGATGAACACGCGGGACCCCAACCGCCCGCAGTACGACGCGCAAACGGACGCCGTCACGATGGCGGTGCTCCTGGTGGGCGCGGCGAGCTTCCCGTCCATCGTCGCGGCCGCGTCGACCCTCGACGTGCTCGTGGCGCCGCCCGGCGACAACAGCACGTCGGCGCGCACCGTCCCGACCCCGCAGAACCTCAAGGTGACCGTCGCCAGCACGTCGCAGTCGCCGGGCATCGGCGTCCAGCTGAGCTGGGACTCGCCGTCCGACGCGTTCTCGTCGCCGTACTTTCCTGGTGTCGTCAACAAGGTCACGCAGTACGCGGTGATCAAGTCCACCAGCGCGTCCGCGCAGTCCGCGCGCTCCGTCCTAGACTTCTTCACCACGCAGGCGCTGACCGTGGGCATGACGAGCGCGGACGGCAGCGCGACCGTCGTCGCGATCGGCTCCGGCGCGACGTCCTCCTACCTCGACGCGACGGCGTCCGACGCGTCCTCGCCGACGTACTACTGCGTGGCGTGGGCGCTCGAGGTGACGGAGAACGGGTCGACCACGACGGCGCTGTCCTTCGACCGGGTCTCCAACGTGACCAAGGTGAGCGTGACGGCGCCGACCCCGCCGCAGACGGGCGCGAGCCCGGGGTGGATCGGCGCGGCGTCCGCGGTCTCCGCGTTCCCGGCCGTGTCCCAGGCGGCGAACGCGCTGGTGGCCCAGGTCGCGTCCCTGCTGGCCCCGCCCAACGGCGACGCGGCGACGTCGCGGCTGGCGGCGGCGGCGAACCTGTCGACGGCGACCAACGCGCGCCTCGGGGTCAACGCCGGCGGACTCGTCGCCGACCTCCAGCGCGCCGCGGCCGCGTTCTCGCGCCCGATGCCCAGCATGTACGTGACCCAGCTGTCGAGCAGCAGCGGCGGCAACGCGTACCTGCTCAAGCAGCTCGCGACGCTGCTCGGGAACCAGGCCGACCCGTCGACCCCACCGTTCTTCAACGGCGAGTACGTGTGCGGGGTGTGCTTCGTCGCGGGGGCACCGCGGATGGCGGACCTCGCGCCCCAGCAGGCGTTCTTCGGCGCGATGTTCGGCCCCGCGGCCCCCTCCAACCCGCTGATGGGCCTGCTGGCGGCGATCGATACGGCGGTCACGGCGGCGGAGGCCGCCACGTTCGGGACCAACATGCTGCCGCAGCCGGCGGGAACGCCTGCGGCGGTGGTGCCAGCGCCGACGCCGGTCATCGCAGACGACGGAACTGCCGTGGCGGCCAGCGACCCCGCGAACCCGAACGCCGGGTTCACGAACGAGACGACGGCCGCGGACCTCTGCTAGCCGCGTTTTGTTTATCGGACGAGCACCTCCTATCATTCCGGCGTGCGTATCCTGAGGGAGTACTCGTGCGCGTGCGGCGCTCGCTTCGACCACACGCATCGCGCCGAGTCTGACGCGGCAACGTGCCTGCGCTGCGGCCGCGTCGCCACGGAAGAGGACGAGATCCTCGGCGGACACCTGCACACGGTGACCATCCCGTCGTACCGGGGCTCCCTCCGGCAGAAGGCCGGCTACGTTCACACGCACGGAGACCGTCCGGCGGAGAAGGGCTCCGTCGCAATCACAGGACCAGGAGAGATCAAGTGAGCAAGTTCATCGCGATGATCGAGAACAAGGCCTTCGTCATGGCGCTGCTGTCTTCGGCGGCGGCGGCTGCGGCCATCTTCGGCTACAACCTGCCGGTCGCGTCCATCCTGAGCGTCTACGCGCCGCTCATGGCCATGCTCGGCGTCCAGGGCTGGACGACGGCGGCGCAGACCCGGCTGGCGACGCAGCACGCGCACGAGCTGCGGATGGAAACGCTGGCCCACGCCGGAGCCAACGCCGAGCGCGCCAAGCAGGCCGGCTTCTCCCGCCTCGGCATGATGCTCGGCGTCGCCGTCATCGCGGCCGCCCTCCTGATGGTCGTCCAGCTGGCCCGCAACAGTTCGTCCGAGGTCAGCGCGATCGACGCGACCGAGGGCGTCGTGCTCGGCCCGGCCGGGTGCGCCACGGCGGCGGCGATCGGCTCCGACGGCATCGACTGCCTCAAGACCGAGGCCGACGCCGTCGCCAGCGGCGTCAGCGTCGCCGGCGTCTTCTCGAGCATCCTCACCGTCATCGGCGAGGCGGCCTCGGGAAACTGGGGCGCGATCGTCACCTCGATCCTCAACCTCGGCAAGGCCAACGGGCCCAACCTCGTGGCCTGCATCTGCGACAACTGGCCAACGCCCGGCGGCGGATCGGGGTCGGCGGGATCTGGCGCGACGGTGCTCGCAGGCGCCACGCTGTACGGCGGCTTCACGATGCCGGCTGGCGTCAAGGCGCAGCTGCTCCAGGGGCTCGTCGGCAACAAGAAGCTCATCCACCCGACCAAGAAGTAGGGACCGGCGCCATGTCGAACCACGCCAAGGGTCACGTCCGCAGGCCGGACAAGGACCACCTCATCGCGCTCTCCCACGCCAAGCACGGTCTCCGGCTCCGCGGCATGCGCGCGGTCCCGCCGCCCGCGAGCTGGGACTCGCGCGCGCAGGGGATCGTCGGCCCCGTCAAGGACCAGAGCCAGTGCGGGTCATGCTGGGACTTCAGCGGCACGGGGCTGGTCGAGATCGCGTACAACAAGGCGGGCATCGGCGGCGGAGCCGCGGCCTTCATCCTCTCGGAGGAGTACACGCTCTCCTGCTACAGCAACGGGCAGTGCGACGGCGACGACAACGTGACCGTGCTGGGCTGGGCCAAGGCCCACGGCCTGCCGCTGACGTCGGACTACGGACCGTACAAGGCGGCGCCCGGGACGTGCCTCTACGCGCCGACGATGAAGCTCTACGCGATCGACGACTGGGGCTTCGCCGACGGCAACGGCGGCGCCGGGGTCACGCCGACCGCGGACATCAAGAGCGCGATCATGCAGTACGGCGCTGTCGGCTGCGCGGTGGCCGCTGACGACGCCTTTCAGGCGTACGCGGGCGGCGTGTTCCAGAGCACGCAGTCGGATCCGAGCCAGATCGACCACGACGTGATGCTCGTCGGCTGGAACGACGCGGACGGCGCGTGGATCCTCCGCAACACGTGGAGCGCGAGCTGGGGCGAGGCCGGGTACATGCGGATCGCCTACGGCGCGAACCTCGTCGGCACGGAGTCGGTCTGGGCGGTCAAGCACCCGACCTAGGCCGGCCGCGAACCGCGCAAACCCTATAATTAGGGGACCATGACGCAGACGCTCGTCGTCCAGGGTGCGCTCGCCATCCCCCTCGTGGACGGCGGCGCGACCGCGCCCGTCTCCCTCGCGGCCTCGCTGGGGTACACCCAGCGCGCGGACTACGTGCGCACCTACTCGGGCGCGATCACCAACGACCCCGTCGGCATGGGCACGCTCGCGGGTCCGGGCGCGAAGGGCGTCATCGTTCAGGTCACGTCGGGCAGCTGCACGATCGCCTTCCAGAGCAGCTCCAACGAGGTGTGGCCGCTCGGGCCCGGCGGCTACTTCCTCTGGATCAACCCCTCGACGCCGTTCCCGACGTCGGCGTTCATCACCACCACCGGCCCGGCGGCCGTCCTGTTCATCGCGGTCGGATGACGCTTCGGAGCACATACGACGGCGGGCGCGTCGACGCGCTTCGACGCTTCGGAGCGAAGCTGGCTGACGTCGGGCCTGCCCTCAGGGTACCTCCACGTCGGGCGCAGTTTCACAGCGCGGTCGAACCCCTGCACGGCGCGCAGACCGTCTCGCCGTCGCCCGCCGCTGCGCCGACTCCCCACCCCGCGCAGTTCCACGCTGCGGTCGCGCCGCCACAGTCGCACAACAACCCGCTGTTCCACAGAGGTCAGCTGCCCGAGTGGCAGGCCGCGATGCTGCAAGGACAGCACGGACCCGGAGCGGCGCCGGCGCCGCCGGCGGCGCCGGCAGCGGCGCCGCACGCGTCGTGGGCGGACATCCACCGCGGAGTCCAGCAGCAGCAGGCAGCGAACGTCAGCGCGCACACGTCGCCGGAGCTGGCAGCGCCCACCCCAGCAGCGCACTCGCTGGCGGCACCCGCGGCGACGCCCGCAGCGGCAGCGCCCACGGCGGCACCTGCGTCCGAAGCGGCAGCGCCCGCGGCAGCAGCCTCGCGCGGCGCCGGAAGCTTCATGCGCCCCCTCAAGCGAGGCCTCGGCCTCGCCGCGCTCGGCGCCGGCGGTGCGATGGCGCTCGGCGCCCACCACCAGAACCAGCGCGACCGCGAGGGCCGCGACCTGATCTACGCGCCCATGACCGGAGAGTACTGATGTCGCTGATGCGCCTGTCCTTCGACGGCGGCGCGCGCGCCGCGCTCGCGAAGTTCGCCCTCGGCCCCCCGACCCAGGTCGACCAGTTCGTCGCGGGCGTCGAGCAGGGCCAGGACGTCCCGCCGCAGCCCGCCGCGCCTCCGATGTCGCACCCGCCCGGTGACACGCCGGCGCTCGACGGCACGGTCCCGCTGTCGACGTCGCCGCCGACGCCGCCTGGCATCGGCTCGACCGTCGGCCAGCCGCCGCTTTCCGGCGACCCGGCCGCGCAGCCCCCGCCGTCGATGGGCGCGCTGAGGACCTGACCGTGGGCGGTGGCTGGTGCAAGTTCGCCATCCGGGGGCGCACGTACGCGCGCGCGCTCGAGAACGCGGCGCAGCGCGCCGGGCGCAGCGTGGAAGGCCTGCAGCCCGCGCTGTCACAGATCGCGGCGCAACCCCAGGCCAAACTGAAACCGGGCTTGTCGTCGTTCATGCGCGAGCCCGGCACCCTGCCGATGACGCCGCAGATCGCGGCGACGCAGGATCTCGCGCACGCGCTGCCGTGGGCGGGTCAAGATCACACTACGGGCACGTTGGGCCTCGCGCGGGCGAACCGAGTCCTCGACCAACGTGGTCTGTCGACCACCACGCCAGGCGGCCCCGCAGCCTTTCACCAGCAGAAAGTCACCAACCTCCCCCTCGCACCGAAGACCCACGACTCGACACAGGTGGGTCCGGCGCCCGGATGGCAACCGCGAGATCCGCAGCGCGACTACTGGCGCCACCGCGGCGGGATGGACCGCGTACTCGACAAGTTCGACCAGTACCGGCGGCAGGGCGACCCTGCGGGCGCACGTCGGGCGCCGCTGGCGCAGCCCGCGGCGATCAACCGGCCCGACGTCACGATCCCCGCGCGCGCGTCGCCGATAGGAGGGTCCGCGGCGGGGCCCAACGAGGGCACAGCCGTCCTGAAGACCGGCGCCGCGCTGCCCTTCGTCGCCGGAGCCGCCATCCCGCTCGCCGTCAGCGGCGCCATCCTCGCCCGCAAGCCCGGCATCCACGCGGACATCGCGAACAGCCTGCACAACCCCGGCGACATCCACCAGCAGGACGCCGAGCAGGCGATCCCGGCCGAGGTCCTGGCACAGGCCGCGCGCGCGCACGAGGCGCTGACCGCACGCGGCATCGACCCGTCGGCCCTGCGGATGGCGGTAGACGCGCCGTCGGGCGCGGGCAAGACCGTGCTCTCCAAGGCGCTGGCGCAGCAGATGGGCCTGCGCCACCACGGGCTCGACTGGCGCCCGCACATGCGCGCGCACCAGCTGATGGGCGGCGGCGACATCGAAAAGACGCCCTACGCGCCGCACGCGGGCGAGATCCTCGAGCACCAGCAGCTGCTGCGCAGCTACGATCCCTCCCTATTCGACGCAGCGATCCACATCAACAAGGACCCGGCGACGATCCGCCAGCAGGTGCTGCAGCGCGGCCGCAGCGCACGCACGCACGACCTACTCGACTACGAGAAGTCGATCGACGTCGGCAACAGGGCGTTCGACACGCTCGGTGGCGAGGCCATCGACCTCGGCGGCGGCACGGTGATGAAAATTCGGCCGCGCGAAGGCTGGGGTGACGCGCTCGACCAGCAGCTCGCGGCCGCCGGCATCGACGCGACCGGACTGACGCGCCACCAGAAACTCTTGTCGTTACATAGCGGCAAACGCGAAGCGCATGGCGCCGGGTGGACACCCTACGTGAAGAACCCGTTCAGTGGCGGCGAGATGGCGGCCATTGGAGCATCTGTTCCCTTAGGAGTCATGGCGGCGCGTGCTCTTACCAAGACTCCGATTCGCTAACCAACGAAGACGCGAAACGCGCATCTTCGCGCGCGTCTCTTCAGATGCCTTCTTGCCGCGACGCGAAGCGCCAATCTTGCGGCGCGTCGCTTCAGAGATGTTCTGTTTCGCCGCTTTCATGTTCGCACGCGCAGAGTCAGACATGACGCGACCCTTTTGAGAGTATTTAGCCTTACGTCCGCGATGCGCGTCCCCGATTTTCTTGCGTGTTTCGTTGGAATGACGTCGTCCCGTATGTCCAGCCGACATGCGGTCACGTGTGGCTTGAGACAACTTCTTGCCGAGCTTGGCGTCTGAGGTCTTGCGCCGCGTTTCCTCCGACATGTGCCAGCCCACGTTTCCTTCTCCGCCGTCCGTACTGTTCACAAGTAAACACCCCACGCTCTTGAACCAAGCGATCCAGTAGCGCTCTGCGGTTTGAACATCTTGAACAAGAACATGTTGTACTAAACGAATGATCGGCTCCTGTCCTTGCAAGAGCAAGCCTCGTATCCAAGACGTTCGATGTGATTTTCGCTTGTCACGGCGATGACTGCCAAGACGTTGTCTCAATGACCGCACCGTCCAGCCCACATATCGAACATCACCGTCACGGGGATCGACCAATACGTAAATCGAAGCGTTGTTCATTTTCCGTCGTCCACCGTAGCGACGACATCGCCGACGTCGACAGTGTCGCCCTTGGCGCGGAGCCACGTCACCTCGCCCGCGCACGGGGCCTCGACCGGGATCTCCATCTTCATGCACTCGAGGATGACCAGGGCAGTCCCCCTGGTGACGCGCTGACCGACGTCGACGGAGTGGGCCCACACGCTGCTCGCGATCGGCGCCTCGACCTTGATGACGGCCATCGGCGATGTTTATCGCATAAACTAGAACACGGATCCACGCACGTAGAGGCGAAGGCACCTGGTGGGAGCCTTCCCGGTGTTCCTGGCCTCGATCTTCAGCCACCGCCCGAAGATCATCGAAAAGAACTTACCCGTCACGGCCTGCTTGCCGGGGTCGTACAAGTGGCGCCGCTCCTCGGCGTCGTAGCTGAGCTGGTCGATGTTCGCGTCGGTGACCCAGTGCCCGTCGGGCGCGACCTCGTCGTTCGAGAACGACACGACGATCTCGAGCGGCTGATCGCACGCGATCGAGCCGAAGAACCGGGTGAAGTTGATCGCCTCCTGGTAGGCGACGACCGACTTCCCGGGCTCGAGCGGCTCACGGAAGCGGTTCAGCGTCGAGAACCTCGGGTGCCCGAGGAAGTTGGGTCGGTCTGGCGGCGCGGGCTGCACCCACGCGCAGATGACGTTCGCCGAGAGTTTTGGGTAGTGGGTGTAAGGCGTACGCTACTCCCGCTCTTCGGGGGCGGGCTCCGGCAGGCCCTCCTTCGGCAGGTCGAGCGCCAGCCCGCAGACCACGAACGACGTCCGCCCGACCTGCGTGCAGTACCAGAACCCCCGCGCGCTGACACGATCGTCCCACGACGTCCCGCACGCGACGTCGTGCCAGTTCACCCGATCGAACGACATCCACAGCGTGTTGACGCCGGTGTTGCGCAGCGAGACCTGCCGCGTCGCCGTCGCGAACTGGCGGTAGCGGACGCGGGAGTCCGCCACCAGGTCGCCGGGCATCGGCTGCCCGCTATCCGCGTGCGCCGCGCCCATCTAGGCGATCAGGTGAACGACGCGGTGCCGGTGTAGCTGACGACGTTCCACACCGAGCCGGTCCACTCGAAGTCGACGCCGTCCTTGAGCGCCGTGATGGTCGCGGTCGCGAAGTTGCCCGGGTGCGCCGGCGAGATGACGCCGGTGCCCGACGCGCCCTTCACCGTGTGGATGACCTTGAGGCGCTGACCGACCCGCGTGCCGTCGGCGAGCGTGAGGGCGTTGCCCGCGCCGGTCGACGTGAAGAGGCAGGTCGCCGACGTGATCGGGATGGCGCCGGCGCCCGACAGCGTCGAGGGCGCGCTGCGCACCGTGCCCACCAGCTTGGGCTCGGTGACCGCGAGGGCCGCGATCGTCGGGTTCGGGTAGGTCCCGGTCAGGTCGCCGCCCGCGGCGCCGGACGAGATCGACGCGCTCGACACCGCGAGCCACGCGTTCGAGCCGGTCTTGATCAGCGACGCTATGCCGCGGTTCGTGTTGATCACGATGTTCGCGCCGCCGTTGATCGTGCCGGCGCTCGCAACCGTGATCGTGACGTTGTTCGTACCCGCGTCGCCCTTGCCGTCGACGACGAGGACGCGCCGGCCGATCGGGGCCGCCGCCGACAGGACCACCGAGACCGCGCCCGGCGTGGTCAGGTTGGTGATGATGTCCTGGTCGTTGGCCACCGCGTTGTACGGCGTCACCAGCACCGTCTGCTGATGGTCCGGGATCGGGTCGAGCCCCGTGGACGGGTCGCTCTGAACCGACCACGTGACGTTGCCTGCGGTGACCTCGGCGACGAGCTGCGGCTCGATGGTCGCGAGCGCGGCGAGCGCGATCGCCTGGTTGGTAACGCTGCCGCTCGCGGGCACCAGGTACGAGGTGCCCGGGTAGAGCCCGGTTGGGTCCACGAACGAGATCGGGCTGGTCGTGAGGTTGTTGATCGTCAGGAGCGGCATCGCGGGACCTCGCTGGGGTGTACCGGAATTATAGGGCCGACGAGAACCTGGGCCAAAACCGGGCTACGATGCGCGGTAGGCCAAAAAAAGGAGTCCAGCGTGACCCTCATCCTGCCGCAGCACGAGCAGCTCTACCCCGACAAGCTCCTCCCCCACCGCCTCGAGGAGTACGTCCACGACGGCTCCGCACCTACACAGGACCGGCGCGCGGGCGCAGCGGCGCTGACCGGCTCGCAGGTCCTGATCGCGGTGACGGCCATGCAGGCGGCGTCGGGCCTGTTCAGCATCGACCAGCGCTACTTCGTCGGGACCTGCTTCCACGAGGCCGGTTGCACCAACGAGTGGGACACGGAGATCGCGACGGAGTCCAGCCCGACGGGGTTCCAGAGCGTCGGCGCCTACCAGATCGGCGACGAGGAGGCCCGCTCGTTCGGGTTCCAGCTCGCCGACATGCTCGACTTCGAGAAGGCGACGACGTGCATGATCAGGCTCGCGGACCGCAACCGGACGGCCCTGCGCGGCTACGCCAAGTTCGCCGCCGGAGCCCCGGATCCTGACTACGTCGACTCCGCGGGCACGCTGTGGAAGGCCGGCACGATGCGCGCGTACCTCGCGATCGCGCACAACCACGGCCTGGGCTACGCGCGGCAGACCATCGCGACCTACGGCATGGACTGGGCGAAGTACAAGGCCCGCAACCCGGCCGACAACATCGTCTCCCACGGCTACGGCGAGGACTGCGTGACCGGCGGCCCGAACTGGCCCGCTACCACGTGATCTCGGCGACGGGGTCGTTCACGGCCTCCGCCGAGATCGCGCGACCGGTCTCGTCGCGGACGATCGAGGCCTCGTAGACCAGCACGGCCCACGTGCGGCACGACGTGTCGCCGAGCTTGTCGCGGTCCTTGCCCTCGCGCCCGCAGGCGCCGCACAGCCACGTCGTGCCCTCGCGAGCCTCGCCGGGCTCGCCGTCGTCGGCGCGCGGGTTGACGGATGATCGCATCAGCCCTCCTTCTTGACCCGCGAGAGGCCCTTCTTCACGTAGATCCAGGCGCCCTTGCCGGAGCTGTTCGGTCGCTTCGCCGCGCGCCGCTCGATGAGCCCGAGCTTCTCCAGCTCGTTCATGCGCGCGGAGATGCTCTGGTGCGAGCGGCCCACGGCCTTCTCGACCTGCTCCATCGTCATGCCGTCCCACCCGGCGGCGCAGACGGTGTCGTAGACGACGAGCTGCAGGTCGCTGAGCTTGGTCTCCTTGTCAGCCATCGGTCTCCTCCTTCGCGGTCTCCTCCTTCGCGGGCTTCTCCTTCGCGGGCTCCTTCACGGGCTCGAGGCAGGCGTGGCACTCGGCGGCGCTGCGGTGGATGAGCTGCGAACCGCAGCGGTGGCAAGGCCGACCGAGGAACAGCGAGGGCGTCTGCACGGGGATCGAGCTGATGACGTCGACCTCCGCGGCCCACGCCAGGCGACTGACCTGCAGCGTCAGGTTGTTGATCGCCTCGACGACGACGTCCATGTAGTCGCCGCGCCCCACTACGCGTGTCCGTTCTTCTCGGCCCACCACCGCTTCACCACGACGGTCCCCTCGTCGTTCTCCATGTCGAACACCTCGCTGTCATCGTGGACAACGGACTTTGGGACCCAGATGTCCTTGTCGTTGGCGCGGATGAGCAGGGCCTTGTCCGTCTCGCGGATGATCTTTCCGTCGCCGAGCGTGTGCGGCTCGTTGCCGCGGTCGTCGCGCATGCGTTCCTCCTTCGGTGTCTTGTACCAAGAACAGCGTCAGATCCACGGCTCGCTGCCCCACGGCAGTGCCGGGGCCGCGGCGCGGATCGCGGCGAGCGCGCGCTCGTACGACTTGGCGTCGTTCCAGTCGCGGCAGCGCCCGCTCGGGTGCGGCAGGCTCACGAACGTGAGGTCGCCGCGCGTCCGGCGCGCGAAGGGCGGCATGTCGGGCACCAGGCGCGTCCCCGCCATGACCCGGGCGACCTTGCGACCGAGCATGACGACGACGCGCCAGGGAGCCTCGCCGTCGAAAACGTGCGCGGCGGTCTCAGCGGCCTGCCTCTCGCTCCACGCCGGGGTGCACAGGTTGCCGCGCCAGCAGGACAGGTAGGCGTCGCTGGGTACGCGCAGGATGGCGCCGCGCAGTCGGTGGCCGGCGCAGTTCGGCGGGTAGTCCAGAAGCTGGTGCGCCGGCCGGGCGCTCTGCGGGTTGTCCTCGCCCAAGAAGAGGACGATGTTGCCGGGGTCCTCGCCGCCCGCGAGAGGCAAGCGCACGGCGAAGAGCTGCCGCTGCGACTCGCGCATCAGGCGCAGGAGCCCGACGCTCACACGGCCTCGTTCGCCAGTCGCGCCAGCACGTCGCCGTGACAGGGCAGCGGCGAACACCAGCACCCGAGCACCTTGCCGCGCAGCTCCGGCAGCGCAGCCATCAGCGCGGGCTGCGCCTTGAGCCACTCCTCATACCGCGCGATCGCTTCTGCGCGCGTCGACACGACGACCTGCGCGCGAGTCTTCTTGGCGACCTCGTGCGTGAACGGGTTGCCCCACTTCGTGGTGCGGTCGATCAAGACGTCGTACTTCGCGTTCCTGAGGTTGACGACCAGCTTCACGCCGCGGCCCCGCGACCCTCGAAGTGCATCCTCGCGACGTGCACCAGCGTCGGCCAGTCCGGTACGCGGTACCCGCGCAGGACCGCGGGGTCCCAGATCTCGTTCTCGTTGTACTTGCGCCGGAACAGCACGGGGATGCCGTCGGCGTTGTGCTTGGCCGTCGCCCACTGCGTGAGGTGGGACATCTTGTCGTCGATCAGCATGTCGCCGGCGACGCGCCACTTGGCGTGCGCGTGGATGACGTCGCGCTGGAGGATGCCGAGCTGGTTCAAGATCCACTCGTAGCGCTCGTAGACCCAGTGCTTGCTCGACCAGAACGGCGCGGTCACGGGCACGACGTCCGCGAACTCGCGCAGCGCGGCGACGCCCTCCTTCGCACCCTCGTACAGGGGGAGGTCCCGCACCCAGCCCTCGGAGCAGACGCGCTCGTACAACAGCTTCGTCTGTTCCTCGTCCAGCCCGAGCGCGGTTTCGATCTGCCACTGGTCGACGTCGTCGTGGACGTGGTCGCGCCCGGTGATGTCCTTGATGACCGGGAGGCAGCCGGCGACGAAGTTCGCGGGACACCCGTCGATGTCGAGTAGGATGACAGGTTTCATGGTTTTCTCGGCAAGGTATCGGGCCAAGTACGTCCAGATGTGATTGCATACACGCCAGAGCGCGACAAACCATATCGTACACAAATAATCGAGACGAGAACGCCTGTCGCATATAACCACTTTATTTCGCAAGCCTGTTGTTCGGTATGCGAGCCGAACCTTTGCCTTTACGGCCTTTGGTGATGCAATCGTCGATATTTTGTTTCTGTGTACCTGGCGCCAGGTGTTGCAACACAACACACGGTGGACTGTCGCAACTGTGCAGCAACGAACGCCCGTGAAGCGGCTCAACTGCTTGCTCGTATAACCAACGGTGAGACCGGTGAGTCTTTTGTTCGCCGGCGGGGCCCGTCATGAACTTGCCGTAGCCATCCTTGTCGACGCAACCCGTCCATACGATGCAAACGCCAGCGCGCCGGGTCTTCGACCAAAACCGCCGAACGTCACCCCCTACGATGAACGTCCCGCCTCGTGCGACAGGCATTACGCGGTTCTTTCGTAATTCGTAATTATGACTTCGTCCACAGCACCGCGCCGGTCGCCGCGGCTATTAATAGACCGTGAGCATTTCACGTTGTCGATGTTGAAATCTTCGTAAAGTGAACGTACGAAGGGCGTGTCATTGTTCGTCAACATGACGTTGACACCGCGAGCTTTGAGCGCGCGAGCTACGCTGGCAAGTTCTTGTTGTTGTTCCTTGCCAAATGGCTCCTTCACGTAAGATGTAAAAGATGACGTCGTCGACACTGGGTCATACGGAGAATCACAGAAGACGAAGTCGCCTTCTTCCGCTCCGTGCGTGCCATTCAGCGAAAACCGATAGGACATCGACTTCAGCTCGGCATTCGTGAGCAGCAGGGCTGCGGCGCGAAGGTTGTCCGCGTCGTAGATGGCCGGGTCCGTGTAGTCCCCGCGCGGGACGTTGAACTCGCCCTTGCGGTTCTCGCGCCACAGACCGTTGAAGCAGGTCTTGTTGAGGTAGATGAACGCGGCGGCCTCGGCGGCCGGGTCGCCCTGCCAGCGGTGGCTGTTCCAGTCGTCGCGGACCGCGTAGTAGTAGGCCGCGTCGCCGCCGTGCCGATACTTGTGAGCCTTGAGGTGATCGATGACGCGGATGACGTCGCGAGCGAGGCCTCGGTAGGTGCGGATGAGCGCGCCGTTCATGTCGCTCAGCGACGCGCGAGCGGGTGCGAGGTGGAAGAAGAGCGCGCCGCCGCCGACGAACGGCTCGTGGTAGCGGCCGTAGGTCTTCGGCATGCGAGCGACCAGCTCGGGGAGGAGCTTGGTCTTACCTCCTACCCACTTCAGGGGCGGCTTCGCGATGGCCACCGGGGAACCCTAGATGTTTATGGCGCAAGCGTCAACGCCAGAGCCAAAAAAGAGGGCGCACCGTGCGCCCTCTTACTACGCCGCCAGCTCGGGCGCGGGCGTGAACTGCAGCATCGCCCGCAGGGTAAGGCCGGGCGCGTCGAGCACCAACACCCTCGCGCCGTCGGACTTCATGACGTCGCAAGCCCAGTCGATCGCGGCATCCCGCGTCCCGAACAAGTCGCACGTCGCCAGCACGGAGCGCAGCTCGAGGCCGGCACCCGGAGGCCAGCGGTGAACCTTCACGCCCCAGCGGCCCGGATCGAACTCCTGCAGCACGACCTGCCAGTTGCCCCAGCGGGCGGACCACGATCTAGTTGCCATGGCTGTTTCCCCTCGCGCCGTCAGGCGCATTGAGGTCCTCGATGGTGAGGACCAGCGGTTGATCGCGGCGACGCACCACCATCCTGGCGCCTGAATGATAGGTCAGGATGGCAGCTCCGCGACCGCGTCGTCCAGCACGCCCGTGAGCCGCGCGGCCACGGTCAGGAGCCGATCGCGCGCGCGGGCGACGAGGACGAGCTGCTCCGACAGCTCGACCAGGAGGCGCTCGACGGGCGAGCGCCCCGTCTCCGGATCCTCGACGAAGACCTCAGCCCGCACGGCGCGGGGCGCGTCCAAGAGCGGCACGTCGTCGGTGTTGTCGTGCTCGCGACCCACGCCGAGGCGCCACGTCCCGTTCCACTTGTCGAAGGACAGCACGCGGCGGCCGTCGGCGGTCGCGTAGACGATCTCCGCGGCGATGCCCACGCCCAGGGCGACCAGGGCGCCCTCGACGCGCCTGAGGGCCGCCGCGATCTCATCGTCCTTGGCGTTCAATTCGTCGCGGCACCGCGGGATGGCGGCCAGGGCCTGGATCACCGGGTTCACCACGGCTCAGTCCACCTGGGCGGCGCGCGCGGGTTCGGCGGAGGTGCCGCCCGCGTTGCGCAGCTCGCGGTTGATCAGCTCGCGGTTGATCGCGAACTTCGCGGCGCCGGAGGTCGGCCACGACGAGGGCATCTCGGCCGAGAACCACGCCTTCGTCTTGCGCTCGTACCAGATCCGCGCGACGGACTGGCCGTTGCTCAGGCACGTCCACTCGCGCTCGTGCGGCACGCCCCGCGAGTCGCGGTAGAACGCGGTCTCGAGCCAGACGCGCGTGTCGTCGTCACCCGTCCAGCCCAGCTCCGCGAGCCGGTCGAGCTGCCTGGTCGTCAGGTCGCCCGAGAACAGGGCCCTGCTGAGCGCGTGCTCCTCGCTGGCCCTGACGTCCGACCAGGTCATGCGGACGTCGACGCCGTGGGCCTTCCGCGCCGCGGTCGCCGCGGCGGCGCGCTGCGCGCGCGCGGCGCTCTCGGCGGCGGCGACCTCCGCCGCGAGGCACTCCTCGCACACGAGGTCGGCCTGGCCCGCTGCGGTCACGAGCACCTTGGACGGCAGGAGGCTCGTCACGAGCAGGGCGCAACCCGCGCACGTCATGTCGTGCACCTCGCCGATCTCGTCGGCGGTCGCGGGCGGCACGTCGTGCTCGGTGCCCCACATCTCCTCGGTGCCCTTGGCGGTGAGGAAGTTACCGCGGGTCCACAGCTCGGGGTAGTTCGGCGCGATGTCGGGACGAATGGTCAGACCCTCAAGAGCCTCCTCGTGCGACCAACCCTCGCGCCGGCACTCGTTGTAACGGCTAACGATGTCGCGCTCGTGCGCGCTCGAAGCCTTTCCGAGCTTCACGAGAACGGGGCGGAACGCGGTGACGTTACCCGCGGTGACGTTACCTGCCGAGACAGCCGCATCGGAGGCGGCCGCGTTCACCGTGACGCGGGCGATGGCGTCGGCCGAATCATCAAGCGAAGCCCTGAACTTTGCGTAGGCGGGATTCGCGGAACTGAACTTCGCCTTGAATTCTGCGAGGTCGGCCGCGACGCCGGCCGTGAAGCGCTCTCGAGCCGCGGCCATCGCGGTCTCGTACCGCTCGTCCGCTTCCCGGCGGTCACGCTCCATCTTGGCGTCGAACTCCGCGTCCTCGAGCTGCCGCTCGGCGGCGCGGCTGCCGGGCCCCGCCTGGCGATCGCGAGCGCCGTTGAAGGCCGCGACGCCGGCCGTGAAGCGCTCTCGAGCCGCGGCCATCGCGGTCTCGTACCGCTCGTCCGCTTCCCGGCGGTCACGCTCCATCTTGGCGTCGAACTCCGCGTCCTCGAGCTGCCGCTCGGCGGCGCGGCTGCCGGGCCCAGCCTGGCGATCGCGGGTGCCGCTGAAGGCCGCTGCGATTCCGCTGCTGAACGACTCGAACGGCCGCCACCCGACCGACTTCAGGACCAGCTCGATCACGATGATGGCCGCGAACGCCGGCGACATGCTTGCCGCCAGCGTGACCATCAGGCCGGCGCCGACGTAGAAGGCGACGCGCAGGAGCGCGTCGAGGCCCGCCAGCACGCGACGCGCGACGCGCGCGAGGAGGGCGTCGCTGCCCTCGAGCCAGGTGAGGCCCTTGGAGAGCGCGAGCAGGACGAGGCCCGCGGCGGCGGTCACCACCGTAGTCAACAGGGGCGCCGCGGCGAGGCTCGTGATCCAGGCGACCGCACCGAAGAACACGCCCCAGCCCTTGAGGAAGGGTCGGATGACCTCGCGCCAGGCGCGCGAGACCCTGGCCCACGTCGCCTGCGCGATGTAGCCCAGGCGGCTGTCGGTGATGACGCGGTAACCGCTCTGCACGGCCTTCGCGGCGCGGATGAAGGGCGCGGCGAGCATGCGCGCGACGGGAGCCGCGAACCGGGCCACGGCCTTGGCGGCCCGGATCACGGCCATCTTGACGGCGGAGGCGGCGCGACGAGCCTTGCGCCACCACCGCACGAGGAAGCCCGCGACGACCGTGCGGCCCTTGTTGAAGGCGCGCACGAGCGAGTTGCGGGGCTGGTTGTAGTTGACGGAGTCCTCCGTCGAGGTGTTCGCCTGCGGGGCGAACGTCCGTGGGTTACGTGCAACAGTAGACATGAACAGTTTCCTCGGCCCGTCAGGGCCGCTGGTCGCGAGGACCCGGAGGTCCCGCGCGACGTTGTTTTCGAGAACACCGCAGGATGCGGTGCCCTCGAGGGGGCACTCCAGCCGGGACGGCGGGAGCGCTCCCTCGAAGACACGAGCACGCTCTTTCTCTACAAGTCCTTATGCCGCATTCCGCCCCTATAATTAGGGGAGTCATGGTGCTCAAGCAGGCGTTCCTGGATGGGGCGAAGGACGCCCTCGCCGGGCACGGCCTCGGCCCGAAACACGAGAAGTCGACCCTGCGAAAGGCGCTGCCGTACCTCGCAGCCGGCGGAGCAGCGCTCGCGGGATACAAGCACCTGCGGACTCCGACGTTCGCCGCGAACCCGGCCCTGCGCGAGATGCAGGAGCTGGCGTCGCGCGAGGGGTTCCACAGGCTCATCGACGTCACGCACCGGCCCGGCAGCAAGTGGTTCCGGCCGATGGTCGACGCGGAAGGCAAGCTCTCGCCGTGGAACAAGCTGAAGCTCTTCGCGCACGAGGGTACGACCGAAGCGATCCCGTTCACCAACGCGAAGCAGGGACCGCAGATCGTCGGGAAGTCGGGACCCGTGAGCGTGGAGGGCGTCACCCACGCGCGCCGCGACGTGCCCGGTCTCGCGGACATCGTGCGCGGGGGCGTCGACCTAGAGGGATCCCCGGCGACGCGGCGGGCGACGTCGCGCCTGGGGCGGAGCGGCAAGGAGGTAGAGGCTGACCTCCTCCAGCGACACGCCCCCGGGTCCACGCCCGAGACGCACGCGGATCTGGAGGCCTTGACTAGGGGCTTGCCGGCGGACAGGACGCAGGCGATCAAGGAGCTGCAGGCCCGCTTGACTGCGGCGCACGGCAGCGACGTCCTGCTCAAGCCGACGCACGGGATCGCGTCGGGCGGCAAGTTCCCACGCGGGACTGACGACTGGGGCTCCATGCTCGGTGCGTACGACCAGCACGCGGCCGATCCGACGAAGGGGCTTGCGCTGCGGCAAGCCGGCAAGAGCAAGAACAGCCTGGCCGCGTACCTGCGCACTAACGGGATCTACGAGGGCCACGTGTTGAACACGGCGCTGCACTCGCCGGACCGCGTTCTCGCGCAGCGGCTGATCGAAAATCCGATGGGCGAGTATCGCGTCCACGCGATGGCCGGCGAGGCACCGATGCAGACCATCCTCCCTCGCTTCTCCAAGAACCCGATCACGGCGGCGAAGGCGCACGCCGGACTCAGCGAAGTCAACACGCGAGACATGAAGCGCTTCGTCGAAGACACCCTGCGCAAGCTGCCGCCCGAGTACCAAGGTGGCCACTACGGGATGGACGTCATGCCGCACCGGAGGCCGGACGGCTCGATCGGCTACAAGGTCATCGAGATGAATCCGCACGCCTCCGCGGACCCGAAGAGGTTCGGGAGCAGCTCAGGCCTGCTCGACCCTGGCTACACGCCGCTCACGGGGAACCTGCTGTACCGCGCGGCCACCGGTCGTCACACGCCGCTGATCGCGGGCCTGGGTGCCGCGGGCGCCGCAGGTCTCGCAGGCCTGGGCGTCAGCGCCCTGACCGGCGACGACGACCGTCGATGATGATCCCCTCGCCCGCCCAGCGCTCGAGGAACCGCCGGTTCGAGACCCACCGGCCGAACTGAAGCCACAAGGCGGGGTCCGCCAGGTAGACGCCGTTCGCGTCGAACCCGTGAACCACGCCGTAGTGGTCGCCGTCGAGGCAGACGATGACCGGACGACGTCGCCGCACGACGGACTTGAGCTGCGCGAACGAGAGGCCGTACCGCGCGCGGAACTGAAACCCCAGGCTGTCGAGGTACCGGCACACCTTGGACTCGTTCGTCCCCCGGCGGGGCGTGCAGCCGACACCCTCTCGAACCTCAGCGAGCGACAGGTTGAGTCCGAAGTGCCGGGCGACCATCTGCACCGAGCAGGGACCACAGCTGTGGCGATCCAACTGCAGCGAGCGCCGGAAGTCCCGGATGCCCGCGAAGTCCTGGTCGCCGAAGAGCGACGAGAGCAGCCACAACATGAGCGTCAGACCCTCGACTCGCACGCGGCCGTGATGGCCGCGCGCAGCGTCACTAAGTCGCACGGCTTCTCGACGTACGCAACGCCCTGGAGCGCGGCGTCGTCGTTGGCCGAGAAGAAGATGAAGCGGGGCACGAGGCGCGAGCAGTGCTCGCGGACCCACTCGAGCACCGCCTTGCCGCCGTTCCTGCCCGCGAGGTCCCAGTCGCAGATGACCAGGTCGAACGGCGCGGTCAGCTCCGCGTCGCGGAGGTAGGCGATGCCGAGGTCGGCGCGGTCGGCGACCCAGGGGTCGAGCCGGTCGAACATCCGGCGGAGCAGGCGGCAGGTGGCCCGCTGGATGTTCGAGTCGTCCTCGACGTGGAGGACCTTCACGCGGCCTCGTGGGCGAGACCGTGCACGCGCCAGAACACGTCGGACTCGGTGCGCTTCTCGCGCAGCGCGATGATCTGCGCGTGCGCCGCCGCCTCGGTTACCTTCTGTTCGGGCGTCGCCTCGCCGCGCGGGAACGCGCGGAAGTACTCGCGGCGCTTCTCTTCCAGCGCCTCCATCTGCTTGCGAATGTCGCCCGGCTCCTTCGGCGCGGCGGGCATGTCGAGCTTCGCCACGCCGTAGGCCGTGTAGAGGATGCAGGCGTGGTGCACCACGCCTTCGACGCAATGGGTACACCGCACGTTTTCCCACTCGTAGTGAAGCGTCTCGACCGGGGTCGAACCACGACCTTCGCACGCTTCGCACTTCTCGTCGTGGGGCCCCGCGATGACGCGCACGAACCGGGTCGACTTCTTGGGCCACCTCACCAAGCGCGAGTTCCACGCCCGGTCGCCGCGGCGCGCGTAGTAGACGTCGGCCTCGGAGACCGGCGCGTCGCCGGCGCTCGGCCCGTACAGCTCGTCCGTCACCGTGCCGAGGTTCTCGGGCAGCTCGAACGTGTCGACGAAGAACGCGGCCTTGTAGGCGTACTTCGCGAAGATGTACGACCACTGCTCCGCGGTGAAGCCGTGGTCCATGTGCGAGAGAATGTGCTGCTGCATGATTGATCCTTCGCCCGTCAGGGCGCTTGTGCGCCGTCTCCGGCGCAATTTTGAGGCGAGAGAATCCCGCCTCTTCGTGCCCGATCCGGGAGTCGCACCCGGTATCCCTAGTCGGGCGCCTGCATTCGTCCTGCTACTTCACCGTTAACCTGTTCAGTCATCACGGGAGCACGGCGAGCGCGAGCGCTCGCTCCGCGCTCGCGAGGTGCTTGCTGGCCAAGGCGTGGTGGCCGTCGCGGCCGTAGACGGTGGCGGCGTGGATGAGGCGCGAGGCGATCGCGCGCCACGCGCGCGCGGTGCGCGGCCTGCGCGCGAGGCGATCGCGCGCCACGCGCGCGCGGTGCGCGGCCTGCGCGC
>Ga0302324_100006419_pt1 | contig 25341 bp, 22 predicted proteins | sample Palsa_T0_1_FD_201949 | JGI IMG/M metagenome (GOLD analysis project Ga0302324, IMG submission 201949) | Peat permafrost microbial communities from Stordalen Mire near Abisko, Sweden - Palsa_T0_1 | ecosystem: Environmental > Terrestrial > Soil > Palsa > Peat permafrost | place: Sweden: Abisko... | reverse complement strand
GATCGGCCTTCGTCAACGGCAAGCTCGTCGAGCGACCCGAGGACGAGGCCATCGAGGAAGCCCAGCCGGAAGCTGCCTAGAGGATCTTGATCCACAGGTATTGACAATTACTCCTGGCCCTGACGGCTAGCGTCAGCGCATCAGGTGCAACCTACGACAGGTGGTAGATGCCGGGGGCGGTTAGCTTGAAGCGGGCGGGTTCGCCGTGGTTCTCGCGGCGCAGGTTGTCTTTCCTGATGGCGGCTCGTACATAGGTCACGGGAGTGTCACTTCTGGGGTTGATCAGTCCGCGTTCTAGCGCTCGCTGGGTAATGTCAGCGACGGACAGTGGTCCTCCGCTCTCTCTAAGCACCTGCTCGGCAGCGTCGGCGAAGTTCATCCGGTCGTGACCTCCTCATGGCGGGTCCTGTGCTGCTGGCTGTCTGAGTTCCTGGCGGATGTGGGCTACCTTATCGCTGAGCCCGCAGCACAGAACGCTGCCGTCGCCACGCATCGCCGCGGTTCAGGAGTATGCGGCCAGAGGTGGTATGCGTTGGCGGCTGGTGTCGAAGATGATCAGGGGTTTCCCAGGCAGTTCCGCGGACAGCTTGAAGGAGTCCTGCAGATGCGGCTTGAGGCCGGATTTCTTCCAGACCCGCCCGATGGTCGACTTCGACAGCCCACCACGGGCCGCCATGGACGCCCGCCCAGCGCGTGTCCTTGCCCGGCACGGACCCAGCGTGGCGACGATCACGTCCTCGACCCGGTCCAGCAGGATCCGACGGCGGTCGTCCCGTCCGCGGCTCATCATGCAGGTCCAGCGCGGCCGCCGGGCGATGAGCCGGGCACGCCAGCGCTCCACGGTCGACTCATCCACCCCCAGATCGGCAGCCGCCTGCTTGTTCGTCCCGCCCTCCGCGCAGCGCAGCACGATCCTCGCCCGCATCGCGAGGTACTGTGCCCCCGTCCCCTGGCGCGCCTGGGACATCGGATCAGCTGGGCCCGCTCAGCTTTCCGCCGGCCGATAGGCGCGTCATCCTCAAGACCGGCCAGCCGGCCCACCGCGAACCTGCGCCGCCACTTGGACACCGACTTGACCGCCACCTCCAGAGCCTGCGCGGCACCAGCAGTCGACATCCCCCTCAGCACACGCCAGGATGACCCGGGCACGGTCAGCTGTTCGCGCGGGGCGAGGCACTGCTGAGCGGGTGAGAACTCTGGTGGAATTGGCGCTGGCGTTAGAGCAGCCGACCAGGCGCCATCGATGCGTCCGGACCCAGCCATCAGCTGACCGCCGAGATTACCCCGGCCTGAATGTTCATCCCCGGCACCGGGGGCTGCCGGAGTGCAGGCCCCAGCAGCACCCTTCCAGGCCCAAGTCAGCGCGAAGGTGCCCGTCCACTTTGGCCACCTGGAGCTACTGCGGCCCCAAAATACCAACGACGCCGTGCTGCACTCGAATTCGCCGACATTGCCTACTACCAGCTAAGACCGCTCAGCAACTCTTCGACAGAAACCGCCTCCGTGACACCGCCATGTTCCAGTGCTTCGGTGACAAGAGCGATCACCACCAACGCAGCGGTCTGTCGACGCACATTGACCTGTTCTTGGATGTACTCCAGACCACCATTGGCATATTCTTCGAAGATCCTGATCCGCTCGTCGAGCCTGGCGTTGTCCATTATTTCTGGATCATCGGTGACTTCGTTTGTCGCAATCATGCTGACAAGCGCTTCTGAGAACGTTGGGGCTGTGAGCGTCTCGTAGCGAATCGGATCTCCGGCAGCGCCAGCGAATGGCACACGCCGCTTGAAACGGACCCCGACTGCAGCCGCGAATAGCAGCGTATCTCGAAACGTCGAGAAGGCAGCCTCGGCATGCAGCTCAAGTAGCAGGACCTCGTGTTGCTGCGGTCGTCGGATACGGACATCGCTAGCTGGCGTAGTCATTTAATCACCTTCAGCTCAGCATGGTCAGCCTCAGCTGACGCGCAGATATAGGGGTGAGCAATACCTTCCAGCTCGATCTCTTCCGATGAATCGCCCTCGGCAGTAGTGTGTGTCACGATGACACCCATGTGGCTTACATATGGCATTAGCTCGCTTACCACGTGGCCCAGTCCCTGGCTCTTGCTTACTAGCACCACCAGTTGTGGTGCCATCTGTGCCAGTGCGCGGGATACCTCACGCTGGTAGTTCTCGTCCAGCGAGCCGAATGCCGCGTCCATGACAATCGGATAGGTGCCAGCATCGTCCGGTAGCTCCCCTTCTACGCGCCGGTCCTTGCGGATTTCGCGCGCTAGCTTCGACACCGCCGCTACGAACGAAAGGCTCAAGATCTGATTCTCGCCGGTCGATTTCGCCACGGCCAGTTCGACGCCGTTGACATCCTGGTACAGCGCCAACTCAAACCCTTCGCTAAGCCGCGGGATGTAGCGTTTGAACGTAATCTTGGCGAAGACTTCCTTAAGTTCGGCGTCTAGACGGCTGCGCATATCCTCGGAACGGATTCTCAGGATCTCCTGCAGCGCCCGCAGGACAGACTGCACCAGATCGGATCGGGCGCGCGCCTTAGCTGCTAGCTCATCAGTGACCTCAGCTTTACTACGCTCGACGGTCTTATGCGTGATATCTTTCTCAACCCGCTCAAGCGCCGTTTTTACCGATCCAATACGCTGTTGCTTAACACCGATACGGCCGTCAAGCTCAATACGCTTGCCCTCAAGTTTCTGCACATCCTCCATACGGCTGTCCCGAAGCTGACCGTCTAGCTCGGACTTGCTCTCCTCGAGACGCTCGACCCGCTCGCGCTCCGTTGCGATCCGCCTTACGATCGCCTGCAGCGACTCGCTGAACTCTTGTCGCGCGCCAGCGATAGGAGCGATCTGCCCGCTGAGCTGCTGCCACGCAGTTTCGACTGCTTGTAGTCCCGCCCGTTGTCGCCACGCTTTGACGTGCTCCCACGAATCGGTATGCTCCGCCAGCGACGTGCCACAGATACATTTGCCATCATCAAGGAGCTGGTCGACAAACTCGCGCTTCAGGGGCGCAGGCAAGGTGCCCTTCTGGTACAACGCCTTTGCCATGTCCGCTGTCTTGGCGGCGAGTTCGTCAGTGAAGGCGAGGAAGCCACGCGAAGCAATCAATGATGCACGCTCCATGATTGCTTCATCGCGTGCTGTTCTGGCTTTATCCAGTTCCTCAGCAACGCTGTCGCGCTGCTTCTGGATCGGTGCGGCGCTCGCATGCTGGCGAAGAAATTCTGTGACCCTATCGCGCTCCTCGGCCAAGGTAACCAGATCGTCTTCGAGCCGTTTCCGCTCTTCATGATTGGAGGCTTCCAGCTCTTGCATCTCATCAATAGCGGTCTGAATTTCGGTGGCCTTCTCACCTCCATGCTTCTTCAGGTCAGCTGTCAACCGCCGGTCGACCTTGGGAAGATGTTCAATCGCTCGCTCAACCTGCTCCAGGTCCAGCAACGCCTTGATGTCTTGCTGTACCTCGCTGTAGGCACCCTTCTGAACCAGTTTCTCTATACGCTCCCCGTTGAAGAAGAAGAAACGGCTGACGCTTCGCGGCAGAATGCTGAATATTCTCTCCTGTGGCGCGCCGACCGGCTCCGAAGATCCGTCTGCTTTTGTTTCCCACAAGTGGATCTCTGGAGCAGGCCGGTGCTGTTCGTCGGACTGCTTGCGGAGTTCGGCGTGCCGACGAAGTCTGTAATCGTGGCCTTCGTGATCGAAAGTCAACTCTACGGCAAGAGCCGTCGAGCCCCCGATCGGCAGTGATCGCCATACGATATCGGTTACCATGCGATCTTGCTTTTCGACATCATCTGACATTGAGCCATACAATGCCCAGGTGAAGGCATTGAGCAATGTCGTTTTCCCGGCGCCGTTAGCACCGAAGATGAGCGAGACCGGCTTCAGACTGTCAGACCGCAACTCGAAGGTCTGTTCGCCGATGAACTGTCGAAAATTGGTCAGCTTAATTGCATGGATCCTCACGGGAGGATCTCCCTTACAGCACCGAGCAGATCGTCTGTGAGATCTGCGGCTCTGACATGAAGCCGTGCCCGCTCGATCTGCAGGACTCGCTTAAGTAGCGCGCGCTCCTCATCGGTGAGCGCTTGCAGGACGTCCTGCTCGGTGCGCTTTGCGGTCGTCACCCGGGCTCCTTCAAGGTCAGATAGCGGTGATCATCTTGCTGCACTACAGGTCCATCAGCTGGTACTGCTCCTTCAGAGGTCGTAGGGCCTCGAGGGTAGCTTCGTAATTCTCGGCGAGCTCGCCGAACTCATTGGCACGCTTCAGTTCTCTGGTAAGCAAGCTGCGCTCGACATCGAAGTTGATCGGCGTCCCGGCCTTGGGCACGGCGATGTAGTCCAAGATCTCCGCTAGATCCTTGCCCGCAGCGCGCCGCAGGATGCGACCCCGCCGCTGGATGAACTGGCGTGGGTTACTGCTGCTGGCCAGGAGGTAGGCGACACGGGCGTCTGGAATATCAACACCCTCGTCGAGGCAGCGCATGGCTACCAGCACCCGCAGATCGTCACCGGTGCCGAAACGGCGCAGCAGCAGCAGTCGCTCCGTCCGCGGCGTGTCGGCAACGTAGGAGTGGGCTGTCAGTTTCAGGTCGTTGCCGATCATGTTCATGACCCCAACGACCTGGTTAGGGCCGCTCGGCTCACCCGCCTCAGTCGGACGGCTGCCTTCCGCGCAGTAGACGAGCTGGTACCAGGCATCTCGACGCGCCGCGACGTCTGCCCTCAAGCGCTCCAACTTGCCCTCGGCATGCCCTAGTACGCCTGCGCGTTTTCTCAGCAAATAACCAATAGGTGAGTCGGGATCCTCAGTGCTAACGCTGTCGCCAGCGGATAGCCGCTTGGCGATCTGGGTAGTCAGCTCGGCGTAGAGCACACTCTCCTCGTCGGTAAGCTCGACAAGGCGAGGCAGGTAGCGGTAGCGGCACAACGCGCCCATCTCGATCGCCTGCCCGAGTCCCAGCTCAAAGGCAACAGGACCGAAGTAGTCGATCAGTGCGTCAGTGCCTTCATCGTCGAACCACCGTTCTGGCGTAGCTGACAGCGCCAAGCGATAGGCGGCATTCTGCGGCAGTGCCGACCGATAGCTTGAAGAACCGAGGTTATGGGCTTCGTCAGCGATAATTAGCAATGGCTGCGTTATTCGTGAAAGCACCGCTTGGAAACGTTGCCCCGCGAATGAGGCGTTGGTAGCCACCATCACGACTACCGGACGCTGACCCAGGCGCGCCGCAGTCAGCTGATCCTCAACTACCTGAGCCCAACGCTGTGATGACTCATATACCGCGATAGGCCGAACACCGAACGACTCGACCTCGCTGATCCATTGATCTACCAAGTGCTGCAGGGGCGCAAGAACCAGGATAACCATAGACTGCTCGCGTTGCCGCAGCACTTGCCCAAGCTGGCAGGCGGCGATCATGGCCGTCTTGGTCTTGCCGGTTCCAGTAGCCATTTTCAAGATGCCACGGCAACGCTGACGCAACCAGGCTTCAACGGCTTCCCTCTGATATCCCCGTACCTCCAGCGAGCTGGGGATTGTCAACCGCGGGGGGCCGTCCTCGACGGTGATGGGCAGGTCTAGAGCGCTGTCGCTGTCCGGCAGGCTGGCCTGAGGCCGTTGCTTGGCAATTTCGATCAGACGCTCCCGAGCGACATCAGGAAACGGCTCGATGCGCAGGTTAGCCGTGCGATTGTTCCATAGATTGTCGAAGTCTTCTTCAATGCGCAGCGCCCGAGCGCCATCACCAGGCAGCCAGCCGAGGTAGACTTCCACAGACTCGAAGTTGGCAAGCAGCCCACCGAGCGTTTCGTTGGAGCTGCCAGTGAAGGCGACTATATCGCCGACCTCATCACGGAGGACACCGATCTTCTCGTGATAGATTCCTATGCGCCTTGCCTGCTCGACAAACGCGAGCTTAATGTCGAGCCGTCTTTCGGCAATGAGCCTTCCAGCTATCCCGAGTCCGTCGAGGACAGCCTCGCGCTCCTCGAATTTCAACTCGCGCAGAGCCGCGCGCTCGAAGACAGCGCGCACATCGTATCCCCGCTCGATGTCGATAATGTCGTCAGCGTTGAGATGTGGTGACGCAACCAGGCGCATCGTTCCGCCCCGCCGCGCGAGATGCTCGATGCCTCGGGCAAACAGCGCAATGCTAGTCGAGGTGAAGTAACCCACGGCTCGGCAGTAGCTTGTCGCGACCGACAGCGCAGGGACGTAGAACTGCTCGACGATGTCTTCTCGATCGCTTCGATAGCGCCCGGTGATGCCGAGCGACCGTAGGCTGACGGTGCGTTGCCCATCAGTCATAGCAGATCCAGGATCTCGCGGATTTCGGTTGATGGCACTGGCCGGGCAATGACAGCACCGTCTACAAGTTGATCCTTTACCGATACGAGCAGGTCAGCGATGTCGCCGTCACCCCGATCCCGATAGGCGCCGATCACGCTGACAGCAGGCGAGTTATCTGGCAGTCCGGCTGCGCGAGCGAAGGTTATCCGCGGTTCGGAACGGGACTGTTGGTCTGTGGCACCGACCAGCGCGAGCGCTTGGTCAAGCTGCTGGCCTTGCGCAACTTCGACGGGTCGGATGCTGAACGAACCGTCGTCGCCGAGGACAAGGAAGACCTCACTCCCGATGGCCGTGTCCTGTTCCACCAGAAACCGGCGGATAGTGCCGAAGGCCGGCTGAGGGCCGGACCAGCTCACCGACTGCGGCCCGAGCGCCGACTTCAATTTTCGGACTCCGCCGGGCTCCAGATCGAGGATGCTTGCGATGGCAATCGGCGCGACCGAGCCGCTGCCACGCAGATGTTCCGTGGTTACGCGAACCCGGTAGAGCCAGTCCTTACCATGCCGGTATAGCCGCCTTGTCCGCTCCGGGCTCTTTCGCGCAGCATGGTCTGCTGAGACAAATCTTACGATGCCAGACTTGACCTCGAACGGCGGAGAGCTGGCGTAGGTCACCACGCTGCTGGCAGTGACGCTGTATTTGCCAGTGATGCGCTCGATGAGGCTGTCCATCGGAATCTGGCCGCCGCCGCGGGCCACCTCTTCGCGGACCAGAGAACGCACGCCTCCGTACGACTCAAGGCCCCACTCTTTAAGCGCCCAGCGATCCCGATCCACGCGTTCGAGGCGGTCGTCGTGACTCATTGCGTTCTTGAGCGAGCCAAGGTTTCGCTCGACGCCGAACTTGTCCAGTATCTGCTGCGCTGCCATCGGCGAGCCTACGACGGAAAGGATCGAAGCTGCTCGGTCACCGACGGACTGGGTCCGGGTAAAGACGTTTTCGCCTTCCAACACGTACCCGCAGTACGATAGCCAGCTCCGGAGTGATTGAACTCCTGCGCCGCCGGACTGGCTGGGGTTCAGGATGCCCAGGTCTTCAATAGAGACGACACCGTATGTGTTGGCTACTTCCTGAAGGCTGGTGATCAGCGCGAGCTGAGCGCCGTGGATGGTGGGCGACGCACACCATCCATCCACGATCTCGTATGCGTCGTCTAGACGATCGAGCACGCGCCACGCCGGCTGACCTGCGGCTTCTACCATGTGAGCTAGGGACGGCAACAAGGCGATCAGATCATCCAAAGGCAGCACTGGGTCGACAAGCTCCCGCACGGCGGCTCCGACCATCTCCAAGGTTCCGCCTGGTTCCAGGAACTCGACCATGTCGGCTCGCGCCTTGGCCTCTATCTGACGTACTCGCTCACGGGTGACCTTCAGAGACTGGCCCAGCTCGTCTAGCGTCTCAGGCTGGTCGGCAAAAAAGCGGCGAGCGAGGACCTCCTGGGTCCGGTCGTCCAGCCTTGCGATGCAGCGCTGCAGCAACCGAGCCACGTCGAGTTCGGCTTGTGTTTGGCCAAGGACGATCCCCGCATCGATTCGGTCTAGCCGCTGCCTTGCCTTGGTCACTTCCGGCGGCGTTCCAGGTGCCAGTTCGTGACCGAGCAGTGGCTGCGTAGGTTCGCCCAGCGCGACGTACCAGCTAGCGATGAGACGAAGGTCATCTACGCAGGTCGCGATCCATTGCACAGGCTGTTCGTAGCCATCTTGAGTCGGCTGGTGTTGCCGGGTGTCCGATCGTCTAGCCGGGACCCCCACGCACGAAGCTGCACCTGTCGAAGCATCACCCAACGCCTGGAGGATGGAATCCACGGTGCCGACCCCGACCTGCGGCCAACTGAAGAGATCGCCAAGTTCCTCGTTCATGAGGTCATCGGCCACGCGGTAGCCAAGCCGATCGAAAATGTTCCTGGCACGCGTGGTTAGCGTTAGCTGAGCCAGGACAGTCTCTGGCGGCAAGCCAGGGAAGATCTGTCCGATAGTCCATCGAGTCAGACGTTCCAGGGCGAGATCTGACAGATCGGCCAATCCATGACGACGCCTAGCCGTGCCGGGTGCATCAATCAACTGCTGCCACCACGGCATCGCTTCGTCAACGGCAGACCTGCCGTCATTGGCTGCGGCCTCGATCCACGGGAAGGCGTCCAGCCAGGACAGAGCGCCTCCGGTGCCTGCCGCCACGTCGTCAGCCACCCGGCTGGTCCATCTCGGTCATGCGCCAGTTGTACTGGACGGCACCGACAGGATCGGGGTTCGTCAACACCTCGACCGGCGGGGATGAGCGCCCGCTATCCACAATCCACCTCGTACTAGAGAACCACGCGTTCGTAGGGAACAAGCTACGGTGCGGGCGGGAGCGTGGCCTAAAAATCTCCAGATCTCCGATGACATCTCCGGTTATTTGCTGACCGTCAGTTACTACGTCAGCCTACTTGCCGGGTAGTCGTACCACCTGGTGCAGGGCGCACATCATTCGTCGGGGAGCGGCTTCGCGTGGCCGAAACCCGATCTGCGCCTCGTTATCCTGACACACCGCCTGGTTTCCGGTAGACCAGCGTGGCCGAGACGCACAGGAGTGGCCAAGGGCATAAAGAGATGCCAGTCGTCATAGAAGAAAACCTCGAGCTTCGCCCGGCCACCAGCAATTCGTGCGTGACGAGACAGTCTTCCCCGTCCCGGAGAAGCATTGCATCAGGGCGTTCGCATATCCGCCCGCGGATCGACGATGCTTCGCCGGAGGCGATGGCCGTGGACGGTAACGCCACGTTCCGCCAGCACCTCGTGCCAACCGTGAAGTGTGCCAATCCGTTCTGGATGCTCGTACAGACCTACGCGTTGCTCAGCGCGAGTCAGCTTCATGTACAGCTGTCGACGTTGATCGTCACTACCGAGGAATTCCTCCTTGCGATGAAGAAGAGGCGGGTTTTCGGAGTGACTGTAGTCGCGCCAGTCCACGCTGAGTTTCTGAAGGTGGACGGTGACGGCCGCCGCGAGGGTTGGGTGCGCGTCCCGGTCGAACCGTGGGTACGACAAGTACGAAACCTGAGGCTGCAGCACCGAGAGCTTGATCATGTTCGCCAGCTCGACCGTCCCGGAGAGAACCCGCGCGCAGCCTTCATATACCTGAAGTAAGGGTGGTAGTTCGGCCAGCGCGGTGCGGTGGACGTAGAGGGCGGTGGGCGTCTGCTTCCCAATGGCGGAGTTCCGGGCGGACACGTAGACCATCGCAGGGTCGCCGCTGGCGAACAGGAGCCGGTCGGCCTGGGCGCATGCAGCTTGATATGTGCCGAAGAGTGCCTTGATGTCCTTGGCCAGCGCGGATGTGAGCTGACTGAATTTGGGCCGTCGCCTGAAACGGGATAGCGCGATGTAGATCAGCAGCTCTGAGCGGCGCTGAATCGCGACCTTCTCCCAGTGGGTGTCGTCGGTGACTTGGCGAATGAGCCGCATGCCACGGCCGATGCTGCCAAAAGTCGTCTTAAGGCCGAGCTCGTTCTCGCTGGCGAGATCACCGGGACGAGGCGGCCGGGCATGGGCCGTCATGAACTCGAAGAGCGGGGCGAGGATTTCGCGATGCGCCTCGTAGATGACATGGGGATCGATCCGCACACGCGGACGGTAGCTGTAGACCCGGTTTGCCAGGAATTCCTGCGCAGATGACGGGTCGCGGAATACGTAGAAGATGCCGGGCGCCGCAGCGAGGGGCTGAATGCCGAGCGTCTGCTCGATCCAGGCCGCGAGCTCTGCCTGCTGGTAGAACTTCTGGAACGTTCCCGTGCTGGTGACAAGGCCATCACCGAACGGTCGCCCGGCCAGGCCGCGGGAATCCCACACAAGTCTTGAGGAGACGACGAGGAGGCGGCGGGCGAGCGCCCATGCTGACCTGAGAGTCTGGGCGCGCTCTGCCGGATGCTCGATGACGTTGACGACATAACCTAGATTGATGACGTCGGCTGCCCGGCGCTCGCCGTCCGGGCGGTGGGTGGGGTCCCATCCCTCCGCCATATATCCGAGTGCTTTGAGACTGCGGAGGTCGTCGCCGCGACCGCAGCCGTAGTCGAAGACCGAGACCGATGGATCGATTAGCTCATCGGCGAGTGCAGTAGCGAGCGGGCGAGAGAGCGCAGTCCGTGACATTGCCGTCCGGTACCGGGCGACGGACACGGTCATGCTGCGGGTGGCTCATCGAGGGCAAGTATGGCTAGGCCAGCGATGTCGGTGACACGCGGGTCACCGAATAGGTAGCCAACGCCCCGATGCAGGTGCAGGCGGAACTGCTGGCCGAGCGTCTCTTCATCGAGTCCCAGCCCGTCTTGGTGGCAGCGATAGCGCAGGAGTGCCCACAATTCATCGCCATGGTTGCCGGCGAATACTCGCCAGGTCATCTCGACATTGCTGTCCAGTGCGAGCCTTACCGTCGGTGGTATGGCTGGCTCGACCAGCGACCGGCAAAGTGCCCAACGGCAGAGCACGTTCCAGTGAATGATGCCGGTACGTCGCTTGAGGGTGATGAGTTGGTCACGGGCGCTCTGCGAGAGGCGGATGTGCTCAAGTGGCATGGCTTACTCCCAGAAGTAGCCGCGCTGGACGGTGGTTGCGTTAGTCGCCGGATCGAACTCCAGCCGGTACGACCGTCCGACGTGCCGGCGCAGCCGTTCGTAGGCTTCCTCATCAATTTCAGTATCAGTTGAGAGCAAGATCACCTGGTGGCTCGCATAGGGAAAGTAGCGGTCAAGAAGGTTCTCTCGGTGAGAGCCGTCCAGACGCCCGAGCGGCGTGTCGATCACTACCGGGAGTGGCTGCCCGGCGGCTCTCGCCAGACCCCAAAGCAAAGCTACGGCCAGCAGCTGGCGCTCACCTGCTGACAGCTCATGGGTAGGAAGCTGCCGACCGTCGGAACCTGTGAGCTGCAGTGCGTGCGAGTCGGCGTCAATCGCGACCTCGGTGATCAGGCATTCCTTGCGCAGCAGGCGATTGAGCGCCTCGAGGATGAGATCACCGATCCGGGCGAGATGGCGGCGCGTCGCAGCCGATCGGAGGCCTTCGAGCGTAACACGCACTCGGTCAACATGATCTATCAGCCGCTTGTCGTCGTCCGCCTCTAGATTGGCCTGCGCAGCACGGTCCATGGCCGTTTCGTATGCGGCATCGGCCCGCGCGCGCTCAAGCCGCAGCGATGCAAGGCTGTCCTCGGCATGCGCCAAGTAGGCCTGCGCTTTGACGACGTTTGTGGTCGCATCATCCCGCTCAGTGCGAAGAGGAGCCAGCGACTCGGGATCAGGGATAGCAATCAGCAACCGCTCAGCCTGGTCCAGGTCGACCTGGGTCGAACGCCTGCGGTCGATGAGGTCCTGCAGCCGGTGTTTAGCAGTGGGCAGCGCCACGGTGAGCAGGAAGTCGACCGCACCGGGTTCTTTGAGGCTAGTGATGTCTGGAATGTCGGCGGACGTCCGTCGTTGCGCACGGTCTGTCGCCAGGTAGTCCTCAACAGCCGCGATCGTACCCTCGTGGACCTGGGCCTGACGGAGCTGCCCGAGGAGGGCTTGGTCACGCCCGGTAACGACATCCACCACGACTCGCTCGCGGGCTGCCGCCGCTTCTACGTGTGCCTGCGCGGCCAGCCCGCTCAGCAAACTCGTAGCTTGCAGCAACGGCGCCGCACCACCGAGCTCATCTCGGAGTTCATCCTCGGCGCGTGACAGTTCCGCGCGAAGCATCGAGCGCCTGGCCTCCGCAGCCTCGTGCTGATCGAGTAGCACGCCGCCTTCCGAACGGTAGCGTTCGGTGAGGCCGAAGAGACGTTTGTCTGCGCATTCGAGATCGACTCGCGCCGATGCCACCGCGGCCAAGGCGGCTTCCTCAGCTTGACGGATCGCAGTGACCGCTCGCTGCCGCTCTTCCACTGTCTCACGCAAGTTGTCTGGAACTTGCTGCGTCCGGTGGCGGCGGCGCAGAACGGACAGATCAGTTGTCAGCCGCTCAACGAGATCCAGCCCTAGCAGTGCCGCGAGCGCGGACCCGAGCACCTGTCGTGAGCGTTCAAGATCCGCCAACGCCTCGATCTGCTCGCCGTCGAAGAAGAACAGGCCAGCGATCCCGCGCGGCAGGAATGTCTCAACGTGCTCGTTCCATGTGGATGTCAGGGCACGCTCAAGGCGTCCGTCGACTTCGACATCGACGCGCTCCCTGACGGCCGCCTTGCCGCTACGCCATGAGCGGCGGATTCGGTAGCGTCGTTCGACACCCTGCTGATAGGCGTGAAATGCCAGCTCAACAGATGCGCCATCATACGCCGCAACGCCGTGATGGATGAGCCCAGTGAGATAATTCTCGTAGCTACCGGAACGCCGTCCGACAGGCTGCGCAAGAGCACCATAGAGCGCAAGATGAATTGCCTCTAGCACAGTGGTCTTTCCAGCACCATTGAGACCGCCGATAAGCACCACAGGCTTATCGGACGCTGGTGGTGTCAGTAGGAGTATCTGACGACCAGCGAAAGTTCCGAAATTTTGCAAGACTAGCTCATCAAGAATCACGGAGCTACCTCATGATCAATACGGCGGACGTAACCGTCGGCAAGATCGAGCGGATCGGGCTCGTTGGTCGCGATTGCAGGTGTTCGTGTCAGGCTGTCCCGCCGATGATGCGCGCGCGAGGTAGCATCAGCCTCATCGTCGTAGAAGCCACGCCGTAGCGCCTTTTCTAGAGACTCAAACAAACCCGCCCGGCGCGCCTGGGCGCGATGACGCTGCTCGATGTCGAGCAACTCTCGCACGAGTTCGAAGTGCAGCCGGTCGTCACCAACGACCTCGCGGAGGATCTCAATTGTCTCCGAGCCAAGGGGCAGATGCTCATCAAGAGGACTTCCAGGGTAGGGCTCCCCGATCGCAGCCGCGTAGATGGCTGGCAGGTGATCCTCGAACTCATGCTTATCAACCACCCATAGACGGCGGATCTCCTCCAGCTCAGCCAGGGTGACGAGCTCCAACGCACGGACGTATCCTGGACCGTTTTCCTGGATCCAGGATTGGGCCTCGAGAAGCCGCCGCAGCCAGTCCTCGCGTGCCTCCTGGGTGTAGGGACCTGGGATGGGTCGGTCGTGGAACAGCTGCACTGACCCGTTCATCCGCCGGAAGTCGCGCAGGTGACGGTCGTCTGCCACATCTAGTGCATTGCGCAACTCCAGGAGTGGCAGCATCCACTCCTTTTCCTCATCGTTCTGGATCATGGCAGACATTGACTTGTCCTGGTCCACCAGAGTGCAGGTCCAGCAGCCGAAGCGGCTGTCACCGCAGCTGGGTGTACTGGCGTCCACCACGAGCGGGCACTCGCCGTCAGCAGACGCGCCTTGGTACATGGTCAGGAGTTCCTTGTTGGAGTATCCCCACGGGTTAGGGCGCTGCATGAGAAACGTCCAGACGTCGTCATTGGACCAATTCTCGACCGGCGAATAGACCAGACAGTTCGGGAGAGAGTCGTTCGGACTCAGCAAGTCACGGACGCGTCGTGACTCTAGCTCCGTCATGCGGTGCGACCGGCCGGAACTCTCGGCCTTCCGGGTTCCGAGAACCAATATGGCTTCGCCATGGGAACGCACCATGTCTCGGATGAAGGCGTTCGAAGGCTTGATCTTCAGCCGCTCGGTGCACCACCGGAACTTGGGCCGGGGGGCTGGGTAGCCTCGGCCGATAAGATTCACCCAGAACGTGTCCGCGATTGCGGGCGTTAGCCGATGCGGCGTGATTGGTAGCCCTTCGTGCGCAGCGGACTCTCCCAGTACGTCCAGCGAGTGCGTCACCCACGCTGCGACCACTGGGTTCTCAACGAGCGTGTCCGTGCTGATGACATGCACCGGCTTGGCGCGCTTCTCGCTTGGCAGGCCTGCGAGGGCGAGCCAGACGAGCTGCAGCACGGCAGTCGAATCCTTGCCGCCCGAGTATCCGACCACCCAGGGCACTCCATCTGCGAGATAGAGCTCCTGAACTTGCACCACCAATGCGTCGACTGTCCGGGCAAAGCCAGCGCCATCGAAGGCTGACCGTGGACGGATAGGCAAGTTGCGAGTCACTTCTCTCCTCGATGGAAGGCGTCATCGGCTCGCTGCTCGTCTGGAGGTAGCGGCAGTCCCAGGGCCGAACGGATGGCTGCAGTGGTCAGTAGGACGTTGCCCGCGCTCTTGGAAACCTTGCCACCCAACGTTGCCCGGCCTTCCCAGGTCGCCGCGTTGGCCCGGTGCCAGTCGATGCACGACAGCTTGCGGAGCTTGCGCTCCCAGCTGGCCGGATCCTTGCGAGTGCGGATCAGACTGTTGCCGATCTTCCCGAGCGCATGCAAGACGATGCCGTGGCTGTGGATGAAGTCGCGACGGATCTCCCCCGCACTGACCTCCCGGGCACGGACCTGGTGCCACTCCGGGAATTGTTCGGCAACGGTCTCCCAGTAAGTAGCAGCCAGGTCGACGCGTTGCTCTAGCGATGGCAGTTCGACGCCTTCAAGCAATGCTTTGTTTGCGGTATACAGCGCAGACAGCGTAAAGAGCTTGCGTGACCGAGTCGATAGATTGCTGGTCTCGGTCTCCGTCAGGTCAGTGAAGAAGGTAGAACGGAAGACTACGAGCCTGGCGATGGCAGACATCTCATCGCGGTGGTCGTAGAGCACGCTAATGGACTTGGCTGGCCGGATCGCGTAGCGGTTCAGGTCGGCGAACATCTGCTGGCACCTGTCGAGACCGACATCGAGAAACATGACGATCGCGATCGTCTCGTCGCCCAAGTCAGGGTTCTCGACCAGCGCTTGCTGGATGGCCGCCCGTCGGTGCTGGCCGTCGTTGATCACGAACTTTGCCGACATTGGGATCGTTAGTGAGCCCAGCCGCTCGCCCGCCCCGCCACCCACCCCGAAGGAGTCGAACTGAACCTCAGCGTCGACCGAAGCGGTAAGAGCCGAGAACACGTAGCTCGTCGGATTGTCGAGGATGTAACGGGCCATCTCCGGGACACGCGCCTTGTTAAGTGTTCGCTGAGCCCGCAGCTCCGGGACAAGCTCCTCCTCATCGAAGAGAAAGATCCGCGGGATAAGGCGCATTGGGCACATCGTCACGTAGTACTCGCGCCCCGCCTGGACGCCACGGATCGCAGGGAAGACATACTCGAACATCCCCGTTCGCGAACGGGTCGGCGCCGCTTGGCTCGCGTTCGTTGACCTAGCCACCATCGCATCGAACCAGGAATTTGTTTGGAGCGCAACTTCCGTACATCACCCGTAAACCTCCAGACACACGTCCAGTCCTAGGCGTACAGTTCGATCCATGACGGTAGCCACACCCACTGACAGCCGACTGTCCGCAGGACCTGCAGCGAGCCCAGCCCGTCCCGTCTATTTGGACTGCAACGCGACGACGCCGATCGATCCACGGGTCCAGGCCGAGGTGCTTACGTACATGGCCGAAGAGTTCGGCAACGCGGGCAGCCGAACACACGGGTACGGCCAGGCCGCTAAGGAGCGTGTCAACCACGCACGCAAGCAGGTGGCCAAGGTGGTTGCCGCCCAGCCAGATGAAGTCATCTTCACCAGCGGGGCCACAGAGAGCAACAACCTGGCGATCCTAGGTCTCGCAGCACACGGCGAACGCTCCGGCCGGCGCCATATCATCAGCACGCAGATCGAGCACAAGGCGGTGCTGGAGCCACTAGAGATCCTAGCTCAGCGAGGCTTCGCTGTGACCCTGCTACCACCTACGGCAAGCGGTTGGGTGGAACCGAACCAGATTAGCCAAGCACTACGACCCGACACCCTGCTCGTCTCGGTCATGGCAGCGAACAACGAGACTGGCGTCATGCAGCCACTTGAGGAGATCGCATGTGTGATCGGCGAGCACGATACGTTCTTCCATGTGGACGGCGCACAAGTCTTTGGCAAAATCATCGAACCACTCCAAAACGCGCGTATCGATCTGCTCAGCGTCTCAGGCCACAAGGTCTACGCCCCAAAGGGCATCGGAGCACTCATTGCTAGACGTCGCGGTTACCAGCGACCCCCAATCCAACCCTTGATGTACGGCGGCGGCCAGGAACGAGGCCTACGGCCTGGCACGCTTCCAGTCGCGCTGATCGCCGGGCTCGGCCTCGCTTCGTCCCTCGCATTCGAGGAGCACGCCGACCGTGAGTCTTATTGCGCTAGCTACAAGGCCGAGCTGATGGGTGCCCTATCCGCGCTCGACGTCCAGCTCAACGGAGACCCGCTTCGACAGGTGGCCCACACGGTGAACTTCTCAGTGCCGGGTGTCGATTCCGAGGCAGCCATCGTCGCATTGAAGGACCTTGCCGCGATCTCAAACGGATCCGCCTGTACATCCCAGAGCTACCAGCCAAGTCATGTGCTCACGGCTATGGGCCTACCCCACGCACAGGTCGCAGGAGCATTGCGTCTTTCCTGGAGCCATCTGACCCCCAAGCTAGACTGGACTCCAATGATCACTAGGCTGAGTCGCCTGACAGCAAGTATTACCTGAACCGATTAATCTAGTTCTGTAACGCCGGAGCCATAGCCTTCGTCCGGAGAAAACGCGCCGAGACAATACGATGTTGCCTCAAGGGGTCATGCTTGCTACAGAATACGCCTAGATTCCCCGGAACCATCGCTCCCTCCGAACGCCACGGCCCCACCACGAGCTCTGATGTGGAGAGCGTTTTTTGACAACCACTAGCATATTCACACCTGCGACGAGCAGCTCGAACCCGTATCGCCCAAAACGATGCCGGAACTGTAATGGCACCGAGACTTGGGTGTTGGATTACTCGTGCACTTTTCGCTGCCTCAAAAAGAAGGCGCAGAGAACTCTTACCCCTATTACACCATCCGCAAGCAAGGTGCAGATTCGACAGCTCATCCGTGCCACCGGCTGCAAGCGGTTGCACATGATCGGTCTCGATCTGAAGATCGGTAGCGCTCAAGCCTCGAGGGGTGACAAAATCAACCAGCAGCATTGGCTTCAAGCCTGGGCTACGACCGTCAGCGAAGGCGCTAACAACAGCATTAGGGAATCGATACCCGCAATACCAACACCGGCACTCATGTCCTGATGCGGCAATCAATTCCGCACGCTGTCGTCGGTCGAAGTAACCCCGCTTACTAGGGCTGGAGTATCTATCGATTTCAAAGGCCACAAAACGAGAAATCTGCAATGCGGCATCTCGAACCTCTGATATTGGAACGTCAAATGCTTCTGCCAAGTATTTTCTAGCGTCGCTGTATATATACGGAAAGCTATTCTTAAGACCCCAATAGCGCGCTGGATCCAGAACGGCCAATATATTCCAATATCCGCGTACTAGAGCAGCGTCTGCCTCTATTAGCTCATCATTTCGAAAAGTCCGCAACAGCTTTCCAGATGATGCAGCGCTATGCAGATCATCTATCGTCCACGGCGTGGCGGATAGCGCAGGCCCCAGGGCGGCTAGGGCCTTAAGCTCCATCGCAGACATCAGGTGCTAGCGCCCACCGGGATTGTACCGCTCTGCCCGTGGCAGCCGGTCTCTGACCGTCCGGTATTCAAACCAGGCTTCCGACCACGCCTTCCTTATCGCTGGCTGATCTTTCCTCGTACCGCCCATCCTCCAGTCGCGGTTGAAGTATGCACTGTTGAGATCACCGATCCAGTCATTCAGAGCACCTTGCAGGTTGTCCCAGTCTTCCAGGGAGCGCTCACGCTCATAGAGGTATGCGAAGAAATCCGCAGTGAGAATTGACAATGAGATAAGATTGAAAAGATTTGACTTGCTAGTTCCCCATGCATTGTACGCCGCCATGTCGTTAGTATCGCCGAACTTATCGCGAATAGTCGTATGCAACATGGTAAAGAACACACGCTATGGCCCATCAGCCGCCGCCCATGCCGCCAAGCGCTCGTCGGAATCCAGATCTGCAGACAACAATCCTGTAGACGCCAAATACTTATTTCGCCACATACGAGCATAGTCGATATTTTGCATATGGAAGAGAGCACCGTCCTGAAGGTTTCTTACAATGTTAACGAGCTTCCTCAAGACGCTCCACTGCAAGGCTCCAGGCCGATCTCCTCTCACCCCTGTCGAGACAAGATTTCTGAATGGGCTGTCAGGTGAACGTGTAAGATACGCAACAGCGCGTGAGTCCTCTAGTTCTATACCGGCATCGCGAAGACGCTCTGCAATCGGCTCTAGCTCATCTTTGCTAAGACTAGTGCTGACGATCGTACCGAGAAGAGCCGATGACATAGGAGTAGCTTTCTGGTTCACTACAACAAATTGAAAAACGTGTTCCGCGGGATTATCGCTGTAGAGTAGGCTGACAGGTAGTTGGCGGTCGTGCTCGTGACGCAGTTGACGCTCAGCTTCTTCTGGCTCAGATCCCTGATCTATTAGCTGTGCGCTTCTTTCTTGACCAATCGGGCTACCGAGGAATTCATCCATCGCCTCTAGCGCTCCTCTCAGCCGATGCTGACCATCCACAAGGACGACGGGCTTGATCATACTTTCGAGAAAATCGCGGCTAAATCCTGCTATCGAATTCACCTCAGTACCCGCATCGCCGATCTCTTCGAGCACCGTGACACGAGCATTGACCTGATCAAAGAAGTCAATTACTTGAGTTTCTTCGTCAAAAAGGGCAACCGCGGCATCCTGTGCTTCATCTTCCGACGCGCCGAAATCTTCATTTTCCGAGACAGCCGACTCCGCAGGGGTATTGAGGTCGGATGCAGATTCAGTTACTGCACTGCGTACTTGAAAAAGTCTGTCCTGTTGCACCGCGCGCTGCCCTAGAACCGGCATTCGCTTGACAAGCGATTCGCTAACCTCGCGCAGGAGTTCGAGCAATGTTCGTTGCGTGTGGTCTCGTGGGGTAATTCTTAGCTCGCAGTATTCGGTACCATCTTCCGTGATTTCGATCTCATTCAGAACTTGTATGGCTCCAAGAAGCGGATTCTGGATGACGTTCTGCGGGTTGCTCATAAAACGTGCGATTTCCGCGACGCGCGCTGGTCTATCTTCACGTTGAAAGCCGACAGACTCCACCGCGTCATCCGTGAAGTCGCCAACTCGGCGACGTTGTGGTATCCCGACCCATTCATTGATCTCCGAGGCAGGCGCCGCGAATAGTACTATTGGAGCGCTTGATGGCGTTTGACGGATTAGTTCAGCTTTATAGTGATATGTCATGTTAAACCTCAACAGTCGCAAGATCGGTCGGTTGCGAGACGAATAGCGGCGTGGTTCACCAGCTCGGCTGACAGCAGGTCTGTTGATCAAGGCCCGAGATGATAGGAAATTAGAGTAGTGCCTGCGGAACCCGTCGGACACTCAGATGTGCTCACACGAGCATCAAGGGCTTCTCGATCACTCGCCTGTGCTCGGCTATGTGCTTCGAGGTGGCAGGACTGGCGGCATGGCCTAAATTTAGACGCTGCTTAAGGACCAAGGTCACGCGATGTCAGTGGTGGCCGCCACGAACTTTCCGAGCCTGGTCGCAGGACAGGCCGGGCCACAGGGCGCAGCTAGCTGCGCAACGGTCACCTGGGGCACCGTGGACGTCGCCGGCCAGTAGGGTAATCCCGTACTGCGGCCCGACGGGCTTTCGTGTCACGCACCTGAGGTGCGGCCGATCCGGATATGCCCCCACCCGCGCGATCTTTTTCGTGCTGTGTGGGAGCCGGTCCTTGGCGTTGATCCGTCGCTCGGCCGCCAGCCTGGCCGCGATTGCCAGCAGCGGCAGCGTGGCTGAGTTCATGTTCGAGCAGATGATCTACGGGCCAGGTCCGCGGCCTTCGCCGGGCGAGGCACGCTCATGGGACCGCAGCATCCCGGTGCTCGCGGCCGACCTAGTCCAGGCGGGCCTGGGCAACGTCGAGGTCTTGCTGGAGCACCGGCTCCCGCTGAGCAGCCGCCGGGTAGACGCAATCCTGGCCGGCCGCCATCCGGTCAGCGGCGCGGCGTCCTATGTCGTCGTCGAGCTGAAGCAATGGAGCGGCGCGGAACTCTACGAAGACGATCCCGCGATGGTCACGATTGACGGTTATGGCCACCACCCCAGGCTCCATCCGCTTGAGCAGGTCAGCGGGTATTGCCAGTACCTCGTCGACTTCATGCCAGCCCTGCAGGACGACGAGACGGTGTCGGGAGTGGCGTACCTGCATAACGCGACCGAGCATGGCGTGGCAGCGCTCCGCCAGCATGCCGAGTCGGGCTACGCCCGGCTGTTTACGGGCGAACGGCGATCGGAGTTCATCGACTTCCTGCGGTCCCGTCTCGCGAGCGATGCCGCAGGCGCCCCGTATGCCGACGCGTTCCTGAGCTCCCGGATCGCCCCGAGCCGGCAATTGCTGTCGGTGGCGGCCGCCGAGATCCGTGACCGGGAGCAGTTCATCCTGCTCGACCAGCAGCAGCTGGCGTTCAGGCTTGTGCTGCACGCAACCGAAGCTGCCCGGGCCGGCGACTCGAAGACCGTCGTCATCGTTGCCGGGGGTCCCGGCAGCGGCAAGAGCGTGATCGCGCTGTCACTGCTCGGCGAGCTCGCCCGCCGGGGGCGGACCGTCGTGCATGCGACCGGGTCACGGTCCTTTACCCAGACGCTGCGGAAGGTCGCCGGCAAGGGCTCATCGCGGACGCAGAGCCTGTTCAAGTACTTCAATCAGTTCATCGCCGCCGAGCCCAACGACCTGGAGGTCCTGATCCTGGACGAGGCCCACCGGATCAGGGAGACCTCGGTTGACCGGTACACCCCGGCCAGGTTCCGTAGTGGCCGGGCGCAGATCGACGAGCTGATGGCGGCTGCGCGAGTGCCCGTGTTCCTGCTGGACGAGCATCAGGTGGTGCGGCCAGGTGAGCTCGGGACAGTGGATGAAATCGAGGCCCATGCCAAGAAGCTCGGGCTTGCCGTCCGGAAGATCTCGCTGGAGGACCAGTTCCGCTGCGGGGGAAGCGAAGCCTATGTCGAATGGGTCCGCCGCCTGCTGGGGCTCACTCCCGGCGGACCGCTGCCGTGGGCGGGTGACCCCGCATTCAGCGTGCAGGTCGCGGACACCCCGCAGGAGATGGAGCACCTGCTCCAGGCACAGGTCGATGCGGGGTACGGCGCCCGGATGGCGGCCGGATTCTGCTGGCCGTGGAGTGATCCCAGCCAGGACGGATCGCTGGTGCCGGACGTCGTGATCGGCGGCTGGTCCCGGCCGTGGAACCTGCGCGGTGACCGTGCCGTGGGCGGCGCGCCGCCCTCCGCGCTCTGGGCAACCGATCCGGCCGGATTCGGCCAGGTCGGCTGCGTGTACACGGCTCAGGGATTCGAGTACGACTGGAACGGGGTCATTGTCGGACCCGACCTCGTCTGGCGCGACGGACGGTGGGCCGCGGTCCGCGACGCCAACAAGGATCCCAACCTACGGAGCCGGACCGCAGTGACCGATCACGAGTTCGAGAGGCTCGTCCGGAACGTCTACAAAGTCTTGCTGACCCGCGGGATGATCGGAACGATCATCTACTCAGCCGACCCCGAAACACGCGAGCTGCTCCGCTCACTCGTCCCGTAACGCAGAGCCAGGCCAAACGCGAAGATGGGACCAGGCGAAACGTGAAGGCCCCCGAGGAGACAACGGTGAACACGATCAGCTCACGCGACGGTACGACGATCGCGTACGACAAGGCCGGCGACGGGCCGACCCTGATCCTGGTCGACGGCGCGCTGAGCGTCCACTCGTCCGGCGGCAAGTTAGAGCTGGCCAGGCTTCTCGCGCCGCACCTGACCGTCTACGGCTACGACCGCCGCGGCCGGGGCGGGAGCGGGGACACCCTGCCTTATGCGGTCGACCGGGAGATCGAGGACATCGATGCACTGATCGACCACGCCGGCGGCTCGGCGTTCCTGTACGGCCACTCCTCGGGCGGGACCCTGGCCATGCAGGCGGCCGCCCGGCTCGGCGGCAGGGTCAGCAAGATCGCCATATACGAGCCTCCGCACAATGACGACCCCGATGCCCAGGAGTCATGGAGCGAGTACCTCGGGGAGCTGGGACAGCTCCTGGCCGACGGTCGCCGGGGCGACGCGGTGGCCCTGTTCATGCGGTTGGTCGGCACACCCGACGACCAGGTTGAGGGTATGCGCCAGGCGCCGTTCTGGCCGAGCATGGAGGCCATCGCGCCCACGCTGGCTTACGACCACGCCGCCATCGTCGGCGAGCGCTTCTCGGTGCCCACCGACCTGGCTGCCCGCGTCTCAGTTCCGGCCCTGGTGATGGCCGGCGAGGCGAGCTTGCCGTTCATGCCCCACACGGCCTGGGCGCTGAGCCAGGCGATGCCGCAGGCCCGGCTGCGGATGCTGGAGGGTCAGACTCACGACGTGAACCCGGGCGTCCTCGCTCCGGTCCTGGTGGACTTCTTCACCTCGTGACATCAACAGGATCGGCGGCGCATACAACACCGGGGCGAGCCCGGCCCCTTCCAGCACAGCGGCCAGGCGCTGGCGCGCCGCCGGCGCGGCCTGAGAGCTGACCTACAGGCCGCGCTCCTCGGTCTTCATCTTGCTGAGGAAGGACTGCCACTGGGCAGTGCCGAAAATCAGCACTGGGCCTTCCCGGTGCTTCGAGTCCCGCACCGCCACGACTCCCGGCAGATTCCGAGCGACCTCGACGCATGCGCCACCGTTGTTGCTACGGGTGCTCTTACGCCACACGGCACGGGACAGGTCTGCCTCTGGAGCAGCCATCCCGCACCTCCTCTATGTCGAGGCGGTCAGGCCAGCGCAGCCGCCACCTCTGCGATCATGTTCTTGGACTCGTCCGGGTCGAGCGCCTTGGCCACCAGGTGGTTGAACATCGCCTGGTAGCGATCGACCTCTGGAAGCTTCTCCAGGTAAAGGCTACCCGTCTGGCTCTCCAGGTAGACGACATCGGGGTCTGGGGCCTCCGGAAAGCCGAGAATGATGAACGATCCGTCCATCGCCGGGTGCGCTCCGGCCCTGAACGGCAGCACCTGGACGCTAATGTGCTGCCGATCGGCCATCTGCACAATGTGCCGAAGCTGCGCGCCCATCACCTCAGCGTCACCGACGACACGGCGGATCGCCGCCTCGTTCAGCACCGCCCAGCATTCGGGCGGATCATCCGCCGTCAGGCGTTCCTGGCGCGCGGCTCGGACAGCGATCTTGCGTTCAATCGCCTCTTCATCACCGGCTGCCGGAGCGGTACGCATGAACGCGCGATAGTAGTCGGCGGTCTGGAACAGGCCGGGGACCAACTCGGCGTCGTACTGGTGAATAGAGGCGGCTTCGGCTTCCAGCCCGAGGTAGACCTGGAACCAGCCAGGTACGGCGTCACCGCTGTAGGACTGCCACCAACCGCGCTGGCGGGCCTCACGGGCGAGCGTTAGCAGTACTTCGCGTTGTTCGCCGCGTACCTCGTAGATGTCGAGAAGTACCCGCAGATCGGCCGGGCGGATGCGGCGGTCGCCGGTCTCCCAGCGGCTGATCGCTGAGGGAGTCCAGTCGCCCCCGGACTGATCCGACGCCTGCTCGATGGTCAGGCCACGCTGTTCCCGCAAGCGCCGCAGTTCATAGCGCAGACGGCGTCCGCGCACCGTCGGGCTAGGGCGTATGGGCATGGCCTCTCCATCATTTTTGGCAATTTGCCATTGACGTATTGCCAACGGCAGTCATCCGACGGCATGCTAGGAGAGTCTGCCAGTCAGGCAGCGGGCCGAGTACCTAAACGGAGCAAGAGGCGGCAAGACGGTGATCATGTCCGGCGGCACAAACGAAGGTCAGCGCAGCCTGGACGCTTGCAGCGGCTCTTTCCACCTCCAGTTGCTCCGTCGGCTGCCGACTGTGCAGGAGTTAGAGCTGCTCATGAGCCGGGATGGGCAGCAAAGCCCGCGCAGGCACATGACCTCCATCTGGGCAATGCAGTCGCGTCTGGAACTCTGGGCGTTACCGCGCACGGTGCCATACGCCCGACGGCATGCTCGGCAGGTCCTGGCTGAGTGGGGGCTGGACAAGCTATCTGAGACCGTCGAATTGCTGGTCTCCGAGATCATCACCAATGCCGTACATGCCTCGACCGGACCGGCCGGTAGCCGGCATGGCGAAGTTACGGCCAGCGGCGCGTCCACCCTTCTGTTCTGGCTAGCCGCAGACGGCGAGCGGGCTCTGATCCAAGTCTGGGATTGCTGTGAGGCCAAGCCACAGCGGCGGGAGTCGGCGACATCGGCCGAGAACGGCCGAGGCTTACTGCTAGTTGAGGCCCTCAGCGATGGATGGGGTTTATACGTGCCAACCGGGTGGGCGGGCAAAGTGGTGTGGGCTTTGGTGGCGGGAGAATGATCGCAGAGCGCAAGGTCAGGACGATTGCCGGACTGACGGGGCGGGTTCGTGGCTGCCTTTGAAGACCTGCACGTTGTGCCAGCTGACCTAGGCGATGTCGACGGCAGGCTGGCCGGGGCGTGCCGCCAGCAGCGGCTTGTGCGGCGCCCGGACATCCTTCACAGGCGCCTGCCGGAGCCGCGCCAGCAGGCCAAGCAACTCATCCGGAGTCAACCCGTCCACCTCCCGTCACTCGATGTTCCCCAGCCAACCAGCATGCAGGCCAGCCCGGGCGAACCGGCGCAGGCCCGCCTATCTCCCTGACCGAGTGCCTGGCCCTGGCTGACCCGACGGCAGGACGAGGGCGGCGGCGATCCGTCTGGCGTCCCGCCGACAGCGGCGGCCATGACAGTGAACCGGGTCTGCTCATGCCGAATTGGTGGCCATCGTGCGCTGGATCGGGTCAGGCACATTGGTACGCACCGAGGAGGAAACGCTTGGCGAGCGCTGCTATTACGTCGCCGCCCTGTTCGCCTGGAGCTAGGTGAGCCGCATTGCGGCGGCTGCGCTCATGGACGCTTCAGGAACCTGAAATAGAACGCCGCGAACACCAGGACAATTCCGACGTTTACTATCAGCCGCTCCCAGAAC
>Ga0302324_100006418_pt1 | contig 25341 bp, 19 predicted proteins | sample Palsa_T0_1_FD_201949 | JGI IMG/M metagenome (GOLD analysis project Ga0302324, IMG submission 201949) | Peat permafrost microbial communities from Stordalen Mire near Abisko, Sweden - Palsa_T0_1 | ecosystem: Environmental > Terrestrial > Soil > Palsa > Peat permafrost | place: Sweden: Abisko... | reverse complement strand
AGTCCTGGCATACGCCCCGGCCCTCGCTCAACGCGTGATCGATCGGGCTGTCGGCCCTGGTCACGCCCGCTTCATATTCGAATGCGCCGTAGAGCCGATTGGAGAGCGCCCGCGCCGCTGACAGCGGGTCTGGGCCGGCCGGCGCTGCCAGGTCGTGGCTGGCCATGAAATCGCTGAGCCTGGGAGTCGGAACGGCGAACCCGTGCGGCCGCAGGTAATCGAAGTATCGGCCGCTCGCCCTCGCGGCCTCCAGTCGGCCCCACTCATCGGCGTCGAGACGAGGCGGGAGGTGGTCGGAAGGTGTGGTTTCGACGCTGGCGACGGACTCGATCGTCAACGAGGCGTGCGGCTGGGGGACGTCGAAATGATAGACGGCGTTGCCGAAAAAATCCGCGTAGGAAAACAGTTGCGCCGCCGGGTCCAGTTCGAGGGCGAACTTCGTCAGCCGCTGACCATTGCCCTGCCTGGGCTGAACCCAGACCTCCATCACGCTTTCGCGCACCGGCGTGTCGTAGGTGTAGTGCGTCTGGTGGCGGATATCGAAGAGCATCGGGCGTCAGGCCTGCAGCCGCTGCTCTAGCGGGTAGCTCACGAACGTCTCGATGACGGCGTGGTGGATGGCCGAGCACTCCTGGGCGACTCCGCTCAAGAGAGCGCCGGGCGCGAGGGTCTCCTCCATGTCGGCGAATTCCAATCGTCCGCTCAGGCGCGCCGCGAGCCTTTCCGGCCGGTTGCGGTCGGCGGTCGCGCCGGGCTGGGCGAGGCTGGTCAGGTGCTCCTCCATTCGCTTCACGCAGAACCGGACCGAGCGGGGGAACTCCTCGTCGAAGAGCAGGAATTGCAGCAGGTGCCGCGGATCGATCTCGGCTGTGTAGACGCGCAGATACGGCTCGAGCGCGCAGGCCATCCGCAGCACCGCGACCTGCGTCATATGGTCTTCCAGGGGCGCGGCCATCGATTGTTCGCCATAGCAGACGTTCAGCAGTCGGGCGATCAGCTGGGCGCGCTCTAGGTGGACGCCGAGCAGCAGGAACCTCCAGCCCTGACCATGGCTCATGGTGGCGTCGACGGCGCCGTTGAAGTGGTGCAGATCGGCGATGATCGAGTGCAGGAACGCCGCCGGACCGCGCAGGAAAGTGCGCTCGGCGTTGGGCGAAACCACGCGCAGGTAGAGCAGATTGAGCCGCTCCCAGGTTTCGGTGCTGATCTGGTCGCGGACCTGCCGCGCGTTCTCGCGGGCGCGCGCGAGCGAGGCGACGACCGACCGTTCGTTGCGCCGGTCGAGAATCAGGCTCTGCGCCGCCGCCATGATCGCCTCGGGCCCCAGCGTCGCGTCGATGTCGACCAACGCCGAGGCCGCCCGCCTGGCCACGCTGACCGCTGCGTCGTTCTGATCGAGGGCGGCGGACAACATGACATCGCAAAGGCGGCTGTGGTGTTCGGTCCGCTCGATGTAGCGGCCGATCCAGTAGAGACTGTCGGCGACGCGGGCGAGCATCATGGCTTTGGGCCTGAGGCGGCCAGCACCCAGGTATCCTTCGAGCCGCCTCCCTGGCTGGAGTTGACGACCAGGGAGCCGCGCTGCAGCGCCACCCGGGTCAGCGCCCCAGGGACGACCGTGATCTTCGAGCCCGCGAGCAGGAACGGCCGCAGATCCACATGGCGGGGCTCGATCTGGCCCTCCACCAGGCAGGGCGCGGTGGAAAGGTGGATGGTCGGTTGGCCGATATAGTTGGCCGGATCGGACTTCAGCTTCTCGGCGAAGGCCTTGCGCTCGCCGATGGTGGCGTGGGGGCCTACGAGCATGCCATAGCCGCCGGAAGCGCCGACGGCCTTGACCACCATCTTGTCGAGGTTGGCGAGCACGTGGCTCAGTTCCGACGGGTTGCGGCAGAGGAAAGTCTTCACGTTCGGCAGGATCGGGTCCTCGCCGAGGTAATAGTGGATAATGTCCGGGACATAGGCATAGACCGCCTTGTCGTCGGCGACCCCGGTCCCAGGAGCGTTGGCGATGACGACATTGCCGGCGCGGTAGGCGTTGAAGAGGCCCGCGGCCCCGAGAATCGAATCGCGCCGGAACGTCAGCGGATCGATGAAGTCGTCGTCCACCCGCCGGTAGATGACGTCCACAACCCGAAGGCCGGTCGTGGTCCGCATATGGACCATGTTGTCATGGACGACGAGGTCGCGTCCCTCGACCAGGGGAACTCCCATCAGTCGGGCGAGGTAGGCGTGCTCGTAATAGGCCGAGTTGAAAACCCCGGGCGTCAGGACCACGATCTGCGGATCGGGACGCCATTCGGGGGCGAGGCTCTTCAGCGCGGTCAGCAGCAGATCGGGATAGCGCTCCACCGGCCGCACCCGGGCGCTGCGGAAGATCTCCGGGAAGGTTCGCTTGGCCGCATCGCGGTTGGCGAGCATGTAGGAGACACCGGAGGGCACACGCAGGTTGTCCTCCAGGACGAAGAAACCGCCGTCCTCGCCGCGAATGAGGTCGGCGCCGCTGACGTTCACATAGGCGTCGTAGGGCACGTAGACCCCCTGCATCTCCCGCCGATAGGACGGGGCGCCGAGGATCAGTTCGCGGGGCACCATGCCGTCGGTCAGGATCTTCTGCTCGCCATAGACGTCGGCGAGGAAGGCGTTCAGCGCCCGCAGGCGCTGGGTGAGGCCCCGCTCGATCTGCGCCCACTCCCCGGCCGGGATGATCCGCGGGAAGAGATCGGTGGGAATGATCCGCTCCGTGGCCTCGCCGGCGCCGTAGACCGTGAAGGTGATGCCCTGGAGGAGGAACGACTGTTCCAGCGTGCGCTGGCGGTCGGCGAGTTCGTCGGCGCTCAGGGCCGTCATCCGGCCGCGCAGCTGGCGGTAGTGGGCGCGCACCGCGCCGCTGGCGGCGAACATGTCGTCATAGGCGCGCCCGGGCAGATAGAACGGCGTGGCCGGCGCAGGCCGCACCGCCGCCATTCGCCCTGATTTCACCGCACCTGGGATCTCGCAGCTCCCTCGTTCGAGGTTCCGGTTCGCTTCCCTAGTCTAGGCCGGCCGCCGCCCAAGTCACGCCGGGCGCAGCAGGAAAATCACCATTCATGGGCGCAGGCGCCCAAGAATGAGGCCCAGCTCAGCGAGCCGCCACGATCGCGTCGGCCTCGGTAAGGAACCGGGCGACCTCCCGGGCGACGAGCGCCTGGCCGTCCGCCTCGCCGAGGAGGTCCTGGCGCACCTCGAGCTCCAGGTAGTCGATGTCGTGGCCCCTCGAATGAAGCGGGACCGTGTTGTCGGTCTCGTCCATGGCGTAGGGCTGGTTGTCGCCCGCCAGGGCGCCCAGGGCGCCGGACATGGCGGCGAGCATTCTCGCCGAGAAAGGCGAGTCGCCGCGGTGCAGGACGCCGTAGCGCCACGGCCGATCGAAGCCTTCGAGGCTGGGCGTGAAGCTGTGCAGCGCCACGAGCACCGTCCTAACGTTGCCTGCGCGCCGCGCCTTGAGTTCGGCGCCGATCCGATCCTGATAGGGGCGATAGATCGACTCGACCCGAAGGGCCTTCTCGGCGGGCGAAAGTCCGACGTTGGCCGGTATCGGCGTCCCGTCGCTGACGGTGGGGATCGACGACTCCGATCCGGGCGCGCGGTTGCAGTCGATGACGAGGCGCGAATAGGCCTGGCGGATGAAACAGGCGTTCAAGGCGCAGGCGAGGATGAGCCCAAGGCCCTCGACGCCGATATCCCAGGCGATGTGACGCTCCAGATCCGCTGGGCCCAGACCCAGTCGGCCCAGCCGGCGGGGAATCGCCCGGCCCGCATGGTCGCCGATGAACAGAAAGGGGCGCCGGGCGCCCGCCTTTTCGACAATCACGGGCAGGGGATCGCCTGCGGCAAGAAGGTTGCAAGGAGGATTTACCGAATCGGTTTCAATGCAATCCAATGTCGACGCTCTCCATTCGACATCTGACGCGCTACCGTTACCGACGCGCGGTGGGCTTCGGCGAGCATCGCATGATGTTTCGGCCGCAGGAAAGCTACGACCAGCGGGTCCTGGCCTCTCACGTCGCCATCAGTCCCGCTCCCAGCCGCCTCAGATATGTCCAGGACGTGTTCGGGAACTGCGTCGGCATCGCTCGTTTCGACGCCAGGGCCACCGAGCTCACCTTCGAGAGCAAGGTCCGGCTGGAGCACGCGCCCCTGCCGGCATTCGCCGATCTCGACGGGGAGATCGAGCCGTACACAGGGGCTATGCCGTTCGCCTACAGCCCGGAGGACATGCCCGACCTGCTTCGATCCCTGGAGCGCCACTATCCCGATCCGGGCGGCGTCGTGGAGCGCTGGGCGCGGCGTTTCGTCAACCGGCGAGGACCCACGAGCCTGCAAAGCCTGCTTGCCGACATAACCGGGGCGATCCACGCCGATTTCTCCTACAAATCCCGGCTGGAGGTTGGAACCCAGGCCCCCCACGAGACCTTGAAGCTGCGACGAGGCAGCTGTCGGGACTTCGCGATGTTGATGATCGAATCGGTGCGCAGCCTTGGGCTCGCCGCCAGGTATGTCTCCGGCTACCTCTACAGCCCCGCCCGCGCGAGAAGGGGCGTCGCCGCCAGGGGCTCGGGCCACACCCACGCCTGGGCCCGCGTCTATCTGCCCGCCTGTGGGTGGGTCGAATTCGATCCGACCAATGGCATCGTCGGCAACGGCGATCTCATTCGTGTCGCCATCGCCAGGGACCCACGCCAGGCGGTTCCTCTCCACGGGTCCTTCGAGGGTCTCGCCACCGATTTCGTCGGCATGGACGTCGAAGTCGAGGTGACGACCGAGACCACCCCGGAGGCGCGCGCCTGGCCCCCCGCGTCTCGGGCCGAGGCGGCGTAAGGGCGCCCGGCCGGACGAGCGACAGGGATGCGTATTCGCGCCGGGTTCGAGATCGCCTACGAGTGTCCGGCCCCGACGCCGATGCTCCTGATGGTGAGCGTCCACCCCTCGCGCGCGGCCGATCTCGAGACTCCAGACAGTCTGCGGACCGACCCCCCGGTCGAGTCCAGGATCTACCAGGACCGGTTCGGCAATATCTGTCACCGGATTCTCGCTCCGGCCGGGCGGCTCGTCCTTGGCGCCGACTTCGTGATCCGGGACGACGGACTTCCCGATCTCCAGGCGCCGGATGCTGGCCAGACGCCGGTCCAGGATCTCCCCGACGAGGTCCTGGTCTTCCTCCTGGGCAGCCGCTACTGCGAAACCGACCGCCTGACCAACCTCGCCTGGTCGCTCTTCGGCCATGTCGAGCCGGGCTGGGCTCGGGTACAGGCGATCGTCGACTTCGTCCACGATCACATCGTCTTCGGCTACCAGCACGCCAGCCCGACCAAGACGGCATGGGACGCCCACCACGACCGGCTGGGCGTCTGCCGCGACTTCGCCCACCTCGCCGTCACCTTCTGCCGCTGCATGAACATTCCGGCGCGCTATTGCACCGGCTACCTGGGCGACATCGGCGTCCCGGCCAGCCTGCCGATGGACTTCAGCGCTTGGTTCGATGTCTATCTCGACGGGACCTGGTATGCGTTCGACGCCCGCAACCGGATCCCCCGTATCGGCCGCATCCTAATGGCCCGTGGGCGCGACGCCACCGATACTGCGATTGCGACCACCTTCGGGCCGGCCCTCCTGGTCGGATTCGAGGTCGTCACCGACGAGCTTGTCGACGCCTGAAGTTTCGGACCGGCTGCCGACCCTCAACAGCCGGCAAGCGGGTGGTTCATCGCCCGCGCCACGTCCTGCGGCCCCGCCATGGTGACGCCGAGGTCGGTGATCAGTCCGCTGGCGAGCGAATAGACCCAGCCGTGGACGCAGAGCTTCGCCCCGCTGTCCCAGGCGTCCTGGACAAAGACGTCGGAGGCGACGTTGCCGGCCTGGCGGATCACGTTCAGCTCGCAGAGCCGGTTCAGGCGCGCGGACGGGTCCTCGAACGCGTCGAGCTCGCGCCGGTGGAGCTGTTCGACCTCCCGGATCGGGTGCAGCCAGTGATCGACCAGCCCCCGGCGGCGGCCGTCCACGGCGGCGCTGACGCCGCCGCAGCCGTAGTGCCCGACGACCATGATGTGCTCGACCTTGATGACCTCGACCGCGAACTGCAGCACCGAGAGGTAGTTGGCGTCCTGAGGCGGGGCCAGATTGGCGACGTTTCGGTGGACGAAGAGCTCGCCCGGATCGAGGCCGACGATCTCGTTGGCCGGCACGCGGCTATCCGAACAGCCGATCCAAAGGTAGCGCGGCGCCTGCTGGCCTTCGAGCCGCCGAAAGAAGGCCGGATCGGCGGCGACCTTCGCCTGCGCCCAGTTGCGGTTCTTCGCCTTCAGCTCGTCCAGCATTGGAAGGTTGCTTAGGGCCAGCCGCCTCCGACCGCAAACACCCGTTGATATGGTCCCGCGATCGCCGCACCTTCCGGCGCGGCCCTGGTGTATGCCATGAGGGCGAAGGCCTGGGGCGTTCTGGGTAAGGGCGAGTGGCATGAGCGGCGCGGCGAAGGATCGAGGAGCCCCGGCCGAGACCATGGATTACGGCGGGTATCTGCGGCTCACCCAGCTCCTCGGCGCCCAGAAGCCCCTCACCGGCGAGCATGACGAGCTGCTGTTCGTCATCATCCACCAGACGAGCGAGCTGTGGCTCAAGCTCCTCATCCACGAGCTGCGCGGCGCGATGGCCAAGATCGCCGTCGATGCGCTCCAGCCGGCCTTCAAGATGCTGTCGCGCCTTGGACGAATCCAGGCCCAGATGATCCAGGCTTGGGAGATCCTGGCCACGATGACCCCGTTCGACTACGCGAGGTTCCGGGGCGCCCTGGGCTCGAGTTCGGGCTTCCAGTCGTGGCAGTACCGCGAGTTTGAGTTCCTACTGGGGGCCAAGGACGCGACCATGCTCGAGGCGCACCGCGCCGAACCGGCCAATCTCGCCGCCCTGAGCTCGGCCCTGAACCAGCCCGGCATCTACGACGAGGCCCTGCGCCTGCTGGCGCGGCGCGGGTTCGACATCCCGGCCGAGAAGCTGGGTCGCGACTGGACCAGAGCCTACGAGGCCGACCCCAGGGTCGAGGCGGCCTGGCTTGTCGTCTACCGCGACGCCGAAAGCTGGTGGGACCTCTACGAGCTCGGCGAGAAGTTGGTGGATGTCGAGTACCGCTTTCAGCAGTGGCGGTTCGCCCATGTGAAGACGGTGGAGCGGATCATCGGCTTCAAGCGCGGAACCGGCGGTTCGGTCGGCGTCTCCTATCTGGCGCGCGCGCTCGAGCGGCGGTTCTTTCCCGAGCTGCTCGACCTTCGGACGGCGCTCTGAGCCTTGAGCGCGCTCCCCGCCGTTCCCGCCCACATCCAGGCCCTCGACCGGGACGATCCCCTCGCCCCTCTGCGCGCCGCCTTCTGTCTCGATCCGGGCGTCATCTATCTCGACGGCAACTCCCTTGGCGCCTTGCCCAGGGCCACCGCGCCGCGCCTGGCCGAGGTGATCTCACGCGAATGGGGATCGGGGCTCGTCAGAAGCTGGAACACCCATGATTGGATCGGCGCGCCGCAAAGGATCGGCGCCAAGATCGCCCGCCTGATCGGCGCGAGGCCCAACGAGGTGGTGGCGGCCGATTCCACCTCGGTCAATCTCTTCAAGCTCGTGGCCGCGGCGACGGGTCTCGCGCCGACGCGCCGCATCATCCTCACCGAACCGGCCAACTTCCCGACAGATCTCTACGTGATCCAGGGGCTTCGCGACCTCCTCGGCAGCCGGGTGGAGCCGAGGCTCGCCCCGCCCGAGACCCTCGCCTCGGCGATCGACGAGGACACCGCCCTGGTGGTCCTGACCCACGTCCACTACGCGGCCGGCCGGCGCTGGGACGTGGCGGAGATGACCTCCCGCGCCCACGCCAAGGGCGCCCTCGTCCTTTGGGATCTCAGCCACAGCGCCGGCGCGCTGTCGGTGGATCTTGGCGCCGCCGGCGCCGATCTGGCGGTCGGGTGCGGCTACAAGTACCTGAACGGCGGCCCAGGCGCCCCGGCCTTCCTCTTTGTCGCCGAGCGCCACCAGGCGGCGATCGGCTCGCCTCTTTGCGGCTGGATGGGCCATGCGGCGCCCTTCGCCTTCGACGACGACTACAGGCCGGCCCCCGGCGTCGACCGCTTCCTTTGCGGCACGCCGTCGATCCTGGGGCTCGCGGCCCTCGAGGCCGGCGTCGAAATGTTCGAGGGTCTCGAGATGGCGACCGTGGAGGCCAAGGGCCTGGCCCTCTGCCGCCTCTTCCTACGCCTTGCGGAGACCCGCTGCCCGCAGCTTCGCCTCGCCAGCCCCGCCGATGGCGCGGAGCGCGGCCTGCATCTCTGTTTTCGCCACGACGACGGCTACGCGGTGATGCAGGCCCTGATAGAGCGCGGCGTGATTGGAGATTTTCGCCCTCCCGACCTGATGCGCTTCGGCTTCGCGCCCCTCTACGTCTCCTACGCCGACGTCTGGAACGCGGTCGAGACCCTCGCCGGTGTCCTCACGTCCCGCGCTTTCGATGATCCGCGCTATCGCGAGCGCGCGGCCGTGACCTGAAGAGGAGGCCTCGCCACGTCCGTCATTCTGCGCGCCCTGATGACTTTTCTGGGCCTCGCCGCAGTGCTCATCTGCCTGTCGATCCTCCTATTGGGCGCCCAGGAAACCGCCTGGACCGCCGAACGGATCTTCGCGACCCTGACCGTCTCGTCTGGCCCCTTGAGCCAACCCTGGCCGCCGACGATGGACAGCGAGCTGCGCTTCTACGCCCCGTTCTGGGGCGCGTACGGAATTCTGCTGCTCATGTCAGCTCGCGACTGGCCCCGGCGGAGCCATTGGGTCCCCTGGCTTGCAGTGGTGTTCTTCGCCGGCGGCGTCGGGCGGGCGATATCCTTCCTGACCGTCGGTCCGCCACACCCGCTCTTCACTTTGCTGATGGCCATAGAGCTACTGACGCCGCCAGTTCTGGCCGCGCTCTGGCTCGTGACGCGCCGGCGTGGCCAGGACTCGAAACGATCGGACCTCAAACCTTCCCAAGACGCCTGATCGCGGTGACCAGCGAGCGCTCGCCGGCGCAATAGTCGGCCCAGGCCGTCGTCTTCGCGGCCAGGTCCGGCACGGTCCGGATCGTGAACGCCGCCGGATCCAGCCCCTTCTTCACCTCGCCCCAGGCGAGCGGCATCGAGACCGGCGCGCCGGGGCGGCCGCGCGGGGAGAACGGTGCCACGGCCGTCGCCATCCGGTCGTTGCGCAGGTAGTCGAGGAAAATCCGCCCGGAGCGTTCCTTCTTGGCCATGTTGATGAGAAACCGGTCGGGCGCGGCGGCGGCCATCACCTTGCAGACATCGCGGGCGAAAGCTTTCGCGGTCGGCCAGTCGACGCCCTTGGCCTTCAGTGGCGTCGCCACATGCAGGCCCTTGCCGCCGGTCGTCTTGCAGAAGCTGACGAGGCCCAGGCGCTCCAGCCGGCCTCGCACCTCCAGCGCCGCCTCGATAACAGCCTCGAAGGCGACGTCGGGAGCCGGATCGAGATCGAAGACCAGGCGGCCAGGCTGCTCGGGCCTGAAGGGTTCGCAATTCCACGGATGCAGCTCCACCGCGCCGATCTGGGCGGCGGCGATCAGGGCCTCGACCCGGTCGATCTGCAGATACGGCTTCTTGTCGCCGAAGACCTCAACCTCGGTGAAGAGCGAGGAACGGCCCTTGGACGAGTGCCGCTGGAAGAAGCGCTCCCCGGAAATGCCGTCTGGCATGCGGATCATCGAACAGGGCCGACCCTCGATGTGGGGCAGCAGCCGCTCGCCGACCTCCTCGAAATAGCGGGCGAGGTCGAGCTTGGTGACCGGCGCTCCGTCACCGGCGTCTGGCCAGAGCGCCTTGTCGGGGTGCGAAATGGTGATCCCCATCACGACCGCCGATCCGCGGGGCGCGACCGTGCGGGCCGCCGTCGGCGCGGGCTCGCTGAGCTGGGTCCGGGCGGCGTCGGCCGGCGCTTCGGCCTCGACCTCGGCGGCGGGTTTGTCGGCTCTCAGGCCCTTGAACGAAGCCTGGCGGATCGATCCATCGCCGGTGAAACCCGCGTACTGGATCTCGGCGACCAGCCGCGGCTTCACCCAGTGCACGCCGGCCGTCTTCCTGGGCGCGCCCTCGCCGACGAAGGGGCTGACATTGGTCTCCAGGGCCTGCAGCTTCGGCATCAGGTCCTCGACGGTCTTGCGCCCGAAGCCGGTTCCAATCCTGCCAACATGGACCAGGGCGCCGTCGCGATAGACGCCTGCGATCAGCGAGCGGAAGGCGTCCTTCGTGGTCGTCCAGCCGCCGATAACGACCTCGTGGCCCTGGCGGCACTTCGACTTGACCCAGGCGTCGCCGCGCCCTGACCGGTATGGCGCGTCCAGCTTCTTCGAGACGATCCCCTCCAGATCCATCCGGCAAGCCGACGCCAGCACCGCGTCGCCGGGATCGAGCAAATGGTGGACGAAACGGATGTTCTCCGGCGCGCCCGCCAGACTCTTCTCGAGCCTCTCCTTGCGCTCGGCGAGCGGCAGGGGGCGAAGGTCCTCGCCACCGGAGTAGAGCCGGTCGAAGACGAAGAAGACCACGTCGTCGGTCTGGCCCTCGGAGATCGCCGCCTGCAGCGCCGCGAAATCCGGCGCCCCGGTGCGGTCGAGCGCGACCGCCTCGCCGTCGATGATCCCAGCCTCGAGCTTGGCGCCCGCCTCCACGATCCTGGGGAACTTGGCCGACCAGTCCAGGCCCTTGCGCGTCAGCAGCACCGACTTTCCGCCCTGGGTGCGAAGCTGCATCCGGTAGCCGTCGAACTTGATCTCATGACCCCAGCCGGAACCTCGGGGCGGCGTCTCCACGAGCTTGCAGAGTTGGGGCTCGACAAACCGGGGCATTGTTCCCGCGGCCGGCTTGGCCCCAGCGATCTTCGGCGAGGCGGCGGCCGTCGAAGCGGCGTTTTCGTGGCTTTGCCAGACGGCGTCCGCAGCCGTGTTCGAGGCCGTCATGAAGCGTGACGCCGTCCTCCCCTTCCCCGCCGCGATCGCCGCTATCGTCCGTCCCGAGGCGATCGAGCGGTCCTCCGCCGCCAGGGCGCCGCCCTCGCCCTCCACCGCGGCGGCGTCTCGATGCTTGATCAGCAGCCAGTTTTGCCGCTTCGATTTCTCCTCGCGGCGCAGTCGCACCAGCACCCAGCCGCCATGCAGCCGCCGGCCCTCCAGAGCAAACTTCAGCTCCCCCTTGGCCAGGGCCGCATCCACATCCTCGAACCCGGGCTCGGGCGCCCAGTAGCCGCGATCCCACAGCTGGACCGCGCCGCCGCCGTACTGGCCCCTAGGGATCGTCCCCTCGAAATCACCGTAGGCGAGGGGATGGTCTTCGACCTCCACCGCCAGGCGCTTGTCATGTGGATCGAGCGAGGGACCGCGCGTCACCGCCCAGGACTTGAACGTCCCGCCGTATTCGAGCCGTAGATCGAAGTGCAACCGGCTCGCCGCATGCTTCTGGATCACGAACCTCAGGCGATCGGAAGCCTGGACGGCGGCGTCGTCCCCGGAGGGCTCGGCCGTCTTTGCGAAGTCCCGCATCCGGCGGTAGCGGGCAAGTTTCGATGTCGCCATGACAGGTTCCGACCAGGGGCTTCAGCCTGCTCAAACGATCAGTGACGCTGGACGATCCGGACGCAACCGGAATCCGCTTCGGCCGGTTGCGGCTAGGGCGAGCCGGTCATTCGACGGTCACGGACTTGGCCAGGTTTCGCGGCTGGTCGATATCGCGGCCAAGACCGCGCGCCACCTGGTAGGCGATGAGCTGCAGCGGCACGTTCAGCAGGATCGGGGCCAGCTCCGGCTCCGATCGCGGGACCTCGAAGGCCGCCTCGACGCCGTCCAAGGCTACGCCGGCGTGGGTGATGGCGAGGACCGGGCCGCCGCGGGTCCGCACCTCGGCGATCGTCGAGAGGTTCTTTGCGACGAGGTCGTCGTCCGGCAGCACGATCAGGGTCGGGGTCGCGGCCGATATCAGCGCCAGGGGTCCGTGCTTGAGCTCGCTGGCCGGATAGGCCTCGGCGTGGAGGTAGCTTACCTCCTTCAGTTTCAACGCGCCCTCCATCGCCACCGCATAGCCCTCGGCGCGACCGATGAAATAGGCGTGCTCGCTTGCCGCCAGCCGCGCGGCGATCCCGCCTAGCGCCTCCTCGCGCGCGATGATCGAGGCGATCTGCGCCGGCAGGTCTTCGAGGCCGGCGATCAACCGCTGGCCCTGGGCCGCGGCAAGGTCCCTTATGCGGCCGAACTGAAGCGCCAGCAGCGCGAAGGCCACGGCCGTCGAGGTGAAGGTCTTGGTCGAGACCACGGCCACCTCCGGCCCGGCGTGGAGATAGACCCCCCGCCCGCATTCCCGCGCGATAGTGCTGCCGACCGCGTTCACCACCCCCAGCACCCGGCCTCCCTTGCGCCTTATCTCCTGGATCGCGGCCAGGGTGTCGAAGGTCTCACCCGACTGGCTGACGGCGATGTAGAGCGTGTCCTGTTCGATAACCGGGTTGCGATAGCGGAACTCCGAGGCGGGCTCGGCGTGGGCCGGGATCCGCGCCAGCCGCTCGATCAGGTGGGCGCCGAGCACGCCGGCGTAGAGCGCCGAGCCGCAGCCCAGGACTTTCACCCGCCGGATGTCGAGCATCTCGCGGGCGGCCAGCTCGATGCCGCCAAGGTGTGCGGTCGAGAATCGGCGGTCGAGCCTGCCCAGCAGCGCCCGACTGACGGCCTCGGGCTGTTCGGCGATCTCCTTGCGCATGAAGTGGGAATAGTCGCCCTTGTCGAAGCCGCCGGCCTCGCCCTCCAGCTCCCGCATCGGCTTGAGCCGCTCGGCGCCCTCGAGGGTCAGGACCGTGAAGCCGCCGGCGCGAACTTCGGCGATCTCGCCGTCGTCGAGATGGGCGACGCTTCTGGCATGGCCCATCAGAGCCGCGGCGTCGGAGGCGACGAACATCTCGCCATCGCCGGCGCCGATGACCACCGGTCCGCCGTTGCGGGCGGCGACGATTACTTCGGGGTGGCCCGCGTCGATCACCGCCAGTCCGTAGGCCCCCTTCACCGACGCCAGGGCGGCGCGGACGCGTTCAGCGAGCGAAGCCTCTACCTGGCGGGCGATCAGGTGCGCCAGGACCTCGGTGTCGGTCTGCGACCGGAACTGGACCCCGTCGGCCTCGAGTTCCGCGCGCAGCTCGGCGGCGTTCTCTATAATGCCGTTATGGACGACGGCCAGGCGCCCGGCGGCGTCGGTGTGAGGATGGGCGTTGATGTCGCTGGGCTCGCCATGCGTCGCCCAGCGCGTGTGCGCTATGCCGGCCCGACCCGCGATCCCGCCGACGAGCGCCTCCAGCTCGCGGACCTTGCCCTTGCGCTTCCTGATCGTCAGGGCGCCGTCGGCCGCGATCGCCAGGCCGGCCGAGTCGTATCCCCGGTATTCGAGCCGGCGCAGGCCCTCCATCAAGAGCGGCAGGGCCTCGCGTGGGCCCACATAGGCGACGATCCCGCACATCAGCGGCGCCCTTTAACCATAGATGATCCGGCGGATCTGGCGGATGCTGAATCGCGGGGCCGGGTAGCGCCGCTCCGCCAGTTCGATGGCGATCCGCGCATAGATCTCGTCGTTGCGCCGCCCGAGCTTGAGAAGCGCCGAATGGCGCCGGCGCACGAAGGCCTGCGGACTCTCGTCAAGATAGCTGAGCACGTCATCGACAATCCTCCGGGCGATGGGAAGGGCGAGGCCGCTGGACCGGGCGGCGTGCGCCACCAAGTCGTCCAGGTCGCTCGGATCCGCCATCTTCGCCCCCCTCTTGCGGCCTGGTGCTAGGAGACACAACTGCCTTGCCCGATTTCGGGCAAGTACCTTTCACGCCACGCCCCGCGTCGCCGGACTGGCTCGGTCAGCCGCTCAGAGCTCCACCGGCTTCCCGTGGGAGCGCCCCATCGTCCGGCGCGCCGGCGGCCGCGGCCAATCTCAGTTCCTCGGCCAGCGCCGCCGTCCATTCGGTCCGGGTGAAGGCCCCGACGGCGGCCAGTTCGACGGCGAGGGCGAACGCCTGAGCCAGCCCAGGCTCGGCAAAGACCGGGCCTTCCTCGTCAGCCGGCATCTTCGGCGGGTTCGTCATCGCCAGGGCGGCCCACGGCGATCTTTGCTAGGGTTCGCGCACTTCGAAGGAGACAGACCATGGCCGAACTCGAACAATCCCCGGTCCGCGCTCTCGGAAAGACCGGGGCCAGCGTCTCGGCGATCGGGGTCGGAACCAACAGATGGAACAAGGGCGCGAACGACGCGGCCGTCTTCGAAACCTACGAGGCGCTGGTGGCCGGCGGCGTCGACTTCATCGACACCGCCGAGATCTACGGCCTTGGCAAGTCCGAGCGCCTGATCGGCGACTGCATCGCCAGGGACCCGCGGCCGGTCAAGGTGGCAAGCAAGTTCGCGCCGTTCGTCGCCCGAACTTCGCCGCGCCAGCTGCTGGCGGCTTTGGACGCTTCCCTCGCGCGGCTTGGCCTGAAGACCCTCGATCTCTACTACATCCACTTTCCGTTTGCCTTCGCCAACCTCGACGCCCTGGCCGACGCCATGGTCGAGGCGGTGCGCGCCGGCAAGACCCGCTTCGTGGGAGTCAGCAACTTCAACGCCGGCCAGATGCGCAGGATCGCCGAGCGGCTGGCCCGATCGAACCTACCGCTGGCGGCCAACGAGGTCAGTTACAGCCTGCTGAACCGCAAGGCCGAATCCAACGGCGTGCTCGACGCCTGCCGCGAGCTCGACGTCGCCCTGGTCGCCTACTTCCCCCTGGCCTCGGGCCGGCTCGCCGCCTCTACAGCCGCTCCGGGAGAAGGCGCGGCGGCGCTGCCCAAGACCCTCGCCGGCGTCGCCGAGGCGCGAGCGGCGACCATCGCCCAGGTCGCGCTGGCCTGGCTCCTGCGCCGCGATCCCCACGTGATCCTCATCCCCGGCGCGACCAAGCCGCGCCACGCGGCCGAGAATATCGCCGCCATGACCTTGCGCTTGACCGACGAGGACTTCGCCGCCATCGACACCGCTTCGGCGACCGGGAGACGAGCCTCTTGACCCCATCCGCTCCCGACCGCCAGACACTCTCGATCCCGGGCCTGGACCAGGCGGCGGAGATCATCGTCGATCGGTGGGGCATCCCGCACATCTACGCGGCCACGATCCACGACGCCTTCTTCACCCAGGGTTTCAACGCCGCGCGCGACCGGCTCTGGCAGCTCGATCTGTGGCGCAAGCGCGGCCTTGGGCGGCTGGCCGAGAACTTCGGGCCCGACTACCTCGCCCAGGATCGGGCGAGCCGGCTCTTTCTCTACCGCGGCGACATGGCGGCGGAATGGGCGGCCTATGGGCCCGACGCCAGGGCCTGGTCGCAGGCCTTCGTCGAGGGGATCAACGCCTACGTCGGCCTTGTCCAAGCCGGGGGCGCCCCTCTGCCGGTTGAGTTTCGGCTGACCAAGAGCACGCCGGCGCTGTGGGAGATCGCCGACCTGGTGCGGATCCGCAGCCACGGCCTCATCCGCAACGCCGAATACGAGGCGATCCGGGCCCGGGTCGTCGCCGCCGGCGGCGTCGCCGCCGACCGCCTTCGCCGCAAGCTCGAGCCCGACCATGTCCTCGCCATCCCCGACGGGCTGGATCCGGCCGACATCCCGGGCGACCTGCTCGCCGATCATGTGCTGGCGACCAGGGACGTCACCTTTACACCGCCCGGCGCGAGCCCCGCCGACGAGGCGCGACATCTGGCGGGGCTGGCGGCCGAGGCCGCCGCCCACGGCTCCAACAACTGGGCGATCGCGCCCTCGCGCACCGCCACCGGCCGGGCCGTGCTGGCCAGCGACCCGCACCGGGTGCTGGGCGTCCCTTCGATCCGCTACATCGCCCACCTGAACGCCCCGGGCCTGTCGGTGATCGGCGCGGGCGAGCTGCACCTGCCGGGCGTCACCATCGGCCACAACGACCGGATCGCCTTTGGCATCACCATCCTCATGGTCGATCAGGAGGACATCTACGTCTACGCCCTGAACCCGGAAAATCCCCGCCAGTATCGCTATCAGGACCGCTGGGAGGAGATGCGCGTCGTCCGCGAGACGGTGGCCGTGAAGGGCGAGGCCCCGCGCGAGATCGAGCTTGCCTTCACCCGCCACGGTCCGGTGTTGAAGATCGACGCCGACGCCCATCGGGCCTTCGCCCTGCGCACCGTCTGGTCGGAGCCGGGCGCCGCCTCATACTACGGCGCGGCGCGATACCAGACCGCCGGCGACTGGTTCGCCTTCAAGGACGCGCTCGCCCACTGGGGCGCCGCCTCGATGAATTTCGTCTACGCCGACGTCGACGGCAACATCGGCTGGCTGCCGGCCGGCAAGGTCCCAAGGCGCGCCAACTGGGACGGCCTCCTGCCGGTCCCCGGCGACGGGCGCTACGAATGGAGGGGATTCCTCGCCCCCTACGAGCTGCCCAGCCTCTACAACCCGGCCAAGGGCTGGGTCGCGACCGCCAACGAGATGAACCTGCCGGCCGACTATCCGGCCGAAGCGCGCAACATCAGCTTCGAATGGGCCGATCCCTCCCGCGCGGTCCGGATCGACGCGGTGCTCTCGGCCAACGACAAGGTCAGCATCGCCGATTCGATGGCTCTGCAGAGCGACGACCGTAGCATCACCGCCATGCGCGCCGTCGCCCTCCTCGCAGGGCTCGCTTCGACCGACCCGGAGGTGGCCCGCGCCCTGGAGCTGCTCGCGGCCTGGGACGGCCACGAGGGTGTCGACAGCGCCGCCGCGGCCATCGCCGAGGTGTGGCTGAACAAGCACCTGGCGCCCCGGACCATAGAGCGGGTGACGCCGCCGGCCGCGGTCCCCCTGGTGGGCCTGGGTTCGCCCCACGCGGTGATCAGCTACCTGGAGACCCCCGACGGCGCGCTGGGCGAGAACCCGTCGGCCGCACGAGAGGAGATCCTGCTCGCCTCGCTAAGATCGGCGCTGGGCGAGATCGCCGAGCGGCTCGGGCCTGACATGGCGACCTGGACCTGGGGCGCCCTGCACCAGGCCCGCTTCGTCCCGGCCGCCGCGGCCCTGGCCGATCCGGAACTGCGCCGGCGGATGAGCCATGGTCCTGCGCCGATGCCCGGCTCGGCGACGACGCCGCGCGCCGCCACCTTCGACATGACCGACCTGCATGTCACCAACGGGGCCTCGTTCAAGATGGTCGTCGATGTGGGCGACTGGGACAACAGCGTCGTGATGAATTCGCCGGGCCAGTCGGGCGATCCCGCCAGCCCCCATTACCGCGACCTCTTCCCGCTCTGGGCCCGCGGCGAATACGTCCCCCTGCTCTTCTCCCGCGCCGCCGTCGACGCCGCCGCCCGCCTCGTGATCCAGCTGACGCCGCCCTAGACGGGGCGTCCCCGCTCACCGCGAACCGGAGAAGCCTACCGCGCCTGCGGCCGCCAGCCTTCCTTGCCGGCGCGCCAGAAGGCGAAGGCGATCCAGTCGGCGCTCAGCAGATCGCCCTGGGTCCGGGTCGAGCCGATCCCGTGGCCGGCCTCCGCGTCGACGCGCAGCAGCACCGGATTGGGCCCTCCCGCCGCCTCCAGGGCCGCGGCGAACTTGGCCGGGATCCAGGGCGCGACCCGCGGATCGTTGAGCCCGGTGGAGATCAGGATCGGCGGATAGGCGACGCCCGGCTTGATGTGCTGGATCGAGTCCATCGCATAGAGGTTCTTGAAGCCCTGCTCGGTCTTGATCGTACCGAATTCGGGGATGTTGTCCGGGCCGCCGGGGGTGAATTCGCTGCGCAGGGGATTGGCGTCGGGGACGATATCGATCACGCCGGCGAAGAGATCGGGCCGGTCGGTCATCGCCCGGCCCATGGTGATGCCGCCGGCCGAGCCGCCAATGATGAAGAGCTTGTCCTTAGCGGTGACGCCGCGGGCGATCAGGTCCTCGCCGCAGGAGATCACATCCTTCCAGGTATTGGGCTTGTTGGCGTCCTTGCCGCCCAGGCGCCAGGCTTCGCCGAGCTCGCCGCCGCCGCGCACGGCGCAGACGACATAGTTGATACCCTCGCGCATCATCGCCGCGCGCCTGGGGCTGAAATCGGCGACCTCGGAGATGCCGTAGGCGCCGTAGGCCTCGACGACCGTGATCGCCGGCCCGCTCGCATCCCTGGGCTGGATCAGGGCGTAGGGAATCATCATCTCGTCATGACCCTTGGCGGCAAGGTCGCTGACCTTGAACTGGCCGGCGTCGATGTCGCCGTGGACGCCCAGATGCAGGTCGGCGAACGTCCCTCCCGCCGGGTCGAAGCGGAACACGGTTGGCGGCGTCACCCAGTTTTCCAGGGAGAAGGTCACGCCTGGCTGGCGCGGGTCGCTGAAGACGTCGGAGACGTGCCCCTTGGTCGGCAGCGCCACGTCCTCGATCCTCGAGTTCCCGGCCGGGATGCGCAGCAGATGCGAATAGTCGCCCTCGCGGGTCCAGACATAGAGGGCGTCCGCGGCCGCGTGCAGGCCTTCGATGACCCGCCCGGGTTCGGCCGGAACCAGAGTCACGGCCGTGGAGAGCGGCGCTCCGGCCCGAAGCTGGAGCACCTTGAAGGTCGGCGCGTCCTTGTGGCTGAGCAGGAAGAGATCCCCGCCCCTGGCGTCGGCCGCCGTCACGCCCTCGTCGCGGTCGGCGAGCAGGGTCCAGGGAGCGTCCGCGTCGGCGGCGCGCGCCGCCGGCGCCGACCAGATCTTGAGCTCGTTCTGCACCCCGTTCTGGGAGATGAGAAAGGCCACCGGCGTTCCAGGGGCGACAACCAGCACGGGGGTCTCGTCGTGGCCGAACTTTGGTCCGCGGCCGGCGGTCGAGCCGTAGAGGACGACCGGCTCGCCGGTCAGGTCCCAGACATCGAGGGTGTCGTCGCGGTATTTCTCGGTCGGCGGGTCGGTCGGTCCGACCTTCTTCAGCCGGACAAAATAGATCGATCTATTGTCGACGCTCCAGGAGGTGGCGCCGAACTGAGCCCGGTCGATCGGTCCGGCGATCCTGGCCCCGGTGACGGCGTCATAGACGAACAACGAGGCGGCCTCGGAGCCGCCTTCGGAGATCCCCACCGCCACCTTCGATCCGTCCCAGGAGGGGAGGATGAAGTTGATCGCCATCGGCGTTCCGCCGTGCTGGGCGCGCAAGGCGGCCATGTCGACGATCCTGCGCGTTCCGCCGGCGTCGCTCACCACCAGGTCGAAGGTGTCGGCGCCGGGTCGGCGCTCCTCGTAAATGCTGCGGCCGCCGTAGAAATTGTAGCTCTGGACGAAGCCGAAGCTGCCGGTGAAGGCCGAGACCCGCGCCTGGAGCGCCCGCAGCGGCTTGATCGCGTCGAGCACCTTGCGCGTGTAGGCGCCTTGGCCCTTCATCCAGTCGATCGTCGCCGGACCCAGCGCCTCCATGTAGCGGTAGTTGTCGGTGACCTGGCCTCCCCAGAGCGTCTCGGTCACCGGCGTGGCCGGCGCCGGCGCGGGGGCCGGCCCCACCCCGATCGGCGCCAACGGATCGGCGGCTACGGCGGCGCCCGCGGCCAGCGCCAGCACGGCGGCGGCCGCGACGACTGAGAGCTTCATCGATGATCCTTCCCAGGGTCCCTGGCGACCGCTCGGCCGTCCTTTTGGGGGACCGTTTGGCGGCGCCCGCCGCACGACGCAAATGAAAACCGCGCAATGATCCTTGGAGCCCGTTTGGGACCCGGCCTTGGGAGGGTCTATCCTCTCCGGCGATGGCGAGCGAATCTGTCCCCAAGCCGGTGGCGTGGCCGATCTTCCAGGGCTTGCGCGGGGCGGGCCCGACCGATCTGGGTCATGATCTGATCGCGGGCCTGACGCTCGCCGCCATTGCCATTCCCGAACAGATGGCCACGGCGCGGCTGGGGGGCCTGCCCCCGCAACTGGGCTTCTTCGCCTTCGTCGCCGCCTGCGTCGGCTTCGCGGTCTTCGGCTCGAGCCGCCAGCTCTCGGTCGGCGCCGATTCGACGATCGCGCCGATCTTCGCCGGCAGCCTGGCGCTGCTGGCCGCGGCCGGTTCGCCCCACTACGCCGCGCTCGCCGCCGTCCTGGCGCTGATCCTGGGCCTGCTGCTGGTCCTGGCCGGCGCCCTGAAGCTCGGCTGGATCGCCGACCTTCTCTCCAAGCCGGTCATCACCGGCTTCCTGGCCGGGATCGCGATCCACATCCTGATCTCCCAGGCGCCCTCGATCCTCGGGCTCGCCGAGGAATCCGGCGATGTCTATCACCGGCTGGCGGCCCTCTGGTCGGCGGCGCCGGCGATCAATCCGGTCTCGATCGCCATCGGCCTTGGCGTCTTCGCCGTCACCTTCGGCGCGGAAAAGCTCGACGCCCGCATCCCCGGGGCCCTGATCGCCCTCGTCGGCGCCACGATCGCCACTGCGGTCTTCGGCCTCGAGCGTCACGGGGTCGCGGTCCTTGGCCATATCGTGGGCGGCGCCCCGCACCCGGCCCTCCCGCGCCTGGCCTTCGAGGAGATCCGCCCCCTCGTCGGACTGGGGATGCTGCTGGCGCTGGTTGTGATGTTCCAGACCGGCGCGACCACCAGGTCGTTCGGCGGCGCGGGCGGCGATCCCGACGTCGACCGCGACTTCGTCGGGGTCGGGGCGAGCAACCTCCTCGCCGGGGTGTTCGGCGCCTTCCCGGTCAACGCCAGCCCGCCCCGGACCGCCGTCGTCGCCGCTTCCGGTGGCCGCTCGCAGTTCACCAGCCTGCTGGCGGCGGCCGCGGTCCTGCTGCTGGCGATGTTCGGGACCGGACTGCTGACCCGTGTGCCGAGCGCGGCGCTGGGCGGCGTCCTCCTCTTCGTCGCGCTGCGGATCCTGCATGTCGGGGTCATGGCGGCGATCCTGCGCCGCACCGCCGCCGAGTTCGCCCTGGCGCTGGTCACCGCGGTCATGATCGTCGCCCTGCCGATCCAGACCGGCGTCGCCATCGGCGTCTTCCTGTCGTTGGCGCACGGCGTCTTCACCATCACCCGCGCCCGCCCGATCGTCTTCGCCCGGGCCCGCGGCGGCACTGTCTGGTGGCCCGCCTCCAGCGTCCCCGACGCCGACACCGTCCAGGGCGTCGTCGTCCTTGGGTTCCAGGCCCCGCTCTCCTTCCTCAACGCCTACGAATTTCGCCGTGGAATGTTCGAAGAGATCGGCCGCGCCAAAGGCGTCGCGCGCCTGTTGGTCCTGGAAGCGAGCAGCATCGTCGAGATCGATTACACCGCCTCGGAGATCCTGATCGAGGTCATCGCCAAGGCTCGGGAGGCCGGGATGGACTTCGCCGTCTCGCGCCTGGAGTCGGTCCGCGCCCAGGCCGCCCTCCAGCGCTTCGGCGTCACCGACGCCCTGGGCCCCAACCACGTCTTCCACAGCGTCGAGGAGGCGATCCGCGCCCTCGCCCCCGCCTCCGCCGCGCCCACGGCCTAGGCCAAGCCTCCCGCCGGGCCGCCTTCTTCACCACGCCGTCGAAGAGTATGAGATAACCACGGTACACTCCTGGGAGCCGACCGATGGACCTGGTTTCCGAATTCGACGACGGCGCGCATCTGGCCCGCGAGGCCAAGGCGCCTGCCCACGCGCCGGCGCTCGCCGGAATGGCGCCCCCGCCGGCCAGGCCCCTGTCGTTCTTCAGGCAGCTACGGGCGGCGAACGGCAACTCCTATGAGACCGTGCCGCTGGCGGCCTACGAGGAGCCTATCCATCGCCCCAGGTCGCTCTTCAGCCGGATGCTGATGGTGAACGAGCCGGACGGGGTCAGGCGGGTGCTGCTCGACAACGTCGCCAACTATCCCAAACACCCCCAGGAAAACCGCTTCTTCTCGGCGATGTTCGGCGAGGGCCTCCTCAGCACCGACGGCGCCAAATGGAAGGCCCACCGCAAGGTCATGGCGCCCTCCTTCGATCCGCGCAGCGTCGCGGCCTATGCCCCTGCCATGGCCGCGACCGCCCAGGATTTCGCCGCCGAATGGGACGCCGGGGCGCCCGACCGCGAGGTCGACATCACCGAGGAGATGAAGGCGCTCACGCTGCGGATCATCTGCCGGACCATGTTCTCCTCCGACGCCGAGGAGCTGGTCCGGCTGGCTGGCGAGGCGCTCGGCTTTACCCAGACGGCGCTGAATTTCGGCCTGCTCGATATCCTGCCGATCATTGGACCCAGGCGGATGAAGGCCAAGGAGGCGGCGATCCACGCCGACTTCGCCAGGATGGACGCCGCCATCTATCGGATGATCGCCGAGCGCGAGAAGAACCTCGCCGACGCGCCAAGGGACCTGCTTACCCGGCTGATCGCGGCCAAGGATCCGGAGAACGGCGCCGGCCTGAACCCCACCGAGGTGCGCGACGAGGTGATCACCATCTTCATGGCCGGCCACGAGACCACGGCCGTGACCATGACCTGGGTCTGGTACCTGCTCTCCCAGCACCCGGACCAAGAAGCGCGGCTGCACGCGGAGCTGGAGGCGGTGCTCGGCGGCCGGGCCCCGACGGCCGAGGATCTCCCCAGTCTCGCCTACACGCGGATGGTCATCGAGGAGGCGATGCGGATCTATCCGCCCGCGCCCGGCCTCTCGCTGCGGGTGGCGCAGAAGGACGACGAGATCTGCGGCGTCAAGGTCAAGGCCGGAACCGGGATCTTCCTCTCGCCGTGGATCCTGCACCGCCATCGCCGGCTCTGGGACGATCCGCTGCGCTTCGATCCGGACCGGTTCGCCCCCGAGATGAGCGCCGCGCGGCCGCGATTCGCCTACCTGCCGTTCGGCGGCGGCCCCCGGATCTGCATCGGCGCGGCCCTGGCGATGAACGAGGCGACCCTGATCCTCGCCGCCCTCGCCCAGCGCTACCGCCCGCGCCTGAAAGAGGGCTGCGAGATTAGGCTTCGCAGCCGGATCACCCTCACCCCCCAGGACGGGATGCCGATGATCCTGGAGCGCAGACCCGTCCCGGGCTGAAGGGCGCGGTCGGGCCGCGCCGTCGCGCGCACCTTGCGGGCTACGCGGCGGCGGGCGAGGAAGAGGCGGTGAAGGCGGAAAGGTCGCAGCGGGGGGTGGCATGTCCAGACTGGCCGCGGTCGCCCTGGCGGCGGCCCTCGTCGCGAGCGCCGCGGTGACGGCCGCCACGCCGCCGCCGCTGATGAACTGGCCGGACCTGCTGGGCCGCCCGCCCCTCCTCGCGACCAGGCACATCGCCTATGGCGACAAGCGCGCCCAGTTCGCCGAGCTCTGGCTGCCGGACGGCCCGGGGCCCCACCCGGTGGTGCTGATGGTCCACGGCGGCTGCTGGCAGTCGAAGATCGCCGGGCTCTCGATCATGAACTGGGCCGCCGAGGATCTGCGCCGGCGCGGGATCGCGGTCTGGAACATCGAATACCGGGGCGTCGACGAGCCCGGCGGCGGCTATCCGGGCACCTTCGCCGACGCCGCCGGCGCGGCCGACGCCCTGCGATCGCAGGCGCATGTCCATGGTCTCGACACCGGCCGGATCGTCGCCTTCGGCCACTCCGCCGGCGGCCACTTGGCGATGTGGCTGGCGGCGCGGCCGCGCCTGCCCAGATCGAGCCCGCTCTGGTCGGGCGATCCGCTCCCGATCCACGCCGTGGTCAGCGCCGGCGGCCTGCCGGACCTCGCCGCCGACAGGGCCGCCACCGACGCCGCCTGCGGGCCGGCGGTCATCGACCGCCTGACCGGGGCGCCGACGCCGGCGCGCCCGGATGTCTACGCCGACACCTCGCCGGCGGCGCGCCTGCCGATCGGAGTGCGCCAGGAAATCGTCAACGGCGCGCTCGACACCGTCGCCCCGCCCTGGCTCGGCCGCGACTATGCGCGCAAGGCCAGGGCCGCCGGGGATGGCGCCACCCTCACCGTCATCGACGCCGCCGGCCATGTCGAGCTGATCGCCCCGGGCGCCGAGGCCTGGCGCCGGGAAGTCGCCATCATCGAGCACCTGCTTCGGCCCTGAGCCGCCCGCGCCGCGCCGCCGCGGTTAACCCCGCCCTAACCGTGAAACTTCACCGGGCGGAAAAACCGACGGGCGCATGGTGAACGCCTGGGCCGAGCCAAGAAGCGATCCTTAAGACATGACCGATCTTTGGCTCTGCCGCGTTCTATCCACCCTGCCTGCGCCCTATCGCGCCAAGGTTCTCTGCCTGGCCGCCCTGGCGGCGACCCTGCCCCTCGCCGCCCTGGCCGCGGTCATCGGACCCGCGCATCCGGTCACCGTCGTCCTGGCCCTGGCGGCCGCCCTCCTCGCCCTGGCGGCGGTCGCCGAGCTGCTGCGCCCGATCGGCGCCGTCGCCGGCCGGCTGGAGCGCATCGCCGGCGAGGCGGACCGCCCCGGCGACCGCGTCGGCGACGAGGTCGAGCGGATGTTCCGTTATGTCCATCGGCTCGGCGCCGAGCTCGACACCCTGCGCCGTCGGGCCACCGCCAGCCACCCGGTCAGCGGACTTCCGACCCGCGAGCCGTTCCTCTCCTCCCTGGGCATCGGCAACGCCCGGCATGGAGGCCAGGCGGTCCTGGGGGTCGTTCGCTTCGTCGACCATGACCGACTCGCGGCCTTCGACCAGGCCTTCGCCGACCGCGTCCTGGCGGCTTTCGCCGCCCGCCTGACGACCGCGATCCACAAGAGCCGGCGCGTCGGCCACGTCGATCGCGACTGCTTCGCGGTCTTCTTCGACGAGGTCGCCGACCCGGCCGCCGCGACCGCCGAGTTGCAGGCCCTGGCCTATGTGCTCGGCCAGGAGCTCGCGAGCGACGAGGCGAGGCTGGTCCCGGAGGTGACGGTCGGGGCCGCGGTCTTCCCGCGCGACGCCGGCGACGCCGGCGCTCTTCTGACCCGCGCCTACGCGGCCCTGCCCGCGCCCGGCCAGATGACCGGCGCCAAGGTCGCCCTCTTTTCCAGCGAGACGGCGGCGGCGGCCAAGGAACGGTTCGGCCTCGAGCAGAGTCTGCGCCACGCCATCGCCCGCGACGAGCTCGTTCTCCACTACCAGCCGGTGGTCGACCTGGCCCCTCCACGCGTGATCGGGGCCGAGGCCCTGCTGCGCTGGCGACATCCCGACCGGGGCCTGGTCCCGCCGGCCGAGTTCATTCCCATCCTCGAACAGTCCGGAATGATGGAGGAGTTCGGGATGTGGGTCCTGAACGCCGCCTGCAAGGAGGCGCGCGCCTGGGAACTCGCGGGACTGACGGGCATGAAGATGGCCGTCAACGTCTCGGCCCGGCAGCTGCGTCAGGATCGGCTGGTGCGGATGCTGGTCCAT